>Ga0214469_1000280_pt1 | contig 17000 bp, 14 predicted proteins | sample RVTome_10_FD_187340 | JGI IMG/M metagenome (GOLD analysis project Ga0214469, IMG submission 187340) | Soil microbial communities from uranium-contaminated site in the Upper Colorado River Basin, Wyoming, United States - RVT153D57 HiSeq ... | reverse complement strand
CTGCGAGGGAGAGATGCCCTCGCTCGCCGCGACCTCGTGGAGGAAGGCGGCCTTGCGGGCCCCGTCGACGAGCTCACCGGCAAGTCGGCCGGTGAGAACACCGTTCTGCACGTCGAGGGTGTTGGACAGGGAGTGGTCGATGCCCAGCTCGGCTGCCAGAGCGTTGGCGAACCTGGTGAAACCGGCCGAGACGATGGCCGTCTTCATCCCCATCCGTTTCAGAGTTCTGATGAACGTGCGCGCACCTGGAGTGACGGTGATCTGTGTCGCCGTTCGCCGCAGCGCATCCTCATCCAGCCCCTCCAGGAGAGCGACTCGCTCGCGTAGTGACGCTTCGAAATCGATCTCGCCGCGCAAAGCGGCTGCGGTGATCTCCGTCACCCGCTGCCCGACCCCCGCCTCCTCAGCGAGGAGATTGATCACCTCGTTCTCGATCAATGTCGAGTCGACGTCCATGATCACCATCCGCTTGGCGCGCCGTTCCAACCCTTCCGGCTGGATGGCGATGTCCATCGGACGGGCCGCGGCGGCGGCGATGAGCTGTTCCCGGATCTTGTCGATGTCCCCGCCGGAGACGGTCAGCTCGTAGGACACGACCGGGTAGCGGGACAACCGGAAGATGCGCTCGATGTTCCCACCACCATCGGCGATGGCGCGCGCCACGGCACCGAAATCATCGGGCCCGATGTGCTCTCCGAGAACCGTGACCACCGTCATCGATTTGATCGGCGAGGGAATCGTGTCGACGACCTCGAACTCTATCTGGAGCCGCTGCTCCCAGCCGAAGAGGAGGAGGTCTCGGATGGTCGCCTTCTCTCCATCGACCCCTATGAGGACGTTGAGAGTTAGTCGGTCTCGCACCACTATCTGCTCGATGTCGTAGACCTCTGCGTTGGTGGCGGCGAGGACGTCCATCAACCCGGCCGAAATGCCCGGGTGATCAGGCCCATGCACGTTGACGAGGATCGTGGATCGGTCCGACATACGGCCGTACACGTTAGGAGCGAGCACCGCCAAGTCCACTTCAGTCAACCCACGGACACCCGGTAGCATCTGCCTGCCCCAACCGAAACGTGAGGAACCCTTGTCTGAGAACCCATTTCGGCTGCCACGTCACGTGCTGCCGGACCACTACGACATCCGTCTCGAGCTCGATCTGGAGACCTTCACATTCGTCGGGTCGGTCGGGATCGATCTCCAGGTCACCGAGGCCACCGACACACTGGTACTCAACGCCGCGGAGGTGGAGCTCAAGTCGGCGACACTGTCGAATGGTGTCGCAATTTCCGAGATCGCCTACGACGATGACCTCGACCGGGTGACGCTGACTCTCGAATCGATGGTCGGGCCCGGCTCGTATCGGCTCGAGATAGATCACTCCGGGATCATCAACGATCAGCTACGCGGTCTCTACCGCTCCGTCTACCGGGACTCCGAGGGTGTCGAGCACCCGCTGGCCACCTCGCAGTGCCAGTCGACCGACGCTCGGAGGATCTTCCCATGCTGGGACGAGCCAGACTTCAAGGCGACATACCAGGCGAGCATGGTCGTCGCCGACGGCCTGGAGGCCTATTCCAACTCCTCCGAGCTGGAACGGGTGCTGCTCGACGACGGCCGGGTCGAGTTCCGCTTCGACAAGACGATGAGGATGTCGACCTACCTGCTCGCCTTCATCGCCGGCCCATTCGAGGCCACCGAGCCCAAGGTGGTGCGGGGCACCCCGATCCGCATCATCGTGCCCCGTGGCAATGCCCACCTCACCGACCTCGCCCTGGCAAACGCGATTTTCTGCTTCGAGTACCTCACCGACTACTACGGGATTCCCTACCCTGCGGACAAGCTCGATCACATCGCCATACCTGACTTCGCCGCAGGCGCGATGGAGAACGTCGGGCTGATCACCTACCGCGACGCCTACCTCATCATCGATCCGGCCAAGGCCAGCCAGGGCGAGTTGCAGAACAGCCTCGATGTGATCGGACACGAGATCGCCCATCAGTGGTTTGGAAACCTGGTGACCATGGCCTGGTGGGAAGGTGCCTGGCTCAACGAGGCCTTCGCCAGCTTCATGGAGCTCAAGGCCACCGACGCCATGCGACCCGAATGGAAGAGGTGGCTCACGTTCGCCAATCTCGAAGTCCCATGGGCAATGAGCACCGACCAACTCAAGTCGACCCGCCCCATCGAGTTCGAGGTCACCTCACCCGAAGAAGTCGACCAGATGTTCGACGCCATCACCTACGGGAAGGGCTCCGCGGTCCTGCACATGATCGACGAGTTCATCGGGGTGGAGAACTTCCGTCAGGGCGTCGGTAACTACCTCCGCAAGCACGCCTACGGCAACACCGTGACCGGCGACCTCTGGGAGGGTCTCGACGGAGCCTCCGACTACCCGGTGTCCGACATCATGAACACATGGGTGTATCAGCGTGGATTCCCCCAGATCGATGTCCAGAAGACATCCGACGGTGTGCGTCTGTCCCAACGTCGATATCTGGTCATCCCCGACGAGACCGACACCACGATCTGGAAAGTGCCGATCCAACTGCGGGGCGTGGCGAACGGTGAGCCCTTCGAGAAGCGCTACCTGCTCGTGGACGACGAGGGAGCGGTAGCCTTCGAAGGCGATATCGAGTGGGTGGTGGCCAACGCCGGCGGTCACGGGTTCTATCGAACCAGCTACTCCGACGGGCTCTTCGCCGCACTCCTCGACAACATCGACTCCCTTGGTGACAACGAGCGCCATGCGCTCGTGTCAGACACACTCGGCTTGGTTCGCAACGGCCAGCTGTCCACGAGAAGCTTCCTCGATCTCGTCGCCCAGTTCGGCGACGAAAGCGAGCAAGCCGTTTGGTCGGTGATCACCGGCGGGCTCGGTTTGATCGAACACCACGCCCTCGCCGAGGAGGCGAGGCCTGGCTTCGAGTCGTTTGTGTCGGACCTGGTGAGCCCGGCGCTGCAGCGACTGGGTTGGGAGGTGAGGGAGACCGATACCGACCTCGACCGCAAGCTGCGCGGCGATCTCATCGCGACGTTGGGCAACCTCGCCCGAGACCCGGACACCATCGCGCGGGCCCGAGCACTGGTTGCAGACCTACTGGGCGGAGAGACGGTCGACCCCGAGATCGCCACTTCGGCGCTGGCCGTGTATGCGCGCAACGGCGGGGCTGAGGAGTACCGGACGCTCTGGAAGGTCTACAACGAGTCGACGACCCCTCTGGAGAAGGTCCGCTATCTCCGGTCGGCGGCGACAGTCGAGTCCGAAGAGGAAGCAATCGCCACCCTCACCAGGGTGGTGGAGGGAGACGTCCGCAGCCAGGACGGCTTCTGGGTGTTCGCCCGCCTCCTCATGGGCAGGGCGGGCCCCGCAGTCTGGGAGCGGTCGCGGGAGCGGTGGGCAGACGTTCTGGCCGCTATGCCCGGGATGACCCGTACCCGGATCGCCGAGGGGATCTCAGCTCTGTCCCAGCCCGAGGTCGCCGCCAGTGTCCGGGGGCACTTCGCCGAGCACCCGGTCCCGGAGGCGGGCCGCTCCATCGAGCAGAACCTGGAGAAGTTGGACGCCAACGTCACTCTTCGTGAGAGAGAGACGGCTGAGGTAACCGAGTACTTCTCCTAGCGAGAGCTAGCGCCCTCTTTCGTCTCACCCCGGGCCAACGGCGGATCCCCCCGGGGTGGTTGGATCCGCCGCCGGCCGCCCCCACTGGTGTGCATCCAGGTCAGATGGCCTCCCGGCCCCTGAACGGTCTCGACGAGCCTCCCTTCATCGAGCCGCTCCTTGGTCCCGCTCGGAACATATCTCACCACTCTTAGCGCCGGCTTAAGGTAAGTGCCGGGCAGGTGAACAAGTGACAAGACCCGAGGCCGACAAGAGCCTGCGGCGACCCCGACTCGAGACGCGGCTCGAGTTGGCGCGCCTGCCGAGTCTCACGGTGCTGACGGGTGGTGCCGGCACCGGCAAGACGACGCTTCTCCATCATGCTTTCGATACCCGCGAGTCCATTTGGCATACCCTGACGGCGGCCGACGTCTCTCTCCCGGTCTTGGCGCGAAATCTGGTTCGCCGCCTCCGTCTCGCGGTGCCCCAACTACCGGGAGACGTCGCGACGGCAGTGGAAGGAGCGCGCGGCCCTGGCTCCAACGACCCCAGTCGACCGCAGGCCCTGGCTGCGGCACTGGCCCAGGAGCTCGACGTGGCACTGGAACGCGAGATCGTTCTCGTCCTCGACGACTTCCACGAACTGGGCAGAGGGGACAGTGCCGACTTCGTGGCAGCACTATGCCGCCACGGCCCAACCGGGCTGAGAGTCGTGATCGGATCCAGGGCCCCGCTGCCGTTTCCGATCGCCCGGATGCAAATGAGCGGCGACGTGATGCTGATCACCGCCAAGGATCTGTCGTTCACTCGCGACGAGATCGCCGAGTTTCTCACCCTCCGACTCGGCGAGGCGCGTTCTGGTGTGGCCGATGACCTGCATTCGGCCACCGCGGGCTGGCCTGTCGCCGTGGCGCTGGCCGTGGAGGCGTCGACCAACGACGACGACCTGCCCGTGGTGTCGATCGTGGAGGAAACCGGCTTGTTCGACTATCTCGCCGAAGAGGTGTTGTCTGACGACCTAGCGGCCACATCGAAACTGCGATGTGTTGCTGCTCTCCCCTGGTTCACCTCCGACCTGTTGAGTCATCTGGGCATCGAGCCCAGGCAGCTCGTCGATTCCGCCTCGGTCTTCCTGAGCCGGGCACCCGAGTCCCCGGATGCCTATGTGGTATCCCCCCTGGTGCGTGATTACTTCACGGCCCGTGACACTCCCGAAGACGAGGAGAACGGCTCCATATTCGTGAGAGCGTCGGCTTGGTTCGCCGCCCGGGATGCCCATGCCGAGGCGTTGCACTGTCTCCAGCTTGCCAACGATCCGGCGGAGACCGCGCGGCACCTGACCGAGCATGGCGATGCCATGATCGCCGCCGGCCACACCCGGGAGGTGACCAACGCAATCGAATCGCTTGGGGACACAGAATTGAGCTCTGAGCTTGCCCTGCTCGACGCCGAGGCGCGCCAACTGCTCGGCGACTGGGAGGGCGCCCTCGACCGCTATCGGCTCGTCGCCCCGGAGAGTGGGCCGATTCCACCACGAGTTGCCTGGCGGCTCGGTTTTCTCCAACACATGCGAGGGGAAGTAGTCGATGCGCTGGAGACCTACGGGCGAGCTGAGCGAGGAACCGACGATCTCGACGCCGAGGCAGCTCTACTCGGCTGGCAGGCCAGCGCTCACTGGCTCCGGGGCGAGCGCGATCGCGCCCGGGCTTTGGCGGAGGAGGCTCTCGACCTGGCCCGTCGCACCAAGGACCAGCGATCGATGGCCACGGCCCACACGGTCCTGGCGATGGTGGCGGCCCTCGACGGTGACCGCGCCGCCAACGACATGCACTATCTCAAGGCGCTCGAGTACGCCGAGCAGAGCAATGACGTGGTGCAGACGATTCGCATCCGAGCGAACCGGGCCTCCGCCTTCCTGGAGGAGGGGGAGTTCGGGGCGGCCCTCGCAGAGATCCGAATCGCCCTGAGACTCGCCGACATGACCGGCTTCGAGATGTGGAGGGCGATCTCGTTGTCCAACCGCGCCCAGGTGCGTCTCTTCCAGGGGCGCCTGGAGGAGGCGGTCGCCGACCTGACCGAGAGCAGAGCCAGCTTCCGCCGCATGGGCTCGAGGCTCGAGGCATACCCGCTGGCCCACGTGGGAGACGTGTACCGAATCCGTGGCGACACGGCCAGGGCCCGGACCGCCTATGAGGAAGCATTGAGGCTGGCCAGGTCACACCACGATCTCCAGGGTCTCGTGCCGGCGTTGGCGGGCCTGTCTCGGTTGATTGCCCCTAATGAGCCCGAAGAGGCAACTCGATTGGCCAAGGAGGCGACCGAGGTCGACTCCGTGATCGGCCGGGTTCAAGCGCTGGTCGCCGCCGGCTGGGCAGCTCACCACTCCGACGCCCTCGATCTCGCCGTGGATCTGGCCGAGGAGGCGGTCCATGTGGCCCGAGCCCGGAGGGACATGCCCGGACTCGCCGAAGCGCTCGAACTGACCGCCACCATCAGACCCGGATCAGCTCTCACCGTCCTTGGCGAGGCGGAGGAGATTTGGTCGAGGCTGGGCGCGCCGATCGCCATCGCCCGGGTCGAGCTGGCGCGCGCGCAGGCCACGGGAGGCACGACCGGCTCGGCCCGCGCCGCCATGGCGGCCGATACATTGAGACGATTCGGGGCGATGGGTCTGGCGCGGCGCGCTGGTCAAATCGCCGACGCACTCGCCCAGAACGACACCGGGCGCGGCCTCGTCATCAAGACGCTAGGCGGGTTCGATGTCATCAGCTCTGGAACGTCGACGCCACGTTCGGCATGGCAGTCGAAGGTGGCGAGGGAGATCCTCTGGATGCTCGTCGCCGCCCGGGGCCGCCCAATCAACCGGGAAGTCCTCATCGACAGACTCTGGCCCGACGACGAGATGGCCAAAGCATCCAACCGCCTCTCGGTGGCCCTCAGCACCGTACGGAAAGTCCTCGACCCCGACGGGGCCTACCAGTCCGACCACTACCTGGCGGCCGACCGCGACTCGGTGAAAGTCGACCTCGAGCACCTGACGATCGATGTCGAGGAATTCCTTCGAGAGGCGAAGACCGGTCAGGATCTGCTGCGACAGGGCCGGCAAAGTGAGGGTTTGGCCCATCTCCACGCCGCGGAGGAACGCTATGTCGGTGAGTTCCTGGAAGAAGAGCCCTTCGCCGATTGGGCGATCTCACTCCGGGAGCAGGCTCGGTCTGAGTATCTCACCGTCGCCTCGTACCTGGCCGAGGCGGCCGGGGACGACGGTGACCACGAAGGCGCGGCACGGCGCTACTTGCGGATGCTCGAGCGGGACGCATACAGCGAGCCTGCTCACCTCGGTGTCATCAAGGCCATGGAGCGTTCCGGTCGGCACGGCACGGCTCGGCGCCTGTACGGGGTCTATGTGTCCCGGATGGCCGAGCTCGATTTGGAGCCCGAGGCCTTCCCCGACCTGTCGGGCGGTGTCGTCCACTCGTAGAGGATGTCGAGGAGCTCTTCGTCGGAGGAGAAAGTGCTGCTGTCACCCCCGGGCAATTCCAGGGTGCCCCGCATCCCGTTCTGCCGGTCACTGACGCGCATGATGATCGTGGTCACACCACGACCCTAAGACGTGCCCTTAGCGGAGCCTGAATGACGGACGGCGCCGAGGACCGAATCAAGAGAGCCCCGAACCGGTCCGGGAGCTCTCTCGATGGCTCGGAGCCCGCGCAATGACCCCGTCTCGTTGGGTTGGGTTTCGCCTACCTGAGCTCGACGCTGGCTCCGGCTCCCTCGAGAGCTTCCTTGGCCTTGTTCGCCGTCTCTTCGTCGACACCTTCCAGCACGGCAGCGGGGGCCCCGTCCACCAGGTCCTTGGCCTCCTTGAGACCGAGGCTGGTCAGCCCGCGGACTTCCTTGATCACCTGGATCTTGGCCGATCCCGCACCGGTGATCACGACATCGAACTCGTCCTTCTCGTCGGCGGCTGCGACAGCACCATCGCCTCCACCCGCTGCCGGCGCGGCGGCCATGGCCACGGGTGCGGCGGCGGTGACGTCGAACTTCTCCTCGAAAGCATCGAGGAACTCCTTCAGCTCGAGGACGGTCATCTCCTCGAAGTTGCTGAGCAGCTCGTCAGTGGTCATTTTTGTCTTTGCCATTGTCATTCCTCCTCGGCCTCGTCGGCCGCGGTCTCGGTGGGCTCATCCGTGGGGAGCGTGGCCTCGGCCTCGCCTGCAATGACGAACTCGCCCGACTCTTTCTTGTCCAGAAGCTGTGAGAACATCGATGCCGCGTCTCTGGTGAAAGAGGCGAACATCCCGGCGGCGGCAAATAGCGGCGACTTGGCGGCACCGGCGATCTTGGCCAGCAAGATCTCACGAGGCTCGATCTCTGCGAGCCTGGAGATCTCCTCGGGGGACAGGATGTTCCCGGACAGATAACCGGCCTTGAGAGTGAATACCTCATGGTCCTTCGAGAAGTCCTTCAGAGCTTTCGCGGTGGCGACCGGGTCGCTCTTGGCGAATGCCAGAGCGGTCGGGCCGGCCAGGTAGTCGTCGAGACCGTCGATGCCGGCATCGCCGGCGGCGAGCTTGGCCAGGGTCATCTTGACCACCTTGTACTCGGCGCCGCTGTTGCGCAGCGCGCGTCGCAAGTCCTGGACGGCCTGCACGGATAGCCCGCGGTACTCGGTGAGGAAGACCGCCTCGGCGCTCTCCAATCCTTCTCGTATGTCTGCTACAGCTTGGACCTTTTCTGGTCTTGCCATTTGCGTCTCCCTAGGGTCTCTCGCTCGATTGCTGACGCTTCACCGCACATCAATAAAGCCCCTCAGCAGAAGACGAGGGGCTTCGAGAAGCGAACCTACGCAGGAGGGCTCTCACCCATTGAGTCCCGGGGGACACCGGCGGTCTTCGGCCGAGGTATTGGAGTTGCAGTCGCAATTCTAACTGAGTGCGAGTGGTGGGCAATTCGGCTACCTTGCCTGCAGTGAGTGGTGTGATCGAGGTCGGCGAAGCCAGGCTGCACTACGACGCGTTCGGGACGGGCCGACCGGTGGTCTTCATCCATGCCGGGGTGGCGGACTCGCGGATGTGGGACGCCCAATTCGAGGAGATCGAGAATTCCCGGCTGATCCGATTCGACCTGCGCGGATACGGGAAGAGCACTCTGGGATCAGAACGCTTCACCAACCGCGACGACCTCATTGCGGTCCTCGACCACCTCGAGATCGAGAGGGCTCTCCTCGTCGGGTGCTCGATCGGCGGGAACATCGCCCTCCAGGTCGCCGCCTCCACTCCGGAGCGGCTGGAAGGCTTGATTCTGGTCGGTGCCGATTCCCCCGGTTTCGACCCCGGCATCGACTACGAGTCACCTGAGTGGCCGTTGGCGATCGAGGCGTTCAAAGCTGGAGACTGGAGGCGGGTAGCCGAGCTCGACGCCGAGATGTGGCTCGCCGGCCGGGGCAGGGCTCTCTCCGACCTCGACCCGGAGACGGTTGACCTGTTCGTCAACATGGACATGATCGCGCTCGAGAACGAGACCGGTCGCAACCAGCTCGACGACGGGGAACGCCTGGAGCGACTACCCGAGGTCGACGTCCCGGTCGAGGTGATCGTGGGGGCGAGGGACATCCCGCAGTTGATCGCGGCTGCTGACGATCTCGTCGCCAACCTGGGACAACGACCTCCAGTGGTCATCGAGGACACCGCTCACCTCCCCTCGATGGACCGTCCAATGGACTTCAACAGCGCCATCACCGGGTTCCTGGCCACCATGTAGCCCCATCGTGGGGAGTTTCCAGATTTTCCCTGGACAGTGCCTCTGCGACGCGCGACACTTGAGTTGTTGAAAACAGGGGGTTTCCGTGTGCCGGGCGGGTTCCCTGACCGCCCCCGCCCGAATCTCGGAACCCGAATAAGTGAGGGCCGCGTTCAGCCGGACGATTTACGACCAGCCCCTACCCTGGTCCACAGACGAAGTCGTCGGCGACGTGCGGACGGTGGACCTGGCAGCCGATGCCCTCCCAGCCCACGGATGTTCCGGGCGCGGAAACCCCCCTTGTTTCAACAAAAAGAAAAGCCCCCGATTCGGGGGCTTTTCTACGTTTGGGCGGCTCTGGTCAGACTGCCTGCTCGGCGATCTCCTCGAGACGGATCGGGTCGACCTTGATACCAGGACCCATCGTCGTGGAAACGGTCATGGCTCTCATATAGCGACCCTTGGCCCCCGCGGGGCGGGCTCGTTGGATTTCACCCGTGAGTGCGCTGAGGTTGCCGAACAACTGCTCGACCTCGAACGATGCCTTGCCGATGGGCACGTGGACATTGCCGTGGCGATCGTTGCGATATTCGATCTTCCCTGCTTTGAACTCGATGATCGTCTTGGCGAGGTCGTCGGTGACGGTGCCGGACTTCGGGTTCGGCATCAGGCCACGAGGCCCGAGTACCCGGCCGAGCTTGCCCACCTCGGACATCATGTCCGGCGTAGCGATGGCGACGTCGGCGTCGAGATCCTGTCCGCCCTGTAGCTTCTCGATGAGGTCGGCGCCGCCGACGATGTCGGCCCCTGCCTCCTTCGCCTCGCCTTCCTTGTCCGGTGAGCAGAAAACTGCCACCTTGACATCCTTGCCGGTGCCGTGAGGGAGCGAGACGGTGCCTCGCACCAGCTGATCTGCTTTCTTGGCGTCGATGCCGAGCGTGTAGACCACCTCGACCGTCTCGTCGAATTTGGCCGACGCCAATGACTTCACGAGGTCGAAAGCCTCGCGTGCGGTGTAGCGGTGCTCCTTGTCGTACCGGGAAGCGGCCTCGCGGTACTTCTTGCCATGTGCCATCTGTCTCTCCTTGTGGTCCAGGCGGCCTCGCGGCCTCCCACTGGCGGCGCCTGTGGCACCTTTACTCTCTGTGCGGGTTGGCCCACCGTGGCGGTCGACCAACCCGGCAATGAACGTCGATCAGCCCTCGACGACGATGCCCATCGAGCGGGCAGTGCCCTCCACGACCTTCATGGCGCCGTCGATGTCGATGGCGTTGAGGTCGGGCATCTTGATCTCGGCGATTTCCTTGATCTGAGCCCTGCTGACCCGGCCAACCTTCTCCTTGTTGGGCTCACCTGAGCCCTTGTCGACCCGAGCCGCCTGGCGTAGCAGGGCGGCCGCGGGCGGAGTCTTGGTGACGAAGGTGAAGGATCGGTCCTCGTAGATCGAGATCTCGACGGGGATGATCTGGCCCCGGTTGCTCGAAGTGGCGTCGTTGTAAGCCTTGACGAATTCCATCAGATTCACACCGTGCGGACCGAGAACCGTGCCGACCGGAGGGGCGGGTGTGGCCTGCCCCGCGGGCAGCTGCATCTTCAGTGTCGTGACGAGTCTCTTTCTACCCATGTGCTGTCCTGGCTCCTCTGGCCTAGTTCTTCTGGATGTCTTCGAAGCCGAGCTCTACCGGGGTGTCGCGGCCGAAGATGTTGACCAGCACGACGACCTTCTGTTGGTCGACGTTGAGCTCTTCGATGACTCCGTTGAAATCGGCGAACGGCCCGGTGACGACACGGACCTGCTCTCCCACGTCCCACTCTGGCTTGAAGCGTGGCTTGCCCTTCTCCTCTTCCTCCTGAACTCCGAGGAATCGCTCCACCTCGCGTCTCGAGAGCGGGGTGGGCTTCTGGGCGTTGCCGGCGACGAAACCGGTGACACCGGGGGTGTTTCGAACGGCGTACCAGGAGTCGTCGTCGAGTGTCATCCGGACCAGGATGTAGCCGGGGAAGACCTTCTTGGGGACGGTGACCTTCTTGCCGCCCTTGAACTCGACCACGTCCTCCATGGGGATATGGACCTCGAAGATCCTGTCCTCCATGTGCATCGACTGGATGCGGGTCTCGAGATTGGCCTTGACCTTGTTCTCATATCCCGAGTAGGAGTGGATGACATACCAGTCTCCGGGCAGGTCGTAGGGACTGGCGGGCGCGGGAGGAACGACTACCTCGGGGACCTCTTCCGCGACCTCGGACGACTCCTCGGCAGCCTCGTCGGAAGCCTCCGCCACCTCGTCGGCGGGGGCCTCTTCGGCCGTTGCTCCGGCGGCTGCCTCAGCGCCGCGCGCCTCCGGGCCGGTCGCCTCGGCCTTCTCCTCCGTCTCGACCGCCTCGGTCGTTTCGTCGACTTCCACGGTCTCGGTGTCAGCTAGCTCTGCCATCAACCCCTCAATTCGATGAGCCAGAGGAGAAATTCCTTGGCAGCGGCGTCGAAACCGAATATCACGGCGGTGAGTGCGACCGTGGTGATCAGCGTCACCGTGGTGAAGGCGATCATCTGCTCCCGGGTGGGCCAGGTCACCTTCTTCAGCTCCACGCGCACCTCGTGGAGGTAGTCCCTGATGCGGGCGGGAAACGATTTGCGCTCACCGGTTTCGGGGGCACGACTCTGCAAAGCTGCAGCTTTGCGCTGAGCGTTGCTCTGCCCATCTCTTTCCTTCTTGCGACGCCTCTCCTCCGCTTCTTGGAGGCGGCGAATCTGTCTGTTGCTCATGACCTGACAATCCTGTCCCAGTTGTGCGGCAGGGGTGGAGGGACTCGAACCCCCAACCTCCGGTTTTGGAGACCGGCGCTCTAACCAATTAGAGCTACACCCCTCGGGGGTTCGCGGGTCGTCCAAGTATAAGGCCCGACGTCTCGCTGTGGAAAGTCCAGCGGGCTGGGTGGGTGGTTCTGGGCAGCTTGCCGTTCCCGCGTGAACTTGGCCGTTGACGTTCCGGGATTCGGGCTCGGGTAGAGGGTTTCTGCCCGCTTTCCGTTTTCGTGATTTGGGGCTGCCTTTGAACCTGCTCGTGGGTTTGGGCCCTGCCGAACAAGGTCTCGCGCCAGCGAGGATGCCGGATAGCGCTCATGGGTGTGGTGCCCACCGTCATCACTCGTGGTGAGTGATCTAGCGGTGTGGTTCGTTCTCAGGGGTTAGTTTGATCAGGTTGGCGAGAATGTCAGTGTGTGAGCCACCACTTCTGCAGCGATGTCCACGAGCTGGCGGTCGTGAGACCAGGCGTAGGCTCGGAGAACGTCGGCGGCGGACCCGGCGTCGATCCCCATCTGCGCCATGACCATGCCCGTAGCTTGATGGAATGAGTCGTGTTCGGCCGTATGGTCTAGGGAGAGGGGCTGTTGGCTGAGAGAGCCGATCACGAGTGGGGCGAGCTGCATGGCGATCTGCTCCGCGTCGGCGAGAGTCTCGGGAGAGATCGTGCTGTGTCGGTCTTGGAGGTTGAGAGTGGCGAAGGTGGTTCCTCCCGCTCGCAGAGGAACACCGCCGATGGATTGATAGCCGATGGCGTGTGCCTTGGCCGAGAGCCGGGGCCATGGATTGGTGTTGGAGGGAGCGGTTTCTGCGGTCTGTGATGTGCCGTTCATTCCAGCGTCGATGCAAGGCCCTTCTTGCAGGGCGAACTCCCATTCGTCCAGGGTGCGAGCGTCGTCCGACGAGGCGCTCAGGATGAGCTGATCGGACACTCCGAAAAAGGAGATGGTGATGTCGCTGATGTCCAGTAGACGGGCGCAGTCAGTGGCCAGTGAACTCGGTAGGCCGGGTTCGTCCCATGATGTCAAGGATTCCCGTAGAGCATCGAGGTCGGTGGGGCTGATCATCGGTTCGCTCCCTTCTCGATCATCGAGTGCAAACCAACCAGCTCGAGAAGTCGGCACACCGAGGACGACGGTTCTCGTATGGTGATCGTCTCGGGACCGTGCCCATCGACGGCTCCCAGTAGAGCGTGCAGGCCGCTGGCGTCCATGAACTCCAGGTCGGGGAGGAGGTAGACGATCCTTCGGGGATGACCACCGTTCGCGCTCGGGTTGTTGTAGGGCTCGAGGTGCTGTTTCAGCATCGGGCCCGTGGAAAGGTCCAGTTCGCCTCGCACCTCGATCACCCAAGCGGATGATTCTTCGCTTCTCACTGCAACGTCGAGAGGCGGAGAGTCGTAAACGGATGGGCCTGCTCTCGATTCGGAAGTTATGACGCTCATGTCCTGGCCTCTCTAAGTGGTTGAGGTCCGCCAGGATCTGGAGCAGGCTCGCTCGGTTGCGCTTACTCACACTCTACAGGCGCATCAGCACTACGTATACAACGGGAAAACCAGCTCTAATCGCGAGAGGTGAGTTGGGGAGCTGTCAGGTCGCCCGAGACGATGGCGGCGGTGACCTCCCGTAGCCGCTTGTTGTTGTTGCGGGCATGTTCCCGAATGCGACCGAACGCCTCGTCCATGGTCAGGTCGGCCTGATTTGCCACGATCCCTTTGGCCTGTTCTATCACGACCCTGGTCTCGAGTGCAGTCCGGAGCTGGGAGATAACTGTCCGATCGTCGATGATCAACCGGTCCCGGAGAATGGCGATCGTGGCCAGATCCGCCAGAGCCTGGGCGACGGTCAGGTCCTCATCGGTGAGGTCGACGGCGTCTGTCAAGAACAGATCGAGCGCCCCGAGGACCTGGTCGCGGAGGCGCATCGGAACAGCCGTGACGGCGCGGAATCCCGCCGAAAGTGCACCCTCTGCGAATCCTGGCCATCGATGTCGAGCCTCAGATCCGGCCAGTTCTCCCGACCTGACCGGCCGGCCGGTGCGAAACGCCTCCGCACCGGGACCCCCCCGGTCCTCCAGTTCCAACACCTCCACCACACCGGTGGCTTCGCTGCTCGCCGCCACCACCCGCAAGGCGCCGTTGCCGTCAGTCAACAACAGTCCTGCCTGGGCCACATCCAACAGATCGGTGCAGCTCGCCACCAGCTCATAAAACAAGTCGATCACGTCGAAGTCCGAGACCAGGGTGTCCGCCATGCTCACCAGAACGCGGACCAACCGTCCCTCCCGAAACGTCATGGCGACAGCCTAAACCTCGAAGTTCGCCGACCAGCGTCAGGATGGCGCGACTCGCTCCGCAGACGCCAAACCGGTTGCCACCGCCGCTGACCGGCCACCAGGTCGGCGGCAAAGCGGACCGAAGGTCACTGCGACTATGGACTCCGTTGGAACTCGGGTTCTGGACCTGGCGGCGGCATCGGTTGGATGGGAAAGCCGAGTGTCTCCACTGCCGTACGGGATGTTGAACCGACCCCCAGCCGTGTCACCGGTCGAAGATGTGGTCGAGAAAGTCTGCCACGTCGGCGCGGGCAGCATCACGGGCCTCGGCGTCGAAGCCGTAGTGGGCGCCAATCTCTACACACGTCGACCTGACTCCGGCCACCGCCCCGGTGTTGACATCGACGATCGACCCGCCCCGTTCGACGAAAGTGCAGTTGCGGGGACTGACTGCCGGGATCTCGACAGCTGGGGTCGGGCCGCTCGAGTTGTCGAAGGAGTGGGGGGCTCCTACGTACTCGATGAGGCGGATGTCGACACCGTGGCCGAGCATCCGATCCACGTAGTCGTGACATTGGTCGATTGGCGTCCAGTCGTCCGCAGTCCCATGAAGGATCCGGATGGGGGCACCTGTGACGACATGCTCGTCCTCCAGCTCGATGAAGCATGCCGACGGGTAGAGCGCGATATGGCCCTGAAAGGTGCGCCCGGAGTAGAGGTCCTCGAACCGTTCGACAGCCGACCAGAGAGCGGTACGACCCCCTAGGGACAACCCCATCACGGCCAAGTTGTCGATATCCACATGAGGATGCCCCTCGAGGGAATCGGCCGCCCGATAGACGTCGACGAGGATGCTGGCGACATTGAGAGTCGCGGCTCCGAAGCAGAGCGTCGTGATGTCGCGTCCGCCGAGGTGGTCCACGAGCAGTGAGCCGATGCCGAGTCCCTCCAAGTAGGACACCCAACCCAGCTCGGCGTCACCCGGACCGCCGCAGCCGTGGGTGAGGATGACGACGGGAACCGGCTCATTCGTCGGGGGAAGGGTCAGTGTCGCCTCGACATCCACAGCCTCACCCTCTTCCAACAGCGGCATGAAAGGCTCCCAGAGCTCCCCAGGGAGGTCGACCGACTCGATCACGACGGCCTCTCTCGTCGTCTCGGTGAGCGGTTGGGGCGTGCACGAGGGCAATAGCGCGAGTGCGACCAGTGGCAACGAGGCGCGACGGCCATGCAAAGTCTTGGGAAGCTACTTCGCCCTCACGTGGCCCGGCGTGGTGGTGTCGTCGGTGCCGACCGGACCGTGACCGCGGTCACCAGGGCTATTGCGACCGGCAAGCCCACCAGGAGCAGGGCGAGACCGGACCACGGGATGACGAGATCGGATGAGCGCCATACCCCGAAGTTGCCCACTGTCTGATAGCTGCCAGTCGCCATGACGACGGTCTTGTAGAGAAGCAACGTCAGGGGTATCGCGAGGAGTGCGCCGATCATCGTGTGCAGACCGCTCTGCAATCCGAGATAGCGGCGTCGGATCGAATTGGTGGCACCCACGGCGACCACGGTGCGGAGCTCATCGTCCGCCTCGGCTGCCGACAAGGCGGTGACCGTGGCCACCACGATGAGGACCACCAACATCGTTGCGAGAAACCCCAATGCGACCACCGTCCCGGCAGCGTTGTCGGAGCCTCCTGAAGTGGCGAATTGATCCTCGTCGACCGACCACAGCGCCTCGAATGGTGACCCGAATGGATTCCAAGTCGGTTCGACCTCGACCACGGCGACCAGACGTGGTTGGAAACCCAGGCCGGCGGCCACCTCATCGGTCACCAGGAGACGCGGGAACGCGTATTGCGCCACGCCCACCGGGACCTCGGCCACCGCGACCTCGTCGCCATCGATGCTGACGGTCGTCTCGCGCTCCTCGACCCCTACCAGCACCATGCCGCCTTCTTCCAGGCCCTCGCCGATACGGGGATCGTCGAGCAGGGTCAGGAGCTCGTCGTTGGCCACGGCCATCCGGAGCGAGCCGGCGTAGTAGCCACCGTCGTCCTCTGTCGTACCGGAGCGGCGTGCCTCCAGCTCGGCGGGGTACTCGACGCGGGCATCGAGCACCTGCGTCGGCGCGATCCGGGCTTCGGGGAGACGATCCTGGACCTCCGACAGGTCGGCCTCGGTCAACGGCACCAGCTCGTAGTTCTCGTCGTAGCTGCCCTCGATGAGGAGCTGTGGATGCTCGGGAGGAAGCCCGTAGATCGCCGAGGAGGCCTGGTTCGCGCCCAGGGCGGCCAGCCCGCCGACCGGGGCCATCAGAATCACCATGGTGGCGGCTACCGCGGCGGCTGCCCTACCCCGCTGCCGTCCGGAGTCACGGAGCACGATGCGCGAGGTGACTGGGAACCGCTCGGCGTGGGTGCTCACCCAGGCCACGATCGGACCGGCGAGGAACGCAGCACCCCCGATCATCAGAATCGCCCCGATGACCGCAACCGCGCTGCCGCTCGAGCTCGCGGTCGCCAGACCGACGGCGAGCAAGAGGGTTCCGAAACCGGCAGTGGCCATCCCGGCGGGCACGACCCATCGTTT
>Ga0214469_1000278_pt1 | contig 17019 bp, 13 predicted proteins | sample RVTome_10_FD_187340 | JGI IMG/M metagenome (GOLD analysis project Ga0214469, IMG submission 187340) | Soil microbial communities from uranium-contaminated site in the Upper Colorado River Basin, Wyoming, United States - RVT153D57 HiSeq ... | reverse complement strand
TTCCAGGTGCCGCCGGGCGAGTGAATTCAGTCCTCGAGCGGCTTCTCGAACTGGCCGTGTTCGGGCTCGTCCGCTCATCGGCGATGCGTACGTTCGTCGCGCGCCTCAAGGGTTGAGTCGGCCTGGGGCGCGGTGCCGGCATTGCTACCGGTCCGTTTCCCCAGGCCGCTCGCCGAACCCGTCGTGCGTGTCTCCACGCAACGGGCTCTCCATGGTTCGTGCCGTGGGCTGGTTCATGCAGCCTGGACCCAGGGGTTGGGGATCTTGTTGCCCCGGTAGCGGTACCGCGTGATGGGTATCGCCTCGGGGCTGAACAGTTCGATCCCGTCCGCGCTGATGGGGTGCCACCGGCCGGTGTGGTCGGTGAGCCATCGTCGGACGTCCTTCCACCTCCAGCGGTGCCGGGTTCGCATCATCCGCACGAGTCGCCACCAGGTGTAATGCTGCAGGTGGCTGAAGGTGCGTTTCGCGACGGCGTGCTTGAAGTAGTTGGTCCAGCCGCGCGTGATCTGATTGATCCGGATCAGCACGGCCCGCAGATCCTGCTGTGACGTCCTGCGGGTCAGGGCACGGATCTTGGCCTTCACCGACCGCACTGGCCGGTCGGCGATGAAGGTGTAGACGTGCCACTTGTTGGTGCCCCTCTTGCGTTTCCACTGGATGCGGAAGCCGAGGAAGTCGAACCCCTCGCGCATGTGCACGACCTGGGTCTTGGCTGCAGACAGCCGTAACCCGAGTGGTGCCAGCACACGCGCGATGTCCTCGCGCAGACCCTCGACGTGGTGTCGGTCTCCGCGGACCAATACGACGAAGTCGTCGGCGTAGCGCACGACCCGCCAGTTCGGTTCGCCTCGATCAACCCTTGTCCGGCGTCGGTAACCGGTGGCCATGCTCCCGCCCGGCTTCCACGGCGCGTGCAGGTGCTCATCGAGCACAGACAGCGCGATGTTGGCCAGCAGCGGGGACAAGATGCCGCCTTGCGGCGTGCCGGTGTCGGTGTCCTCGACCTCGCCGAGTTCGGTGAGGATCCCGGCCTTGAGGAACGCCTTGACCAGCCGCAACACCCGCTTGTCCTTGATCCGGGCTCGCACACGGTCCATCAGGGCCACATGGTCGATCCGGTCAAAGCACGCCTCGATGTCCGCATCCAGCACCCACTGGTATCCCTTGGTGCCGAAGTGGTGGATCTCGGCGACTGCGTCGTGTGCGCGCCGCTCGGGCCGGAACCCATAGGAGACCGGCTCGAAGTCGGCCTCGAAGATCGGTTCCAGCACCAGTTTCAACGCAGCCTGGACAACCCGGTCGGCCACCGTGGGAATCCCCAGGCGCCGCACCTTCCCGGACCCGCCCGGTTTGGGGATCTTGCGCTCCCGCACCGGTTCGGGCCGGAACTCCGCGCTCTTGATCGAGGCGCGGAGGTCATCCAGGAACCGTGAGACACCGACCTCGGCCTCGATCCGGGTGACGGTCCACCCGTCCGAACCGGCGGTCTTGGCCCCGCGGTTGGTCGCGACCCGGTCCCACGCCACGATCAGCGTGGCCGGGTCGTGCACGAGGTTGAACAGGTCGTCGAACCGACGGCCGGACTCGGCCGCCGCCCAACGGTGAAGCTTGGCCTGCATCTCCGATACCCGCCGACGAGGGCCGACCGGTACGTCTCCGGTCGGATCCTGCTCATCGGCTGGGGCGTCACCATTCGGTGGCGCGTCTTTCGGCATTACAGCCTCCAATCTCTTCTCGATACCACTGCCGCCCTTCGCCATGTGACCGGCTCTCCCGGCCTCGGACTACTACGACGGCTCCGCCCCACCCCTGGCCGGTCGGCCGACGGTGCGCCCAGCCCGACCGACCACGCTGGTCGCGTGGCGCCGGGCAGACCAGGGACGGTTCCCGTGTTCACTCATCGATCGCTCGACGGAGGAGGCACCCGACTCGACCCCTGCGACATCGCCGTGGCTACCCCGCAGCACGTCACCACGGCCTCCCCATCCGCCCGCCGACATTCGGAGAGTTCCCCGGCTCCGTGATGAGGGAGACACGGGTGCGCGTCGCTTCCGGCCTAGATCCGCCAGGTTCGAGCCGGTGCGTCATTGAGAGGCGTAAACGTCGGTTCCTCGCGTATGCCTTTCCGTCACGCTCGCCACACCCGCGTCGTCTGGCAGTACCGACACGCCATGGCTTTGTCGGGGCCGCTTGCCACCCATCCCGGCACCTCCCGAGACCGGCTGCCCCCAGCTTCACCGCCCCGCTGCGACGGGACGGAGACGAAGGTCTCTCACCTCCATTCGATCAACAAGCGCCTCACGGCGCACCGGCGGTGTGACGCACCATTGACGTCCGGCGTCGGCCGACGATGCCGGAACGCGGGGGTGCATGCGGATCCCGAGCGTGGGCGCTTCTGCCCTGGGTGTGCGGGCGAAGGTCGGCGCCGGCGTCGCCGCATCAATGCCTCAGCCCTGTTCCTCCACCACGTCGTACCAAACGGTGGCGGACGGTCCTTCTTCGAGCCCGGCCAGCTCCGCGCGGGTTGCCTTGAATGTTTCGTCGTCGTGCCAGCGGGCCCAGTGTTCGCGTGACTGCCACGTGCCGATGATTGCCCGCCGCCGCGGTTCGTTGACCTCCCTCAGCAGCTGCACGGCAACCCATCCATCCATATCGGACGCGGCCCGGACGCGCTCGTGCATCGCGCGATCCCACTGATTTCCTAACTTCTCCTTCAAGGTCACGGTCGTGACGACGGTCATCATGGCTCTGGCTCCTCACGTCTCGGACATTCCTTGTTATGGGAATGCCCAGGTACGACAGCAGCACGCTCGTCACGTTGGAAACGACCAAAGGGCAGCGCGTCAGCCACCCCTGGGTGTCCCGCGCATGCGGCGCTATGACGCACGGCGAGTGTGCACAGCGGAGGCTAGCCATCGGGAGGAGTTGGTCGGTAACCTCCTCTCGTCAGACGGGGACACACACGCTCCGAACCGGGCCGAGCGACTTCAGCCGCGAACCCATCATGCCGGGCTGGATATGAGCCAGTTGAGCACGCGCGCTGAGGACGGTCGCGGTGCTCGACTGCTCGAAGAAGTCCTATCCAAGTCAGTGGGCCGCGGAACGCGCCTTGCTTGCGATCCAGGAGTCCTGCCGATCTAATGCTCGAAAGGCGCCGACGGGGTCCTACTGGTGCGGCCCCTGCAACGCCTGGCACCTGACCTCGAAGTCGAAGAGTCGAACTCCAAGTTGGGTCAGGAAGAGACGATCTCCCGGCCGAGAGGGATAAGCAGTCGCGGCGGAATGCAGCACCCTGAGGCTCTCGGTTTCGGTCCCGGTAGCGTCGGGTGTGCCTCCGACCTCGGCATAAGTGAACGGTGCCCGGCTCAGCGCCGCGACCTCGGCAACCGTCCAACTACTTCATTTCCGTGCCACTAGGCTGGTGCCATGTCGATGGTCCACACCGACGCGGTGTTCTTCGAGGACGACAAGGCGTTCGAGACCTGGCTCGTCGAAAACGCGTCGACCGCGACGCACGTCTGGATTCGGATGGCCAAGAAGGGCACCGGCGTCACGTCGATCGATTGGACGACGGCCGTGGACGTGGCGCTCTGCTTCGGCTGGATCGACGGGATCGCCCGGCGGCTCGACGACGAGTGGTACGTGCAGCGGTTCACCCCGCGGCGCGCGAAGAGCGTCTGGTCGAAGATCAACCGCGAACGCATCGAGCGGCTCACCGCCGAGGAGCGGATGCGCCCCGCCGGCCTGGCTGAGGTGGAAAAGGCGAAGGCGGATGGCCGCTGGGATGCCGCCTACGACAGCCCGGCTACCGCAGTGGTGCCCGACGACCTTGCCGCCGCCCTGGCTGCGCGCGACCTCACCGACGTCTACGCCGCGCTGGACGGCCGCAACCGCTTCGCCTTCCTGAATCGCATCCAGACCGCGGTGCGCCCGGAGACCCGCACCCGTCGCATCGAGCAGCTCACCGACGCCCTCGCCCAGGGCAAGACCCCGTTCCCGGCGCCGACGAAGAAGTCCGGTACCTAGCGCTCCGTGTTGAAGCGTCTGGACGCCGGACGGGTCGCCGCGACTCGTTCTCGACCATCTTGGAACCGCCCAGCAATGTGCGCCACGCGGACTAGTCGCGGCGGGATAGAGGACTCTTCCGTCACAACAGACCGCAGGCGGTTGCCGCGCTCTAGGAATCTAGGCGCCTGAACGTCGTAGCCCTATCTGGGCGAACTGGCCTACTTCCAGCCAGTAACGAGGCTGTCGGGAGATCCGGTGTCAGCACGACACGCGGGGTGCTGGGAGTCTCGGCAGTTGGTCCTTCGCCTTCCGGAGGGAAAGTGTGAGTTGGCTCTGCTCAGGCGTCGTCCTTACTCCTCGGTAGCACGGAGATCCTCGCTCGAGCTGCGCAGATGTGCGTCTGGTCCTTATACGGGAGTGATTCAGCGAACCTGTACGGCGTGCAGCGGTGATGTCGCTAAGGCGTACCCGCGCTGGGGATCTTCGCACTAGCAGGGTGACCTGTTCGCACGCTGAGCCGATCCACCACGAAACGGCGGTCTCCGGAACGCACAGATGAGTTCCGGATACCGCCGCCCGTGTGTGTGACTACTTGACCTCGGAGCGGCGCAGGGAGAGCAGCCCGACGACGAGGGGAATGACGATCCAGATCATCGTGGTCGAGCCGAGCATCGCCCACTCCTCACCGGTGTTCGTGGCGCCCTCGAAGAGCGCCACTTGCGTTTCGTTCCAGTCGATCCACGGCTGCAGGTCCTCGAACCACGAGCGCACCTGGGCCAGGAGGACGAGGATGCCCGGCATGACCAGTGAGACGACGAAGTAGCCCACGATCGCGCCCGCGGAGTTGCGCAGCACGACACCGAGGGTGAAGCCGATGGCCATGCCGACCAGGTTGCCGAGCAGGATCTGCGAGGCGTGCACGAGCGAGACGTCCCAGACGGTGTCAACGCCGACGATCGCCGAGCCGGCCAGGTTGCCGACGGCGCCCACCGCGAAGGCGACGGCCATCGAGCCGACGCCCACCAGGAGGGTCGCGATCGCCTTGGCGCCGATCACGCGTCCGCGGCTCGGCACCAGCGTGAACGTCGTGAGCCCACTGCGCTGGCTCCACTCACTCGTGACGGCCAGGATCGCGATCATCGGCAAGATCACCGACATGGGGAGGCCGATCGCCGTCGCGAAGCTCTCGTAGGTGACGTCGCTGTCGGGAGCGAAGATGATGACCGCCCCGGTCGCGATGACCGACAGGACGCCGATGCTGATGAGCATCCAGAATCCCGAGCGGGTGTTGAACATCTTGCGCAGCTCGACCTTGACGAGCCGGGTGGTCGGGCTGGGACGGGCGGCCCGGCGGACCGGTGCGGCCTCCGTGGTGGTGGCCGGCGGGACGATCGTGGCGGTCATGCCGCAACTCCTTCGCGTTGGGTGTCGGCAGTGAGCGACAGGAACATGTCTTCGAGGCCGGCGCCCTCGGCGGACCGGAGCTCGGTGAGGGCGATGCCGGCGGTCAGGGCCACGGCCCCGACCCGAGCGGGGTCGTCGTCGACGCGGACCGAGCCGTCGCTGGCGAGCGTGCTGGGGATCCCGGCCTGCTCGAGTGCGTGGGCGAGGTCGCGCGGTGACGTCGAGCGGGCGAGCGTCCCGGCGGCCGCGAGGAGCTCTTCCTTGGTGCCGGACGCGACGATCTTACCGTTGCCGATGACGACCAGGTCATCGGCGATGACCTCGATCTCGTGGAGCAGGTGTGAGGACAGCAGCACCGTGCCGCCCTGGCTGGCGAAGCCCGTCAGCAGGTCGCGCATCCACCGGATCCCGGCGGGGTCGAGTCCGTTGGCGGGCTCGTCGAGGATCAGCACCTTGGGGTCTCCGAGAAGTGCGGTGGCGATACCGAGCCGCTGGCGCATCCCGAGGGAGTAGTTGCGCACCCGGCGCTTGGCCTTGGTGGGTGTCAGGCTCACCAGCTCGAGCATCTCGTCGACCCGGGTGCGGGGCAGGCCCATGGTGTCGGAGGCAATGGTGAGGATCTCGCGTCCGGTGCGGCCGGCGTGCTGGGCCGAGGCGTCCAGCAGGACGCCCACCTCGAGGCCGGGGTTGGGGAGGTCGGCGAACCGGACGCCGTCGATGGTCGCGGAGCCGGACGTCGGGACGGTCAGACCCACCATCACGCGCATCGTGGTGGACTTGCCGGCGCCGTTGGGACCGAGGAAACCGGTCACGCGACCGGACTGGGCAGTGAAGGAGACGTTGTCGACGGCGGTGAAGCGGGCGTACCTCCGGGTCAGGGACTCAACTGTGATCATGGCTCAACCCTCGCAGCATCGCATCGTGCGCGCATCGGTTCGATGGCCAGTCTTGTGCTAAACGAAAGTACGGGGCCGGGACCGTGCCTTAGGTCGATCTCAGGAACGTGACACATCCCTAGCCACAGTGACCAGAACACTGGCTGGACTCCGCGCCGCCTGACCGTAGACCCCCGTCTGCGAGACTGCGACGCTTGGAGGTTGGTCGCTCCCATCGGGGGCTTGTGCAGGCGTTGCCGACTCTCTCGAAACGCACCAGTTGGCCGCCCGGATCTGTTCGGTCCTTGAAGCAGCGAGCTCCGCCACCGATCGACACACATCCTTAACCCTCAGGAGCGTCCCTGATGAACACCAGTGCACCCGCCAACTACGTCATCAGGATCGACGGCCACCTCGGCGAACATTGCTCGGCCTCTTTAGTCGGAATGTCGATCATCCGCAACAGCGACGGCACCACCACCATCGCCGGGCCGGGCCGGTCGCAGACCAAGTTCAGTTGCACCAAGTCATAGCCAGGCTGGGTGACGCAGGAACCACCCTCCTCGAGGTGCATACCGATCGACAGCGCACAGCCGAGACCCGCATCCACACGCAACCGGACATGCTCCCGTGCTCGATCGGGCATTGCACACCGAGCGTCTCACCCTGAGACCCGCGGTTCTCAGCGACGCTGAGGCGACCTGGACGTTCCGACAGCTGAGCGTCGTCAACGAATGGTTGACCGGCTGTCCCGCAGAACATCGCAAGCTACCGCGAGCTGTGGGGAGATCCCGAGCGCCTGGCTACGACCGTGGTTGTCCAGCTCGCCGAGGCTCGGGGCGCCCACGTCATCGGCGACTTCATGCTTAGGCCGACGACCCAGTCCCTTGATGATTGCGAAGCCCGACATCCACTCATGATCAAAGAGCCGCCGGGACGTCATAGTGGGCGGACTTGACGCATCACTGGTGGGTTCGTGGTCGTATGGCTGTCGGCGTCCTCTAGACGCCGGCGACGTAGGCGGTGAGGAAGTGGACGCCGTGTCGGTCGAGGTTGCCGCGGGCGCGGTCGTAGTGCTCGGTGGTGCGGGGGTCGGCGTGCCGGGCGAGGATTTGGGCGTCGCGGAGCGGGACGCCGGCGTCGAGAGCGTTGGTGATGGCGGCGTGGCGAAGCGAGTGGGGGCTGACGTGCCTGGGGAGGCCGGCGGCCTTTGCGATCCGGGCGACCATCCGGTAGGCGTCGCGGCGGTCGATCGGTTTGCCCGAGTTCGGCCGTAGCACGAGTGGTCCTTCGGTGCGTTCGCCCCGGCAGGCCTCGAGAACCCGTAGCACAGGCACGGTCAGTGGCATGGTGGCGGGCTTGTTGCCCTTGCCGACCAGGTGCAGCACCCGGTGGCCGCGCAGCGTCTCGGCGTAGTCCTCGATCCGGACGGCGGCCGCCTCGGTGGCGCGCAGCGCGTTGATGCCCAGCAGGTAGGCCAGGGCGCCATGGTGGACGCTGATGGTCTGGGCGACCTGGAGGAATCGGATCAGCTCGAGCCGGTCCAGGCCCTGGGTGCGGGACTCGTCACGGTGGACCTTGGGGAGGTGTGCGTAGACGGCTGGGTCCGAGACGATGAGGCCGTCGATGTGGGCGAACCGGAAGAAGCCACGCACGGCGTGCATCGAGGTGTTGACCGAGGAGGCCATCAGTCCGGACTGGCTCAGGTATCGGATGTAGAGCTCGATGTGTGCTCGCTGGATTCCGATCAGTGGGTCGAGGTCGTTGGTCTCGCACCAGGCGAACCAGCGGCGGAGTTGGTAGGCGTACAGCGCGTGGGTGTGCCCGGAGTACCGGGCCAGGTAGGACACCGCGGCACGCTGGGCCGGTGTCATGGCATCGGGCTGGAACGGAAGAAGCGTCGTAGCGGTCATGGCATGCACCTGGCGAGGGAGACTAAGCCTCGCCACGGATCGCCGCACACGTGGTGAGGCACCTGGCCCGACGCTAAGCCGCCCCTGCAGCACGCCCGAGTCGCGGCGGAATGACGCGCCTAGCGGGAACGCTGAGTGACAAAACATGTCCGGCACATCACCGGAGTCGGCAGCAACGGGCTAACGTTCCAGAGGTGCCTGGCGTGATGGTGATCCAAGGGATGAGCCTCCGCATTCCCGCGGGCAGCCTCGCGATCTCCATCGGAGAGGACGGGAACCCGAGGTCATCACCGCTGGTGCCGCATCTCCGACTGGACCTCTGGCCCACATGGCTGGAAATCGGCTGCGAGCACGCCAGGCACGCGCACGACACGGCAGCAAAGGTCAGCCCGTCCCTCGCAGACGAAGACAAGGCCATGTTGCTCGGTCGTGAACTGCAGGACGCAATGGTGGCGATGTGCGCGTTTGCGTTCGCCTTCGACGGCTTCTACGACGTGGTGAAGAGCGAGCTGGGAGAGCATCCGAATGCCGCTCAGTGGCGCCAAGAGGGTCGTCGGCCAACACCTCGTCACAACCAGGTGGCTGAGACTCTTCGCTACAACCTGAAACTCGGTCCCCAGTCCACAGGGCAGCTCAAGCAGCTCCTAAAGGAGCTGTTCAAGTTCCGAGGGCGCGCTGTTCACCCGTCGTCGTCCTATCTTCCAGCCACCATGCGGGAGGACATTGACTCCGGCGTGCATCCGAACCTCATCACGTTCTCGGGGAGGCACGCAGTGCAGTGCCGGGCCATAGCGCTCGTCTTGTTGGATCGCCTGGTCGAGCGTGCCGCTGAAGTCGCAGAACAGTCCGCTGACAAGGGTTGGATCGAGACCGGACGTCGCGAGGTGGACCGGCTCGCTGGTACCTATCGAATCCCTGGCGACGACCAGATCGCCTATCCGGTTGACGAGCCCCTCGATGATGGCAACAACTCGTCGCCAGACCAGGACCCGGGTGACTAGATGTCGCGCAGAGGCAGTCGCCAGCGCGAGTTGCACGGCAAGTCGCGGGTTCCGTAGACGCCGGCTCGCGGCGGATTGACGCACGGTCGGCGGGAAGCATCGCAGGACTTGAATCAGTCACTCGAGGCTGATGTGTTCCAGACGTCCCCGCCAACTGACGAACGTTCGGTACGGTCGAGCAGCCGGCGTCGCGACGTGTGGCAGATACTGATTGTTCGGACTGGGTGGGCTCGGCTGTGACAGACCTGATGGGCAGGCGCGGAGTGACGGCGTTCACGGACGCTGCGCTAAGGCTCGGGTGGTTCGTCCGTGAGCAACACGAAAGCGACCAGGGCATCGACGCGCAGGTCGAGAAGGTCAACCTCGTCGAACGGAAGAATCGGCCCCCGCGGGAGGACGCGACCGGGCGCCTCATTGCCGTCCAGATCAAAGGCGGAGAGTCGTGGTTCAAGGCCCCGACCAAGACCGGCGGCTGGTGGTTCTCCTTCAGCGAGCGCGAACGAAATCTGTGGCTCAACCACGCACTGCCGGTCATTGTGGCGATGTACCACCCCGAGCACGACAAGGTGTACTGGCAGCGCATCAGCGCCGCGACTATCAGCAAGGCCAGAACCAAGTACCGCGTCGAAGTACCTGAGCACCAGACGGTCGAGACTGCTGGCGATGTGTGGGCCGAGATAGCCAGCGGTGACGAACGCCGGGCTCTCGATTTGTTCGAACTGTCCGTCCGTGGTGTCTCGCCGGCCATCGCCAAAGAGTTGCGCGAACGGGCCGACACCGAGCATCCCGACGCTGCCGTTCTCGCGATGCACCTGGCCGAAGGTCGGATGAACCCACGCGGCTCTGCGGCCGCGCTCCTGACTTCCAAGCCTCGATGGATTGCCGACAACGCAGCCTGGGCGTGGAGTCTGGTTGCGCACTACTGCAGCGACCACGACCAGATGGACCTCGCAGCTGATGCGTTCGAACGCAGTGCGGACGCCAATGAGGGCAGGGTGCGTACCCGGGCGTTGGTCGCTGCCGCGACCCACCGCTGCAGCCACGACCTCATCGCGGCACGCGACCTGATGTCCCTTGCCGACCAGACTGACATCGAACCCGTCATCCGCGCGGTGGGTCGAACCGTCGTGGCCGGCTCTGACGACGACGGGCACTGGAACCTCGATCCGCTGCTGGTCGCCGGCGGACCGGACATCGAGAAGAGCGCATCCGCGCAACGGCTCCTCTGCGGGCAGGCGCGAGCCGAGGAACGGTTCGGCGACGCCGTGGCCCACTCCGAAGCAGCTCTGAAGCTCGACCCGCTTTCCAGCATGACGATGGTGATGCTCGGCGAGAGTCTCCTAGGCCGCTGGACTCTCGAAGGCGCGGCAACCTCAGACCTCCTCCGCGGCATCGACCTGTTCCGTGAGGCAATCGAGCAGCGAACCGCGTGGGCGGGAAGGGTCGAACACATCCGTTACGGGTTGGTGCGGGCATTGGGAATGGCCGGCGACTTCGATGCGGTCGTGCGCCTGGCGCTACCGGCACCTGCAGGCGACGCAACAGCAGACGAGGTTGACCCGAAAGCGGTCAGGATCGCCGCCTACGCCGCCCACCGCATCGGCGATACCGATGCTCGAGACCAGGCGGTCAGCCTGTTGGCGGACGAGCCCGAGGACCGCCTCGCGAAAGCACACGCCGGCGCACTCGAACTCACTCAGAAAGAGGAGAACGCGCTCCGACTCATCGCACTCGATGCGGCCGAGGATGCGCGCAGCTACAACGAGTTCGCCGAGTACTGCCTCATGTTGAGCTCCGACGGCGTCGACGTCATCAGCCGGCTCCGACCCAACGTCGAGTCAGGTGTTCTGCCCGAGTCGATGCTGCGGCTGTGCGAGGCCCTCGTCATCATCCCCACCCAAGGTCTCGACGCGGCATTGCCGGCGCTACGTGAACTTGCGAAGACCGACAGCATCGCGGCCGAACATCTCCTCGGACGCCTGCGGGAAGCCCGACGGTTCGCAGAAGCGGCCGAACAGGCCAAGTCGCTGTTCGAGCTCACCAACTCCGCGCCCTACCTGCTCCACCAGGCTCGGGCGCTCGCCGGCGCAGACGACCTCGACGCTGCCGCAGCAGTAGCCACCCGTGCAGTGGCACTCAACGACATCCGTTCCAACGACCGTGCCGAGATGCTCGACTTCCTCGGACAGGTCTCCGGTGAAAAGAAGGACTGGGCGCTGGGCGAGATGTACTTCGCCCAGGCAATCGAACTCCTCGCGCACCCGGGCCCGAACCTCATTTGGAACCTCGTCGCCTGCCAGGTCCAACAAGGACGAATCGCCAAGGCCGCACAGACCGTCGCCAAGTATCGACCGCCAGTACGCGATCGGCGCGACGCAGAACTGTGGCTGCGCGCCAACGCCGCCGAGATGTGGGACGAACGCACCGCATTCGAAGCCTTCGCTCTCGCCCAACGATTCGTCGAGGACCCCCAGCTGTCCACCGCACTCGTCGGCGCGATCGTCACCCGCACCCACGGTGTCGGCGGACCAGGCGATGAGCACGAGGACGATGACCTTCAAGCTCGGCGGCTCGCGGCCCAGAACGCAGTGCCCGCAGAGCTGCACCGCCAGGCATTCGAGTTCATCGGGCAATTAGTCGACCGGCACGGCGAAAGAACGGGCATCCGAGTTCTCAAAGGCTTCGATGAACAGCAGATGCTCGACCTGATGGTCGCCCAGCTCAAACAAGCCTCCGCCGCAGACGAAGGCAAACGCGAAATCGCTCAACTGGCGCGCGACGGGCGCATACCCGTCGGCTTCCTCGCCGCTGCCTTCGGCCGCAGTACCGCCACCCTCGAGGCCCAACGCGCACTCGGCATCCGGCTCGCCAGCAGCATTTTCGACGACGAGCACCAGCTAGAAGTCGATGCTGCCCAAATGGCACTCAACACATCCGTCGTCGTCGACTCCGCCACCGTCATCACCCTCACCGGACTCACCGACCCCGACAGCCTCACCGGCGCATTCCTGGTGTTGCGAACCTCGCCGGCCACAATGCTCGACCTGCACCGGTTCTCCGACGACGTCCGCGCGATGGCAGGCAGCCCCGGCTCGATTCATTGGGACGAAGACCTCGACCGCGTCGTCGTCACCGAACTGACCGACGACGAGTTCATGCGGCTTCTCAAACGTTCGGAGTCCGTCCAGGGCTACCTGGACCGGCTTGCCGTCCGCACGCCCGGGCCCGCCACCATCTACCGCGACTTGCACGATGACGAGAGCCAAGCCGTGTGGCTCGATGTCCTACAGCTTGCCGTCGACGACGGGGCCGTTGTGTGGAGTGACGACCTCGGCCTTCGGCGAGCAGCACGCGAAGTCGGCATCGACGCGTTCGGGACCTCGGCACTGGTCGACGTCCTACGGGACATGGCCATCGCGTCGGCTGGTGACGACCAGGAAGGAGTCTGGAAGGCCATCAAGGTCGCCTATGCACGTGTCTTCGAACTCGGCCGCGACCACATGGTCGACGTGATGCTGCGCGTCGAAGACGTCTACCGCCTCGCTGAGGAAGGCGGCTGGAGACCAGGCGCTGCGGCGATCGCGTTGAGCCGGCGGTCGCTGTGGGCGTGGAACGAGAACGCCCTCGCCCTGCTTCGGGTCATCTACAAGAAGGCTCGGTCCGCTGCGCCTGAGACGCTCGCCGAGTGGCAGTTGGCTGGGATGCACGGTGCTGCCGGCGCCCAGCAATCCGAAGCGGCAGCTGCGGTTCTCGCAGTGCTCGCACTCATCGCATTTGACGACCAACCCGACGACGCCGAGCGGGCGGACTCCCTGCAACGCGCAAGACGGGTCGCAACCGAACTCGGCCTCCCCGACCCAGCCGGAGGACTCCCGCGCGCGGCGGCGCTGATAGCCGAAGATGCCGGGACGGACGACCCAGATGCGCTGGTGAAGCGCGTTCTCGAACTCGTAGAGGAACCCGAACCGGAAGGCGGGGATCCCCAGGATGGTGTCGACGACGACAACTGACCGACCCGTACGTACATGGCAGATCCGAGAGTCGGCGTACGTCATTCTGGATTGTCGTATTGCCGAGAGGTCCTGGCTACGTCGCGCCCTCTGTCGCCGCACTCTCGTGACGGAGCGGCCGCCGGCGTAGTGCACGATCCAGGCCGAGCAGGATCGGGATCACTGGTCCAAGCTGGGCTACTGAGCCGTCTGCAGTCATGGGCTTGCAAGACAGATGCTGGATGAGTCCGCCGGCGGCGGAGTTACGCAGCCGCTCACGCGGCGTAATGACGCGGGTGTTCGAACTTCCTGTCGTGCCGAGAAGCGTGCGCTTGCTGTCGGTCGCCCGAGGCGCCTCCGGGGGTGCGACGATTCCGAGAAGAAGAGCACCGAGCCTGAACCTACGGTCCTGGGCGTGCCGATCGGCCGGCTTGACCGAAGGTCCGGGCGCGCGATTCGGCGCCGGCGGATCGCGGGAGTGCTTGCGGGCAGATCGTGGCGTGGGCGTGGGCGGTCGGTGGGTTGGCCAGGCCCCAGGCTTCTTCGCGGATGCGGCCGGCTTGTCAGTCGGTGGCTACGCTGTGGGGTGTGCGCCCGGAGATCGCGTACGCACGTTCGGGTGGCCTTCGCATCGCGTATCAGGTGGTGGGCGAGGGCCCGCGGGATCTGGTGTTCATGCCGGGCTTCGTCTCCCACCTCGACCTTGCCTGGGAGGAGCCGCATCTGGCGCGGTTCCTTCGCGAGTTGGCCTCGTTCAGCCGGCTGATCTGGTTCGACAAGCGCGGCACGGGGTTATCTGATCGCATCCCTGGCGAGCCCCCGGTGGCCGATCGCATCGACGATGTCCGGGCGGTGATGGACGAGGTTGGGTCGCCGCGCGCCTCATTGCTGGGCGTGTCCGAGGCGGCCGCGTTGTGTGCCCTGTTCGGTCATCGGCATCCGGAGCGGGTCAGCTCCTTGGTGCTGTTCGCGGGGTTCGCGCGGGGTCTGCGCGCCGACGGCTACCCGTGGGGCTGGTCCCGCGAGTTCTTCGAGTCCTACCTGGCCGGTCTGGATCGGGCGTGGTCGACCGGCTATGGCATCGAGCGGGCCTGCCCGAGCGTCGCCGGCGACGAGCGGTACCACTGGTGGTTCGCGCGGTATCTGCGCGCGGCGGCCAGCCCGGGCGCGGTCCGCGATTTGATGCGGGCGAACGCCAACTTGGACTTGCGACCGATCCTCGCCGAAATCGCCATCCCTACCCTGCTGCTGCACCGGGTGCACGATGGATGGGTTCCCGTCGAGCTGGGCCGGTACCTCGTGCAACACCTGCCCAACGCCCGGCTCGTCGAGCTGGCGGGGATGGACCACTGGCCGTGGCTCGGCGACGCCGAAGCGGTGCTCGTCGAGATCGAGGCGTTCCTGACCGGAAGCCGGCGAAGCCGGCGCGACCGGCCGGCCTGGGGGCCGGAGGCGCTGACCCGCCGCGAGCGCGAAATCGCCGGCCTCGCGGTCCAAGGGTTGAGCAACCGGGAGATCGCCGATCGGCTGTTCCTCAGCGAGCGCACCGCGGAGACCCACCTGACCAACGCCTACCGAAAGCTCGGTGTCCACTCGCGTCTGGACCTGGTGCGCCGGGCCGCCGAGTTCGGACTCTGAGCTTCCGGGGATATACGTACTGGTACGGATCTGCCCCCCGGCACCCCGCTCTAACTTGAGAGCGAGGTGACGAGATGGCAACGACTACTCAGGCTCAACCGCGGCGCGTGCCGGCGTCGGCAGACTTGTGGGCGCGGGTCACGGAACTCGATGACGCCACCTTGCAGCGGCAGGTCCAGCGGCTAGAGATCCGAGCCGCCGAACCGGCGCAGCAGGCGATGCGGCGGGATTACCTGTCACGCATCATCTTCCCGCGCGATGCCCGGGTGCTCGAGGTCGGGTCCGGCACCGGCGCGGTGTGCCGGGAGCTGGCCGGCTGGCCCGGAGTCGGGCGGGTCGTCGGGGCCGATCCGTCACCGTTTCTGGTCGAGCGTGCCCGCGAGCTGGCGGCGGGACTGTCGAACCTGCGCTTCGAACAGGCCGACGGACGCGACCTGCCGTTCGATGCCTCGTCGTTCGACCTGGTGGTCTTCCATACCACGTTATGCCACATACCTGGGCCGGAGGCGGCGCTGGCCGAGGCGCACCGGGTGCTGCGTCCCGGCGGAAAGCTGGCCATCTTCGACGGCGACTACGCGACGGCGACTGTGGCGCTGGCCGACAACGACCCGCTGCAGGCCTGCGTGCAAGCGACACTCGCAAACCTCGTGCACGACCGGTGGCTGGTGCGCCGCATCCGCTCGCTGGTCGCCGCCGCCGGGTTCATCGACGCCGACATGCGCAGCCACGGGTACGTGGTGACCGACGACCCCCGGTACTTTCTGGCCACCATCCAGCTCGGAACGGACGCCCTCACTACAGCCGGCACCATCACGGCCGCGACGGCCCAGGCCCTCGCTCTGGAGGCCGACGCACGGGTGCGGGCCGGCACGTTCTTCGGCCACATCGCCTACGCCAGCGTGCTCGCCCGCACACGCCCTCCGACCGCCGAGCCCACATGAGCCGCCCGTCGAGCGCACCGACGCCGGACCTTCCCCGCATCGACCGTAACGTCACGGCGCCGCTTGAGCGTGGGATCATGTGAGGGCCTCCTCAGCGCAGCCACGCGAGGCGGGAGAAAGGGGTCGCGACGGGATACGACGAATCTGTGACGTCGTCCCGGACCGCCAAGGTCACTATCGCTTGGTGAACTAATGCCACGGTCGCGATATGGATTCAACGCATAATGCCGCGTTGAGCGTGGCCGACTGGCGGCGCTATGACGCACCAGCTGCGCGTCGTCGACGCGCGCCTCGGACCTTCTCCCACGGCGGCGTCTGCGTGGCTGACTTTGAGGTCAAGTGCAAGCGCTTACATGTCCCGCATAGGTACGCGCCGGTGGGGCCCTTGAGCCCCCGCGCGGTCTTCTTGCGCCTGATCGCATGCATGGCGATTGTCGCCGTCGTGCGGCTTGCGAAGGGAATCTTCGAGCAGTCCGACATGCCGATAAGTCCTCGACTTATCGCACTCGGCAGGCTCACATCCTGCCCGGTGCGGCGGTTCGCGCCCAATAGCGCTCAGCCTGCAGAGGAACCTGAAGGGTTCACGTACGATCGACGATAGGCCAATTGACCCGCGCCCGCGATGCGATCAAGATGTTCGCCTGTTTGATGTGCGTGCGAAGCGGCGTTATGACGCACGTCGGACGCTCAGGGAAAGCGCGGATTGCGGCTGACGAGTGCGGTGGCGGACTGCATCCCTGGATGATGGCTACGTGAAGGCTGTGTACCCAGGCGATGGCGACCCTGAGGCCGTGCCAGGCGTTTGCCCCGAAACCGAGAGCGAGGCCGATGTCACGTCGTTCACGCTCGAAGTCGATGGCGAACTGTTCGCCCTCCGCCCAGACCAGCGCGGCGGCACCGACTACACCTGGCTGAGCGGCCCGAACCCTGGCTACGGCTTCAGTTTGAGCCCGACACCGAACATTTCACTGGACGAGCACCGGAAGAACATCCGCGAGTTTCTCGCAGACATTGATCCGACCACTGGCCACCTCAGAGAGGACTGACAAGGCGGCCGGTTTGATGTTCCTCTGATCAGTACTGGCATCGACAAGTCCGGCAAGCTCTGCACCACCCGCACGCGGCGGTAAGACGCAGCGTCCTGGGGTGCACATACCTCTGGCTGGCGGGAGCCGGTGGCGCCGGTGGAAACTGGGGACGTGAACCACCGTGTGGCCCCGTTCGACCAGATGGTGAGCCGGGCTGCC
>Ga0214469_1000276_pt1 | contig 17049 bp, 17 predicted proteins | sample RVTome_10_FD_187340 | JGI IMG/M metagenome (GOLD analysis project Ga0214469, IMG submission 187340) | Soil microbial communities from uranium-contaminated site in the Upper Colorado River Basin, Wyoming, United States - RVT153D57 HiSeq ... | reverse complement strand
GCAGACCTCGTCGCGCGTGGGCCGGTGAGGCTGCTCACGATCGACCGACGGCGCTTCGAGTCGATCATCCGCGAACGTCCCGAGACCGCGCTGGGTGTGATCCGCATGCTCAGTCGGCGACTCGCGGAGTCGCCTCAGGTCGAGGATGCGGACGCGGACACGACCACCGCGTCCACCTCGTGACCCTTGAGTGAAACGCGGCGTCGCTCCAGGGCGTCGGATCCCAGCCCTGCCGCATCGACCACCGCGTCGGTCACGAGGATCTCGCCCGCCGAGGCCACCGAGGCGATGTGCGCCGCGATGTTGATGGGGTCGCCGAACGCCGTGAACTCACTCGCGGATCCCCTGGAGACCATGCCCACGAACGAGATGCCGGTGTTCACGCCCGCCCCGAGCGGGAGCCATGGCCCCCCGGGGTCACCGTAGCCGACGGCGGCGAGAAGCTCCCGGGCCGCTCGCACGGCCGCGCCGGCGTGGTCGGGCCCCGTCATGAACGGCATGAAGAACCCCACGACCTCGTCGCCGACGAACTTGTCGAGGATCGCGCCATTGGCGATGAGCACGTCGTTCGCCGTGGAGTAGAAGCGCTGCATCAGGCGGGTGAAATCCATCGTTCCCATGGTTCGGGCCAGATCGCTCGACCGACGAACGTCGGCGAACAGGAAGGAGATCTCGACCTCGGCGCCCATCACCTCGTGGTTGCGCAGCGAGCGCAGACAGTGGAGGCAGACGTTGGGGTTCTTGTCCCATCGCTCGAACCCCATGCTTCGGAACACCGGCCCGCCGGGAGCGCCGAAGGGAGCGAAACACACCATGCACCGAGGAGCCGAGGGAAGGTGGCGGAACAGTCGGCGCCCCCAGACGATCGACGGGTGGGTGCCGTCGAGATATGAGCGCCATTCGTCCTCGGGCGTCGCGAACCTCGACATCGGCGACTCAGTTCCTCGCGCGATCGAGCTGAGCTGCCTTCGCCATGCGGTTCCTCCCGGGAGCGATGTTCCCACGTCGCCTCCGGCGCCGGAACCCGCTGTTGTCCGGTCCCGCCCGACCCGCCACACTCGGTTCCATGACTGTGCCGGAGACCCATTTCGCCACGGGGGTCGACGGTGTCCACATCGCGTACCAGGTCACCGGCGACGGCGATCTCGACCTCGTTCTCATGCACGGTGCGGTCGCCCATCTCGAGATGGGGTGGGAAGACCGGCACCTCCGGCGCCTCTACGAGCGACTCGAAGGGTTCGTCCGGCTCATCCGCTTCGATCGCCGGGGTATGGGCATGTCCGACGGCTTGAGCGAGCTCCCCACCTTCGATCAGCAGGTCGCCGACTGGGGGGCGGTGTTGGACGCGGCGGGCTCGGAGCGGGCATCGTTGATGGGCACGATCGACGCGGGAACGCTGGCGCTCGCTTTCGCTGCGGCGCAACCGGAACGGGTCTCGTCGGTCGTAGCGTTCGAGACGGCGCCGAGGTACACACGCACGGGCGAGGACGACTTCGGGATCGACCCCCAGGTGCTCGGACGACTGATCGAGGCGAACCGGGCGATCGACACGGACGCCGCCCTCTCGATCGTGGCTCCCGATCGCCGTGATGAACCGGGCTTCCGATCGTGGTTCCGGCGGTACTCACGTGCCGCTTCCAGCGGGATCCAGTTGGAAGCCTTCGGGATGATGATCAACACGTGGGACATCACCGAGTTGGTCCCACGCATCGAGATGCCCGTGCTCGTGCTGCACAAGGCCGGTCATACGATCCTGCCGATCCGCAACGGCCACGAGCTCGCCGCGACCCTTCCCGACGCACGGCTCGTGGAGCTTCCGGGCACGGGCACCACGATCTTCTCGAACGACGTCGACGACATCGCCGACGAGATCGAGGCGTTCCTGACGGGCACGCGCCCACCCGCCCGACGGGATCGTGTGCTCTCGACCGTGCTGTTCACCGACATCGTCGGATCGACGGAACGGGCGGCCGCTCTCGGCGACCGGGACTGGCGTACGCTCCTCGAGCGCCACCACGGCCTGCTACGCGCCACCCTGGACCGACATGCAGGGCATGAGGTGCACACGGCCGGCGACGGCTTCCTGGCGACGTTCGATGCCCCGAGGCGAGCGATCGAGTGCGCCCAGACGGCGAGCGAGGACGTTCGGTCGATCGGCCTGGAGATCCGCGCCGGCGTGCACACCGGCGAGATCGAGCTCTCCGACGGCGACGTGCAGGGGCTCGCCGTCCACATCGGAGCGCGTATCTCGGCGCTCGCAGGCCCGGGCCAGGTCTTGGTCTCGTCGACCGTGAAGGACATCGTCGTGGGGTCCGGCATCGAGTTCCGCGAACACGGCGAGCACGAGCTGAAGGGCGTGCCCGGCACCTGGCGGGTCTACGAGGCCGTCTCACCCCTGCGGTGAGGCCGCCTCACGACGCAAGGTCAGGTCACGTCAGCGGGAACGGCGGCTGCCACCACCATGGCGTGTCGTCGACCCGGATCTCCGTGACCCACTTCACCCACCAGAACCCCCTGCGCCCGGGCGCCACGAGTCGCGCCGGGAACCCGTGACCGGCCGAGAGGACGTCGCCGCCCACCCTCGTCGCCAGGAGCATCGACGATGCGTCGTCGACCGGGAAGCGCCGCCCGTACCCGGTGGCCGAGACGACGAGCAGGCTCGCGCCGTCGGCTGCTCCGAGCAGGCGATCTAGTCGGATGCCTTCCCAGTCTTGCTCCGCATACCAACCGCCCGTGCAGTCGAGGGTGGCTCGCATCCCGTCCTCGGGGGTGAGGTGCTCGAGGGTGACCGACCGGTCCCGCGAACCATCTGCGATCTGCAGACGCCATGCCTCGCCCTCGATGGACGGGACGGTGTCGTCGAGCCACTGGGTCACGGGCATCCGCCCGGGATCGAGCGAGCCGGTCTCGTGTGAGCCCGTGAACCGTCGCTCCGCGCCGCGTGCCCCGCCGACACGGAGCAGACCCTCGAACCCGATGAAGGCGACACCGGCTCCCACGGCGAGCGCACCGGCACGCACCAGGTTCCGGCGCGTGAGATCGACCGCCCGTGGCCTCACCGGCCGCTGCACGATGTGGGCGATGGCCGCCACGATCGCACCGACCCCTGTGGCCACGTGGATGCCGAGCGGCGACGTCGGTCCGCGTGCCTCCAAGAGTCCGGTGGCGTGGAGGAGGCCGGTGACGACGCAGGCGACCACGAGCCCGGCGAGCACGATCGACGTGCCGTGCCCGGGCCGCCGTCGCCGCAGTCCCCTGCGTGCGATCGCCCCCTTCCACGGCGCGAGAGCCACGATCGCGAGCCCCGCCAGGCCGTGGGCGACGACGACCGGTCCGGTCGCGGAGGTCCCGATCGCCCATGCCAGTGCACCCGTCGCGGCTGCGACCACCAGCAGCGCCGAAAGGGCGAGGTTCGTGCGTCGGCCGGCCATAGCACTCATCTCCGATCGATGGAACCTCTCCATCATGCCGCCGAACCGTGTGCAGGAGGAGGCAACGCCCCGACGATGCCGAACGAGGCTCGTTGCGCGCCAGGCCCCGGGCGGGCGAGACTGCCCGAGATGACGCCGCCCTTGGTGAGGATCACGGAAACCCCGCTCTCGATCGAGGAGCTGCTCGCCGTCGCCGATGGCGCCGACGTCGAGCTCGATGACGACGCCCGCGCCACGATCGCGGCGAGCCGGGGCGTAGTCGACCGCATGCTCGAAGGCGAGGAGCCGGTCTACGGGTTGAACACGGGCGTCGGACACATGAAGGACGTTCGGCTGCCGATCGAGGAGCTCCGCAGCGCTCAGGAGACGCTGCTCATGACCCATGCCGGCGGGACGGGCGAGTCCCTGAGCACCGAGCGGGTCCGGGCCGCGATGGCGGCACGACTGAACGGCATCGCACGCGGTGGCTCGGGCGCGAGCCCTCGGGTGGCGGATGTGCTCGTGGCGATGCTGAACGCCGGGGTGCACCCGATCGTGCCCTCCCGCGGATCGGTCGGCACGGGCGATCTCGGACAACTCGCGTTCGTGGGCCAGGTCGCGATCGGCAGAGCTCGCGCCGAGCTCCTCGGCGAGATCCTCGCAGGCGCCGAAGCGCTCCGACGCGCCGGCATCGACCGGCTGCGCCTGGAGCCCAAGGACGGCCTCACGATCATGTCGTCGAACGCGGTAGCGATCGGCGATGCGGCGTTCGCCGTGTCCCGCGCGGAGCGCGCCGCGGCGCGGGCCGAAGAGATCGGGGCACTCTCGCTCGAAGCGGTGCACGGCAACCCCTCGATCGCCCGGCGAGTCGTGGGCGACGCGAAGCCGTTCCCCGGACAGATCGCGTCGTGCGAGGCGCTCCGCGCCGCGCTCGACGGGGGCTTCCTCGCAGACGGCGGCGCAGCGCGCTCGGTGCAGGATCCGTTGTCGTTCCGGGTGATCCCGCAGGTGCACGGGGCCTTCCGCGACGCCCTCACCGCCGCGCGACGTGCGGTCGAGACCGAGCTCAACAGCCGTAGCGACAATCCGCTCGTGTCGATCGAGGACGACTCGATGGTCCACAACGGGAACTTCCACCCACTCGTCATGGGAATCGCGTTCGATCAGCTACGAACCGCGATCGCGCACGTCGGGCAGATCAGCGAGCGCCGCATGAGCCATCTCTGGGACGCCTTCTTCGAGCGCATCGGCGCCGGTTCCTCACCGCCCGGGCGGGAGCCTCCCGAGGCGATCGGGTTGTCGATGCGTTATCCGGCCGCAGCGACGTTCGCGGAACTGAAACGGTCTGCCACGCCGGCGACCCTGGACGTTCCACCCCTCGACCTCGGGGTCGAGGACCACGCCACAGGCGCCCCGCTCGCCGTGCGCATGACCTGGGGTGCGCTCGGCCTGCTCGAGGAGATCCTCTCGATCGAGGTGATGATGGCGAACGACGTGCTGGCAACCGAGCAGGAGGCGCCTGCGCTCGGCAGGGGAACGGCCACGCTCGCAGAGAGTGCCCGGGGCGCGATCGATCGGCTCGGCGACGATCGGTCCCCCGTGGAGGCTCAGCGGGCCGTCGCCGCCGAGCTGTTCCCGTGAGCGGGTCGTTCGGCGGGTTCCTCGACCAGGGCGACCACGCGTGAGGCCATGAACCTCGCGGTGCGCACCGGCGTCCCGCCGCGTGTGACCTCGGCGACCTCCACGACGGTGCGGCCGGTCGACACCTCGACGCGGCGCCCTGCCCGGGTCGCGGCGACCTCGAAGGTCTGCACGCCGTTGCCGACGTCCATCGTCACGACGACCCGGTCACCACGCACGACTCCATCGTAGGCGACCGCCCGGAGCCCGTGGCCCCGGTCAGCCGAGGCTTCCCAACACGGGGGTCGAGGCGCGAGGATGGTGCGACGACCGAATCGGAGGGGGACGATGAACGAGAGCATCTACCGGGTCACCGAGGTGATCGGCACCAGCCCGACGTCGTGGGAAGAGGCGGCGAAGAACGCCGTCGAGACCGCATCCCAGTCGCTCCGCGACCTGCGGGTGGGCGAGATCGTGAAGCTCGACGTCACGATCGAAGACGGAAAGGTTTCCAGCTATCGCGCGAGGGTCAACATCTCGTTCAAGTACGAGCACGAGTGACGTCCCCCACCCCGTCGAGGCTGGAGCCACCCATGACAGATCCGAACCGCGAACGATCCGAATCCGTTCCCGAAGCCGACGAGCTCGAACAGGCGGCGCCGGTGGACGACCGAGCCGAAGAGTTGGAGCGGCCTCGCGAGGTGCCCGACGACGCGGCCGAGGGCGATGCCCTCGAGCAGGCCACGCCCGTGCCCGGGAGCGAAGACGACGACGCCCCCCGCTGATCGTGCGGGATCGGCAGCGCGCGTCAGGAGCCCGTGGCCACCGAGCGAGTGGGCGACATCATCGAATCGACCACCTCGGCGACGTCGCGCGGATCGAACGGCTTCGTCATCACGCGATCGGCGCCGTTGGCAACACAGATCAGATGCTCGCGCGACATCGTCACGGCGGTGAGCACGAGGATCGGCACCGAGCTCGTCTCGTCGTCGTGGCGGAGCGCGTCGAGGACGTCGAGCCCGTTCACCTCGGGCATCATCAGGTCGAGCACGATCGCGTCGGGATGTTCGGTGCGAGCGGCGTCGATGCCCGTCTCACCTCCGTCTGCCGCGATCGTCTCGTGGCCCATCGCCGCGAACGCGTATTCGAGGATCGTCGCGACCACCGATTCGTCATCGATCACCAGAACCCGGGACATCGGAACCCTCCTTCCGTTCCCTCCTCGAACATCGACCCCTGTGCATCCGGACTGAAGCCTCGTTCTGCGCCCCGGAGCCACCGCCGCTACGCTGGCCGCGCCATGCCGGACCTGGTCGACATCGTCGAGATCCGGGTGCTCGACGGCCCGAACCTCTACTTCCCCAGGCCGGCCGTGAAGCTCACGCTCGCCGTGCCGGGGTGGCTCCAGGCGACCGTCCCCCGCCTGGAGCGTCTGGCGAGCCGGATGGACCTTCCCGGGAACCCACGGCCAGGGGCGCGGGGTACGGAGCAGCGCAGCCGGTTCGTCGCTCGGGTCGGCGCCCACGTGACCCGCACGATCGCACGGTCCTCCCGAGTTCGTCTGGCCGTGCGAGGCCGACCGGGCCCGGGGGAGGACCGGGTCGTGGTCGCGTTCCCGTGGCGGCGACGTGACGCGGCCGAGGCGCTCGCCCGCCAGGTCGCCGCCGTGATGCGCGATCTGCTCGCCACCCGCCGCTCGCTGGCGAGCCTGTCCATCGAGGCGGCGGAGCACCTCGACGAAGTCGAGCCGGGCCCCGCCCCCAGCGTGGTCGATCCGACGATCCCCGTGATCGCGGTGACCGGCACGAACGGGAAGACCACCACCGTGCGGCTGCTCTCCCACATCGCACGCGCCGCGGGCTGCAGCGTCGCCTACTCCTCCACCGACGGCGTCTACCACGACGGCGCGCTGGTCGAAGCCGGGGACTACTCGGGCTTCGGAGGTGCGCAGATGGCCCTCGCACAACCCGGCGTCGACGTGGCGATCCTCGAGACGGCGCGCGGCGGGATCCTGCTCCGCGGCATCGGCACGAGTCACAACGACGTCTCCGTCGTCACCAACGTCTCGGCCGATCATCTCGGCTTGCACGGGATCGACACGCTCGATCAGCTCGCCGAGGTCAAGGCGACCGTCACCTCGATCACGAAGCCCGACGGCTGGCACGTGTTGAACGCCGACGACCCTCGCGTGCTCGCGATGGGCCGGCGGGCCGGCGGGCGGCCTTTCATGGTCTCGCTCGACCCGCGCCACCCTGCGCTGCGCGGCGCGCTCGCCGACGGCGGGCGAGCGCTCACCGTGCTCGACCAAGGCATCGCCGAGCTCGGCCGTTCGGGGTCGAGACGGATCGTCGACCTGGAGCGGGTGCCGATGACCCTCGCCGGGATCGCCTCTCAGCACGTGCACAACGCCCTGTCGGCCTCGGCCGCCGCATTGGCGATCGGGCTTCCGCGGACACACGTCGTCGAGGGCCTGACCTCGTTCCTGCCCGACGCCGATGCGAATCCCGGTCGCGCGAACGTCTACACGCTCGGCGAGCGGGTGCTCGTGGTGGACTACGCCCACAACGAGGCGGGCATGGCGGGACTCACGGAGATCGCGCGCGGGCTGTGCCCTCGCGCCGCGGAGACGTGGGTCGGGTTCGGAACCGCGGGCGACCGGGACGACTCGATCCTGCATCGTCTGGGGTATCGGGCAGGAAGAGGCGCGGACCACGTCTGCGTCGCGGAGCTCCCGCGCTACCTCCGTGGGCGAGATCGCAAGGATCTGATCGCCAGGCTCCTCGCGGGCGCGATCGAGGGGGGCGCGGGCGAGGTGCCGGCGATGCCCGACGAGATCGCGGCCCTCCGGTTCATGCTCGAACGTTCCGGACCCCGCGACGTGCTCGCGATCACCGTGCTCGCGCAGCGTCCGGAGATGTTCGCGCTGCTCGAAGGCGAGTTGGGAGCCCGCCGGGCCGACCCCGCGACCGTGCGCCGGCTCGTTCGCCGCGCCAGGGCTGGAGGCGACTGACCATGGCGCGCCGTCGGCCCCTGCCCCCCGCCCACGTCGAGGTCACCCGGCCCGACAAGCCGCTGTGGCCCGAGATCGGGGTGACGAAACGCGACTACGTCGACTATCTCGCCGCCATCGCCGACCTGGCGGTGCCGTGGCTCCGCGACCGGCCGCTGACCCTCGTACGGGCACCCGACGGGGTCGGGGGCAAGCGCTACTTCCAGAAGGCCATCTCGGACTACGCGCCACCCTGGATCCGGCGCGTGACGATCGAGGCACCGAGCGCCGGCCGTGACGTCGACTACGTCGTGTGCGACGACGCCGCCACGCTCGCGTGGCTCGGCAACCAGGCCGCGCTCGAGTTGCACCCCGCGCCCGTGCGGGCCGATCGCCTCGACCGCCCCGATCTGTTCGTCGTCGACATCGACCCCCCCGACGGCGCGTTCGAGGCAGCCGTCGAGGTCGCACGGCTCGTCCTCGAGGTCCTCGACGAGCTCGGGCTCGAGAGCGGCGTGAAGACCACCGGCGGCAAGGGTCTGCACGTCGTGGTGCCGATCGAGCGGAGGCTCGGCGACGGTGCCCTGCGGGCCGCGGCCTCGGCTCTCACATCGACGGTGGCCGGTCGACGGCCCGATCTCGTGACCGACGAGTTCCGCAAGGCGAAGCGGGCGGGGCGCGTGATGCTCGACCCGTCGCGCAACGGCAGCGGCGCAACGATCGTCGCACCGTACTCCCCCCGCGCGCGTCCCGACGGAACGGTGTCGTTCCCGATCGTGCCGTCGGACCTGGGCTCGATTCGCCCGGGCGACTTCACGCTGCGGACGGTGCCCGGCATGCTCGACCGCGATGGTCCGCGCCGCTGGCGCGACCTGTTCGACACGCGTGCCCGCCTGCCACGCGGGCTGCTGGACGCCGGGCCCTGATCGAGCCATCCCGATGGCGCATCCGATCCCGTCGAACGGGACCCTCGGCGAGCTGCTCTGGCAGGAGAGCCGACAGCAGGCAGACCATCGCCGGCGAGCGCTGGAGCGTGCGGCCCGGGCGGCCCGGCTCTGGCCCGAGGAAGCATCCGATCTCGCCGGTGCAGGGCGTTCGCTCACGGAGCTCCCATCGGTCGGACCATGGATCGCGGGTCGGCTCCAGGAGTGGCTCGACGAGCCTCCCCCTCCGATCGAGCCGGAGCCCACGAGGCGCGGCTTCCTCACCTGGGCCGAGGTCCGTCGGGCGCTCGGCCCCGATGCCGACTGGGAGGCACGTCCCCATGGCGACCTGCAGGTCCACAGCACCGACAGCGACGGCGCCTTGCCGCTGGCCGACATGGCGGCGGCCGCGGAAGCGCTCGGTCGGACGTACATCGCGAGCACCGATCATTCGCAGAGTCTCCGGATCGCCCACGGCATGGACGAGGCGATGCTCGAACGGCACAACCGCGAGGTGGATCGGCTCAACGCAGGCTTCGTCGACCAGGGCAGCGGGTTCACGATCCTCCGATCGATCGAGATGGACGTGCTGGAGGACGGATCGGGCGACATGGATCCGGCGGCGCTCGCCTCGCTCGACCTCGTGCTCGGCGCGTTCCACACGAAGCTGCGCGTCACCGACGACGCAACCGACCGGTACCTCGCCGCGCTGCGCAACCCGACGGTCCACGTGCTCGCCCACCCGGTCGCCCGCATGTACGGGCGCCGGGTCGGGCTGACGGCCGATTGGTCACACGTGTTCGAGGAAGCCGCCCGGCTCGGGAAGGCCGTCGAGATCGACGCGACGCCGGCGCGTCAGGATCTCAACGTCGAGCTCGCACGCATCGCGGTGGCCTCGGGCGTTCGATGGTTCTCGATCGGGAGCGATGCGCATGTCGCCGCCGAGCTGGAGTTCCTGCCGTTCGGGCTCGCGATCGCGGCGCTCGCCGGCGTGCCACGCGAGCGGATCCTGAACTACCGGTCGGCCGACGAGGTCCGAGCATGGGCACGGGCCGTCGGGGATCACGACTGAGATCTCGCCGAGGGGTCAACCGGGCAGTTCGATATCGCGAACGACCCAGTCCGCGGCCCGTTCCTCGACACTCGCCGCGCAGGTGAGGCGCATCGGAGGCAGCTCGCGTCGCTCGACCGCGACGCTCGCATCACCGGTCGGCAACCTCAGGCGGACGTGCGCCATGACTCCGTGACGTTCGACGCCCAGCACGATCACGTCGCCGATGCGATCGAGGCCGAGGCGTGCGCGCACGGCGCCGTCGGCGGCCTGCGCGGACATCGGGTGGCTAGTGCGTCCCCGGTAGCGGTCGAGCTCGATGCGACCCTCGCCGTAGGCCGCGACGACGCCGGCGGCCCGTTCCGGCTCGACCCTGCCGAACATCAGCCCGTCCGGGAACATCACCAGGTTCCCCGCGAAACGGTCGCCGCCGACGTGCGTGCTCTCCCACACCGCCCGCGGGAACACCGCAGCGGCGGCAGCCGCGAGCGGCCGCCCGCGTTCGGCACAACACGCATCTCGGCGACCGTGCGTGCAGACCACCGCGACCGGATGGACGACCTCGAGCGGGAAAGCCGCTCGATCGGAGGGATCGAGCCCGACCGCGTCCTCGATTCGGTCGAGCGACGTGCCCCCGATCCACGCGTCGCCGGTGTCGATGGCGAAGCAGGCGGTGCCGCCACCCTGTTCCCGGACCGGCCGGCGGATCAACAGCACGCGGCTGGCGGTCCGGCGCTCGAGCCCGCGCAGCCCCTCGCCCACGCCGTCGGGCAATCGCGCGTCCCGCAACCCGTCGCGCCCCCATGGCCCCGCGTGCTCGATCAACAACCACCGTCGGATCGTCGAGGCCGTGCCCGCGAGCGCCTCCCCGGCCGCCTCGCTCCGGGTGGAGCATCGGTCGCTTCGGTCGATGGACCGAGCTCGGCTCACCGAGGTCCGGCCTCGGGGAGGCCTTCCGGGACCGCCGTGAGTAGACCCTCACGGATCATCCGGCGGACGAGCACCATGCGGCTCCCGGCGTCGGGCACGTGTTCGTGGAGATCGCCGATCAGGAATCCGTCGACGTCGGCGATCGATCGCATCGCCGGCCCGAGCCACGCGGGCATGCGCACGAGCCGATCGCCCATCAGGACCGTCACCCGGTCGCCCTCGGAGCGCACGACGCAGATCGAGCCGGGCCGTCGGCGGACTTCCGTCGAATCGTCGAGCTCGAGCGACATCGCCCGCTCCGCGATGGATCCCCGAGCGAGCTGGGCCCGGCCCGACAGGAACCGGTCGGCTCGGCGCTCGAGGACGGCTCCCGCATCGGTGGCCTCCAGCCGGCCGGCGGCCGCTCGAAGCCGTGCGGCGAGCTCCCCGGCCTGCGCGGCGGGGTCCAGGTGCCATCCCGCCGGCAACGGCTCGTCCAGCGAAGGGTCGGCGGCACTCGCGGTCCACGCCGCGGCGGCGACCTCGCGCCACGAGCCCACGTGGACGCCGACGGTGAGGTGCCCGGACACGTCCGCCTGCGCCGACGCCGCGTGCGGGGTGCCCGCCGGCATGTAGATCGTGTCGCCCGGAGCGACCTGCTCGTCGAGGGCCGATCGCTCGGGCTCACCCGGCGCGGAATGAAGCTGCCATCGCTTCCGCCCGAATGCTTGGAGCACGAAGACGTCGTGCGGATCCTCGTGCAGCTCGAGCCCCTGGGCCCCGGCCGGCGTGATGTAGGCGTTGACCTGACACGGGAAGCCGAGCCGGAGCTCGAGGTCGCGGACGAAGCGCATCACCGGCTCGGACCACCGATGGAGACCCTGGAGCACGACCGTCGCCCCGTCCTCGAACGCCGCTGCCACCCGCGCCGGGTCGGCGATGCCCGCGACGTCACGCGAGCCCGCCCTGCCCGATCGCGTGTAGCTCGTCTCCGGGATGCGCTCCCCGGCCCGCACGAGCCGGAAGAACGGCGTGCGCAGTGCCGTCGTCGTCAGGAAGCGATCGACGTCGTCGAGTGTGAGCAGGTCTGCGAACCCGTCGGGCGCCACGGCACGGTAGACCGCCGCCCGTCGCTGCCAGTCGTCGGCCAGGAAGCGATCGACGTCACCGGCACAACGCGCCAACGCCTCTCGGGTATCCGCTCCACGTCGAGGAGCGGCGATCGTCACGACGTGGCGCTGTCGGTGCCGTCGCCGTCGGTGCCGTCGCCATCGGTGCCATCGCCGTCGGTGCCGTCTGCGTCGGTGCCGTCGCCGTCGGTGCCGTCGCCGTCGGTGCCGTCGCCATCGGTGCCATCGGCGTCCCGCGGCGGCGTCTCCAGTGACGCGCTGCTGCCGACGATCTCCGTGACCATCTCGTCGTCACTGAGCGTGGTGCGCGTGGTCTCGTCCATCCCGTCCTCCCTCGACTCCGGGAACCCCGCCGGTCCCTCCTGCAAACCCTACCCATCCGCCGGGCAGGCACACTCGGGCCCGCGACTATCCCTCGCGGACCGACGACCGCCGGGACTCGATCTCGTCCCAGATCTCCGCGGTCCGGTCGACGCAGAGGACGACGAGGTCGCCGGGCCGGCTACGGTCGAGCGCCGAACGGCACGCCTCCAGCTCGTCGGCGATCAGTTGGGCGGAGCCGACGCGGGCGCCCCGAGCGCGAGCCTCATCGATGCCCTCCAGCACGAGCATGCCGGTCTCGCCCCGTTCTCGTCCGCGAGGGTTCACGTCCTCGCGGACGATCACCTCGTCGAAGTACCGCGCCGCCACACGGCCGAGGTCACGCATGTCCTCGTCGCGCCGGTCACCGGCGGTCGCGATCACCGCGACGCGCAGGTTCGCCGACCACGACGGTGCGCCGGGATGCGCGGCCGGCGGCTCCGACGTCATGCGCTCGACGAAGTCGCCGACCGTCTGCAGCCCGGCGGCGTTGTGCGCATAGTCGAGCAGCACCGTGACCCCGCCCAGATCCACGAGATTCAGACGCCCCGGCGCCTGGAAGAAGTCGGTCGTGAACGTGCGCAGGCCATGGCGGATGTCGTGCAGGTGCGCACCGGAGACATGGCAGGCGGCGACCGCGGCGAGCAGGTTCTGCACGTTCATGCGAGCGCGACCCTCGAACGTGGCGGGGAACTGGTGCGTGTACCCGACCGGCATCGTCCGGCGGCCGTCCCGCAGCACGATCTGCTCACCAGCCGCGTCACGCCGGAGCACGACGGCCTTCCGGCCGCGACGAACCCAGCGCTCGATCAGCTCGTGATCCTCACGCATCGTGAACAGGATCACGTTGCCCGAGCAGTGCTTGCGCATCTCGAGCACGAGCTCGTCGTCGGCGTTGAGCACCGCGTATCCGTCGCGGGGCACCGCTTCCACGATCACGCGCTTCACCGCTGCGAGCTGCTCGATCGTGTCGATCTCACGCAGGCCGAGATGATCGCCGGTGACGTTCAGCACCACCGCGACGTCGTTGCGGCCGTAGCCGAGACCCTCGCGGAGGATGCCGCCGCGTGCCACCTCGAACACCGCGAAGTCCACGCGGGGGTTCTGCAGCACGGTCTGCGCCGATCGCGGGCCGCTCGCGTCGACCCGCTTCGTGAGGCGGCCGTCGATGTAGATGCCGTCGGTGGACGTGAGTCCGACCTTTCGGCCCATGTTCTTCATCACGTGCGCGATCATGCGCACCGTGGTCGTCTTGCCGTTCGACCCGGTCACCGCGACGATCGGGATGCGCGACGGTGAGCCGACCGGGAACAGCAGGTCGATCACGGGGCGCGCCACGTACTGTGGCTCACCCTCGGTGGGATGCGTGTGCATGCGGAACCCCGGCGCCGCGTTCACCTCAACGATCGCTCCCCCGGTCTCACGGACCGGCCTCGTGACGTCGGGGGTGATGAAATCGATGCCCGCGACGTCGAGACCGACGACGCGCGCGGCTTCCTCGGCGATCTCGACGTTGTCCTCGTGCGCCTCCCACGTGCGGTCGATCGCACTGCCGCCGGTCGACATGTTGCCGGTGGACGCGAGCAACACCATCGAACCCGCCTCGGGCACGCCGTCGAGCTCGTGTCCCTGCGAGCGCACGAGCGCCTCGGCGACCTCGTCGACGCGGATGCGCGTCAGCACTTTCTCGTGGCCGATGCCCCGACGAGGGTCGGCGTTCTCGCTCTCGACCAGCTCCAGCACGGTGTGGGTGCCGTCACCCACGACATGGGCGGGCACCCGCTCGGCGACGGCGACCATCTTCCCTCCGACGACGAGCAGCCGGTAGTCCCGGCCCGCGATCATGCCCTCGACGACGATCCAACCGTTGCGGCTCTGCTTCCGCGCCCGGGTGAACGCGCCACGCACCGCCCGGACCGACCTGATGTCGAGCCCCACGCCGCGGCCGTGGTTGCCGTCGAGCGGCTTGACGACGACGGGGAACCCGATGCGCTTGGCCGCGGCCACGGCATCGTCGGCCGTTCCCACGATGGCCCCAGGGGGAACGGGCAGGCCGGCCGACTCGAGGAGCTGCCGGGTGAGGTGCTTGTCGCCCGCGATGTCGACGGCGAGCGCCGAGGTGATCGAGGTCATCGTCGCCCGGATGCGCTGCTGGTACTTCCCCTGACCGAGCTGCACGAGCGAGCGGTCGTTCAGGCGGATGTAGGGAACGTCGCGGCTCGCGGCCTCGTCGAGGATCGCTTGGGTCGACGGTCCGAAGGCCCGCTGCTCCGCGAGCAGGATCAGCCGCTCGAGCTCGGATGCGAAGTCGAAGCCCCGTTCGGGCTCGACCAGATGGTTCACGAGCTGCACCGCGAGGCGGCCCGCCGCGAGGCCGACCTGTTCCTCCCAGTAGCCGAACGTCACGTTGTACTGACCCGGCGTGCCTGTGCCGCGAGTCTTCCCTCGGTACACCTGGGCACCCGACTCGCGCTGCAGCTCGATGGCGATGTGTTCGGCGACATGACCGGCCCAGGTGCCCTCCTCGAGCCGCTCGAGGAACCCGCCCGCGTGCCCCCGCGAGCAAGAATGGTCCCCGATACCGGGCAGCAGCTCGAGCAGGGCGTCGTTGAACCCCGGCAGCGTGTTCGAGGGCCATGCCTCGAGCGAACCGAGGTCGACGACGAGACGGATCGCCGGCTCGTAGGAGAAGTAGTTGGGCCCCCGGAAGACCTGGGCCTGCAGGATCCGAAGGTCGGGGCCGGCCCTCCGCTTCGTGGACCGGCGTTCCTCGGGGGCGTGCTTCCCCTTCGGGGCGGGTTCGGTCTTCGCGGGCTTCGCGGGTTCGATCTTCGCGGGCTTCTCGGGCTTGGTGGTCTTCGCGGGCTTGCGGGTGGTGGTCACTCAGAGGCCTCGCGCGCGCTCGTGCGGGCCCCCTCCTCGTGGATCAGCTCCCGCGCGCGCAGATCGAACCAGTAGCCCGAGGGGATCGAGTGCAGCCGGGCGCCCGAGACCATCATCGGACGGCGTCCGCGCAGCCGGTAGGCGTCGGTCTCCATGTGCGATCCGTCGACGACGGTGACGGCCCCTCGCCCGATCACCTCCATCGTGTGGTTCGGGTGCACGATCGCGCAGGTGTCCTCGTCGAGGCCGAGCCCGACCAGAGACGGCGACTGCGCGATCGCGCTGAGCAGCCTGCCGAGCCGGGTTCGTTGCTCGAAGTGCTGGTCGACGATCGTGCCTTCGACGAGCGCAAGGCCGGCCGCGGTCTGCACGTGGCCGTGGCGCGGCGTCGCGCCCGGCTGACCGAACGCCATCATGTGCGAGGCGAGCGCGCTGGCCCCGGCCGATGTGCCCGCGACCATGGCGCCTCGGTCCTGCGCCAGATGCAGGGCCCGGTGCAGCCGGGTTCCCGCGACGATCGACGTCAGCCGCAGCTGGTTGCCCCCCGTGAGGAACACGGCCGTGGCCTCGCTGAGGAGCGACTTCGTCTCCGGCCGATCGGCCTCGGCACGTTCCTGGGGCCGCAGGCCGGTGACGCCGGCGGCGCCGAGCTCGAGGAACAGGCTCTCGTAGAGCTGCAACGCCTGCTCGCTGATCTCCGACGCCGTCGCCACGACGGCGATGCGAGCCTGTGCGCCGCCCGCCTGCTTGACGAACCGCTTCAGGATCTGCCGCCCGCGCAGCTTGTCCTCGGCGCCGCCGATCAGCATCACCGGGGCGGCCGCGCCTGAGGCGGGAGCCAGGTTCGCGCGTCGGCGGCCGTCTGACATGCGGCCAAGTCTAGACCGGGTTCCACGCCCAGCGGCCGCATCCGGCGCGGGATCGGTTCATCACGGGCGGTGCTCAGACCGAGCGCCTGCTCCTGGAGCCTCAGCCAGGCTTGAACCCGGGCAGCCCGTCGTCGACCGACGAGACGGGCACGGGGGGTTCCCCGATGAGTCCTGCGAGGGTCGCGGCGACCTGGTTGAACCCCTCGCGATCCCACGCACCGACCGACTCCAGCACCCGGCCCTCGTTCACCAGATACAGGGTGGGCACGGACTCCAGGTCGTACGCGGCGGAGATCGGGTACGGGGGGGCGTCCTCGATCGATGCGAGGCCCATGTCGTATCGATCGGTGAACCGGGCGAGCTCGAGCTGGGGGTCCTGGCCGACGCCGATCACCCGTCCGGGGAACCCCCGCTCGAAGCGCCGCATCACGGGAGCCGCGAGCTGACACGTGGGACACGTGACCTTGTAGAAGAACAGACCGCGCGGCCCGTCACCGGCCGCGGGCACGTCGGGCGCGACGTCGCCGACCCGCAACGGACTCATGCCGCCACCCTACGACGAGCACCGACGGTGAGCCGATTCACACCGCGCCCGTGGCCGCGGTCACGGACCGGCGACGGTCCCGTGCCTACGGTCGCACCGCGAGCTGCGAACGACGCAGCTACCGACCGGAAGGAGGAGTCATGGATGCGTCCAGGACTCGAGAGATGACCCACGCACAGTCGCCCTGGTCGTGGGTCTTGATCGGCACCGTCGGGATGGTCCTCGTCGCGGCGATCGTCCTCGCCCTTCAGGGGAACACCGGCGACATCACCCTGCGGACGCCTGCGGAGGCGCAGTCACAGGAGGAGCCGACCGAGAAGGACGACGTGCTGCACGGCCGCGGGCTGGTCGACGTGAAGGC
>Ga0214469_1000271_pt1 | contig 17219 bp, 11 predicted proteins | sample RVTome_10_FD_187340 | JGI IMG/M metagenome (GOLD analysis project Ga0214469, IMG submission 187340) | Soil microbial communities from uranium-contaminated site in the Upper Colorado River Basin, Wyoming, United States - RVT153D57 HiSeq ... | reverse complement strand
CGGACGGGGCGACGACGCGAGCTCTGCGTAACCACCCGCCAAGGACGGACGCCTGCGGCGGCGCGTCGCGTCGTGAAGATCGCCGTGCAGAAATGGCACGCTGAGCGGCCTGTCGAAGGCTGCACGGCGATCTTCACGACACGCGCGAACCCTGGGCCGGACGAGGCTGGCTACGCTTGTGCGGTGAGTCTTCGCCTGTACGACACCGCCACCCGCGAGATCCGCGACTTCGTCCCGCTACGGCCGGGCAAGGTCGGGATCTACCACTGTGGCCTCACCGTGCAGGGACCTCCGCACATCGGTCACATCCGCAAGGAGGTCGTCTTCGACATCCTGCGGCGCTGGCTCGAGCACACGGGCCACGAGGTCACGCTGGTCGCCAACGTCACCGACATCGACGACAAGATCCTGACCAAGTCGGTCGAGGCAGGGCGGCCCTGGTGGGCGCTCGCCTTCGCCAACGAGCGGGCGCTCGACGCCGCCTACAACGTCCTGGGCTGCCTGATGCCCACCTACCAGCCTCGGGCCACTGGTCACGTGCCGGAGATGGTCGAGCTCATGAACGAGCTCGTCAAGCGTGGTCACGCCTACCCGGCAGCAGACGGATCCGGCGACGTCTACTTCGACGTGCGGTCGTGGCCGTCCTACGGCGAGCTGTCCCGTCAGCGTCTCGACGACATGGAGCCCGCCGCCGACGCCGATCCACGCGGCAAGCGCGACCCGAGGGACTTCGCCCTGTGGAAGGGTCACAAGGAGGGCGAGCCCGAGACCGCGTCGTGGCCGACCCCCTTCGGCAGGGGCCGTCCCGGGTGGCACCTCGAGTGCTCGGCGATGGCGGCGAAGTACCTGGGTGTCGAGTTCGACATCCACGGCGGCGGACTCGACCTGCGCTTCCCCCACCACGAGAACGAACTCGCCCAGTCGCGCGCGGCGGGCCAGCGATTCGCCCGCTGGTGGATGCACAACGCGATGCTCAACCTCGGCGGCGCCAAGATGAGCAAGTCGGTGGGCAACACGCTGCTGGTCTCCGAGGTGGTCAAGCGGGTCCGCCCGCTGGAGCTGCGCTACTACCTGGTCGCCGCCCACTACCGCAGCGAGATCGAGTTCTCCGAGGAGTCGCTGGCGGCCGAAGCCGCAGCCTTCCGCCGGTTGGAGGGTTTCGTGCTTCGAGCGACAGAGGTCACGGGTGGCGTCGATGCCGAGGCGGCGCCGCTGGACGCCGACTTCGTCGCGGCGATGGACGACGATCTCGCCGTCCCGAGGGCGCTCGCCACGGTGTTCGAGACCGTGCGCGAGGGGAACACACTGCTGGCCGCGGGCGACTCACCGGCGCTGCGGGAGAACCTCCGTTCGGTCCGGGCGATGCTGGGTGTTCTCGGGCTCGACCCGCTGTCGGAACCATGGTCCGGAGATGCCCGAGTCGGTGGTGCCGCCGAACGGCTCCGCGAGGTCGTCGACTCACTCATCGGCGCGCTGCTCGAGCAGCGTCAGGAGGCGAGAGCGCGCAAGGACTTCGCGGCTGCCGACGCGCTGCGCGACCGGCTCAAGGCTGCCGGCGTCGCGGTCGAGGACACCCCGGCCGGTCCACGCTGGGAGATCGCCGGCGACAGCCGGGACCTGTGATGGCCGGCAACTCCCAGCGGCGCGGCGCGAAACGCAAGGCTGGCACGAAGAAGGGCATGGTCGTCGGATCCGGCGGCCAGCGCCGCAAGTCCCTCGAGGGCAAGGGACCGACCCCCAAGGCAGAGCAGCGGCCGGGCCATCTCAGAGCGCGGCGCACCGACTCGCCTCGACGGGCGGCGCCGACCGGTCGCACCGGCGGACGCGGCCGGCAGACCGAACGCGGTCGCCCCGGCTCCGCCGAGACCGTGGCGGGACGCAACGCCGTCGTCGAGGCGTTGCGCGCACAGGTGCCGGTCAAGGCGCTCTACGTCGCCGAGCGGATCGACGTCGACGACCGCGTCCGCGAGGTCATGAAGATCGCAGCCGACCACCGCCTGCCGCTGCTCGAGGCCCCGCGACGCGAACTCGACCGGATCACCGGTGGAGCCATCCACCAGGGTCTGGCGCTGACCGTGCCGCCCTACGAGTACGCGCATCCCGACGACCTCGTGACGGCCGCCCGGGATGCCGGCGAGAAGCCACTGGTCGTGGCGGTCGACGGCGTCACCGATCCGCGGAACCTCGGTGCGATCGTGCGGTCCGCCGCCGCCTTCGGGGCGCACGGCGTCGTGGTACCCGAGCGGCGGAGTGCGGGCATGACCGCCGGTGCCTGGAAGACCTCCGCCGGGGCAGCCGCGCGCGTGCGCGTGGCCAAGGCGACGAACCTGGCCCGCCAACTGCGCACGTATGCCGACGCCGGCCTGTTCGTGGTCGGCCTCGCGGGCAGCGGCGATGTCGACATCTCCGCCGTCGAGGCGGCTGCGGAGCCCCTGTGCCTCGTCGTCGGTTCCGAGGATTCGGGACTGTCCCGCGTGGTTCAGCAGAGCTGTGACCTGGTGGTGCGGATCCCGATGGCGAAGGAGGTCGAGTCGCTCAACGCCGGCGTGGCAGCCGGGATCGCGCTCTACGAGATTGCCCGAGCCCGCCGCTCGTAGGCTGCGAGTTCGCCCGATCGGAGCCCGAGGAGGAACGACGTCGTGCCGGTGGACCGCTTGCTGCCGACTCCCGAGGCCCGCGAGCTGATCACCCTCGTCCGCGACATCGCCGACAAGGAGCTCGCCCCGCGGGTCGACGCCGCGGAAGCGGCGGGCGAGTACCCCCGGGACGCCGTGCGGGTACTCGGTCGTGCCGGCCTGTTCGGCTTGCCCTACGACGAAGGGGGCGGGCAGCCCTACGAGGTGTACCTCCAGGCGGTCGAGGAAGTGGCCGCCCGGTGGGCGACCGTCGGGCTGTCGATGAGCGTCCACACGCTCTCGTGCTGGCCGGTGGCTGCGTACGGCACACCCGAACAGCGCGCACGCTGGATGCCCGACATGGTCGGCGGCGACGTGCTGGGGGCGTACTGCCTGTCCGAGGCGGACGCGGGTTCCGACGCGGCGGCGTTGTCGACGCGTGCCGTGCGCGACCGGGACGGGTACGTGCTCACCGGTGCGAAGGCCTGGGTCACCCACGGGGGCATCGCCGACTACTACACAGTCATGGCGCGGACCTCCGACGACGGCCCCCGCGGCATCTCCTGCTTCATGGTGCCCGGTGACTCAGCCGGAGTGTCCTTCGGTGCGCCGGAGCGGAAGATGGGCCTGTCCGCGTCGCCGACCCGGGTCGTGAACCTCGACGGCGTACGGGTTCCCGGCGACCACCTGATCGGGGCCGAGGGCCAGGGATTCACGATCGCGCTGGCCGGCCTCGACTCCGGCCGCCTCGGCATCTCCGCCTGCGCGACCGGTCTGGCTCAGGCCGCCGTCGACGCGGCGACGGCCTACGCCAAGCAGCGCGAGCAGTTCGGCAAGCCGATCATCGACCACCAGGGTGTGGGCTTCCTGCTCGCGGACATGACCGCTGCGGTGGACTCGGCCCGGGCTACCTACCTCGCGGCCGCCCGCCGGCGCGACGCCCGTCTGCCCTACACCCGCGCGGCCAGCATCGCCAAGCTCGTCGCCACCGACAACGCGATGCGCGTGACAACCGACGCCGTGCAGGTCCTCGGCGGCGCCGGCTACACCCGCGACTTCCCGGTCGAGAGGTATTTCCGGGAGGCCAAGGTCATGCAGATCTTCGAGGGAACCAACCAGATCCAGCGCCTGGTGATCGCGCGCCAACTCGCCCGGTCGGCGACCGCCTGATCAGGTGGCCCCCAGCTCGTCGGCGACGACCACCGGCAGGTCCGGCTGGGTCGGCGGCCCCTCGAGGACGGCGTCCTCGTCGGGCTTGTGCCGAAGGACGTTGTCGACGTAGGCGCGGGCGGCCTCGACGATGCCGACCTCTCGGCCCGCCTGTTCGGACAGGTACCACCGGTGCTCGAGCACTTCGTGATAGATCTCCGGCCCGGTGAGCTTGGCACGCAGGTCCCGCGGTATCGCCCGCAGCACCGGCTCGTACGCGTCGGTCACCCAGTGGTAGGCGACGATCTCCTCGTCCTCTCCCTGTTGCTCGGTGCGGGCGGCGTACGCGTCGAGGTCGTTCAGCAGCCGGCGGGCCTGGTTCTCCTGCGCGTCGATTCCGGTCAGCCTGATCAGTCGACGGGAGTGGTGCCCGGGATCCACGACCTTGGGTTGCACGCGGACCGTCCGGCCGCCGATGTCGGTGACGATGTCGAGCTCGGCCACGTCGAAGCCGAGCTCGTTGAGCCGCTCGACGCGGCGGGCGATCCGCCACCGGTCGTTGACGTCGAACGCCTCCCATCCCGTGAGCTCCTGCCACAGGCTCTCGTAGCGGTCGACGACGAGGTCGGGCATCGCGGTGGGGTCGATGGTGTCGTCCATGCGCCCACCGGCCTGCAGGTCCATCAGCTCTCCGGCGATGTTGACCCTGGCGTTCTCGATGTCGTGACGGCGCTGCCCGTCCGACAGCGACCGGTGCAGCTCCCCGGTCTCGGCGTCGACGAGGTAGGCAGCGAACGCTCCGGCGTCACGGCGGAACAGCGTGTTCGACAGCGAGCAGTCACCCCAGAAGAATCCCAGCAGGTGCAGGCGCACCAGGAGCGCGACCAGGGCGTCGATCAGCCGCTCCACGGTGTCGCGGCGCATCATCCGCGCGAACAGCGCGCGGTAGGGCAGGGAGAACTGCAGATGCCGCGTCACCAGCACGGACTCGAGCGGGGCGCCCCCGGGCTCCTGCCTGCCCCGGACGATCCCGACCGCCTCGACCGCGGGGACGCCCAGGCGCTCGAGATCGCGCAGGAGCTGGTACTCGCGGACGGCGAAGGACTCGACGACCTCCTTGAGCGCGTAGACGCGACCGTTCAGCCGGGTGAAACGCACGACGTGCCGGGAGATGCCGCGGGGGAGGGCGACGAGGTACCACTCCGGCCATTCCTCGAGCGGCATGTCCCACGGCAGGTCCAGCAACGCCTGCTGTTCGGCCGGCGCAGCGAGGATCCGTAGCTCCACGTGCGTCATCCTCCCATCGGGTCGGCGGGAGGCTGGCCGGTCAGGAGGGTAGGCGCTCCCCGGTCTTGACCGAGAAGCAGTGTTCGCCACCCTGCTTGATCCTCAGGTAGACCTTCTCACCCTTCTGGGGCTCGTGGCGCGGCTCGACCCGGGCGATGATCGTCCTGTTGGCCAGAGCTGCGTCCGGGTCGGTGGCCGCCGGCCCCACGGCCTCGCCGTACAGGTAGGCGTCCGAGCCGAGCTCCTCGACGACGTCGACGATGACCGGAATGGCACCCCCGGCCTCCTGTGGCGCCGGCTCCAGCGACTCGGGACGGAAGCCCAGGACGACCTGGTCCGAGCCCTCAGCCGTCACCGCGTCGACGGTGGCGCGGGCCAGCGGGAGGTGCGCGTTACCCAGGTTCGCCTTGCCGTCGCTCACCTTGAACGTGGCGATGTTCATCGCCGGCGAGCCGATGAAGCCCGCGACGAAGACGTTGGCCGGCTTGTCGTAGAGGCTCAGCGGGGTGTCGACCTGCTGGAGCATCCCGTCGTTGAGCACGCACACCCGGTCGCCCATCGTCATGGCCTCGATCTGGTCGTGCGTGACGTAGACGGTGGTAATGCCGAGTCGGCGCTGCAGCGACGCGATCTGCGTGCGGGTCGAGACCCGCAGCTTGGCGTCGAGGTTCGACAGCGGCTCGTCCATGAGGAAGACCTGCGGCTCTCGCACGATCGCGCGCCCCATGGCGACGCGCTGGCGCTGCCCACCGGAGAGTGCCTTGGGCTTGCGCGCGAGGAAGTTCTCGAGCTCGAGGAGCTTGGCCGCGTCCTGGACGCGTCGCGCGATCTCGTCCTTCTTCACGCCGGCGATCTTCAGGGCGAATCCCATGTTGTCGGCGACGCTCATGTGCGGGTAGAGCGCGTAGTTCTGGAACACCATCGCGATGTCGCGGTCCTTGGGCGGGATGTTCGTGACGTCGCGCTCGCCGATGTGGATGGACCCGCCGTCGACGTCCTCGAGGCCCGCGAGCATTCGCAGGGCGGTGGACTTTCCGCTTCCTGAAGGGCCGACCAGGACGACGAACTCACCGTCCCCGACCTCGAGATCCAGGCTGTCGACCGCGGGCTTCTCGGTGCCCGGGTAGATGCGGGTCGCACTGTCGTACGTGACCGTGGCCATGGGTATCACGTTCCTTCCACCGGCAGGTACGTGCCGGACGATCCGAGTGGAGGTTGTGGCGATTCTGCCCCATCGCCCGTGGTGTGTCACCTGCGTCCGATTTCGGCGGATGGCTTCCGTCGCGGCGCAGAGCACCGTACCGTCATGGAAAGACGACGACCCTGCTGACTCGGGAGGGCCCATGCGTATCTCCGACGTGATCCGAGCCAAGGGCAACGCCGTCGTGACGGTCGAGCCGCAGATGGACGTCCGAACACTGCTGGGCGTGCTGGCCGAGCACGGCATCGGCGCGGTCGTGGTCTCCAGCGACGGGACCACGGTCGAGGGCATCGTGTCCGAGCGTGACATCGTGCGGGCGCTGGCCGATCGCGGCGCGACGGTGATCTCCGAGCCGGTTTCTGCGATCATGACCGCCGATGTGAAGACCTGTCCGCCCGACGCTCCGGTCGTCGACCTCATGCTGACCATGACCGAGGGCCGCTTCCGGCACGTCCCCGTCGTCTCCGGAGGCAAGCTGGCCGGCATCGTCAGCATCGGCGACATCGTGAAGAACCGGGTCGGCGAACTCGAGATCGAGCGGGACTCGCTCTCGCGCTACATCACGACGGGTACGTCGTAGCGCTCAGCGCGGACCAGCCGCCAGCTGCGTGGCAGTGCGCCAGGCGGCAATGGGCAGGACGCGGTCGCTCCCGACTTCGCGCATCTGGACCAGCAGCCGCGCCGCCGCGCGGGCTGAACGGAGCTGAGGAGCGATCAAACGCTCACGGCGGAACGATCCGTCCGGCGTCACGGCCACCCCTTCCCTCGGTCCCGATTCTACGCTTCTCACGCCACGACCGCGGCGAGCGTGACCGCCGCCGCCGCGACCAGGCCGCGGACCTCGTCCGACGACATTGCGGTGAACGCATCGGCCGGGGCGTCGACCGAGACGCAGCCCACGACGCGGGACCCGAGCGGTGTCTCCTTGATCATGGGTGTGGCGAGGACGACGCCGTACTTGCCACGGACGCGCTGGAACTCCTCGTAGCTGAATCCGTACGTGAGGTCGTCGCCGAGGCTCGCCCAGTCGGTGGGTGACACGTCGGCCAGTTGCTCGTCGAGCGTCGCCAGGTTCTCGATGACGTCCTCTCCGCGTTCGACGCACTGGCCGATCACGCCGACCCCGGGCCGCCAGGCGATGCCCGACGCGACTCGGATGAGCAACTGCATCCGCAGCAGCCGCTCGAGGCGGACCCGGCCGAACGGCCAGACCGGGTGCCGGAGTCGATAGGCCGCCACACCGAGCTGGCGGGTGCTGATGCCGGTGGACTCCTCGAGTTCGAGAAGCAGCGGGGAGAGTACGGCGCGCGCCTGCTCGCGAAGCTCGGCCGCCCGACCGTGGCGGCGCTGGTCTATCGCGGCCTCCGTGGCGGTGACGAAGGCGACGCCCACGCCTCCGACGAGCAGCGTGACCACCAGCCAGCCCGGCAGCGTCACCGCACCGGTCTCGTGCAGGCCAAGCCCCAGACCCGCGGCGGCTGCGATCACCGCCGCCGCCACCCGCCACCAGAACCGGAACGTACCGTTCACCCGCCCACCGTATGAGCCGGGCCGGACGCCGCCGGCGATCGACGCGCGGCCCCGGTGCCCGCAGAGCTGACCGGAGGAACGACAGGAAGAGCGCTCAGCTCACGCGCGTTTCCCTGGCTGACGATGGGCAACGACGCCGTTGTGCCTGCCGTTCTTCGTTCCGCACGACCTCATCTAGGATCGGACCGCTTCGCCGGCGTGGCGCAACTGGCAGCGCACCCGACTTGTAATCGGGCGGTTCCGGGTTCGAGTCCCGGCGCCGGCTCTGTTCTGACCTACACAGATGTGTTCTGCCATAAAGATCGTATTCGAGTCGTGACATGAGTCGTTGCGGCGGGCCGAAGAACTGCGGCCGGGAGCGGTAGCGAGAACGATGAGCGGATGCCGTTGGCCGTGGCCTGAATGCAGTACTCCGGCCAGCGCGTCTCGTCGGCGAAATCGTCGATCACGACCTGGACGCCTTCGCGCATGGCGTGCAGGCATGGGCCGTCGCCCGCGGTGTACTGGAGCTCGTCGACCCCTAGCGGCGCGGTCGTCGCTGCTGGCGATCGTGGCCGGGCCATGCTCTCCCTGCAACGTGATCCCGCAGAAGGTGTCGAAAGCGAGTTCACGCGCGGCCAGCCGTGCACATCGGACAGGAATTGGTCGATGTTGTCCGTGGTCAGTAAGAGGTCTTGGATCTCTTCGATGACCGAAACGCGTTCTCGTGCACGCTCGTTGTCCACAACATTTGCCCGTCTCGAAGCAGGCGCGCTTCGTTTGAAGGGGGGCAATGTGGCGCGCACTGGCCTGACGGGTCGCATGCCTTGTCCGCCCATCCTGGCACACGGTCGCACCAGCCACGACGGCTGCTGGCGAGGACGACGGCGTCCGACCTCACGCACGCACGACGGCCCGCCCCTCCCCACGCGGGGGGGCCGACGTGCTGCTGGTGAGGGTGGACACGGGGGAAGCCAGCCCTCACCAGCAGCGGGTCGCCGGCCGTCGACGGAAACCGCGCTGACGTAGTGCCGACGGCAAGCGTCGCGGAGACTACCCGTCCAGCAGTCGCGTGCGCAGCGAAACCTGAAGCCTGGGCTGACGGGGACCGTGGCTGACTCCACGCCTAGTGAAGATCGTCAGCATCTGAGGTGTCGACACCGCGGCACAGCCTCTGAGGCCGCCCGCACTGGGGGGCGTGACCGCTGGCGAGGGCTGCAGGGGGGACCCGCCCGGTTTCCTCGCCAGCGGCGCCGGCGTCGAGCTTTCCCGCCCGGATGACCCGCAAACGTGGCCCGCTGGGTGCGGGCCGGTGACGTGAGACGACGCGAGTGAGGAGGGCACGTGCCCGCGAATCAAAGGGGTTTGGTTGTGGAGGCGGCGGGTACATCGTGGCCCGGCAGCGGGAGGGACCGTCTGTCAACACATCAAGTCTGGGAGGAACTGTGTCCACACCTCACACCTCGGGCGCCGACCTAGATCGGGTCCGAGCCAACATGACAGGTGCCTACGTCGCGATCGCGGGCGTGGTCATCTTCACCGTCGCTGTGTTCCTCGATTGGGCGACACCGGAGGGCGAGGAGGCCGGATTCAGCGGGTACGAGTCGGACAGCCTTCTGCCGTTCGCCGCATTCCTGGGTATCGGTTTTGCCGTCGCGCTGCTTTATGCGGCCAGCCGCGCCTACAGGCGTCAGCACCGCGGCTTGTCGCTCGCGTCGATGGCTGTCGGGCTCGCCGTGGCCCTTCAGTCCTTGGCATGGATTCTCGACGTCCCGGGTGCGGCCGAGCGGCAGTCCGAACTGAGCGCCGACATTGGCAGCTGGGTTGGTTTGGTTGGCGCCGTCGTATGGGCCATCGGGTCGGGCATGCTCGCCAACGAGCCCGAGGGCGACCCCGAGCGCGACCGCGTCCACGACCGACACGACGACGGTCCCGGCCGTCGCTGACGGTCAGGCACGCGAGGCCGGTGTTGCCGGAAGCGCCCCCGCCCTCGACGGCGGGGGCGCTTCTGGTTGTCCTGGCACCGCTAATCTCCGCGTCCGGGGCCGCCCGACCTCGGTCGGGTTCTGCCCGTTGAGATGTGCAGCTGGCGGCGATCATCGCGCGCGCACCGGTCGTCAGATGCCGCAGCGCGGGCAGGCATCCGGGTGCCGTCGAGCTAACGGAACTACCCGCGTGGGGGATTTCCCTGCGTGGGACCGCTCGACGGCTCTACGGGCGCACAGCGGCGTTACCACGCCCCAACACGCACACGACGGCCTGCACCTGCGACGAGGGTGCGGGCCGCCTGCACGCTTACTCGTCGCTGACACGCAGGTCTCGTCTCACCTGGTCGACATGGGCGAGCCTTGCCCATTCCACGTCGTCCCAGGACGCTGGCTGCTCTGCACTGCCGAAGCACCTACGAAACATCACGTCAAACGTCTTAGTGGCCGTTTCGACTGCGGCGCGGGTACCGAAGATCTGGATCACTTCGAGGCGTCGATGCAGCGGAGCCTGTAGGTCCTCGGGAGGCTCGGGATTTCGTTCCCATGGCGATTCTGGCCGGACTGAGCCCGTTCGCTGCGGCGATGCTCATCGGTCGAACGTAGATGCGGCCCGCGCCTGTGCGGCCCATGGAGGCATCGGGAGCGGCCGGAGGATGAAATCCCACACGGGTGGCATTCCATTGGCTCGGCAGCGGTGGCGTTCCGCTCGTAACGGCACGGTTCCTCGACCGGTCGTCGGCAGATGGTTCGGCCGGCTGCCGTCATCATGCGGACGGTAGCCCACCGCGAGGAGCCGATCGACCCACGGGATCGACTAGCCGCCGCTACGGCGTCGCCGATACGTATGCTCCACAAGGCCAGCGGGCCTGCACCCGCCATAGTGAGATGCAGGCTCGCCGTGCTCGGCGCTGACCGGGTCTCTGTGGGCGGAAAGGAGCACGCCCGCTCTCCGAGCCATCCAGTCCGCGTACCGTGCGGTCGACGGTTCCACGGCAGCCGTGAGGTTGACGCCGACCACTACACGGCCACCATCTGGTGCCGCAGCTCGTACTTGTACCGAACGTTGCCCTCGCCGCTGATCGGCCGGCCGTTGGAGTCGGTCCGCTCCGGGTCCCAGTAGTACGGTTCCGTCGGGGTCGATCGCCTCCGCGGATGTCTGGGTTGATGCTTCACTGGACGCATCTGCGCGAGGAGGTGGGCATGGCCCGCACGTCGAGCCGGCCCGGGATGGGCGCCAATGTCCACGCCGGCGGGGTGACCTTCCGGGTGTGGGCGCCGTTCGCCCGGACGGTGGCCGTCGCAGGGGACTTCAACGGCTGGTCGGGCTCGGCGTCGCCACTCGCAGCCGAGGGCGGCGGCTACTGGTCGGCCGATGTGCCAGGCGCGGCCGAGGGCAGCCGGTACAAGTTCGTCCTCGAAGGTCCCGCCGGGGTGCTGTGGCGCAAGGACCCGTACGCGCGGGAGGTGTCGAACTCGGGCGGCGACTCCATCGTGCGCACCGAGGACTTCGACTGGGCTGGCGCGGCGTACCGCACGCCGCCGTGGAACGAGCTGGTCATTTACGAGCTGCACGTCGGGACGTTCAACGACGACTCCCGCGACGGCGCCGGCGGGTCCGGCGACGAACCGGGCGGCTTCGGCAGTGTCATCGCCCGGCTCGACCACCTCGTGGACCTCGGCGTGAACGCAATCGAGCTGATGCCGTCGATGGAGTTTGCCACCAGCTTCTCCTGGGGCTACAACCCGTCCGACATCTTCGCGATCGAGAGCGCGTACGGCGGACCCACGGCGCTCAAGGCCCTGGTGCGAGCGGCGCACGAGCGTGGCGTCGCGGTGCTCTTCGACGTCGTCTACAACCATTTCGGTCCCTCGGACCTGGACCTGTGGCGCTTCGACGGTTGGAGCGCCGACGACGGTGGGGGGATCTACTTCTACCAGGACGGTCGCCGCCAGACCCCGTGGGGCGCGACCCGGCCGGACTACGGCCGCCCGGAGGTCCGGGCGTACATCGCGGACAACGCCAGGCGCTGGCTGGAGGAGTTCCGGTTCGACGGGCTGCGCTGGGACGCCACCGCGTTCATACGCAACGTCTACGGCGGCGGCGACCCCGCCCACGACATCCCAGCCGGCTGGGAACTGATGCGGCAGGTTACTGGCGACACCGACGCCAGGCAGCCGTGGAAGCTGCACATCGCCGAGGATCTGCAACGCGACGAACACCTCACCCGGCCAGCCGCGGCGGGCGGCGCGGGCTTCGACAGCCAGTGGGACGCTGCGTTCGTGCACCCGGTGCGGGCCGTGCTCGCCGCCGTCAGCGACGAGGGCCGCAACATGGCCGACCTCCGGGACGCGATCCTGCACCGGTACGGCAGTGACCCGCTCGCGCGCGTCGTCTACACGGAGTCGCACGACGAGGTGGCCAACGGTCGCCGGCGGCTGCCGGAGGAGATCACCCCCGGCGAGGCCGGGAGCTGGTACGCCCGCAAGCGGTCTACGCTCGGAGCGGTCCTCGTTCTCACGTCTCCCGGGATACCGATGATCTTCCAGGGTCAGGAGATTCTGGAGGACGAGTGGTTCCGGGACAAGGTGCCGATCGACTGGTCCCGTGGCGCGACGTACGCCGGCGTGCTGGCGCTCTACCGCGATCTGATCCGGCTGCGCCGCAACCTCGACGACACGACCCGCGGCCTCCGCGGAGGGGGCGTCGACGTGCACCATGTCGATGACGACGCCAACGTGCTTGGCTACCGGCGCTGGGAGGCCGGCGGGCCCGGCGACGACGTCGTCGTCGCGCTCAACGTTTCGTGGCGGGAGCACGCGAGCCACCGGTTCGGGGTGCCGCGCGGCGGCGACTGGGTGGTGCGGGTGGACACCGACCGACAGCGCTATGGCGCCGACTACGGCGGCGGCGGTCCCGGCAGCGTGCCGGCCGACGACCAGCCATGGGACGGGCTGCCGCACAGCATCGCGGTCCCGCTTCGGCCGTACTCCGCGCTGGTCCTCTCCCAGGACCGCTGACCGAGCGGCACTCGCCGCTCAGCGCCCTGCCTTCCGCTCATGCCGCGATCCCGAGCGTCCGGATCTGGCACCGTCAAGATGCCGTCCGGAGCGGGGTCTTAGGCTGGGCGATGGCGGGTGAGGGAAGTGACTTCTCCGAAGAGCCGGCATGGGAATGCGAGCCGGTCACGCTGGAGTCCTTGACGTTCCCGGTATCCTCCCGGTGCCCGTCACCGTATGCGCGATCGCGTCGTCGACCATGTGCCGGAAGACGATGTCGGACAGCCGGCGTTTCAGCGCGCGCATGGCTTCGTTGGACGTCTTGCCAGATGCCTTTTCTCGGGCGAAGTAGGCGCGTCCTTCGGTCGGGTTGCGCAGCTGCACGGTGGCCATGTTGTGCAGGGCGCGGTTGATCTGCCGGTTGCCGGCGCGGGACAGCCAGTGTCGGATCTGGTCGCCAGAGGAGGGTCGATGGGTGCGATGCGGATCCAGGGGGCGAACCGGTCTCGGGCGTTCATCTCGAGGCCGACGAGACCGCCGCTCTCGATGCCGCGAGCGATCCCGCTCCCGCCGATTACCCCTACGGCGGACCCGGCAACGAGCAGCGCAGCCGGCTGATCTCCGGCGGGCGATGAGCCCACAAACCCGGGGGCTGACGCGCCTCGGAATCACAGAACAGCAACGAGGCTCGTCGCCTCATGTGCCGAATCACGCGGAGTGGGTATGTGAGACCGCGTGCCATCCGCGACCGAGGACAAGCTACTTGGCGGGCGGTATCGCCTCGGCGAGCCGCTCGGTCGGGGCGGCATGGGCGTGGTATGGGCTGGTCGCGACGAAGCTCTAGGGCGGCAAGTCGCCATCAAGGAGGTGTCTCTCCCGGTCGACCTGCCTGCCGATGACCGCGAGAAGCTGCGCCGTCGAGCGCTTCGGGAAGCCAGGGCGGCAGCGCGGATCTCGAGTCCGGCAGCCGTGAGGGTGTACGACGTGGTGGAGGAGGACGGGCGCCCCTGGATTGTCATGGAACGGTTGGTGGCCCGCAGCCTCGCCGATGTGCTGCGCGAGGAAGGGCCACTACCCGCTAGTCGAGTAGCAGAGGTCGGTCTGGACGTCCTGAGTGCCCTGGAAGCGGCCGCATCCGTCGGCGTGCTTCATCGAGACGTCAAACCCGCCAACGTGATGCTCCGCTCGACCGGACGAGCTGTTCTCACTGACTTCGGCATAGCGACGGTCGAGGGCGACGCAACAGTCACGACCACTGGACTGCTCCTGGGGTCGCCGGCGTACATGTCACCCGAGCGAGCCCGAGGAGAACCGTCGACACTCGCTTCCGATCTCTGGTCGTTGGGCGCGACGCTCTACGCCGCCCTCGACGGTCGGTCGCCGTTCGAACGCTCCGGATCCTTGCCGACGCTCAATGCGGTGCTCCATGACCCTGCACCGCGCTTGGTTCCTGGCACAGAGTTAGGGGATCTCATCAATGCCCTACTGGCCAAGGAGCCCGCACGACGGCCAAGTCCGCTCGATGTTCGCGCAGCGCTCCTTGGCATCCTCGCGCGGCCCAACGAGGTGCCCAGCACGTCAGGATCCGTGGAATCGGCCGCCGGTCGCGACGGCACCGGGCAAGGCGCGATCGAGTCTTGGCTGAAGTCACGCGACGACCGCCCGTCGACGACGGTCCGTTCCCAAGACCGGCACGTGCTTCTTGGTCTGCTGACCGTTGCCATCTTGTTCGCGGTGGCACTCGTCGGCCTCGGTGTCTATCTCGACGGATGGCGTGCGCCGGAATCGGCTTCGCCCCAGGCCGAATCCGGACGCGGCGGATCCGAGGCACCCGCTGCAGTCGAGTCTCCGCAGACAACAGCGGATGCGGCAGTCAATCAACCACCGGCTGGCGGACCCGTAATCGGGGATCGGCCGAGCCCGACAAGTCAGCCATCCGAACCCGCCGGCACCGCAGGCGACAACGCAGGGCCAGCGGCCGCCCCGCTACCCGATGGCTTTCAGTTGCATACCGATCCGACCGGCTTCACGGTTGCGGTGCCGACCGGCTGGACGAGATCCGTGGAGGGGCCGCGTACGTACTTCAAGGAACCGGGCGGCGGACGTTTCCTCCTCGTCGACCAGACGACCGAGCCGAAGGACGACCCGCTAACCGACTGGCAGGCGAACGAACCGTCGGTGGCAGATCGGCTGAGCGGCTACGAGCGAATCTCGCTGGATCGGGTCGAGTACCGCGGCTGGGACACCGCCGACTGGGAGTTCACGTGGGACGGCCGCAATGGGCAGATCCACGTTCTCAACCGGAACGTTCGGGTAAGCGACGCACGTGCGTATGCCTTGTACTGGTCGATACCCGAGTCGCTATGGGCCGACAGCCGCGGAATGTTCGACGTCATTGCGCAAAGCTTCCAACCGGCGCCAGGCTGACAAGAACCCCAACCGGGCCCTGCGGGAGAAGTCCCTATGCGCACCGCCAGACATCGCACGGCCTGGCCGGTTGCCGTCTTGGTGGTGCTCGCCCTAGGTGTGACCGGCTGCCGTAAGGCAGATGAGAGCCGGGGGCGAGCGCGGCTGGCGCATCGACCGCCAGCCAGTCTCGGACCGATCTCGATGGTTGCCTTACCGCCGCCGAGGCAACGCTGATGAAGTTCGCGGGTGGTGCCAGCGGTGAGATCTCCGCCGCCATCTTCGGTACAGGCCAGGTCGGCGTTGTGGTGTCGAACACGATCGTCGGACGGGCGTGTGACTTGCTGCCGTGGGCCAGGGAGCTGGCAACCCAGGGCTACCGCGTCATGCTTTTCGACTACAGCGCTCTCATGCCCACGACTGACATCCCCGCGGCTGTGGACTTGTTCGCTAAGGACACCGTCGAGGCGGCCGCGAAACTGCGGGAGCTGGGCGTTCAAAAGGTGGTGCTCATTAGCGGCTCCGTCGGCGGCCTCGGCGCGTTACGCGCAGGGTTGGACTACAAGCCGGCGCCGACGGTGTCGTCTGCCTGTCGGCGGCTGGCTCGGACGAGGTCACGGAATCCGTGCGGCGGCTGGAGATCCCTGTCCAGTTCGTGGCTGCCAACGACGACTTTCGTGCCTTCCAGATGGCGAATGAGTGGCACGGCGCCGCCACCAGCGCCAAGAGCCGCAAGCTCGTCTTACTCGACGGCGCACTTCACGCCGATCAGCTGCTACAACCCACTGCGCCAACGAAGCGCGGGTAGAGGACGAGATTCTCGGCGAACCGGCGGATGTCGCCGACCACGCACAAGGTTGCGCAACACGCGCCGCCAGGGAGGGAACGGGGCTGCTGCCTACTCAGAGGCGTTTGCCAGCCGCACTTAGCAGTCTGCGGCATGGCAGGTTGCTCATCAGGATCCTTCAGCGTTACGTGACATGGCGAGAAACGGTTTCGACGCCGACTCAGAGATCGTCGACCGCGCGCTTACGCTGGCTGCTCTAGCGAGTTGTTGACTTCCGTCGTGACGTAGGACGTCGGGATATCGCCGCGGGCGAAGGCGGCTGGCTTGGATGTGAAATGGTTCCAGCGGCTAAGGAGGCCCGTCGCCCAGCCGTCATCAGCGCAATTCCCGAGATCAGGTTGAGCGCGACGGCGGCGCTCACCAGTGGCGCGCGGGACCTCCGTCCCCAAGTCGCCGGCTCGACCACAGTCCCGCCGAGGACGATGGCCCCAACGGCTGCGCATACTCGCCCCGGGAGTGGCTGACCCGGGCCGGACCGGAGAGCGGCCACCATCGCTGCCACCGGCATCGGCCAAGGCGCTGACAAGCCGCTGCCCAGACCCAGTCGAAGGTGGACCGGAACGCGACCGGGGAGGTTTAGGCCAAGCGGCTCGCCCGGAATGTTCTCGCGCACGGACACGAAAGCACCGAACGTCGTGGCGCCGGCAAATCCCGAAGCCGCAGCTACCAATCCACGGTTGACCATGACGACCTCCCACGCTCGCCGTACAAATTCGCCTCCGCTGCGACGTACCCGACGCCGGCCACCGCCCGCCGCGAACAGCGTCGCAGCGGATCCGATGGAACCGACCGATAGGCATGACCCAACGGACACGATCGACAGCACGGATCCCTTGGACGCGACGGACAGCACCGGGGGGCCTCCGACCACAGGGACCAGCGCGAGCCGCGATGAGCCGTGGTCATTCCAGGCCTCGCGGGGAAGTGCGCGGGCTCGCCTCGGCGGTCCGCCGCCGATCTAGCTGCCAGTCGGTGCACCACAAGGCCCAGGCGACGAAGAGGACCTGCAGCGGCAGCCGCAGCCACGGGTACAGGCCGCCGGGCTGCCCGTCGACGTCGATGTCCGCCACGGCGACGTACACATTTGCGGGGAAGACGCCGACGAGGTAGGCAGCCAGCGCGAGACCGGCCCAGCGCCGCCACGGATGCCTGAGTAACAGCGCCGCGCCGAGGACGACCTCGATCCCGCCCGAGACCAGGATGAGAGCCTCCGCGGCGGG
>Ga0214469_1000269_pt1 | contig 17290 bp, 16 predicted proteins | sample RVTome_10_FD_187340 | JGI IMG/M metagenome (GOLD analysis project Ga0214469, IMG submission 187340) | Soil microbial communities from uranium-contaminated site in the Upper Colorado River Basin, Wyoming, United States - RVT153D57 HiSeq ... | reverse complement strand
AGAAGCGTTGGTCGTCAGGGTCAGGTCGCCGACACCATCCACGTCGGAGATCATCGCGATCAGATCCACGACACCCTTGCGCAGGAGCGGCTCACCACCGGTGATCCTCACCTTGCGCACCCCCCTGTCGGTGAAGTGCCGGACCACCGAGGTGATCTCCTCGAACGTGAGCAGCTGCTCGCGGGGCAGGAACTCATAGCCGGGACCGAACACCTCCTTAGGCATGCAGTAGGTGCACCTGAAGTTGCAGCGGTCAGTGACCGAGATCCTCAGGTCTCGCAATTGCCGATCGAACAGGTCGGTGGCGACGGGCATCACACGGCGAAGACTAAGTGCTCGCCGCCACAAGCACAGTTGTGTGTCGCTCCGGTTGCGGGATGCTGCACGAACTCCTCAAGTCCCGGGCCCTCGACGGTCGATGCTACCCAGACCGTGGGAACCCCCCAGAAGATGCCTCGGCTGAAACGCGGCCGTCATGAGAAGATCGAGTGCCGTCATCGCAACAAGGCGGTCACCGAGACCGCCGGTCTCCGTCGTGTGGTGTGCCGCCGATGCGGGACCATCACGGTCCAATATCTCCACGACGTGTTCGCCGAGGAGCGGGCCCAACTCCGACGACTAGCTGACTAGTCAGATGGGGTGTGGTGGGGATGACACCCAAGCCACCGCGGCCCAGGCCGATAGAACTCACATGACACTGAGTTTCTTGAACAAGCGTTCCACCTGCGAGCACAAGTTCCAGATGAGGATCGAGATCGCCGGGATGAGCCGCGAGGTCTGCGAGTCGTGTGGGAAGGTGAGCGTCGCCTACGTCGAGTCGCACCTGAGCGCGGAGCGGGCTCAAGCCCTCGACGAGTCGGTCGCCGCGTTTGGAGCCAGGTCGGGGGACTGACCGTTCCGGGTCGCCATCCAGGCACCCAATCCCAAGGGCAGGACAACGATGGGGACCAGCCACCCCACCACGGGCAGATACCAGACGACCCCAACCAGGAGCGACCCGACGAGAGTGGCTCCGTACAGGTCGAGACGCTTGAACATCACGCCCCCCAACCAGCCCACCGTGGGCACTCCCGCCACCAGGGCGAGAGCGAACACCAACCCGGCCAGAGCTGCGATCAAGGGGATCAACGCAACCAGCAGCGGGAAGGCAGCCGCGGCAGGTGCGAGACCGAGGATCAAGGCGGTGATGGCCACCGCGATCGCCGGCGAGAACAGGATCAGTGCCCCCAACAGCCACTTGCGGACCGGTCTCTCGCCGACTCCGGCCATGGCCGCCATCGTCCGTCGCGGCCACCCGTAGGCAGTGCTGAGGGCGGCAACGGAGAGAAACAGGATCACCAGGAAACGGCCGAGCGAAGCCAGGGCACGGATCCTGAGATTCGGTGGCAGTGGAGTCTTGGCCACGGTCGCGCCGCCCACCGTCGCCATCTCGATGCCGGCCACATCACGGGTCGATCGAAACCCCAGGTCGCCGAGGACCTCGAGCTCGTCCACCACAGTCAGACGGGTGACCGAGACATCGACGTCCCCACCGATCTCGCCCGCGAGATCGAGGTGACGCTGGGTGCCGACGAGGTCAGCGCCGATCGTGCCCAGTGCGGAGGCGCTCCACGACCAGACCAGGGCGTCTCCGGTCACAGTCGAAGTCGGGGAGAGCTCAGCATCCAGCGCAGCCGCCACGATGTCTCCCCCAATCTCCCCGGTCACCCCGAGGCTGTTCCCGGCGTGTCGGACCGACTCTCCTATCTCACCGTTGATCGAGAGACGAGGCGTCACCGCGGTCACCGAGCCGGTGACGGCCCCGTTGATGACGACCTCTTCGGCGGCGAATGCCACCAGGTCGCCTTCGATGGTCCCATCCACGATCACCCGGATCGCACCCGCGTACAGATCCCCGGGGAACGTGTCACCCTCACGGATGATCACGAACTCCGAATTGGATGTCTGCGCCGCCAGAGCCGGGGTCGCGGTCGTCCCCAGTGCGACCGCAGCGAAACTGGCGAGGACGGCTCTCTTAGAGAGGTAACGCATCGGCCGCGAGGCTGAGGAGCGACCCGGGGAGGAGTCCCCAGAGGACCGTCGTGCCGACCGCGGCGACCAGGACCCATCTGATCGTGCCCGGGACCTCGATCCCGATCACGTCGCTCTCGTCCATGTACATCACGACGATTATCCGCAGATAGAAGGCGAAAGCGATCACGGATGCCACCACGGCCACGACGACCAGCCACTCGAATCCGTTGCTCCAGGCTTGTGCGAAGACCCCGAACTTGGCGACGAAGCCCGACGTGAAGGGCAGACCCGCCATGCCCAAGAGGAGGACCGTGAACGAGCCCGCCAGGACGGGGCTGCGGCGGGCCAGTCCCCGATAGGTGTCGAGTGTCGACTCGGAAGTGTCTGCGCCGCTCACCGCGGCGACGACGGCGAATGCGCCCAACAGTTGCAGGGCGTATACCACGAGATAGAACAAGACCCCGTCGGTGCTTCCACCCACGACCCCGGTCATGATGAACCCGGCGTGGGCCACACCCGAGTACGCCAGCATCCTGCGGACGTCATTCTGGACCAGGGCGAGCACCGAGCCGACGACCATCGACAGTGTGGCAATGGCGGCTACGACCGGAAGCCAATCGGCGTCGAGCGCACCGAGACCGGTGAGCAGAATTCGAGCGATGGCGACGAAACCTGCGATCTTCGCAACCGCAGCCATGTAGCCCACCACACCCGCCGGGGCACCCTGATACACGTCTGGGGCCCACGAGTGGAAGGGTGCGGCCGATACCTTGAACCCGAGGCCGACGACGACAAAACCCAAGCCGATCAGGATGACGGTGGGCGAGAGCACCACGAAGCCGGAGAGGAAGTTCCTCATCTCCAGGACCTCGAACTGGCCCGTGCCTGCGTAGAGGAGGGCAACCCCGTAGACGAAGATCGCCGAGGCGAACGAGCCGAGGAGGAAGTACTTGATCGCCGCCTCGTCCGAACGCGCTCTCTCCCTGGACATGCCGGCCAACACGTAGAGGGCGATCGAGCCCACCTCCAGCCCGAGGAACATCATCACCAGGTTGTTGGAGGCGACCATGATCGAGAACCCGGCCGTCGCCAAGAGGATGAGGGCGCCGGCCTCGGCGCCGCGTCTTCCCAGACTCTCGATGTAGCGCCAACCGGCGAGGAGGCCGAACCCGGTCACCGCGAGGAGGGCGAACCTGCCGAAGACGGCGAACCCGTCCATCACCACCAGCCCCGAGAAGACGATCAGGTCGCCTGGGCTCCCCGCGGCGACCGCGTCTGTGACTTCGAACCACTGCACGACGGAGAAGACCGAGGCGAGCACCACCGCCGCTCCGGCGATCAGACCCAGGGTCCTTGGCGGCGGCTTCCACTGCACTTCCACCAGCAGCACGGCGGCGGCTCCAACTGCCAGGAACAACTCCGGGGCGATTGCGATCCAGGAGATCTCAGGGATCACCACGGTCAATCGCCCTCCGCGACGGGTGCCACCAGGACATCGCCGAGTCGACCCGGCTCCGGGACCCGGTAGTCGGTCGACGCCTCGATGTGGTCGAGGATCGACTCAGTGGACGGTGCGATCTTGTCCAGGAGGATGTTGGGGTAGAGACCGAGCAGGAGCACGAGTGCGGCCAGCGGCGCCAGCAGCGAGACCTCTCTGATCGAGAGGTCGGAGAGCACCTTGTTCTCTTCCTTGTCGGGCACACCGGTGAACACGCGCTCATAGGCCCAGAGCAGGTAGATGGCGGCGAGGATCACCCCCGTGGCGGCGATGATCGCCAGGACGGGCAGCGTGGCGTAGCTGCCGACGAGGACGAGGAACTCGCCGACGAAGCCGTTGAGCCCGGGCAACCCGATCGAAGCGAAGATCATGAACAGGAAGAAACCGGCGTAGACCGGCATCACCTTCTGAAGACCGCCGAACTCGGCGATCTCCTTGGTGTGTCGCCGTTCGTAGATCATCCCCACGAGGAGGAACAGGGCGCCGGTGGTGAGACCGTGGTTCACATTCTGGATGACCGCCCCCTGCAGCCCACCCGAGGTGAGGGCGAAGGTCCCGAGCACGATGAAGCCGAGGTGGCTCACCGACGAGTAGGCGACGAGTTTCTTGAGGTCGGGTTGGACGATGGCTACCGCGGCTCCGTAGACGATCCCGATGACGGCCAGGATCCCCATGATCCAGATCGCGTCGACAGAGGCCTCGGGGAACAACCCGAGGTTGAACCGCAGCAGTCCGTAGGTGCCCAGCTTGAGCAGGACTCCGGCCAGCAGGACCGACCCGGCGGTGGGAGCCTCGGTGTGGGCGTCGGGCAGCCAGGTGTGGAGCGGGAACAGTGGGACCTTGATGGCGAAAGCCAGGGCGAAGGCCGCGAACAACCATCTCTCCACTCCCACACCCAACTCGAGATTCATGAGGTCGGAGAGAGCGAAGGTGACGGTGCCGTACTGCTGTCCATGGGTGATGGCGAGGGCGATGATCCCCGCCAACATCAGGGCCGAGCCGAAGGCGGTGTATATGAAGAACTTCATCGCCGCGTAGACACGGCGTTCGCTCCCCCATATCCCGATGATGAAGTACATCGGGATCAGGATCACCTCGAAGAAGACGAAGAACAGGAACAGATCCAAGGAGAGGAAGACCCCGATCATCCCGGCTTCGAGGAGCAGCGTGTAGACGACGAACTCCTTGGTCCGGTCCGTGATCGAAGTCGAGGCGGCGAGGGCGATGGGGACGAGGAGGGTGGTGAGCACCACCATCGGCATGGAGACTCCGTCGACACCGAGACTCCATGAGATACCCCAAGGCTCGTACCAGGGCCGGAACTCAGAGAACTGGTAGCCGGCCACCGGTTCGAAGACGTAGAAGAGGTGCATTGCGAGCCCGAGGGGGAGGACCGACAGTGCTATGCCCAACGGGAGATGCAACTCCTTACGCGCCCGCGGCGTGGCCAGGACCACGACGGCACCCAACGCCGGCAGCAGGATCAACCAGGTCAGCACGGGGCCAGCTCCGGTGGCCTGTCGAGCGTGGAGAGTATGGAGCATCGACTACCAGGACAGAAGTACTCCACACTCCATACCGGATACTGGATACGGCGAGCGAGTCGAGTCGTCATGAGCCTGACACCAGCCAGATGACCACGACGACAGTGCCGGCGAGGAAGAGGGCTCCGTAATTGCGTACGAAACCGCTTTGCAGTGGTTGAGCCCATTTCCCGACACTCCGGACCAACCGCGCCACCCCGTTGACCGCACCGTCGATGATGGGGAGATCGATGCTGAACGCGGCCATCTCCGCGGTCCTCCGTCCCGGGGCGACTATCAGCTTTCCGTAGACGTCGTCGACCCGGTATGCCTCTTCCCACGCTCCCCACAACGGCTCGAAGCCATGCTCGAAGTCGAGCCAGTTCTGTCGTGGCTGGCGATAGGTGAGAAACGCCGCTCCGGCGCCCGCCAGCCCGGCCAGGACGGATAGACCGGCCAGGAGGAGGAACATCCCCATCCCCTCCGGGGGATGCTGCAGGGTGACCATCTCGAAGGCCGGCTCCAGGAAGTGCTCGAGTGTCAGCCGAAAAGGAGTGTTGATCAGACCGCCGACCACGGAGAGGACGGCCAGCACCACCAGGGGGAACGTCATAACCCTTGGCGACTCGTGTGGCTCGACCCCATCATCCCACCTCGGCTCACCGAGAAAGACCAGCACCCACTGGCGGGTCATGTAGAAGGCAGTGATGAGTGCGGTGACGAGACCGACGATCCACAGTGCGGAGAACCAGCCGCCACGGGCGAAGGCCGAGGCGAGGATCTCGTCCTTCGACCAGAACCCCGCGAGTGGCGGGATCCCGGCGATGGCCAGCGTGGCGACGGCCATGGTCCACGCGGTGACCGGCATCTTCTTGAGCAGTCCACCCATCTTGTGCATGTCCTGCTCGTCGCTCATGGCATGGATCACCGAACCTGCCCCGAGAAAGAGCAAGGCCTTGAAGAAGGCGTGGGTCATGAGATGGAAGATCCCGGCCACATAGGCGGTCGCCCCCACTGCGATGAACATGTAGCCCAATTGGGAGACGGTCGAATAAGCCAGCACTCTCTTGATGTCACGCTGCGCCAGGGCGATCGACGCGGCCCAGATCGCGGTGATCGCGCCCACGGTGGCGACCGTGACCTGCGCGGCCGTCGACAGCTCGAAGATCGCCGCCGACCTCGCGATCAGATAGACACCGGCGGTCACCATGGTCGCGGCGTGGATCAGGGCCGAGACCGGGGTGGGGCCCTCCATGGCGTCGGGAAGCCACACATAGAGTGGGATCTGAGCCGATTTCCCGGCCGCACCCAAGAGGAAGAGAAGCCCGACAGCGGTGGCGAGCCCGGTGCTGAGCTCGGCGCCGGCCCGATCGAAGATCCCCGAGTAGGAGAGGGTCCCGAACGTGGTGAACACGATCATCAACCCGACCATCAAGCCGAAGTCACCGATCCGATTGACGACGAAGGCCTTCTTGGCGGCGGGCGGCGGCGCGGTCCGGGTGTACCAGAAACCGATGAGGAGATACGAGCAGAGGCCGACCAGTTCCCAGCCGAGGAAGAGCATGGCGTAGTTCCCGGCGAGGACCAGCGTCAACATCGAGGCGGCGAACAAGTTGAGGTAGGTGAAGAAACGGTGGAACCGGTCGTCGCCGTGCATGTAGCCGATGGCGAAGACATGGATCAGCGTCCCCACCCCGGTGACGACGAGGGTCATCAGAGCCGACAGCGGGTCCCAGAGGATCTCCAGGTTGGCGCCGATGGCAGGCATCCACTCCCACAGCAGTAGCGTCTCACCATGCTCCCCGCCCCGGACGAAGGGGATGGACGCGAGGAGCGCGACGGCGAACGAGCCGGCGATGGCGGCGCTGGCCAGCCATCCGGCGAGCAGCTCCTCGAGGTACCGCCCGAAGAAGTGGAGGAATACCGCCCCCGCCAACGGCAGGGCGATGATCAGCCAGAGCAAACCGGTCATGTTCGAGACCTGACCGCGGGGTGGGAGCCCCGGCCGACCGGCGTCTGTTCGCCTCTAAGTGTGCGGGCGATAGCGCCCGGAGCCGGCCCACCGGAGACGATGGCTGACGGTCGAAGTCGGCCGGCAATCAAAGCTGCCCTCATCCTCTCATCTCCGAGAGCTCGTCCACCGAGGCGGAGGAGCGGAGGCGGAAGATCGAGACGATGATCGCCAGACCGACCACCACCTCGGCTGCCGCCACCACGAGGATGAAGAACACGGCCACCTGGCCGTTGATGTCGTTGAGAGCCCGTCCCGCCGAGATCAAGGTCAGGTTGACTGCGTTCAGCATCAGCTCGATGCACATGAACATGATGAGCGCGTTGCGACGCAGCAGCAGCCCGACGGCACCGATGAAGAACAGCGCCGAGGCCAGCCCCATGTACCAGCCCGGGTCCACCATCAGGTGACCCTCCGGCGATAGTGGGCAAGGGCGATGGCACCGGCCGCGGCGACGGTCAGCAACAATGCGGTGGCCTCGAAGGCCAGCACCCAATCGGTGAAGAGCGGCTCGGCGACGGCCTCCACGGTGCCGTTGATGTCAGGAGAAGGAACCGAAGCCGCGGCCGGCACCCAATCGAAGTCGCCGGAGAGTGTGAGAACGGCAGCGAACACGACGATCACGGCCGAGACAGCACCGACCACCCAACGCTGGAAGGGAAGACTCTCCTTGCGGATGTCGTCCTTGTCGACCCCGATGAGCATGATCACGAACAGGAACAACGTCATCACGGCACCGGCGTAGACGATCACCTGCACCGCGGCCACGAGGTGCGCCAGCTGCAGGACGTAGAGCACCGCCACCGCCAGAAGCGTGGCGAGCAGCCCGAGTGCTGAGTGCACGGGGTTGGGGGCCACGACGACAGTGAGGGCTCCCAACAGCGCGACCAGCCCCACCACGACGAAGAGGAGGGTCTCAACCATCTTCGGGCTCCGAGCGAGCGTCTATAACGTCTTGGGACGGCTCGGGCTCCCACGAGGCCGGGCCGGGAGTCGCCTGCCACATTTGCACGCCCTGGTAGGCGACGCGACCCGACGGTGCAGTCGCCCGCACCCACCCATCGGCCGAGAGCAACTCCTCATCGTCGATAAGCGGGTCGTCGGGGAACATGTGGGGGACATTGCCGTTGCGATCCATCAGCAGCTCGTCACGGGTGTAGATGGCGTCACGGCGGTTGGTGGTCGAGAACTCGAATAGATGCGTCATCGTTATCGCCTCGGTGGGACAGGCCTCGACGCAGAGACCACAGAAGATGCAACGGAGCATGTTGATCTCGTAGACATAGCCGTAACGCTCGCCCGGTGACGTGGGATCGTCGGGGTCGTTGTCACGTCCCCTCACGTAGATGCAGTCCGCAGGGCAGGCACCAGCACAAAGCTCACAGCCGATGCACTTCTCCATCCCGTCCGGATAGCGGTTGAGGACGTGGCGGCCATGGAAACGCTGGGGCTTCTGCCGCTTCTCATGGGGATATTGGGTGGTGACCATCTCCCGCCCGGTGATGGTCCGCAACATGGTCCCTCCGGTCACCCGGAGGCCCTTCAGGAGCTCTGTGATCAAACCCATCTCATCAACCCCAGGGAAGACCGAATTGGCGGATACCTATGGCGACACTGGAGACCACGATCCAGGTGAGAGCGGCAGGGATCAGCCGCTTCCAGCCGAGCGACATCAACTGGTCGTAACGGAGACGCGGAACCGTCGCCCGAAGCCAGAAGAAGATGAAGATGATCGAGTATGTCTTGAGCAGGAACCAGACCGTGGGCAGGAGGGCCGAGACGAAAGCAGGCAGGGTCGCTTCCCATGTGGGCCCGTTCCAGCCGCCGAGGAACAGGGTGGCGGCGATGGCCGACATGGAGAAGATGTTGATGTACTCGGCGAGGAAGAACATGGCGAAACGCATCCCCGAGTACTCGGTGTGGTATCCCCCGACGATCTCCTGTTCCGCCTCCACCAGGTCGAACGGTGCACGGTTGGTCTCGGCGACGATCGCCACCATGAAGATGACGAAGGCCACGACCTGGGGGAAGAGGTTCCATTTGGGTATGAAGCCTGCCCAGGTCCCGTCCTGGCGGGCCACGATCTCGGCGAGACTCAACGTCCCCCCTTCTCCCTGGGTTGCCGTGAACATGACCACGGCGACCATGGCCAGACCCATCGCCGCCTCATAGGAGATCGCCTGAGCGGTCGCCCGCACCCCTCCGATCAACGGGTATTTCGATCCCGAGGACCAGCCTGCGAGCACGACGGCGTACACAGCCATGGAAGACATGGCCAGGATGAACAGGAGCCCGATGTTGAGATCGGCACCCTGGAGGATCACCTCGTTGCCCCCGATGGTGAACGGCGCACCGAAGGGGACCACCATGAAGATGAGGAAGGCGGGGATCGCCGCCAGGAACGGGGCGAGCATGAAGGTGGCCAACTCGGCATTGCTCGGGGTCACCGACTCCTTGAACAACAGCTTCAGAGCGTCAGCGACGGTCTGCAGGATTCCCCACGGGCCGGCACGTTTCGGTCCGATACGGCTCTGCATGTCGGCGACGACCTTCCGCTCGGCCCATACGTTGATCACGGTGGCCCCCAGCAGCAGCGCGAAGACGAGGACCACCCGCAACACCACGATCCCTGCCTCGGCCCAGTTCATCAGTTGACCACCTTGACCCTCACCACCGCGTCGGTGCCCAGCGGTGCGCCGTCTGGCTGATTGAACGGGACGTAGACGACACCGCTCGGTGTGCCCGGGTCGAGGACGGCGGTGAACTGCCCTTCGCCGTGGCGTGTGGTGACAGTGACCCGTGACCCTTCTTTGACTCCCAGACCGGGAGCGTCACCGGGGTTGAGATGGGCGACCGGCCCGGGGGCCAGCGGATGGAGCGAGATGCAATGGCGGAGCCTGACACCATCGTCGTACATGGTCCGCCCCTGATGGAGGGTGAACTGGGCGCCGGGTTCGTGCTGTCCTTCCAGCACCACCGGGATGTGGTCGAAGGGTTGGGTCCCCTCCATGGGCACCACGACTCCGTCCCTGGCTTCCCATTCGAGATGGTCGTGGGTGACACCGCTGTAGAGCGGGAGGCTCTCGGCGATCTCCTTGGCGATGGCCTCCGGCGACGCCAGGGCGAGGGGCTTGCCCATGTAGGCGGCGATGTCGTCGACGATCGACCAGTCGGCTCGAGCGGATCCGGGGGCGGGACGGAGGCGGTTCACTTTCTGCACCCGCCCTTCGATGTTGGTGATGGTGCCCTCCTTCTCGGCGAAACCGGCCGCGGGGAGGATGACATCGGCATGGTTGTTGGAGTCTGTGGAGAACAGGTCGATCGCCACCACGAACTCGGCATTCTCCAACCCTTCGACCGCCACACGGGGATCAGGCATGTCACGAACCGGGTCGGCTCCCACCAGGACGAGACCCCTGATGTCATCTGAGACCAGGGACTCCATGATCTCCCTGGCACCCTTGCCGGGGCTCTCCACGGCCACCCTCCCCGGCGACAGGTCGGGTGCGATCCCCATGTCGAGGGCACCAAAGGTGTTGGCCCGGGAGTTGAGGGGCAGGATGGAGATGCTGGAGGCCATGTCACGAATGGTTGCAGCAACCGATTCGGCCAAGAGGGGACCATCGGCCAGGGCCGCCATGCCGACCAGCGCCACCACCTTCTGACCGGTGAGGTGTTCTGCGACTTCGGGGTGATCGCCCCCGGCGAGCCCGCGCAGCAGGTCGAACCCGCCTCCCGGTCGATACGTCAGCTTGTGGGTCGCCCGATCGTCGAGACCGGTCACCCTGGGGTGCACGACTATCAAGTCCTTGCCGAGCTGCTGGGCGGCGCGGCGCACCCGCAGGTAGAGCGTGGGGTGCTCCTCTTTGAGGTCCGGTCCCCAGACCAGGATCGTGTCGGCTTCGTCGACGTCGGCGATGACCGCCCGATCGACGGTGGCCGCGAGGAAGTGGGACGAGAGAGCGTCATCCATGCGAGAGTCGAGATTCGGCGTCTCCAGCACGTCCCTGGCGAAGCGGGAGATCGCATAGGCGTCCTCGTTGGTCCCGTTGGCGCCACCGATCACCGCGAGAGATCCACCCCCGTCCTCCTCATTGATGAGTGCGAGGCGCGTTGCCACGATGTCGAGGGCCTCCGCCCAGCTCGCCTCGACGAACTCCCCGCTGCGACGCACCAGGGGCGTGGTCAGCCTGTGCTCGGAGTTGAGGTATTGGAACCCGAAGCGGTCCTTGTCGGAGAGCCAACCGTGGTTGGTGGGCTCTATGTCCACTCCCATGAGCCGGAGGATCTCGTTCTGGCTGGCGTGGATCTCGATGCGGGGATGGGCGGTGTCGAACATCGACGAGCTCTCCACACGGCGAAGGTCCCAGGGACGGGCGCGGAACCGGTAGGACGTCGAGGTGAGGGCTCCGACCGGGCAGATCTGGATCGTGTTCCCCGAGTAGTAGGAGGAGAAGGGGAGGTCGGGGAAGGTGTTGATCTCGGTGGTGTTGCCCCGGTCGATGAACTCGATCAGAGGGTCGCCCGAGATCTCATCCGAGAAACGGGTACAGCGGGCGCAGAGGATGCATCGTTCCCGGTCGAGGAGGACGAGATCCGAGATCGGGATTGGTTTCTCGAAGGATCGCTTGATCTCCACGAAGCGGCTCTCCGCCGGCCCATGTGACAACGCCTGGTCCTGCAGCGGGCACTCGCCTCCCTTGTCGCACACGGGGCAGTCGAGGGGATGATTGGCGAGGAGATACTCCAGGATCGCCTCTTGTGCCTTTTTCACCGTTGCGTTCTCGGTGTCGACCACCATCCCGTCGCTCACCTGGTTGGTGCATGCGGTGATGATCATGGGCCCCCGAGGCGTCTCGATCTCGACCAGGCACATTCGGCACATGCCGACCGGCTCCATCCGCGGATGCCAGCAGAAACGGGGAATGAAGGTGCCTTGGTCCTGTGCTGCCTTGATCAACAGCTCGCCCTCGGGCACTTCGTGCTGGATCCCGTTGATGGTGACGTGGACGAGGTTGTTGTTCTCGGAGGACGTCATGAATTCTCCTCGATCACTTCTGTGGGGCCACCCCCAGACCCCCGCTCGCCGCTCGCCGCGATGCCCACCGGCTGGGGGCGATCACCTGCAGCTGCGGCGTGTTGAGAGATTCGCGCGCCCGGGAACCAGCATCCTCGGTTTGTGACGTGCTGTTCGACTTCGTCGCGGAAGAAGTCCCGCAGGGCGATGATGGGAGAGACGGCCGAAGGACCGAGAGGGCAGATCGTGGTCATCTTCGGTGGCCAGGCCAGGTCGATGCTGATCCCGTCGGAGACGTCGACGAGGAGATCCAGGTCCACGACGCGGCCTTCGCCCTCCTCGATCCGACGCAGGATCATCTCCATCCACGTCGTCCCCTCCCGACAGGGGGTGCACTGCCCACACGATTCGTGGGAGAAGAAGCGGACCACGCGCTCGGCGGCGCGAACCATGCACGTCTCGTCGTCCATGACGATCACCGCACCCGAGCCGAGCATCGAGCCCGCCCCGGCTGTGGCGTCCTTCGTGATCTCGAGGTCGATGTGCTCCTCGGGGATGAACCATGGCGCCGAGGCGCCACCAGGGATCCACGCCTTCAGCTCCCTGCCGTCCCGGATCCCGCCTCCGATGTCGTAGATGAGGTCTCGCCAGGTGATGCCATGGGGCAGCTCGTAGTTGCCGGGCTTGTTGACATGGCCGGACAGGGACATCATGAAGGTGCCGGTGTCGGCAGAGTCGGTGAGACCGGAGTACTCCGCCGCGCCCATTCCCAGGATGTGGGGCAGATTGGACACCGTCTCCACGTTGTTGACGATGGTCGGCATCATGTAGAGGCCCTTGGCGGCGGGAAAGTAGGGGGGTTTGAGACGTGGCTCGCCCCGCAGACCCTCCAGCGAGTTGATCAGTGCGGTCTCCTCACCGCAGATGTAGGCGCCCGCCCCGAGATGGACGGTGAGTTCGAGGTCGTAGTCCGAGCCGAAGATGCCCTTGCCCAGGTATCCCTTCTCATAGGCGTCGTCAACGGCCTTCTGCACCCGTCGCGCCGGTTTGGGGTACTCGCCCCGGATGTAGATGAAGCCATGGTGGACTTCGTTGGCGATGGCCGTGATGATGATCCCCTCTAGCATCTGATGGGGGTCGCGCTCGAGGAGTTGGCGGTCTTTGAAGGTCCCCGGCTCGGACTCGTCGGCGTTGACCACGAGGTAGGAGGGGCGGGCCGGAGCCAGGAAGCTCCACTTGAGGCCGGCGGAGAAGGCCGCTCCCCCGCGCCCCAACAGACCGGACTCCTTGACCTCCTCGACCAACTCGTCGCGGGTCAGCCCGAGGGCTCTCTTTGCCTGGGTGTAACCGCCAGTGGCCTCGTACCGCTCGATGGTGTGTGAGTCGGTGGGATGATCCGTCATCCGCTTGGTGACCAGCAGTGGGGTGGTCATTCCTCGACCTCCGTCCCCACGGTCCCCAGAGGCTGGAAAGCGGGATAGGGCCCCACCGCGCCTTCCGTCTCGGTGATCGCCCAATCGAAGCTTCGCCTCTCGCCGAAGAGTTGCTGCATCTCGTCGGTGTTCACCACGGCCGGTTGCGCCGTCTTGAGCCACTTCACCAACTCACGGCCCTTCTCCGGCGTCACCCCTTCGATGAGCTCGTAGTTGACCTGGACGGCGGGAGCGCCGCCACAGGCTCCGATGCACTCGACATGCTCGACGGAGATGAGGCCTTCGTCGTCGGTCTCGCCGTGAGGCACCCCGGACTCGTCTTCGACGGCGTGGAGCACGTCGTCGCCTCCGAGCAGCATGCACGAGATGGAGGTGCAGCAGGAGATGAGGTAGTTCCCGGTCCGCTCCCGCTTGTACATCGTGTAGAAGCTGGCCACCGAAAGCACCTGGGCGGGTGTGATGGCGCACCACCCGGCGACCTCCTTCATGCCTTCGTCGCTGAGATGGCCCTCCTCGGCGATCGCCAGGTACAGGAGAGGCATGACCGCAGACCGTTTCTCCGGATACCGGGAGATGATCTGGCGGGCTCGCTCCTGGGTGGCCTCCGACCAGTGACTCATCGGTGCCGGAGATTAGGGAGTTTGGGTTTGGCTAGTGAAACCCGGAGCAAGTCGGATTGCTCCCGCGCCCTCTCCCCGTCGGGGCCTAGCGCGCTGTCGTGCAGATTCTCCCGCCTCAGGTGACGTGGCTGCAGCCGTCTCCGCCTGTCACAACGGATGGGTGACGAACGACTAACGGTCGACGTCGCCCATCACCGGGTCCATCGAGGCGATGGTGGCGATGGTGTCGGCGACGAGGCTGTCCGCCATGGCGATCGGCAGTGCCTGGAGGTTGTAGAAGGATGGCGCCCGGGTGTGCATCCGGTAGGGCCGGGCCTCGCCGTCCGACACCAGGTAGCAACCCAACTCGCCACGCGGCGACTCCACGGCCACGTACGTCTCCCCCTCCGGCACCTTGAACCCTTCGGTGAACAGCTTGAAATGATGGATGAGGGCCTCCATCGACTCGTCGATACGGGCCCGTGGCGGGGGGGTGATCTTGCGATCCTCGATGCGGTAGTCGCCCTTGGGCATCGTGTCCATGACCTGTTCCACGATCTTGAGCGACTCGATGATCTCCTCCACCCGGACCCGGTACCGGTCGTAGACATCGCCATGCTCGCCCAGCGGAACCTCGAACTCGTATTGCTCGATCCCCGAGTAGGGGAACGCCTTGCGCAGGTCCCAGTCCACTCCCGTGGCCCGCAATACCGGCCCGGTGATCGAATAGGCGATGGCCTCTTCGGGTGAGATCACTCCCACACCCCTGGTCCTTGCGGTCCAGATCGGATTCTCCTTGAGGAGATCGTCATACTGGCGAAGCCGATTGGGGAGATCCTCGAGGATCGCAGCGACGTCGTCCTTCCAGCCCGGGGGCAGATCGACAACCACGCCACCGGGTCTGATGTAGTTGTGGTTCATCCGCAGCCCAGTGGTCTTCTCGAAGAAGGCGAGGATCGACTCGCGCTCTCTGAACCCGTAGATCATCATCGACAACGCCCCGACATCCATGCCGTTCGTTGCCAGGGCCACCAGGTGGGACGAGATCCGGTTCAGCTCGGTCATCAGGACACGTATCGCCTGTGCCCGCGGCGGCACCTCCACGTCGAGGAGACGCTCGACTGCCAGCGAATAGGCCAACTCACAGTGCAACGGGGCGAGGTAGTCCATCCGGGTCACGTTGGTGGGCCCTTGGGAGAAGGTGAGCTGCTCCGCAGTCTTCTCCATCCCGGTGTGCAGATAGCCGATGATCGGCTTGGTGCGACGGATGATCTCCCCGTCGAGCTCGAGTTGGAGCCGAAGGACACCGTGGGTCGACGGATGTTGGGGGCCCATGTTGAGCACCGTTCGCTCCTCATCGGAGGTCTCGTCGTCGAAGATGTAGTCGTCGGAGACCACCCGCCCGAACTGGTCGTCGAGCCGGGCGTCGGACTCCTCCGGCCCGAACTCCTGGGTTCCCTCGTCGGTAGGGTGAAACTCGAGCTCCTCGGTGCCCGCCACCCAGATGTCGAGTGTCTCCGCGGGGTTCGTGAGCTCGTCCTCAGATGTCACTGTCTTCTCGTCGACCATGTCAATCCACTTGATGGGATGCTTTGAACTGGACTGGGACGGAGCCGACCCCGTAGTCCTTGCGAAGGGGGTGGCCCTCCCATTCGTCAGGCATGAGGATCCGGGTGAGGTCGGGATGACCTTCGAATCCGATCCCGAACATGTCGTAGACCTCACGCTCACCAAACCCTGCACCGGGCCAGATCGGTGTCAACGACGCCACCACAGGCTCCTCGCGGTCGACGGTGGTGATCATGCGGAGACGAAGTCTGTGACTCATCGAGACGAGGCTGGCGACTACCTCGTATCGGTGGGGTCGGGAGCGCATCCGGTCGACCGCGGTCACATCGGAGCAGACCTCGAACCCGGCTTCCTTGGCGGCCCTGGCGAACTCCTGCCAGTCATCGGCGGGGACACGGGCCACGTCCTGGCCGTGGGAGCCCTCCCAGACGGCTGACTCGAAAGCAGCAGCCAACTCTTCCAAGACCGGGCTCATCGCCTGATCTCCCCGGCCATGATCTTGTCATGCAGTGTGAGGATCCCGTGCATCAGGCTCTGCGGTCCGGGCGGACATCCGGGCACGTATATGTCGACCGGAACCACCTGATCCACCCCCTGGACCAGCGCGTAGTTGTTGAACATTCCCCCGGTGCTGGCACACGCCCCCATCGAGATCACCCATTTCGGCTCGGGCATCTGGTCGTACACCTGACGCAGGACGGGAGCCATCTTCTGGCTGACCCGCCCGGCGACGATCATCAGGTCGGCCTGACGGGGGGAGGCCCGGAACACCTCCATGCCGAAGCGGGCCAGGTCGTAGTGGGCCGCTCCCGTGGCCATCATCTCGATGGCGCAACATGCCAGACCGAAGGTGGCGGGAAACATCGACCGGGTCCGTGCCCAGTTGGCCGCCTTCTCGATGGTCGTCATCAGGAGGTTGCCGGGGGCAGTGGTCGCCACGCTAAGCCGCCTCCTCGACGTCCACTGGTAGGTACCTGGCGCGCCGGTGGACATTCCAGTCGAGGGCGCCGCGCTTCCAGACGTACATGAGGGTCTCGATGACGAAGAAGGTGAAGATCAGCATGGCGGCGACGCCGAACCATCCCAGCGAGTCCCATATCGAGGCCCAGGCGAAGAGGAAGATGATCTCGACGTCGAAGATCACGAAGAGCATCGCCACGAGATAGAACTTGACCGGGAAACGCTGCATTGGCTCCACCTCGGGGAGGATGCCGCATTCGTAGGGAGCCAGTTTCTCCGGGGTGGGGCGGTCGGGGGCGAAGATTCGCGAAATCAGGAGCGACACGGCGACGAAGCCACTCGCCAGCAGCAACATCACCAGAATCGGTGTGTAGTCGGCCAAGGTCACGTCTCTGAGATTAGGGGCTGCGGCCGATAGTTCCGTAATCAGAAGGCCGTCACCCTCCTAGAGTCGCCGCGATGTCCTCGTCGCTCGATATCGCTGCCATCCGATCACGCTTTCCCGCCCTCGAGCGGGTGGAGAACGGCCGCCCGGTCGCCTATCTCGACGGGCCGGGGGGGACCCAGGTCCCGGAGACGGTCATCGCCGCCATGACGCGTGTCCTGGAGCAGGGAGTGAGCAACCTGGGGGGCGAATTCGGCTCCTCCGATGACGCCAATCGGGTAA
>Ga0214469_1000267_pt1 | contig 17321 bp, 12 predicted proteins | sample RVTome_10_FD_187340 | JGI IMG/M metagenome (GOLD analysis project Ga0214469, IMG submission 187340) | Soil microbial communities from uranium-contaminated site in the Upper Colorado River Basin, Wyoming, United States - RVT153D57 HiSeq ... | reverse complement strand
TGGCGCCGGTCTCGGCGACCAGCGCGAGCAGGCGCGCGAGGTTCCCGGGCCGGTCGGGGACGCGAGTGATCATCACCAGCCGGCGGCCGACCTCGGTCTCGTGCCGCCGCGCGACGGCGGCGAGCAGGCCTGGATCGACGTTGCCGCCCGACAGGACGGCGACCGTCGTCCCCTCCTCCGCGGCCCGGACCTGCCCGCCGAGCAGGGCCGCCACGCCGACCGCGCCGGCGCCCTCCACGACGAGCTTGCAGCGCTCCATCAGCACGACCATCGCCTCGGCGACCGCGTCCTCCTCGACGACGACGATCCCGTCGCCGTGGCGCCCGAGCAGGTCGAGCGTGAGGTCGCCGGGCCGCTTGACCGCGATGCCGTCGGCGATCGTCAGCACCGAGCTGGCCGGTACCGGCGTGCCGCGTTCGAGCGACTCCGGGTACGGCGCGCACGCGGCGACCTGGACGCCGATCACCTCGACCTCGGGCCGCGCCGCCTTGACCGCGATCGCGATCCCCGCACACAGGCCGCCGCCGCCGACCGGCACGACGACGCGCGCGAGGTCCGGCACCTCCTCGAGCAGCTCGAGGCCGAGCGAGCCCTGGCCGGCGACGATGTCGGGATCGTCGAACGGGTGCACGAACGCGAGGCCGCCTTCGCGCGCGCGCTCGAGCGCCATCGCGAGGCACTCGTCGACCGACCCGCCGCCGATGTTGACCGTCGCGCCCTGCCCGCGCGCGGCCTCTACCTTCGCCATCGGCGCGTCGTCCGGCACGAACACCTCGCACGCCACCCCGCGCGCGCGGGCGGCCGCTGCGAGGCTCTGCGCGTGGTTGCCGGCCGAGGCGGCGACCACCCCGCGCGCGCAGCCGTCCTCGCCGAGCGCGGCGAGCTTGGCGGAGGCCCCGCGGATCTTGAACGAGCCGGTGCGCTGGAGGTTCTCGGCCTTCAGCGCCACGACGCCGCCCGCACGCTCGGAGATCGTCCGCGAGGACAGCACGGGCGTCCGCCGCGCGATCGTCTCCACGGCAGGCCGCGCCGCCGCGACGTCGTCGGCGGTGACGTCGGGCATCAGTCCGGGAGCGCCAGCACCATGTCGATCTCGACCTCGGCGCCGAGCGGCAGCGCCGCCACGCCGATCGTGCTGCGCGCGGGCGGGTCGCTCTCGAAGTAGGCGGCGTACGCCTCGTTGACGTCCTTGAACGTTGAGATGTCCGTGACGTAGATCCCGACGCGGACCGCATCGGCCAGCTGCGCGCCGGCGGCGGCGGCCACGATCGCGAGGTTGTCGAGGCAGCGGCGCGTCTGATCGCCGATCGAGCCCTCGATCAGCGTGCCGGTGTCGGGATCGACCGGCGTCTGGCCGGAGAGGAAGACGAGGCCGTTGGAGATGACGGCGTGGGAATACGGCCCCGCCGCCGGCGGGCCGGGGTCGGCCGTTACCGTTTCGCGATGATGGGACATGGATAGGCACTGTAATCAAGGCGCTCGCACGAGCTTGCGAGTACGAGTAGGCCGCATACGAATATGAATCGCCTCGCCAACGAGACGTCGCCCTACCTGCTCCAGCACAAGGACAACCCGGTGGAATGGCATCCGTGGGGCGAGGAGGCGCTCGCCCGCGCGCGCGAGCAGGACAAGCCGGTGCTCGTCTCGATCGGCTACTCGGCCTGCCACTGGTGCCACGTGATGGAGCGCGAGTCGTTCGAGGACCACGAGGTCGCCGCGGTGATGAACGACGGGTTCGTCTGCATCAAGGTCGACCGCGAGGAGCGGCCCGACGTCGACGCGATCTACATGGACGCCGTGCAGGCGATGACCGGCCACGGCGGCTGGCCGCTGAACGCGTTCCTGACCCCCGACGGCGTCCCCTTCTATGCCGGCACCTACTTCCCGCCCACGCCGCGCCAGGGCATGCCGAGCTGGCGCATGGTGCTCGAGGGCGTCGCGCGAGCGTGGGCCGAGCAACGCGAGGAGATCGTCGGCGGCGCCGACCGGATCGTCGGTCGCCTGCAGGCGACGGCGAACATCGAGGCGCCGGACGCCGGTCTCGACCCCGCCTCGCTCGACCACGCCGTCACCGTCCTCAGGCGCGGCTACGACGCCGAGAACGGCGGCTGGGGCGGCGCCCCGAAGTTCCCGACCGCCTCGACGATCGAGTTCCTGCTCAGGCGCGGCGAGCAGCAGATGGCGCTCCACACGCTGCGCCGGATGGCGGGCGGCGGCATGTACGACCACGTCGGCGGCGGGTTCGCGCGCTACTCGGTCGACGCCCGCTGGGTCGTCCCGCACTTCGAGAAGATGCTGTACGACAACGCGCTGCTCGCGCGCGCGTACCTGCACGGCTTCCAGGTGTCGGGCGAGCCGTTCTTCGAGCGCGTCTGCCGTGAGACGCTCGACTGGGCGCTGCGCGAGCTGCGCCAGGGCGAAGGCGGCTTTGCGAGCGCGCTCGACGCGGACTCCGAGGGCGTCGAGGGCAAGTTCTACGTCTGGCGGATCGAGGAGGTGCGCGAGGCGCTCGGGCCGCTCGCGGACGCGGCGATCGAGCACTTCGGCATGTCCGAGGCCGGCAACTTCGAGAGCGCCAACATCCCCGTCCGGGCCACGCCCGACCCCGAGCGGCTCGACGAGATCAAGGCGGGGCTGCTCACCGCGCGCGAGCGCCGCGTGCGGCCGGGGCTCGACGACAAGCGGCTGACGGCCTGGAACGCGCTGATGATCTCCGCCCTCGCCGACGCCGGGGCCGTGCTCGGCGAGCCGCGCTACCGCGACGCCGCCGTCGCCGCCGCCGAGTTCGTGCTGCGCGACCTGCGCGCCGACGGCCGCCTGCTGCGGACCTACAACCAGCGCCGCGCGCACCTGAACGCCTACCTCGAGGATCACGCATTCCTGCTCGAGGCGCTGCTGACGCTCTACGAGGCGACGTTCGACCCGCGCTGGTTCACCGAGGCGCGCGCGCTCGCCGACGAGATCCTCGAGCGCTTCGAGGACCGCGAGCGCGGCGGGTTCTTCTCGACCGCGAACGACCACGAGCCGCTGATCGCGCGCCGCAAGGAGCTCGAGGACCACCCGATCCCCTCCGGCAGCTCGTCGGCTGCCTTCGGCCTGCTGCGGCTGGCGCGGCTGACCGGCGAGGCCCGCTACGAGGACGCCGCGCTCGGGCATATCCGGCTCCTGCACACGCTCGCGCCCGAGCACGCCGGCGCGTTCGGGCACCTGCTCTCAGCGATCGACTTCCAGCTCGCGGACGTGCGCGAGATCGCCCTCGTCGGCGACAACCGCGCGCCGCTCGAGCAGGTCGTGCGCGAGGCGTTCCGCCCGCACGTCGTGCTCGCCGGCGGGGACGATGGCGTGCCGCTGCTGGAGGGGCGCGAGCCGGTCGGCGGCCGGGCCGCGGCGTATGTGTGCGAGCGCTTCGCCTGCCGCCGCCCGGTCACCGAGCCGGGTGAGTTGCGCCAACTCCTGGACGCCTGACCCGAGGAGTGCGGCTAGCCGTACCGGCTCGGAGTTGCGGCTCCGGTTAAGTCCGGCGGCGGATGTCGAGGCTGCTCACGCTCCCAGCGCAGCGGATCCCGAAGTTCTTCGTCCTCGCGCTCGCCCTCGTCCTCGTTGCGTCCGTGGGCCCGTTCTCCGGCCAGTTCGAGGACGCGCAGGAGAACGAGGCGACGTCGTTCCTGCCGGGCGACGCCGAGTCGGTCCAGGCGCTCGAGGCGATCGAGCAGTTCCCGGACGGTCAGGTGGCCGCGGCGGTCACGGTCATCGCGCGCGACGGCGGGCTGACCGCCGAGGACCGGCAGGAGGCGGAGGCGTTCGCGCAGGACCTGAGCGACGACCCGCCGATCATCACCGCGGGCACGGAGGGCCCGATCCAGTCCGAGGACGGCGAGGCCGTGCTCGTCATCACCCAGGTGCGCGACACCGGCGGCACCGGCGAGGACTTCCTCGACTCGGTGAGCGACATCCGCGACCGCGCGCACGCGCTGCGCGGCGGCGGCCGGCAGGTGGAGGTGACGGGGGCCGCCGGCTTCGGGGCCGACGCGATCGAGGTGTTCGGCGACATCAACGGCCGGCTCCTGTTCGCCGCCGGCGGGCTCGTCCTGATCCTGCTGATCATCATCTACCGCTCGCCCATCTTCTGGACGATCCCGTTCTTCACAGTGGTTGTCGCGGAAACCTGCGCGCGCGGATTTGGGTATCTGCTGGCCGAGGCCGGCGTCACGATCAACGGGCAGTCGGGCGGCATCCTGCCGGTGCTGGTGTTCGGCGCGGGCACCGACTACGCGCTGCTGCTGGTGTCCCGCTACCGCGAGGAGCTGCGAAGACACGACTCCAAGCACGAGGCGATGCAGCTCGCCCTCGGCACCGCCGGCCCGGCGATCCTGTTCTCGGGCCTGACGGTGATCGCAGCGCTACTCGTGCTGCTGCTGGCCGAGGTCAACGGCACCGCCGGCCTGGGGCCGATCGGCGCCATGGGGATCCTGCTCGCGATGACCTTCATGGTCACGCTGCTGCCGGCGCTGCTCGTCGTCTTCGGCCGGCGGGCGTTCTGGCCGTTCGTCCCCGACGGCCCCGGCGGGCCGCTGCAGCCGCACACGAACGTCTGGCGGCGCGCGATCTACTCGGTCGTCGTCGGCGGCATCGTCGCGGGCGCGGCTTCGACCGGCGGCGGGGCGGCGGCCGGGATCGGCTTCGCGGCCGGCGCGCTGCTGAACTTCTTCGTGCTCGCGCCGCTGCTGTACCGCCTCGACGTCTCCGTCCTGTACCCGAAGGTCGAGCGGCCGATCGCCGCCCGCCACCGCCTGACCGACGAGACGCACGGCTTCTGGCGGCGGGTGGGCGACCGCGTGGCCGCGGCCCCGGCGCGAGTGGCGGCGATCACGACCCTCGGCCTGCTCGTCCTCTCGGCCGGCCTGCTCACGCTCGACACCGGGCTCACGAGCGGCAACTCGTTCCGCGGCGAGGTCGAGTCCGTGCGCGGGTCCGAGCTGCTGGCCCAGCACTACCCCGCCGGTGCCAACGTGCCGACCACGGTGGTCATCCCGGACCCGGCGGACGTCGAGCCGGTCACCGCGGCGCTCGAGGACTCCCCGGCGGTCGCCGCCGTCGGCGAGCCGGTCGAGGGGCCGCCCGGCGCCAAGCTCGACGTCCAGCTGCGCGCCGACCCGTACTCGACCGCGGCGTTCGACGAGATCCCCGGCCTGCGCGACACCGTCAAGCAGGCGGGCGGCGACGACGTGCTGGTCGGCGGGCCGACCGCGGCCGAGTACGACCTGCGTCAGTCGGCGACGCGCGACAACTGGGTGATCATGCCGGTCACGCTGGTCGTCGTGTTCGGCATCCTCGCGGTCCTGCTGCGCGCGCTGCTCGCCCCGGCGATGCTGGTCGGCACCGTGATCCTGTCCTTCCTCGCCGCGCTCGGCACCGGCATGTTCGTCTCGAAGGAGATCTTCGGCTTCCCCGGCATCGACCCGTCGCTGCCGCTGCTGTGCTTCGTGTTCCTGGTCGCGCTGGGGATCGACTACAACATCTTCCTGATGGCCCGCGTGCGCGAGGAGACCCTTTCGCACGGCACGCGCGAGGGGATGCTGCGCGGCCTGGCCGTGACGGGTGCCGTGATCACGTCGGCCGGCATCGTCCTGGCGGGCACCTTCGGCGCGCTGGCCGTGCTGCCGCTGATCTTCCTGACCGAGATCGGCTTCATCGTGGCGTTCGGCGTGCTGCTCGACACGTTCGTGGTGCGCTCGATCCTCGTGCCGGCCCTGACGTTCCTGCTCGACCGCCGCATCTGGTGGCCGTCGAGCCTGCGCCGCTGAGTCACTCCGGTTTCGGGAGCGGCCCCGCGTGCAGGGCCCGGGCGTGGCCGCCGCAGCGTGCACCGTCGCCCCCGCCGGCTGCACCGCCAACTTCATCTTCGCGAGCGGCTCGACGCGCGACGTCGGGACCGCGCGCCACTGCGTCGACCGGATCGGCCGGGAGGTCACGATGCAGGTCGACACGACGACGATCGCGGTGGTCGGCACCGTGTCGCACATGACCTCCGGCGAGGGCGTGCCCGGCAACGACTGGGCGCTGATCCGGATCGACCCGGCCGTCGCCTCCAAGTCGGGTGTCTCGCCCGCCGTGCCGGTCGTCGGCGGGTCTGCCGGGATCTACACGGCGTGCGACGTGACGCCCGGTCCTGCACAGGCTTGCCCACCCGGCGCGCGGCCCCGCGCCTGCGCGCAGGGTGTGTGTGCCGAATTCAGAGGATCGCCAGGTAGCGGTCGAGCTCCCACGGCGTGACCTGCACGCGGTAGTCCTCCCACTCCTGCCGCTTGATCTCGATGTAGCGGTTGAAGATGTGCTCGCCGAGCGTGCGGAGGACGAGCTCGGACTCCGAGGTGAGTTCGATCGCCTCGCCGAGCGTCTCCGGCAGCTGCTCGATCCCGAGCCTGCGGCGCTCGTCCGGGCTCAGGTGGTAGAGGTTCTTCTCCATCGGCTCGGGCAGCTCGTAGCCGCGCTCGACGCCCTCCAGCCCGGCCATCAGCAGCGCCGCGAACGTGAGGTACGGGTTGCACGCCGGGTCGGGGCACCGCAGCTCCATCCGCGTGGCCTGCTCCTTGCCGGGGTGGTAGAGCGGGACGCGCACGAGCGCCGAGCGGTTGCGCCGGCTCCAGGCGACGTAGACCGGCGCCTCGTAGCCGGGCACGAGCCGCTTGTACGAGTTGACCCACTGGGCGAAGATCGAGCAGATCTCGCGCGCGTGGCGGAGCTGGCCGGCGATGAACGCCTTGCCGGTGTCCGACAGGAAGTACTTGTCCTCGGCGTCGTAGAACGCGTTGCGGCCGTCCTTGAAGAGCGACTGGTGGGTGTGCATGCCCGAGCCGTTCTCGCCGAACAGCGGCTTGGGCATGAACGTCGCGTGCCAGCCGTACTTGAGCGCGATCTCCTTGACCGTGATGCGGTATGTCATGCAGTCGTCGGCCATCTTCAGCGCGTCCGAGTAGCGCATGTCGATCTCGTGCTGGCTGGGACCGACCTCGTGGTGGGAGTACTCGACGTCGATACCGAGCTTCTCGAGCGCGAGGACCGTGTCGCGGCGGACGTCGGAGCCGGCGTCGAGCGTGGTGAGGTCGAAGTAGCCGCCGAGGTCGAGCGGCTCGGTGCCGCGCGAGTCGCGGAACAGGAAGTACTCGAGCTCGGGACCGACGAAGAAGTCGTCGAAGCCCATCTCGTTCGCACGCTGGACCGCGCGGCGCAGCACGTGGCGCGGGTCGCCCTCGTAGGGCTCGCGCTCGGGGGTGACGACGTCGGCGAACATGCGCGCGACGCCGCCGCCGTTCTCCTCCGGCCGCCACGGGAGGACGTTGAAGGTCGCGGGGTCGGGCATCGCGATCATGTCCGACTCCTCGATCGCGTTGAAGCCCGTGATCGACGAGCCGTCGAAGCCCATGCCGCCCTCGAAGGCGTCGTCGAGCTCGTGGGCGTTGATCGAGAACGACTTCAGCTGGCCCAGGATGTCCGTGAACCAGAGTCGGATGAAGCGGATGCCGCGCTCCTGGACGAGCGCCTTGACGTCGTCCTGCGTCTTCGGGGTGTCGTCGGCCGCCATGGTCGCGGGAGACTAGCCGTTCGGCGCTGTGCGGGAGGTGGACCGGCGGTCGGGGTCAGTCCAACCAGCGGTCGGCCCAGTGCTTGAGCTCGGTCAGTGCGGCATCGAGCTCGCGGCCGCGCTCGGTCAGCTCGTACTCGACGCGCACGGGGCTCATCGCGGTCACGTGCCGTTCGACGATCCCGCGCTTCTCGAGCTCCTTCATGCGCTCGCTGAGGAGGCGGTCGGAGAGGTCCGGGACGGCGTGGGCGATCTCGCTGAAGCGCATCGGCCGGCCCGACTCGAGCAGCACGTAGAGGATCGCCCCCGTCCAGCGCTTGCCCACCAGCTCGACGGCGCTGTGGAAATGGGGGCAGCAGTGGGGTGCCTCCGGACGGTCGATCGTCGCGACCCGGGTGCTGCGACGTGAGCCCGGAGGCGTCATCGGTATCAAGCGGCGCGGAGCACCCGCGTCTCCTCCACGGAGCCGTCCACGGGAACCTCGCCGGCGACGTTGACCATCGCCGTGAAGCATTCCAGGCTGAGCACCGCGATGGCTTCGAGGAGCTGCTCGTCGGTCCAGCCGGCCTCACGCGCCTCCTCGTGGAGGTGCTGCGGCACGCTGCCGCGCGCGGTGATGAGCGGCTTGAGGAAGCGCAGCAACGCCGCCTCGCGCGGGTCGCGCGACTCCCACTCGCGCGCGAGTGAGACCTCGTCGATCCCGAGGCCGGCGTAGCGCGCCGCGCGGTTGTGGATCGCGATGCTGGGGCTCGAGCGGTAGTGCTCGGCCACCGCGAGCGCGATCCGCTCGAGCGTCGGCAGCTCGAGCGCGCCGTGCCGCAGCTCGCCGCGGAAGCGCGTGTAGCCGCGCAGCGCGGCGGGCGAGCCGGCGAGCACGCCGAGGAAGTTCGGCAGCTGGCCCGCGGAGGCGAGCGCACCCTTGAGCACCGGGAGCGAGCCCTCGGGTGCTGTCAGCTCGTCGTGAATGGGAAAACGGCTCATCTGGGTCTTCTTGGGCATGGCGACCGCCGTGTCGATCCGGGGAGGTGGGAAGGCGCGGCTGACGCCCTCCTTACGGTATGTAAGTCTAGGCCGGTTGGGGCCCGCCTACAACTCCGTATACGCAGCCGGCGGCGCGTTGGTCTACTCGGCGGTGCGCCACGCGGCCCAGGTCCTGCCGGGATGTGACCGAGGGACGGACTACGGCTGGGTGAGGAGGCTGGTGGGCCGGCGGCGGGCGGCGTGCTCAGGGCAGCGTCCCACGTAGGGGTCGACAGATGGGATGCCCGACGGTACGGCGACGGTCCCACGTAGGGGTCGACAGACGACCCCTGGATGGGATGCTCGACGGTACGGCGACGGCGCGCCCGCCGCGGCCGGCCGGGGACTCGCCGCGGCGGGCCGAGGCTAGATGTTCGCGGTGGCGATCGCGATCAGGATGAGCAGCAGCCCGAGCGCGAACGCCCAGGCGGCGATGCGGTCCGGCCGCGGGCCGAGCCGCTCGTGGACGGTGCGCGGGGGGCGCCGCCGTGAGGGCGCGCTGTGGAACTCGGCCGGCCGGCCGCCGATCTTCACCGTGCGCCGCCCCTCGACGCCTCCGTGGACGACGCTGGCGAAGCCGACGTCGGGCTCGTCGACGGCCTCACCTACGGGCTCGGCGGGCGCCCCGTCCTCGACGACCGGTTCGGGCTCGGCGAACGGCTCGTCGCCCGCCCAGACGGCGTCGTGCTGGCGACGGGCCTGCAGCGCGTCCTCGCGGCTCGCGAACTCCTCGCCCGGCGGGGCCTCCTCGATCCGGACGTCGTCCTCGGTGATGACGATCGTGCGACGCCCGTCGTCGGCGGCGCCGCGCGGGATCGCGTGGTCGGGTCCGCGACGCTCGAAGCGGCGGCCGGGCATGCCGTCGAACAGCTCCTCGCCGACACCCCAGTCGGCCACCTGTCGCCGCCGCCGGCCCGCGGGGCGCGGCTCGTCGTCGGTGTGGTCGTAGACGGCCCTTCCGCGGGCCTCGTGCTCTGGCATTGGCGGCTCGTCCTCTTCCTGGCTTACGGGGTTAGCTGTCGGGCTCGCGCCGAAGAGCGGCGCTACGTCCGCCCGGTAGCACCGGACGGCGACTCGCCCCACCTGCGTGGGTCCCCCGCTTCCCGTCTGGCTCGGGAACTCAGCGGAGCGGCGCGTACGTTAACACCTGCTCCGGACGGCCCCGAACGGGACCGTGCAACGTGCGGGAACCGCGCCGTCCGGCGGCTGAAAGAGAGCCGGCCGACGACCTGGCCGGCATGGTGGCTTCGCGGGGGCGTGGCGGCCGATCAGCCGCCCGACTCGCCCTCGCCGCCCGAGCCCTCTTCGCCGCCCGCGCCCTCCTCGCCGCCCGCGCCCTCCTCGCCGCCCGATCCCTCTTCGCCGCCCGAGCCGCCTTCGCCCTCGCCGCCTTCGCCCTCGCCGCCCTGTTCGGCCGTTCCGACGGCCTTGGCGACGAATGCGGCGACGTTCTCGGCGTCCTCGCCCGTGAAGAGCCCGCCGGCCATCTGGCCGTTGCCGCGTGCGCGGCCGTTCTCGATCGCGTCGAGGACGAGCGCCTCGTTGGGACGCAGCTGGTCGAGGTTCGGGCCGATGGACGCGATCGCGTTGGCCGCCTCCAGCGTGTGGCAGTTCGCGCATCGCTGGCCGAACAGCTCGCGACCCTCCTTCTCGGCCTCCGTGAGAGCGCTCACGTTCGCCTCGGGGATGTCGTCCTGGCTCGACACCGCGGCGATCACCGCCGCGGGGACGAACACGCCGAGGATGATCGCCAGCAGGGAGAAGGCCACGATCGCGATCCTGCGGGCGATGCGGCTCGTCGACATCATGCGCTGCGCCGCACCGCTGGGACCGCCGCTCATGGCGATCAGCAGCAGGCCGAACCCCAGCATCACCCAGATCAGGACGAAGATCAGCGTCGACATGCGGTGGGGGAATCTAACGGTTCGCGCGGCGACGGAGGCCGGTCGGTCATCTGCGGCGCCCCGCCGCGAAGCTCTGCACCGCCGGCGCGACGCCGCGGAAGTCGCCTGCCGCGGCGGCGCTCTGCCCCGTCGCGCGATCCGGGCCGGCAGCTCCCGCCGCGGCCGCGGCGGCGACGGCCCGGCGCTCGGCGAGCGCGACCACGTCCGCGGCATCCTCGTCGGGCGTGACGAGCGCGCGCAGGTGCCGGACGTAGATGTTGATCGCCCCGCCCGCCTGCGGCAGCCGCTCGAGGCGACCGGTGGCCATCAAGAGCGGCTCCGTGCGCACGATCAGGCGATGGCGCTCGTAGACCGGCGGCGGCACGATCAGGTTGATCGTGCCGAACTCGTCCTCGAGCAGGATGAACACGATCCCCTTGGCCGTCCCCGGCCGCTGGCGCGCCACCACCAGGCCGCCGATCCGCACCGGCGCCTCGTGCGGGAGGCGCCCGAGGTCCTGGCATGTGACCATCCCCGCGGGCAACGTCGGACGCAGGAGCGCGAGCGGGTGCGGGCCGAGCGTGAGGCCCGTGGTGGCATAGTCGGCCACCATCCCCTCCCACGGGTCGAGCGCCCGGAGGGCGGGCGCCGCCGGCACCTCGAGCGGCAGCGACAGCTGCGTTCCCGCGGGAACGCGATCGCCGGGCGCGGCGACACCGAGCTGCCAGAGGACCGAGCGGCGGACCGACGACCCGTCCGCGGCGGACGAGCCGGAGGCGGCGACGGACGACCCGTCCGCGGCGGACGAGCCGGGGGCGGGGAGCGCAAGCGTGTCGCAGGCCCCCGCCCAGGCGAGCTTCTCCAGCGACGGGCGGCCGGCGCCGGCGCGTGAGGCCAGCTCGGCGAGCGAGCGGAACGGGCCCCGCTCGCGGCGGGCCTGCACCAGCGCATCGACCTCGTCGCGCCGCACGCCGAGCACGTAGCCGAGCCCGATCCGGACCCGCGCGGGCGGGCCAACCTCCTCGACCGTGCACTCGACCTCGCTGGCGTTGACGTCGGGCGGCGCCAGCTCGATCCCGCGCCGCTGGGCCTCGTGGACCAGCGTGTCCGGCGCGTAGAAGCCCATCGGCTGCTCGTTCAGGAGCGCGCACAGGAACTCCGGCCCGTGGTGCACGCGCAGCCAGGTCGACTGGTAGGCGAGCAGGCCGAAGGCGGCGCCGTGGGCCTTCGGGAAGCCGAAGCCCGAGAAGCCGACGATCATCCTGTAGACCCGCTCCGCGGTCTCGGCATCGACCCCGTGGGTGGCGGCCGCACCGTCGAGGAAGCGCTGCTTGTAGGCGTCGATCGCCGCCGCCGAGCGCTTGCGGCTCATCGCCCGCCGCAGCCCCTCGGCCTCGCCCGGCGAGAACCCGGCGAAGGCCATCGCCACCTCGATCACCTGGTCCTGGAAGATGATCGTCCCGAGCGTGTCGCGCAGCACGGGCTCGAGCGAGGGATGGTCGTACGGCACCTCGAAGTCCGGGTCCTCGCGCATCCGCTGGCGGTGGGAGATGTACGGGTTGACGGCGCCGCCGAGGATCGGCCCCGGGCGCACGATCGCGACCTGGATCGTGAGGTCGTCGAGCGACTCGGGCCGCGTGCGGTACAGCGACTGCATCTGCGCGCGCGACTCGATCTGGAAGACCCCCATCGTGTCGGCCGACTGGATGGCGTCGTAGGTCGCCTCGTCGTCGAACGGGATGCGCGAGAGGTCGACCCGCTCGCCGCGCGTACGGGCGATCATCTCCACGCAGCGCTCGACCGCCGACAGCATCCCCAGGCCCAGCAGGTCGATCTTCAGGAACCCCGCGTCGGCGCACGAGTCCTTGTCCCACTGGCAGAGCTGGCGGCCGACCATCGCCGCCGGCAGCACCGGGCAGCAGTCGACCAGCGGGCGGGTGGAGACGATCATCCCGCCCGAATGCTGGGAAAGGTGGCGCGGGAGCCCGTACGCCTCGTCGCACAGTCGCGCCAGCCACTGCCAGCGGCCGGGCAGCGCCCGATAGCGCTCCTCGCTGACGTGCGAGGGCGGCTCGGCGTAGATGATGTCGGCCGGATCGTGGCCGTTGACCATCGCCAGCCACTCCTCGGTCGACATCGCGAACGGCGCCCGGTTGTCCATGTCCACGAACGGCGGCCGCGGGCCGCCGGGCTCGAGCCCGAGGGCGGACTCGACGTCGCTCGCCACGCCGCGCACCGCCCACGGCTCGGCCCCGCGCGCGGCCCGCTCGAGCTCGCCCGGCGGCAGGCCGAGCACCTTCCCGAGCTCGCGGATCGCGCCGCGCGAGCGGAAGGTCGGGAACGCGGCGACCAGCGCCGAGCGTTCGTGCCCGTAGCGCTCGTGCACGCGCGGGATCAGGACCTCGCGGATGTCGCGCGGGAAGTCGAGGTCGATGTCCGGCAGCGCGGTCAGCTCCTCGTTGAGGAAGCGGCCGAGGAACAGCTCGTTGCGCACGGGGTCGATGTGCGAGAGGCCGGTGAGGTAGCAGACGATCGAGGACACCGAAGAGCCACGCCCGCGCCCCGGCGGCAGCAGGGCGCGCACCGACGACGGCCCGCGCACCTCCACCGCCACCTCGCGTGCCAGCTCGAGCAGGTCGCGGTGCAGGAGGAAGAAGCCCGCCAGCCCGAGGGCGTCGATCACCTGCAGCTCCTGCTCGAGACGCGCGCGAGCGGCGACCACGAGCTCGTCGCCGCGCGGGTAGCGCTCCCCCAGCCGCGCCCAGCACAGCTCGGCCAGCCGGCCGAGCGCCGACTCGTCGTCGGACCCCGGGTAGCGGTAGCCGAGGTCGCAGCTCAGGTCGAACCGCAACCGCGTGGCCAGCTCGACCGTCTCGGCCACCGCCTCCGGGTGCTCGGGGAAGCGCGCCGCCATCGCCTCCGGCGGGGCGAGCACGTGCGAGAAGTTGCCGCGCCGCAGGGGCTCCGACGCGTCGAGCGTCGTGTGGTTGCGCAGGGCGGTGAACGCGTCCTGCAGCGGCGCGCGCTCGCGCGCGTGCGCGTGGACGTTGCCGGTGGCGACGGTCGGCACCCCGAGCCGGGCGGCGAGATCGGCCAGCATGCGGTTGCGCGCCCGGTCGTCGCGCTGGAAGGGGCGCTGGAGCTCGACCCGCAGGCGGTCGCCCCCGAAGGCGCCCAGCAGCTCCCGCAGGGTCGGCTCGTCGTGCACCCCGCGACCCGCGCACCCGCTCAGGCAGACCAGCCCCTCGGCGCGCTCGACGACCGCCTCCAGCGGCAGCATCGGCGGCAACTCCGCCCGCCGCACCCTTCCCGGCCCGTCACGCGTGTGCGCGTGTGCGCGTGTGAGCAGATGGCACAGGTTGCGCCAGCCGCGCTCGTCCTCGACCAGCAGCGTCAGATGCCGGCCGTCGGCGAGATCGACCTCGGCGCCGTGGATCGCGCGCAGGCCGAGCGGAGCGGCCGCCTGGGCGAACTCCATCGAGCCCGAGACGCCGTTGTGGTCGGTGAGCGCCATGGCGCCGTAGCCGAGCTCCGCGGCGGCCGCGGCGAGCTCGTCGGGCAGTGAGGCGCCGTCCAGGAAGGAGAAGGCCGAGTGGGCATGAAGCTCGACGTACACGAACACATGTTCGCATTCCCGGCGGACGGAAGCCGGCGACCGCGGCGGGAGGCCGTCTGTGCCGGTGTTCGACAAGTACGCGCGGTCGCCGGTGGCCGTCGGCGCCGGCTGACGCCGCGCGGTGATCCGGTGGTGTGCCTCTGGCACATGACCGGTCGCCGGGTGGCGTCAGGCGGTGATCGACGGCCGCCGGAACCGTGCGTAGTTGCGAACGCCGGCGCTGGCCCTCCCGCCGCGCAGGGCCGGTCAGCGCGGTGGCGCGCGAGCGCTCGAAGTGAGTGGACGACCGGTCGCGCGGGCGACTGCGGGGGGTGTCGCATCCGCGCGCCGGCCGTCCGGGACGACCGCCTCGCCGGGAGTTGCCAGGACGGCGAGGGGCAGGGATGTCGCCGGCTGGTTGATGGCGGCACGGGGATCCGGAAGATCCGCGTGCACGGCGGTCATGGCCAGGGCCGCGGGGGGGTCGGCCCAGGGGGAGGTGGCCTGCTTGCGCACCTGCGCGGTAGCGCTCGGGGTCGCCGTCGCCAGCGTCAGTGCCGCGACGGGGACCACCAGGGGGCGCAGACGGGCCATGTCCACAGTCTCGGCCCGGACCCTCAAGGGAGCCTGGGAGGAACCCTAGAGCTTCCTAAATCCTCCGCCGGGCATGATCTCCAGCACCGCGACGCTCCCGCGGGCGCGGACCAGCGCGCCGAACCGCCCGGACCCGTCGATCCGCGTCGTCGCCGCGACGCGGCCATCGACCGACACCGCGACCGCCGTCCCGGCGGCCAGCCCCTCGACCGTCCCGGAGACCCACAGGTCGTCGCTCTCCAGCTGCACGCGTCCCGCGCCGGCGGGGACCGCGCCGGGCCGCCGGCCCACGAGCTCCGGGTGCGGGCCGATCGCGAACGCGTCGTAGCCGGCGGCGCCCATCAGCGCCCGCTCGTGCCGCCGCCGCTCGGCCCGCTGGCGCACGAACGTCCCGTAGGTGCCCGTCGTCCCGCCCTCCCAGCTGTCCGGCACGTCGAGCTCGGTCGCCGGATCGGTGCCCCGCGTGCCGGCCGGGACGCCGTCGACGCCCGCAAGGCGCACGCCGAGCACGCGCGCGATCGTCGGCAGCACGTCGATCGTCCGCACGACGCCGTCGACCACCCGGCCCTCGCGCTGCCCGGGCGCCTTGACGAACAGCGGCATGTTCGCGACGTCGTGCAGGTTGGTCGGCGTCGGCGTCCGCCGCCGGTCGCCGGCGCGGAAGCTGACGCCGTGGTCGGCGGTCACGACCACCAGCGCCCGCTCGTACAGCCCGGTCGCGCGCAGCCGGTCGAGCAGGCGGCCGAGCAGCCGGTCGGCGAACTCGGTCTGCACGAGGTGGCGCTGGAACGCCTGGTCGGCCTGCCACTGCGGCCCCTCCCACGCGGCCTCGCGCAGACCCGCGACCGGCGCCGAGTACTCGCGGCCGTCGGGCAGGTACCGCCACGGCATGTGTGGCAGGCTCGTGTGCAGGAACAGCAGCGGCGGCCGACCGCCGCGCCGGTCGACCGCCCGCAGGATCTGCTCGAAGCGTTTCGGCGGGTCGTCCTCCCCCAGGCGCCGGAACACCTCGTCGATGAACGCCTTGCGCTGCTCGGCCGTCGCGCCCGGCCCCACGCGCCCCTCCCCGGCGAACCCCTGCCAGTCGCGGTCGATCGGCGGCAGCCCGCCGCGCAGGTCGTCGGGCAGCAGCAGGTGGGCGGAGACCACGCGCAGGTCCGACTCGAGCGCGCGCAGGCGCGTCGTCATCGGCGGCCGCGACTCGCTGCAGAGGTCGCGCGGGCAGACGTCGGTGATCGGCTCGACGACCTCCAGCCGGTGGCTGCGGGAGAGCAGCGTGAAGAGGCTGCCGGGGTGAGCGGCCGCGGTCGGGAGGTCGCCCTCGCGCGGCAACCGGCCGGTGAGCAGTGCGGGCAGCGCCTCGGTCGTGCGGCCGGCGACGGTCGTCGCCTCGCGGTACCAGGTGGAGTCGTCCGCCAGCGACGCGAAGGCGGGGAAGCGGCGGGCGTCGACGCGGTCGCGCGCGCCCATCAACGACGTCGCCGGCAGCTCGTCGAACACCACGACCACCACCGGCGTGCTCGACGACCGCGCGCCGGCGATCGCCTCCGCCCCACCGGCCGGCAGCACCAGCTCCGATACGGGCGAGAACGCCAGGAAGAGCACGAGGAAGAGGACCGGCGCGGGCGACAGAACGCTCAGGAAGGCGCGCGCCGGCGCCGCGCGCGCGTAGAGCGCGGCCGCGCCGCCGCCCGCCAGCAGGGCGATCGGCACCGCCGCGGCCGAGCCGCCGAGCAGGTCGCCGACCGGCGGCAGCAGGATCGCCGCGACGAGCAGGCCGACGAGCACGAGCTGCAGCCCGTCGCCGAGCGCGGGCCGGACGCGCCCCGCCAGCCACACCAGCGCCGCGAGCAGCGCCGGCGGCACCACCGTGAACACGAGCGCGAAGACGACGATGTCGGCCGCGCTGTTTCCCCGGGCGACGAAGAACTGCGCCTCGCGACCGAGCAGGTCGAACAGCGGCTGCACGAACGCGAAGGCCCACAGCGCGCCGAGGTGCAGCGCCTTCACGTGCGTGGGCGGGCCTCGTAGAGCGTTCGCGTGCCGAGGCGCTCGGTCCGCTCGACCTCGAACCGCTCGCCGAGCGCCCGCTCGAACGGCTCGCTGTCGTAGTCGGGGTTGGCCGTCTCGGTCTTGCCCGAGAGCAGCCGCTGCACCATCGGGTCCTCGCGGTCCGGGAACTCGATCACGAGCGCGCAGTCGAGCGCGTGCACCCAGTCGAGGAACGACGCCACCGGCACGTTGCCCGTGATGACCACGTGGTGCACGAGCGCCAGCGCGAGCGCGAGGTCGGGCGTCCCGCGACGCTCGAGCGACGCCCGCTCCGCGCCGCGCCAGCCGAGGTCCGGCGACGGGTCGGTGATGCTCATGACGAGCGGCAGGATGTCCCTGCGGCCGCGCAGCGCCCGGTAGAGGCCGTCGACGGTCGCGTGGTCGGCGTCGATCGCCACGACGTGGTCGGCGTGCTCGGCCGCCACGCGCGAGTACGTGCCGTCGTTGCAGCCGAGGTCCCAGGTGAGCGCGCCCGGGCGCCGCGCAGCGGCGGCGCGCACGAACTCGGCCTTGCGGCTCGCCTGCTCGTCGCTGTAGGTGTTGGTGGCGCCGTACTCGGTCCAGGCGGTGCGGCCCGGTTTGTACTCGAGCCGCC
>Ga0214469_1000266_pt1 | contig 17342 bp, 16 predicted proteins | sample RVTome_10_FD_187340 | JGI IMG/M metagenome (GOLD analysis project Ga0214469, IMG submission 187340) | Soil microbial communities from uranium-contaminated site in the Upper Colorado River Basin, Wyoming, United States - RVT153D57 HiSeq ... | reverse complement strand
ATTCATGTGAGGGGCAACCTCGAACAGGATGGGCGCACGCCGCTCACGGGCTCACACCAGGCGTCGGATGCGCCCGTCGGACGCGTGGAGCACCGCCCGTGCCGCCTCGTGCAACGCGGCGTGGTGCGTACGGAACAATGTGATCTCGTCATCGGTTTCCGCCGGTCGCGCCGGCGCGACGGGGGCGCGGTCGTCGTCCTCGTCGAGGGCGGCCAGTTCGGCGTCCCAGTCGGTGGAGGCGGCGGTGTCGCGAAGGTGCATGGCCGGTGCCTGCAACAACGCCCGCTCGAGATCCTGGATCACTGTCAACACAACATCCGTCGTGGTCACCACGCCAGGCGTCGTCAACAGGTGCAACGCCTGCAGCTTGCGCATCGCCATGGCCATCACCAGGCGGGGTTCTCCAAGCTCGGCGACCGCCGAGTCAATCGCCCGCAGATCGATGGTAACCGCCTCGGGCACCAGGAACCACGATCGCAGGAGTGCGAACAGCTCTTCGACAGCGCCGCGTACGGCGAGCAGTTCACGGGGTTTTGGGATCTCCTCCATCGCGGTTACGTAGGCTACCCGCACGAAGCTGAGCACAGACTCGCGTTGCCCGCCAAACGCGCTGGGGCGCCGGTCGGTCCGCGCATCGCCTACGCTGTGGCGCGTGACTGACGCAAGTGCGCTCCTCATGACCGTGACCGGGCGCGACCATCCGGGATTGACCGCAGCGCTGTGCGCCGCGCTCGAGCAGCACCGTGCGCGCATCCTCGACATGGAACAGGTCGTCATCCGCGACAGGTTGATCCTCGGGATCCTAGTCTCGGGCGACCAGCCCGCGCTTCGCGACGATCTGACGGCGATCGCCACCGAGCGCTCCATGCAGATCGAGTTCGAGCTGGTCGCCTCCCGGCCTGCGGGCCGGCGCATCGAACGCCATTCCGTCGTGGTGCTCGGGCAGCCGCTGCGGCCGTCGGCCATCGCTGCGCTCACCGGCGTGATCGCTGCCGCCGGCGCCAACATCGACCGCATCGAGCGACTGTCGCGCTACCCGATCACCAGCTTCGAGTTCCGGGTCTCGGGCTCCGACGGTCAGCGGCTGCGCGCCGGTCTCGCCAAGGAGGCCGCACGCCAGCACGTCGACGTCGCGGTGCAGCCCGCCAACCTGTATCGCCGCGCCAAGCGGCTGATCGTCATCGACGTCGATTCCACCCTGGTGCAGGACGAGGCGATCGAGGTGCTCGCCGACATGCTCGGGTGCGCCGACAAGGTCCGGGAGATCACCGCACGTGCGATGGAGGGCGAGCTCGACTTCGGCGAGGCTCTGCGCGAGCGCGTCCAGCTGTTCGCCGGCTGTCCCGTCGAGGTTCTCGACGAGGTGCGCACGCGCCTGCGCCTGACGCCCGGTGCGGACCTGCTGGCCCGCACCCTGCGCCGCCTTGGCTTCACCACAGCGATCGTCAGTGGCGGCTTTCTGCGCATCGTCGAGCCCCTGCGCGCCGAGCTCGGGCTGGACTACGCGGTCGCCAACGAGCTCGAGGTGCGCGACGGCCACCTGACCGGGCGGCTGGTGGGCAACATCGTCGACCGCGCCGGCAAGGCCGAGGCGCTCGTGTCGCTCGCTGAACGGGCCGGGGTCTCCCTCCAGCAGACGGTCGCGGTCGGAGATGGCGCCAATGACCTCGACATGCTCAACACCGCCGGGCTGGGCATCGCCTTCAACGCCAAGCCGATCGTGCGCGCCGCGGCGGACACCACGGTCAACGTGCCGTATCTTGATGCGATCCTGTTCCTGCTCGGCATCACCCGCGAAGAGATCGAGGCCGCCGAGTTGGACGCAGCCGGTGTGCTGCGTGATGGCAGGCAGTGACCTAGGTCAAGGAGCGTTCCGGCGATGCCGCTGTTCACCAGGACCCGTACCAATCCGATCTTCTACCGCGACCGCCTCAAGGCATTGCTCTCCGACGAGCCGCAGCGCGTCGAGCGCATGCGCACCGAGCCCGGCAGCCTCGATCTGTTGACCTGGAACATCTTCGCGTCGCTGGACACCCATCACGACCAGGACTGGCTGGCCTACCATCTGCAGGCGGTCGGGGGTGCCAACCTGCGCGCCCCGGTGCGCATGTCGCTGTTCTCCGGTGCGCAGCGCATGCCATACCTGCGCCCGAGCGCGGCGTACGTCGACGGACTTCACCGACGCACCGGGGTCGACGGTGACGACCCTTCCACGGGCGTGCGCGCGTTCGAGCAGCCGATCGAGGTTCCAGTCCGAATCGAGACCCCCGAGGTGCTGGTGCTGGTCGACACCGGCCTGGACCGGCTGCGCGCCGGAGCCGGTGGCCGCGACCGGTTGGCGGAGGTGGTCGACAGCGGCATGGAGCACGCCCGCCGGCTGTCGTCGTCGCTGGTCGTCGCGGTGATCGCCAACGCCGGCAGCTCGGTGCTGGACACGCGGATCCCGAGCCTGGCCGATCCGCGGGCGCTTGCTCGCCTGCTGCCCTGGCGGCGGAACGTCCTGCCGGTTCTGTTCCGCGGCGTGTCGTGGTCTGGGCTGCTGCACCTGTGGCGCGAAGAGCGCCGCAACCTGGACCTCGACGGGCAGCCCGTCCGCGCGTTCGAGTCCTACGCCGAGCGATCCGCACGCTGACACCCCGCCCCACCCGCACGACCCCTTTCGACGACGACCACGAACCTGACTCACTCAGGATGGCCCGCCGCGCGCCGCCTCGGCTCGCAGCGCACGACCACCACGGCCCAGCACCGTGCCCGCCGCACCCACGATCACCAGCATGCCCGCGAACAGGTGCCGCCAGGACAGCCCTTCGCCCAGGAACCACCAGGCCAGGACCCCGGAGCTCACCGGCTGCGCCAAGCGCATCACGGGCGGGATGTTGGCGGGCACATACCGAAGGGGCCAGGTCATGACGAGGTGGCCGACGGCACCGGGGCCGACTGCCACCGCACCGGCGAGCAGCAGGTCACGCCCGGTCGCGACGCCCGGCTGCGCACCGGTCGCAGTGACGAACGCGGTGACCAGGGTCGCAGCGACGAACATCGTCCCGAACAGGAACGGCACCACCGCGATGTGGTCACGTCCCTTCTTGGACACCAGGAAGAAGATGGCGAAGAACACCACGTTGCCGGCCGCCATCGCCATGCCGATCGCGCTGCCCGACGGCGCGTTCGAGGCCGCGACCGCAAGCAGCCCCGCACCCGCGATGGCCACCGCCGCCCATGACCAGAAGCTGCGGTCAGGGCGTTCGTCGAACATCCAGAAGGCACCGATCGCCGTCACGACGGGCGCCAGCGCGTTCATGAGGGCGACGTCGACGACAGTGGTGATGCGCACCGCGCTGAAGAAGAGCAACTGGTGGACGCCGAACGCGACGCCGGACAGCGCCGCCCATCGCCACTGGCGCCGTGTCGGCCACGCGACGCCCATGCGGTGCTGGACCACCGTGGCGGCACCGAGCACCGCCACACCCATCCACAGGCGCCAGAAGCTGAACAGCGGACCCGACAGGGCGGACGCCTGCAGCATGACCGGACCCGAGGAGTACAGCAGTACGCCGAACGCGATGAGCACCAATGGATAGCGCCGTGCCCGGGCCTGGACACGCGAAAGCGCTCCGACGGTGGTGATGTCGGAGCGCTTGCGATGCGTCGGGTGTCGGAGCGGGTCGATCAGGCGAACGGCTGCTTCACCGCGTCGGCGGCTTCCGCCTCCGATTCGGCGCCCGCATGGGACAGGCGCCCGGTGGAGTCCTCCAGATGCGCCCGCACGAACCACTGGAACAACTCCAGCTTGTCGGTCTGGGCGATGAGCATGTCCTGCGACACCAGATCGAGGTCGTCGAACTCCTTGATCGCCTCGCGGTGGTCGGAGATCACGCCGTTGTAGACCAGGTCCAGCGCGGACAGGTGCTGGTTGGTGCCGGCGCGCAGCAACCCGTAGTCGTCCCATCCACGGTTCTTCGCGACGTACCCCGGTGTGCCGACGGGCTCGGCGCCCATGGTGGCGATGCGCTCAGCGATGTCGTCTGTGAACTCACGCACCGCGTCGACCTGCGGGTCGAGCATCTCGTGGACACCGATGAACGTCGGTCCGATGACGTTCCAGTGGATGTGCTTGAGCGTCAGCTGCAGGTCGATCAGTGCCGTGAGGCGGTGCTGAAGGGTTTCGACGACACGCTGCGCGTCGCCTGCATCCAGGCCTGGCACGGTGTACTTCGAAGCCATCGTTGGCACTCCTTGGCTGCGGGGGGAAAGTCTCGGTAGCGGCAATTAGGATTCCCGGGCAGTGCCCCCATAACCCTCCGCACTCGACCCGAGGATCCAATGACCGCCATATCCCGCCGTGTGGCCGACATCAGCGAAAGCCCGACGCTGGCCATCAGCGCCAAGGCCAGGCTCCTGCGCAGCGAGGGGGTCGACGTCATCGGGTTCGGAGCCGGCGAACCGGACTTCGCGACGCCGGACCACATCGTCGCGGCCGCACGCCAGGCGTGTGGTGATCCGGCGATGCACCACTACAGCCCGGCCGGTGGCCTGCCCGAGTTGCGGGCCGCGATCGCGTCCAAGACCGCCCGCGACAGTGGCCTCGACGTCGACCCCGCCGAGGTCGTCGTGACCAACGGCGGAAAGCACAGCCTGTACAACGCCTTCCAGGCGCTGCTCGATCCCGGCGACGAGGTGCTGATCCCCGCGCCGTTCTGGGTCAGCTACCCGGAACAGGCCAAGCTGGCCGGCGGCCGCGTCGTGGCGCTGCCAACGACGGCCGTCGACGGCTACCGGGTGACACCCGAGCAACTGGAGGCGGCTCGCACACCCCAGACCAAGGTGCTCGTATTCGTGTCGCCGTCGAACCCCACCGGAACCGTCTACTCGCCCGCCGAGGTCCGAGCGATCGGCCGTTGGGCCGTCGACGCCGGCATCTGGGTGATCACCGACGAGATCTACGAGCACCTGGTGTACGACGGAGCCGAGTTCTCCAGCCTGCCCGCCGAGGTCCCCGAGCTGCGGCCCCGCTGCGTGGTCATCAATGGCGTCGCCAAGACCTACGCCATGACGGGCTGGCGGGTGGGCTGGTCGATCGCGCCGCGCGAGGTGACGGCGGGGATCAACCGGCTGCAGAGCCACCTCACGTCGAACGTCTGCAACGTCGCGCAGCGTGCGGCCCTCGCCGCGGTCTCGGGCCCACTCGACGACGTCGAGCGGATGCGTCAGACCTACAACCGGCGGCGCCTGCGCGTCGACGAACTGCTCGCGGGCATCGAAGGCGTCCACAGCCCGCTGCCCGGTGGCGCGTTCTACGTGTTCCCCGACGTCCGGAAGCGCCTCGGCCATACGGTCAACGGCCGCACGGTGAGCTCGTCGCTGGAGCTGTGTGCACTGTTGCTCGAGGAGGCCAAGGTCGCATTGGTTCCAGGAGAGGGGTTCGGCGCGCCGGGCCACGTGCGTCTGTCCTACGCACTTTCGGACGACGAACTGGAAGAAGGCTTGGCTCGGATCGTGAAGGTGCTGCAATAATCACCTGGTGCCGCCGATGTGACGTTGGCGGCACCGGAGATGCGGCGGCGACGACGGACGCTGCGGCAGCGAGAAGGAGGAGAGCGCCACCATGGCGGAGTTCCGCCTGACCAGCCCAGCGTTCGTGCATGATCAGGATCTTCCCGTTCAGTTCTCTGCCGATGGAGGCAACGTCTCGCCACCACTCGAGTGGTCAGGTGCGCCGGAAGGCACCCGCGAGCTTCTGTTGATCTGCGATGACCCGGATGCGCAGTACGGCGTGTTCACGCATTGGATCGTCTACGGCATCGGCCCTCATGTGACCCGACTGCCTGAGGGCGTGCCCAGCGACGCCGTCATCGACGAGCCGGTCGAGCTGATGCAGGGGCTCAACGAGTTCGACGAGGCGGGCTACACGGGGCCCACGGCCATCGACGACGATGACGAGCTCATCCCCCACCGCTACTTCTTCCGGCTGTTCGCACTCGACACCGAGCTGGATCTTGCGCCGGGTGCCCGCCGTGACGAGGTCCGCAAGGCGTGTTCGGGTCACGTCCTTGCGACGGCCGAGCTGGTGGTGATCAGCTGAAGGCGCACGCCCCGACATCCAATGCGCATCCGCCATGGCAGCAACGGTTCTACGCCGTGCGCTACAGCTTGCCGACGTGGGCACGGCATGCCGAGGACCGGCTCGCCTACACCACCAACGCCTCCGGTGTGCGCCAGCTGTGGTCCTGGGACCGGGCGACCGACACGCACACCAGGCTGACCAAGAAGCCGACCGGAGTGTCGTGGGGCACGCCGACGCCCGACGGCGACCGCGTGGTGTGGTTCAACGACACCGCGGGTGACGAGGTCGGGCGGTTCGTCACCACGCCGTTCTCCGGCGGCCCCGACGTCCCTCTGGCACCACAGCTGCGCCCAGGGTGGGCCGGCGGCTGCTCATTGCGTCGCGAACGCAGCGCGGTGGGCCGGGCCGATCCGGACGGCTTCTCCATCGCGATCGTCGAGCACGGGCAGGCACGGACGATCGTCGAACGCACACGGCCGGTGTCGGTCGCCGGCCTCAGCGCTGACGCTGAGCTCCTGGCGCTCGCACACACCGAGCACGGCGACGTGCTGCATCCCACCGTCGAGGTGGTCGACCCCGACGGGGCGCGCGTCGCCGACATCAGCGATGGCCCAGGCAACACCATCGAGGCGGCCGGCTGGTCACCGGTCCCAGGCGACGCGCGCCTGGCGGTGATCACCGAGCAGCGCGGGCGCCGCGAGGTCGAGGTCTGGGAGGTCCGCACCGGCGAACGGACGCGCTGTGGGACCGGCCTTCCGGGCGACGTCGATGTCGAGGGCTGGTGGCCCGACGGCTCAGCGCTGCTGCTCGCCCACGAGCATCTCGGGCAACGCAGCCTGCTGCGCCATGACCTGCGCAACGGGCACAGCAGCCCGATCCCTCTCGGTGCCGGCACGGTGAGCGCGGCGAGCGTGCGGCCGGACGGCTCGCTGTGGTACGTGTTCGAGTCGTCCTCACGTCCTCCGACCGTACGCTGCCGCTGCGACACCAGCGACGTGCCGCTGTTGACACCAGCGGGCGACCCGGCGCCAGACGGTGTGGCGTACCAGTCGCTGCACTACGCCAACGGCGAGGGCGACGACGTGCACGCGTTCCTCGCCCGGCCGGCGGGTCCACCGCCGTATCCGTTGTACGTCGACGTCCACGGCGGCCCGCACTGGCACGTCAGCGAGACGTTCGACCCCTTCGTCCAGGCCTGGGTAGACCACGGCTTCGCTGTGCTGATCCCGAACTATCGTGGGTCGACCGGTTACGGCAAGCGCTGGCAGGACGCACTCGAGGGTGATCCCGGCCGGCCCGAACTGACCGACGTCCTGGCCGGACGCGACCACCTCGTGGAGGCGGGCATCGCCGAGGAGGACAGGATCGTCCTCGGCGGAGGTTCGTGGGGCGGGTACCTGACGTTGCAGGGCATCGGCACCCAACCCGAGGCCTGGTCAGCGGCCGTGGCCATCGTTCCGGTGGCCGACTACGTCGCCGCGTACGAAGACGAATCCCCAGGCCTCCAGGAGTTCGACCGCGGGCTGTTCGGTGGGACCCCCGACGACCGCGAGGACCTGTTCCGGGAACGGTCGCCCATCACCTACGCCGATCGCGTGCGCGCACCCGTGCTGATCATCACCGGCGCCAACGACACCCGTTGCCCCAAGCGGCAGGTCGACAACTACGTCGCGGCGCTCCAGAAGCACGGCGTGCCACACCACTACGAGGTCTACGAGGCCGGCCACGGCTCGATGGCCATCGCTGAGAACGTCCGCCACCAAGCGCTCTCACTGGACTTCGTGGCCGAGCACCTTGGCACCGAACCTGCGCAACGGTGACGATCGGCAGACCGCCCGCAGCTTTTCCGGCTGCGCCGGAGGCTCACCGCTCGCGACCGGCCGGCACGGCCGAGCGCTCGCCGAGCATGGCGAGTCCGACCACCGCGGCGATGCCGATCCCGGCACACACCGCGGCGAGCAGCAACGCGCCGCTGTCCGGCGCCGCCAGGAGCCCTCCGGTCTCGGTCTGCCATGGCCACAGGCGTCGCAGCGAGCCCACCATGAGCCCCACCAGCACCGCCATCGTGGCGTCATGACGTTGGTCGAGCAACCACGACAGCAGCTTGGAGAACGCGCCCAGCCCGGTAACGGCGCCTGCGACGAAGACGGCGATGTAGGCCAGGTCCAGACGCCCGAGCGCTTCGAGCGTCACCTCGTACATGCCGAGCACCAGCAGCAGGTACGCACCGCTCACCCCTGGCAGGATCATGGCGCAGATCGCGATGGCGGCGGCGCCGAACACCAGCGGCAGCGCGGGTTCGGCGACATCCTGCGGCGCGAACCCGGAGAAGACGAACGCGGCGACGGTCCCGAGCGCAGCCAGCGCGTAGTGCAGCCCTCCGTGCACGGACATCCGCCGCCACGGGATCGGCAGCGCACCGACGATGAGGCCGAAGAACACCGCCGAGGTGACGACCGGATAGGTCTCGATCAGGTGCGGCAGGGTCAGGCTGCCGATGCCCAACGCGATCACGATGCCCACCCCCAGCGGCAGGACCAGGCTGAACTCGGCCGCGCGCCAGTGCGCCCGAGCCCGTGCCCGGTCGCCCTTGACGAGCGCGACGCCGCCCGCCGCGACGCGGTGGATGGTGTCGACCAGGCGCTCGTAGATCCCGAGGATCAATGCCACCGTGCCACCGCTGACCCCGGGGATGACGTCGGCGGTGCCCATCAGCAGCCCCTGCACGGCGTGCAGGATCATCCCACCGGCGGTCGCACGCGGGCGGTCGGCCCCGTGTGCACCCGGCGTTGCCGGCGAGGTCGTCATCACCGGTGCGCCGCCACCCTCGGCGTGGGAGTTCCCGTGAAAGGGATCGCTGTGGTCCATGTGGTGACGCCTTGACGGTTGTGGTGCTCGGGACGAGCGTGATCGGTCGGTTGCGCAGCATCGCAGGGTAGCCGATCCTCGGGTGTGCAGCCGGCGCCCACACCCGGCTCCGCGAGGTGCGCGCTGCCGGCGCCCACCTTGGCTAGCATTGCGTCCATGTCAGCGCCCTCCTCTGGTGCAGTCGCACACACCGACGGGCCGCCGGCGCCGCGGCTGATCCCGGCCGCTGAGCCGCTGCCCGGCATGCCTGTGCCGCCGCCCACCGATCCAGGGCTACGGCTGTCGTATTCGCGTGTCGACACCTATGAGCGCTGTCCGTTGATGTTCCGCTTCCGCTACATCGACAAGCTGCCCTCACGTCCCAGTCCGGACCTGTCGTGGGGCTCGGCCATCCACGCCGCGCTCGAGGCGTGGTGGGACCGCAAGCTGCCCGAACCCCCACCGGTCGAGGTCATGTACCGTGCGCTCTACGAACGGTGGGACAACACCGGCTTCGAAGGCATGGACCGCGACGAGAAGCTCAAGTGGTACCGGCATGCGCGGACCATCCTCGCCCGGCACCATGAGCTCTACGCGCAGGACTACCTGCCCGCGGTGGCGTGCGAGCAGTGGTTCGAGCTCGACCTGGGCGACGACGTCGCGGTGTGCGGATCGATCGATCACGTTGCCAGGACCCGCGGCGGCGGGCTGGGCATCGTCGACTGGAAGACCAACCGCCGCGCGAAGAGCCGCGCCGACGTCGCGGACAGCCTGCAGCTCGCCGTCTACGCACTGGCCGCCCGTGAACTGTGGGGCAAGGAACCCGAGTGGGTCGCACTGGACTTCGTGGTGCCAGGTGTACGGGTCACCGTGGATCGCGACGAGATCGACGTCGACGGGGCACTGGCGCGCCTGCGCGATGTCGCCGGCACGATCCGAGCCGAAGCGTTCGATCCCAACCCGTCACGGTTGTGCAACTGGTGCGACTACCGGGCGGTGTGTCCGGCGTTCGAAGGCGACGGCCCTGACGTGCCCGGCATGGCCGTCGTGGAGCTCGAGCGGCTGCGCCGACGCCGGAAGCGCGACTCGGCGCGCATCGCCGAGCTCGAACGGGTGGTCACCCACTACCTGGGCGAGGACGTCACCGTCGAAACTCCGGACGCTTCCGCCTGACGCCCGAGTGGTTGTGGGGAGCCGGCCGATAAGCCGGATTCTGTCAGCACCGCACCTGCGGTGCGGTGGGGCGACCATCTATCTGGGATCGACGTTGCCGTCGACCTCTCGCGGCCTACCTGGTGCTCAGCGGGGCCACCTCGACGCACCTGCTTGGCCTTGCTCCGAACGGGGTTTACCTGGCCGCCGGCGTCACCGCCGGCGCCGGTGCGCTCTTACCGCACCGTTTCACCCTTACCTGCGCCACCGCGTGAGGCGATGGGCGGGCGGTCTGCTCTCTGTTGCACTTTCCGCGTGTCGCCACGCCTGGGTGTTACCCAGCGTCCTGCCCTGTGGAGTCCGGACTTTCCTCGGAGGCGTACCCCCGCGGCCGCCTGGCCGACTCCCCACCACCAGACTAGTGGTCGCGCGCACGCCCGGGGAACAGGCCTATCCGACGACGGAGCGCAGGTCCTGCACGAGGCGCTGATAGGTGGCGATCTCCACCGCCAGCGGCGCGATCGCCTCCTTGACGGCCTCGGCGATCTCAGTGTGGTACGAACGCCGCACCCATTGCGCGTAGCGGCGCGCCCCGCGGGCCACCAACTGCTCGCGCACGAAGCGGAAGACGATCCAACCGACCGCGCCTCCGGCGGCCAGCACGATCGGCAACGAGACACCGCCGACACCCTCGGGCGGGTCGGGTGCCGGCAGCGCGAGGTAGTTCGACGCCGCGATGATCATCAGCCACGCCAGGCCGATCAGCGTGACGAACTCGAACACCCCCCACAGCAGTGACACCGGACGCCACCACGCACGCTTCGGTGGCGTGGCGGTGACCCGTGCCAGCGCCGCGGTGGTCAGCCGTTGCAGCGGCTCACTGGCGTGCAGAGCCACCTCGCGCAGGCGGGAGCGCCACGGGCGCGTCAGTCCACGGCCGTACCGCACCGCGAGCTCGTGCAGGGCGTGCTGCACGGAGACAGGTGAGGGATCTCGCGCCTCGGGATCGAAATCCTCGGCCACGAACACGCGTGACCGGTCGCGCCGGCTGATCAACGACGACAGCACACGCAGCAATGGCGGACGCGTGCGGCGCCGGGCAACGGTGCTGTACCGCCGGCCTTCGGCGTTTGCGCGGTCGTCCACCCGTGCCGCGGCGGCGACGACGACGACGAGTGGGTCGGGGTCCAGGGGCTGCTCGGGTGGCAGCCCCAGGTGCGCCGCGAGGTCGTCGGCGGCCTTGCGCAGGTCGCCGTCGATGCGCTGCAACGCCGCGGTCTTGCGGTCCGCAAGCTCGGACAGCTTGGTCCGCAGCTCGTCGAGGCCGGTGCCCTCGGTGGCGGAGATCGCGAAGATCGGAACCTTGCCCAGTCCCTCGCTGGCCAGGATGCGGCGCAGGTCGGTCAGGCAGGCGTCGCGTTCGGGCGCGCTGAGCTCGTCGACCTTGTTGAGCGCGACGACCTGCACCTCGGCGTGCTGGCGCAGGTCCTTGAGGTAGCCACGGTGGAGCAGGCCCTGCGCGTACTTCTGGGGATCGAGCACCCACAGCAGCACGTCGACGCGCTGGACGAGCTTGTCGACGGTGGCCTTGTGGTCCGCGCGGATCGAGTCGTGATCGGGGAGGTCGAGCAGGATCAGGCCGCCGTTGATGCCAACGTTGGTCTCGGGCGTGTACCGCTTGCGCACCTCGAGCCAGTCGAGCAGCGAGTCGGAGCCCTCGATGTCGCCGATGACCAGCCCGACCGGGTCGGTCGTGGTGGGCCGGCGTACGCCGACATCGGCCACGTCGGACCTGGCGATGGTGTTGAACAGGCTCGACTTGCCGCTGCCGGTCCCACCGGCCAGCGCGACGACGACGGCGGCGTCACCGCGAGCCAGCCGGTCGCCCGCGTTGGCGCGCACAGCGGACGCGCGCTCGACGACGTCCTCGGGCATCATGCCGCGACTGGACTCGACGGCGCGTTCGAGCGCATGCAGGCGCGGCGCCAGGTCGCGCCCGCCGCCAGAGCTCAATTCAGACACGACCGCACCTTCTGCACAGCTTCCGCTCGTTCCCGCAACTGATCGATGAGTTTGGGTGATGGCGCCGCTCCCGCCAGCACCTCGGTGAAGCGCCGGCGGTGGACCGCCACAAGTTCCGTGAAGCGCTTCTCGAGGTCGCTGCGCGCAGTGGTCACCAGCCAGCGCAGGTTCGCCGCGCCCAACACCTTGGTCAGCAGCGCCTGGTTGGCGGCACCCGCCGCGGCGGCGATGCCGGCCTCAGCACCGGTCACCCCACCAGTCTGTGCCAACGTGGCGATGATCGCACCCGTGGCGGTCGCGTTGACGACCGCCGACAGCCATCGGGCGCGCAGCCGCCGGCGCGCGCCCTTGGTCTCTACGAGCTGCACCACCGTCGTCTGCCACTCATTGATCGACTTCTGCGCCCGCGCCTCGAGGTCCGCCGGCGCCTCAGCGAGCTCGGGATGGGCCTCCAGCAGATCACGTCCCGCCGGCACGGTGCCCCATTCGTGGACGATCCGGCCCGACGCGAGCTCCAGCAGCTGGGTGGTCAGGCTCACCACATCGCTGGCCACGGCCTGGCGGACCTCTTCCTCCTCCTCGGCCCGTTCACCGCCCATCGAGTTGACCAGCGTGCGCGCCCAGGCGCTCGCGCGCTCGCCGGCGCGCTCGACGAGGGCGATCATGCCGCTCGACCCGGCGAACCGGTTCCAGCGCAACAGCACCTCATCGCGCATCGCCCGCCCGTCGTCGAGCGCGAGGCCGAACTCGTGGCGCGAGTGCGCCACGGTACGGTTGATCACCTCGCTGAGCACCTTGAGGGTCTCGTTCTCGTCTTCGACCCACGCGGTCAACCCGGCGACGTCGGCCGTCATGACGTCCAGGGCACCCTCGATCGTCTGCCGCCGGCGCGAGCGGCGAACGAGCGGTCCCGACAATTCGCGCAGCCAGCGCTCGATGCTGCCGATCGCGGGGAGCGGCAGGCGCTCGTCGATCACCCTGGCGGTCGGCACGATGAACAACTCGGGCTCCAGCGCTGCGTGCTCAACGAGCTTCGCGAGGAAGTCCGACGTCAGCTCGTCGACGTGCTCCGGGTCCACGCGCGTCAGGGCGACCGCCAGCGCGGTCCGCCGTGCCGCAGCGCGCGCGAGGTACCGCATCGACTCGTCGTCGGCGTACTTGGCGGCCGACGTCGTCCACAGCCACACGTCGGCCGCGTCGAGGAGCGCATCGGCGATCGTCCGGTTGCGCGCGCTCAACGAGTCGATGTCAGGCGCGTCGACCAGCGCGAGGCCCAGAGGGATGTCCTCGTCACGGATCAACTGGAGCCGCGCACTTTCCTCGCTGTCGTCATAGAGCCTGGTGACCGCGCCTTCGAGCTCCACGCGCACGAAGTCGGACAGGATGCGGTCGTCGGTGAACCAGTGCGCGTCGACGGGATGAACGATCAGAACGGGGTTGGCGGTCGTCGGGCGGATGACACCCGTGCGCGAGACCGCACGTCCCACGAGCGTGTTGACGATGGTTGACTTGCCCGAGCCGGTCACGCCGCCGACCACGACGAGCAGCGGCGAACCCATGGCACGGATGCGGGCGATCAGCGCTTCGATCTCACGCCGCAACTGGTTGCGCTCGCGGCGCCGCTCAGCGGTCCGATCTGAGGACAGATCGAACGAGCAGGCCGCGATGACCTGCCGCAGGTCACCAAGCGCGGTGACGAGCGGGGTGGTGTCGGATGCCTCCATGTTCTCCAAGCCTGCATCATCGCGGCCACGCTCATGCGCACGCACTGCGACTGTTGTCGTGGCGATCTTAGTCGCGCGTGAGCAATCGGTCGCGTCTGAAGCCACGAGCGGACACGCGCAGCAGCAGCACGGCCATCAGCCACAGCGCGGCGCCGAACAGCAGAAGCACGCCCACGTCGAACAGCACGACCCCCGCGGCCTGCGCCACCACCAGGGCCACGATCGGCAGCACGATGATCCCGATGATCTGGCTGGCCTCGTGGAATGTCTTGACGCGGTTGGACGCCGCTACGATCAGTCCGAGACCGATCGCAGCGGCCGCGGGCGCGACCCACACCACGAGGACCGCCCACTCCAGGTTGGGGAACGACCGTGGCAGCCCGTACTGGGAGAGGACGAGGTTGGCGACCGCACCGTAGGCCACGGCACCGAGCGCGGACACCACCGTGGCCATGCCCCACGGCGCCAGCAGCTTGCCGATCAGCAGCTCACGGTCGGTCGTCGGGCTGTCCAGCAGGCCCTCGAGCGTGCCCCGCTCACGCTCACCCACGACGCTGTCGGCGGCGGTCACGCTGGCGACCAGCACCGGCACCAGCAGGTACAGCGGCGCGAACACATACAGCAGCAACAGCACGACCGCCTGCCTGGCCGGCTCGGTCGGCAACTGGTCGAGCATCTCGACGGGCAGGCGCGTCAGCAGCGGGAACAGCGCCGTCGCGAGCGAGTCGGGCGCCGTCCGTGCGGCCAGGAGCGCGAGCGGCGGCGTGAGCAGCAGCACGATGGGCACGGCGATCGTCGGGATCAGCACCGCCCGACTACGTGCGACGATCCGCAGGTCGCGGCCGGCGATCGCGAGCACGGCGGTAGTGTTCAGGCGTGCGGTCACGGTGCCACCGCGTCGGACGTCTCGGGCCTCTCGCGATGCAGGGCGAGGTAGAAGTCGGTCAGCGTCGGCTGGTCGACGGTGATGCCGTAGACGTCGATGTCGGCATCCACGAGGGCCCGCACCAACGCTGGGACCGCGTCATGTGCGACGCCGTGGATCGCGAGCCGGCCGATGTCGACCGGCTCGGTGGTGTACCCAAGCCGGACGGCGACATCGGAGACCAGGTCACGGTCGTGGTCGGAGATCCGCAGCTGCAGCGCACGGGCGCTGACCCTGTCGGCGAGTTGGGCGGGCGGACCGTACGCGACCACCTGTCCGCGCTGGAGCACGACCACCTCGTCACACAGCTCGGTGGCCTCGATGAGATCATGCGTGGCGAGGACGACGGTGCGTTCCCGGGAGTCTGCGATGTCACGGACCAGCTGCCGGACACCGTGGGCGGCCATCGGGTCCAGCGACGCGGTGGGTTCGTCCAGCAGCAGCAGCGATGGATCGGGGAGCAGCACCCTGGCGAGCGCGAGGCGCTGGCGCATGCCGTTGCTGTAGCGCTCGACCGGTTCGTCGAGGCGATCATCGAGATGGAATGAGATGGCGAGCTCGTCGATGCGTTCGGCCACCTCGGCAGCGTCCAGGGCGTAGAGCCGGCCGGCGAACCTCAGGTTCTCGCGTCCTGTGAGGCGGCGGTCGACAGGTGGGGCCGACAGCAGCACACCGGTGTGGCGGCGGACCTGTGGACCGTGGGTCACCGGGTCGAGCCCAAAGACGCGAACCGCACCGCTGGTCGCGGTCAATACCCCGTTGATCAGCCGCAACGTGGTGGTCTTGCCGGCGCCGTTGTGACCGAGCAGACCGAGGACCTGGCCGCGCCGCAACGACCATGACATGGCCCCGACGGCGGTCAGCTCACCAAAGGTCCGTGTAACGTCGGTGAGCTCGACCGCCGACGTCGTGTCGGTGTTCACCCCCGCACGGGTTCGACGAGCAACCGGCCGCACTGGACGCAGCGGGCAAGGCCGCGCACACCCAGCTCCCGGCCCTCCTGCAACTCCCCGGGGGTGAGCTCGAGGAAGCAGCCCTGGCACGTGCCGTCCCGCAGCTCGACCACCGCGACGCCATCCTTGCGGGCCCGCAGCTCGTCGTAGCGACGCACGAGGTCGTCCGGAAGCTGGTGCGCGAGCTCGGCGCGCGCGGCCTGGTGACTGGCCAGTTCACCGTCGATGTCCGCCGCCGCCTCGTCACGGGCCTTCTGCAGCGGCGCCACCTCGGCCTGGAGCTCACCGCGCCGGCGCTCCAGCGTCTCGACCGTGCTGTTGAGCTCCTCCTGCCGTTCCATCACTTCGAGCAGCTCGTCCTCGAGGTCACGCTTGCGGGTCTTGAGGGTCGACAGTTCGCTGCGCAGCGCGTGGACCTCACGTTCGGATGCGATGACGCCCGAGTACATGCGACTCTCCTCTGACTTGCGGCGGGCGTCCACGGTGTTGATCTCGGTCTCGAGCTTTTTGTTCCTGCGGTCGACGGCGACCAGTTCGTCGCTCGCCGCCATGTGGTCGGCCGTGATCCGTTCGAGCAGTTCGGCGCGTTCGTCGAGTGCCTGCTGCTCCTCGAGGTTGCCACGCCGGTAGCGCAACTGACGTATGGCGGTGTCAGTCGCCTGAAGCTCCAGCAGACGGCGCTGGTCCTCGGGACTCACATCGGTCACGTTCCTGCCTTTGGCTCGTGATGCGCGCAGTACGGAGACCATGGCTCGGTGGTCGTGGCCGACGCTAGCAGTCCCGCCGTCAACCCACGACCGGCGGCTTCTGCGGCCAGGCGTTCGTGCAACGCCGGCAACGCGGCCGCCTCGGTGGCGTAGTGACCCGCGTCGATGAGCGTCATGCCCAGGTGCAGCGCATCGAGGACGACGTGGTGGCGCAGATCGCCCGTGATGTACAGCCCGGCACCGGCCGCGTGCGCCGCCGTCATCAGGCTGTCGCCCGCTCCCCCGCAGGCCGCGACACGGTGGATGAGGCGGTCGAGCGGGCCCGCGACCCGCAGGTGGGGCGCCGGCAGGCCGTCGGCCAGCCTGTCGGCGACGTCACGCAGGGACATCCCGGCCGGCAGGTCGCCGACGCGGCCCAGGCCCATCGAGGGATCGTCGGCCAGCGGTGCGAGCGGGTGGACATCCTGCAGGCGCAGCAGATCGACGATAGGTGACGTGGTGCCCGGGACGGCGGCGTCGAAGTTGGTGTGGACCGCCAGCACGGCGCAGCCCGACCGGGCGGCCTGAAGAGCGAGCTTCCCGGCGGCCGTAGCGGGGGTCAGGCGGGCCAGTGGGCGAAACAACAATGGGTGATGCGCCAGCACGAGGTTCGCACCGCGACGGCGAGCCTCGTCGAGCACTGCCTCGGTTACGTCGAGGCTGACCAGTACGTTGGTGACCTCGTCGTCGGGGTCGCCGACCTGCAGGCCGACGGAGTCCCACGCAGCGGCGTGATCCGCGGCGTAGCAGGCGTCGACCAGGTCGATCCACTGCCGGAGTCGATCAGTCGCCATGGGCGTGCAGACTAGCTCAGAACCGAACCCGAACAGGGTCCTGCGAGCACGTGCCTGGACCGGTCCGTCCCCAGACGATGCTGCCAGGGCGTGCGCGGCGATGCCGCCTCGGGCA
>Ga0214469_1000265_pt1 | contig 17356 bp, 17 predicted proteins | sample RVTome_10_FD_187340 | JGI IMG/M metagenome (GOLD analysis project Ga0214469, IMG submission 187340) | Soil microbial communities from uranium-contaminated site in the Upper Colorado River Basin, Wyoming, United States - RVT153D57 HiSeq ... | reverse complement strand
GCACAAGCGGCTCGACACCACTCGCCGGTACGCAGAGCAAGACTTGGCGGCTGCGGCCAGCCGATCGGCGGACGCGGCCCGGGCGGTCGAGCGCGCCTACGCGTGAGGCACCGAAAGCCCGATACGCTGGCAAATGTCCCCGAACCGGACGGCGTCGCGCACAGCGGCACCTCCCGGGTCGTTGTTGAAGTACACGTAGACGTCCGCTCCTTGCGGCCACGTCTCGGCGATCCGCCGGCCCCACGACCGCAGCGCCTGGTCGCCGTACCGCGGCCACGGCAGAGCGGCGCCCTCGTGCATCCGGAGGTAACCCCACGTCGCGGTCCGCCAGATGCGAGTGCGGGGGCGACCGAGCACATCGGTCCAGCACAGCGCCGCGTCACGGGCGGTCAGGACCTCTCGCACCTCGTCGATCCACCAGGAGTCGTGGCGCGGCTCGACGGCGACTCTCACCCCTGCGGGAAACTGATCCAGGCACCCGGCCAGCCGATCGACCGCGACCGGCAGGTTGGGCGGCAGTTGCACGAGCACCGGGCCCAACCGGTCGCCCAGCCCGGCGGCCGATTCGACAAAACGCCGAACCGGTTCGGCGGGCTCGCGGAGCCGCTTGATGTGTGTCAGGTACCGGCTCGCCTTGACCGCCATGACGAAGCTTTCCGGTGTGCGGTTGCGCCAGCTCTCGAACGTCTCGAGGCTCGGCAGCCGGTAGAAGGCGCTGTTGTTCTCGACGGTGGGAAACCTCGCCGCGTAGTGCTCCAGCCACAACCGCTGGGGCAGATGATCCGGGTAGAACATGCCTCGCCACGAGTCGTACTGCCATCCGGAGGTACCGACGAACACCGGCATCGTGGGCCCGACCTCCCACCGATCAGGGGCGTTCGACCCTAGGGCCAGCATGGCACGGGCTGCTGAGCTGGTGTCGTGAACGGAACTACCAGCACCGACACCCGGGCCCGCACCGCCGCCATCACGGGCCTGGCGGTCGTCGGCTCGGCGGTGGCCGCCGCGGCAGCCCGATTCAAGCTCCGCAACTGGGGCGCGACCTGGGACGAGCGGGCCCGCCAGCTCCCCGGCGACGAACTGATCGAATACCCCGCCTCCGTCTACACGCGGGCGATCACCATTCACGCGCCGCCCGACGAGGTATGGCGATGGGTCGTCCAGATCGGGCAGGGCCGCGGTGGGTGGTACAGCTACGAGGGCGTGGAGAACCTGTTCGGCCTCGACATCCACAACACCGACGAGATCCGTGGCGAATGGCAACGGCTCTCGGTCGGCGACGAGATCCGCGCCGTACCGGCCGGTGCACTCGGCATGAAGGAGGGGTACTCGTTCCGGGTCGCCATCGTCGAGCCCGGTCACTCCTTGGTGTTGAGGCAGGCGCCACCCGAACACCCCTGGAACGCGACCTGGGCGTTCGTGCTCGGGCCGGACGGCTTCGGTGGCACCCGGCTGCTGGTGCGCGGCCGCTCGGCCCGCGAAGCAGGACTCGCCGGCGCCGTGGCCCACTATGGCGGAGAGTTGCTCGACCCCGTGACCTTCGTCATGACGAGGCGGATGCTGCTCGGCATTCGCTACCGGGCCGAGACCGCGCACCAGCGGGAGCTGCGACACCGGGCGGAGGTGGATCACCGCCTCGAGGCGGCGTGATCCGAGAACGGGACGAAGGTCCTGCTAAGTGTGCCCGCTCGGCACTGCCTGTCCGGCGCTGGCCGAGGTGCGATGGTGACGGAGGCATTCCGTGACCAAAGGAGGTCATCATGACCACCCTCACGCGGCCAGGGCAGCGTGGCATGTTTCCGGAGCAGCTGCTCGACTGGCTCGAGAGCCCGTTCGCAACGATGCGTGCGCAACAGATGATCCGCCTCGAGGAGTTCGCCGAGGAAGGACGCTACGTTCTGCGTGCTGAGTTGCCGGGAATCGACCCGGACAAGGACGTCGAGGTGAGCGTCGCCGACGGTGTGCTCACGATCCACGCCGAGCGCAAGGAACAACAGAAGGAGGGCCGCCGGACCGAGTTCCGGTACGGGTCCTTCACCCGCTCCATCGCCCTGCCGGCCGGCGCGGACGAGTACGACATCACCGCCGTCTACGACAAGGGTGTCCTCGAGATCGCCGTGGGACTCAAGGAGCCGGCGGAGACCACCCACAAGATCAAGGTTGAGACGAAGGAGTAACGCACGGGCCACGGCCGGGCGGGTCGGGTGACCCGCCCGGCCGTGGCGAGTGCGTTGGTGGCCAGCTAAGGCAGTAATGTCAAAGGCGTGAGAGAGAACCAGCCCGGGCCGGCCGAGCAGTCCATCAACGTCTTCCTGCTGGACGACCATGAGGTGGTCCGCCGGGGTGTCGCGGCCCTCCTCAGCGCCGAACCGGACCTCGAGGTCGTCGGCGAGGCCGGTACGGCGGCGCAGGCGCTGGCCCGCATCCCAGCGCTCCGCCCGGATGTGGCGATCCTTGACGTTCGGCTGCCCGATGGCGACGGGGTCAGCGTTTGCCGCGAGATCCGGTCCCGCCTGCCCGAGGTGGCCTGCCTCATGCTGACGTCGTTCGCCGATGACGACGCTCTTTTCGACGCCGTCATGGCCGGCGCCGCGGGGTATGTGCTCAAGCAGATCCACGGGACGGACCTGGTGGGCGCGGTGCGCACGGTGGCCTCCGGCCAGTCGCTCCTCGATCCGCGCAGCACGGCACGCATGCTCGAACGGCTGCGCGAACAGGCCAGCAAGAAGGACCCCCTGGGCGCGCTCTCCGAGCAGGAACGGCGCATCCTCGAACTCATCGGCGAGGGCCTTACCAACCGGCAGATCGGTGAGCGGATGTTCCTCGCCGAGAAGACGGTGAAGAACTACGTGTCCAACCTGCTGGCCAAGCTCGACATGCAGCGCCGCACCCAGGCCGCCGCGCTCGCCGCTCAACTCAAGGCCGAGGGCGCGCGCAGGTCCGACAACTAAAGGCGCCGGCCCTATAGCGGCTCCTGGTAGGTCACTGCCGTGCCGCTGACCACCTTCACACCGTCGTGCCGCGTGATGGTGGCCGCCAGTTTCGTGATCGGCTTGTCCTCTCTTACCTCCAGCACCTCGACCTGCGCCGTGATCTCGTCCCCGGGGCGTACCGGGGCGTGAAAGTCGAGGTTCAGGTTCAAGAACACGCTCCCGGGCCCGGGTAAGTCCTCCGCCACCACAGCGTTGAGCAATCCTGTCGTCACTCCACCCTGGACGATGATGCCGCCGAATCGGCTCTTGCCCGCGAGTTCCTCGTCGTAGTGCAGCGGATTGCGGTCGCCGGTCATCTCGGTGAACAGTTCTATATCGCGCCCGGTCACCCTGCGGGATCGCCGCGCGACGTCTCCTACCTTCATGTCTCTCCTCTTGTTGGCCGGCCGTTGTTGGCCGGCCGTTGCTGATGCGAACGACTGGTACAGGTTTTGCGGGTGCCGCCGTCCCACCGCCTGCCACGCCCGGAAGGTGGCGGGAAGGTGGTGGCGGGACGCTGCATGCCATGTTCAGACCAGCGCCCATTCCCAGTACCGGGAGCAATGCAATCCGGCTGACCGGTGCCGTCGCGCTGAGCGCCGGCCTGTCGGCGGGCATCGTCCTGACCTCCTTGGGCGCGGCCACCAGGCTCGGCGTGCCTGACTGGTGGCCCTGGCTGCTCACCGGGCTGCAGGTGACGGCTCTGTGGGCGGCCGGTACGAAACGCTGGTGGGGATGGCTGCTCGGCGCGTCGGTACAAGCACCGTGGATCGCGTACGCCTTGCTGACCGATCAGTTCGGGTTCATCCCCGGCTGCGGGGTATCGGCCGCCGTCCAGGCCTACAGCTATCTGCGCCAAACGTCGGCCGCGCCACGCCAGCCCGAACCTTCCCGCACCACGCTCGGGCTGGAAGGTCTCGGGAAGACGCGGGCGAGATTGTCGGCGGGTCTTACCGGCACCGATAACGGAGATCGACATGAGCCCGAGCTACTTCCTTGCCCTTGTTGAGACACGGCGGCTGATGAACCAGCAGTTCGCCCTGCCTGAACCGCCACGCCGTCGACACCGCGCCGTCCGACGCGGCGGTCGGCCATGGTGGCCGATCACTCTGCGGAGCCGGCCGCGGCGGTGATCGGGCTCGCCGAGCCCGGCTGCGCCCACGAGGCATCCTCGGCCTTGCGCGTGCACCGGTCGGCGTCCAGCGGCTGCCCGGCGTGCCCGAACAGCACCGCGGCCTGCCGCAGCAGCCGGACACCCTCCCCCGGGTCGCCCAGGGCGCGGGCCAGGTGGGCCCGGGCCTCCAGGACGGCCGCCTGCCAAGCGGTACCCTCCCACAGCAACGACGAGCGCTCGGCCGTCGACAAGTACCCCCGTGCATCCGAGATGTCGCCGACGTCGGCACACGCGATCGCTGCCGGAACCGCGAACATGATGTCGCAGAACCCGCACCGGTCCTCTCGACCGATCACCGCTGCCGCCCCCTCCACCACGGCGCGTGCGGCCTGAGGGTCGGTCGCAGCGACGATCTGAGTGCCGAAGATTCGCTGGACCAGATGCAAGGCCATCATCGACCACCGGGCCTTCGGCAGCGCCTGCTGCAAGAGCCGGCTCGCCTCATGGCGGTCGCCCTGTAGGAGCCTGAGCTCGGCGAGGCGCTGGAGCGTAGCCGCTTCGCCCGCGGCGGCGCCGAGCTCCCGGTAGAGGTCTACGGCATCTTGCAGTTCTCGCTCGGCCTCTGCCGTCTCCCCGGCGAGCAGGGCGGCCTCGCCCAGCAGAGCCGTCGCGAATGCCTCTGCCCGCAATACCCCGGACCGCCTGGCCGTTTCACGTAACGACCGGGCCATGGTGCGCACCTCCGAGTACGGCGTCTGGCCGTACAGGAGAAACTCTGCAACGCAGAGGTATGGCTCGTACAACGTGCTGGCGAGCGCGGGGTCGTCGTGTGCGCGGCGCAGTTCCAGCCGTAGCCGCGAGAACAACTCGCCGCGGTGATGGGCGATGAGCGCCTGCAATCCCAGCAGGTCCAGCCGCTGCCAGGTTTCCGCGTCAGGTGACACCAGGCCACGGACCTGATCGGACGCCTTCCACGCTGCGTCGACATCGCCGGTCAAGTAGGCTAGGTTCCCTTGGGCGAGAAGAATCGCAACATCGGCAGGGCCCCCGGTGGGCTCCAGCCCGGCAAGTACGGACGTTGCGGTCTCGAGATCACCTTCCATCACCGCCGCCTGTCCCATGCGAGCACGAAGCAGCGGCCTGTCCTCGTCGGCGGCCACGGCGAGCGCCGCCCGGTACGAGTCGACGGTCGACCGGTCACCCAGTGCGGCCAACAGATTCGCCCGGAGCGCCAGCAACCGCGCTCGGTCGGCGGGATGAGCGTGCTCACGGACCGCATCGACCAGTGCCAGGGCGTCGCTGTACGCGCCGATGGCCGCTTCGGTCTCGACGGCTTGCACGACGTGCGGCACCGCTTCGCTGAGCTGGCCGGCGGCGATGAGATGGTGGGCGATCCGCGCGGGCGCAGCCCCGACCGCACCGAGCCGTTCCGCGGCTTGGCGGTGAAACTCACGCTGCCTGAGCGGCGGAATGTCCTCGAGCAGTGCCTCGCGGATGAGCGCATGCCGGAATTGATAGCCAGACCCCGTGTGCACGACGACGAGTGCAGCGAGAGCCGCATCGAGTGCGGCGTACGCCTGCGCCTCCGGCAACCCGGTCAGGACCACGAACTGGTCAGTGTCGAAGTTCATGCCGATCACCGCGACCTGCGCGAGCGCCTCGCGAGTCTTGACCGCCAGCCTCGCCAGCCCGAGCGCACCGAGGCTCGGTGCGGGCCCGCTCACCGCGGACCGGGCCATCTCTACGACGGCGAACGGCAGACCGGCGGACACCTGCCAGATCCGGTCCACGAGCTCCGGCCGCGCGTCCGGTTGATGAGACCGCACGAGCTCCTCCGTGCCGCTGCGATCCAGCGGATGCAGCGGAAGGTCGTAGGCCAGGGTCCGGCGAAGCAGGCTGGCCCTGATCTGATCGATGCGCCGAGCACCGCGCCGGTGCCCGACAACGAGGAGCACCCGTTCGTCGTGAATTCGCCTTGCCAGGTAATGCAGCAGCCGGAGACTGGCCTCGTCGGCCTCGTGCACGTCGTCGATGGTCAGGACCAGGCCGGTGCCGGCGGCTGCCAGCCGGAGGAGTTCGGCCGCCGCGACGAACAGCCGTTGGTGGGTTCCCTCGCCGCTCCACGTCAACTCGTCGCCGGCCAACGCGCGATCGATCTCGTACCGGAAGGTGTCCTCGAGCCCGTCGAGAAGGGTGGGATGCCGCCGGTAGAGGTCGGCCAGCGCTTCGATGACCGGCGCGTAGGGCCACGCCCCTTCCACCATGGCCGCCACGCCCTGACCGGTTCGCCAGCCCGAGCGCTCGGCCCGATTGCGCATCCACTCCAGCACCGTGGACTTGCCCACGCCGGGAGGCCCTGACACGAGGATGGTTCGGCCGTGGCCGTGCTCCGCGTCGACCATCAGCCGCTCGAGCTGCTCCTGCTCTGCCAGGCGACCGACCAGACCGGCCGGTCCGGGCCGGGATCGACCCGGCGTCTCGGCGAGTATCCGGTCCCGCATGGCCAAGGCCTGGCGGCCCGGCCCGACGCCGAGCTCACGGCGCAGCGCCGCATCCATCCGCTCGAACTGCCGGAGGGCGGCGCGGTGGTCCCCGGCCTCCAGCCGCTGCTGCATCAACGCCACATGCGCGTCCTCATCGGCCGGCTCTTCGGCGAGAAGGGCATCCCAGCGTCGGGCGGCCCGCAAGAGGTCGTGGTAACGCAGCCGCAGGTGCTCGCGGCGGTTCTCAGTCCAACTCTCGTACTTGTCGTCGGGCAGCAAGATGCCGCCGTACAGCCCGACGGCCGCCGTCGCGGCAGCGGCACTGCCGTCGGCCAGCGCCTGCTCCGCAGCCCTCTCAAAGGTCTCGACATCGACGACCAGGTCGGCATTCGGCAGCAGCGACACCATCTCGTCGCGCAAGACCACAGCCGTCCGGTCGCCCAGGGCGCGCCTGGCATAGTGGGCGAGCTTGTGGAGGCGCGGCGCTGCCTCGGTGATGGTCAGTTCGGGCCACAACCGGTCGATGAGCTGCTCCCGATGGAGCCGGTGACGGGGCTCGAGTGCCAGCACCTTGACCAGCGCCGCCGCTTGCGGACGGACCCAGCGCTCGGCGTCGACGCGTGCGCCGTCGACCAGGACGGCGAAACCGCCGAGCATCGTGATCTCGACGTGCCTAGCACTCAACGGCTCCCCCACGTCTCCCCCCGATAGCGCGTGCCGTGTCGGATCAAGTGTCCGCTCCCGTTAGGTGGATGTACAGCCCCTTACGACACCTGCGCGGGCACCAGCCCGTGCTCGTGCTCCGGCCGCTGCAAGATCTCTATCTGTTCGGTCATCGCCGAGCTGGCCTCGCGCAGCAGCTGTTTCAGGCGCGGCATCGTCCATTCGTACGAGGCGATCGCCTCGACGGCCGCGTACAGGCGGGCGCTGAGCGCGTCCCGCGTCCGCTGGTAGCCGGCGAGCGCTGCGGACTCGGACAGCGCCCCACGGTGCATGTCGACCACCGCGTTGGCCAGCAGTTCTGCTTCTCGCAGGGCGTCGGTGATGCCGTGCGTGCTCAGCGGGTCCTCGAAGGACCCGGCGTCGCCGACGAGCGCCCAGCCGGGGCCCCAGGACTGGCGGACATACCCGGGCAGGCCGGCGAACCCGCGCCTGCCTTCCGGGCCGCGGGCTGCGCGCACGCGCTCGGCTACGGCCGGCGACAGGTCCTCGAGCAGCGAGTCGAACGGGCCGCGAGCTGTTCGGGCGCGCAGGATCTGCCTCATCCGCTCAGGCGTCGTGCCGACGAACACGCCCGTGCGGCCGTCGTTGGTCGGAATCAGGCCACCGCTCACGCTCGGCCCGTAGAGCCACTCGTACCCCTCGACCGGCAGGCCGTCCCAGTAACCGTAGAGAAACGCGCTTCCAAGCCCGGCCGCCGTCCTGATCACGGGAGCACCGACCTCACCGGCCACGAACGAGCGGATCCCGTCGGCCCCGATGGTGAGCGGCGCGGTCGCGACTACCCGGCAACCGGTCCGGTCCCGGCCGACGACACCGGTGACCCGGCCAATGTCGTCTCGCGTCAGCTCGATCACGTGGACGCCGAACCGGATCTCGGCGCCCGCCTCGGCAGCAGCGTCGGCGAGCAGCGGATCGAGGATGTTGCGCCGCGGTGCGTACAGAGCGTCCACCCCGGCTGCCGGCTTGAGCGACACCCGGGTGCTGCCGTCCGGGTAGTGAAAGATCACTTTGGTGACCGGTGGTGTGCCTGCCGCGACCACCCGGTCAAGCAGTCCCCAGCGCAGTAGCTGGACCACGCCGCCGCGCATCAGCGCGTGCGTGGAGATGGTGTCGCTTCCGTAACGTGACCGGTCGAGCACCAGCACCCGTAGACCCTGCCTGGCGAGCAGCATCGCGGTGGCCGCACCCGCGCATCTGGCGCCGATGATGATCACGTCGTGTGTGGTGCCCATTCAGTCACTCCTGGTCGCCATGGCGGTTGCGCCGGTCAAATGCTGGACGACGTGGCCGGCGTCGTGGCGCGCGCCGTCGATGAACTGGGAGTTGCGGCGGTACATGAACCGCAGCCCCATCACGTAGAGGCCGGGCGCGGCGGTAACGCCCCTGTACTGCTCGATCTCCCCGTCGGCGGCGGTCACCGGTACCTGCAGCCACGGATACCGAAACTCGAATCCGGTGGCCCACACGACCGTCGATATGCCGGCCGCCCGGAGGTCCAGCGAATCCGGCCCGGCCGGCAGCCGCAGCGCGGGGATCTCCTCCGGCGGGCACACCTCGGTGTCGAGCCCGGCTCTGGAGACATGTTCGTCGATCTTGGTCAGTGTCCGGCGGAGCCGTTCGTCCGCCGCTGCTGTGGTGGCCGGCAGGTCAGGGGCGAACGACACGCGGCTGCCGTCCACTCCGGTGAGCCGGCCGGTGATCGTCACGCCGAGGTCGCGCAAGGTGGACAGGTCGAGCCCGCGCCCCCCATTGCCGCCGGTGAGCTGGGACGACGGATCACGCCGCGCCCTGTCGATGTCGGCGACCTCGTCGACGGTCCGGTCGAGTGCGCCGAGTTGCTCGAGCCACCACATGATGTCCATGCCGCGGTAGCGCCTCGGTAGCCGGGTGTGAGTGCCGACGGCCAGCACGACGTCCCGTCCTGCGCGCCGCAACTCGGCGGCGACCTGCACGCCGGATGCCGAGGCCCCCACCACGAGCACGCCGCCGGCCGGCAACGCGGCCGGCTTGCGGTACCGGTTCGTGTGCACCTGCTCGATGCCGCGCGCAAGGTCGGCGCCGAGGGCCGGCACCCGCGGGCGCGGCCCGGCGGCGACCACGACGTTGCGCGCCAGCCAGGCGCCCTCGGTCGTGGTGACCTGGTAGCCGCCCGCTGCGGGCCGCACGTCGGAGACCGCCGTCCATGACTGGATCGGGGCGCCGAACGAGCGAGCGTACCCAGCGAGGTAGCCGACCAGCTCGGCCGCCGGCATGTAGCCATCGGGGTCCTCACCCTGGTAGCTCCAGCCGGGCAACCGGCTCATCCAGTTCGGAGTGAGCAGGTGCAGCGAATCCCACCGGGCGCTGCGCCAGCTCTCGGCGAGCCGACCCCGGTCCAGCACGAGGTGCTCACGCCCGGCATCGGTGAGGCACCGGCTGGTGGCGAGACCGGCGTGGCCGGCCCCGATCACGATGGTGTCGATCGCTTTCATCTTGCACTCATTTCTTGGTGCGCTCGCGGCCGCCCGGCCGGAACCAGGCGGCCGCGGTAGCGCAGGTCGGTCAGCCGGCCGTGATGTTGAGCTTCACCGGCACGGGGTTGGTGATGACGTCGTAAACCGCGGAGCGGCTACGCGACTGCTCGACGAGCTCACGCAGCTTCTCCTCGGGCGCGTTGCCCTTGATCTTGAAGTCGACCTCGATGTGCTCGTAGCCGTTGCGGACCTCTTCGCCCACGAGGTGGGACATCCCGAAGATGCCGAGCAGGTTGATGTCGCCCTTGACGGTCGACTCGACCTCGGTCAGCTCGATGCCACGCGCGGCGGCGATGTTGGCCAGGCCGGACGTCAGGCACGCGGCCAGCGCGCCGAGCACGTACTCCACCGGAGCGGGACCGTTGTCGTTGCCGACGAGCACTGGCGGGTGGTCGGCGTCGATCACGGTCGGGTGCTTGTGCTCCATCTCCTGGCCCGCGCCGTAGTAGCTGTGCATGGTGCTGCGGTTGTGCGTACCGCTCACCCAGCGGTTGGTGGCGCGGAACTGGAACTTGGCGATCTCGGGCTGGCCCTTGACGGCGTCCAGCGTGGCGAACAGGGTTGGGGTGTCGACGCCGTTGAGCGGCATACGCTCGGTCTTGGTGGTCATGTCGGTCGGGACCTTTCTGGTAGTGATGGATCGGTTCTTCATATGGATCGGTTCTTCGGTTGGATCGGTTCTTCAGATGGATTTGCTGAGTTGGTCGTCGTCCAGAGTCGTCGGCGGGCTTCGCGGGCCGCATGGGGTCCACATCAGGTGCCCACCGCCAGGGAGAGCAGCCATAGCGTCGGCATGCCGGCGAGCACGGCGACATACGAACGGCCGGTCACGTGTACGGCGAGGATGGCCACCGCCACGGCGGCAAGCAGCGGGATGGCGTGCGCAACATCGCTTGCCCGTACGGAAGCAGCCGCGATGCCGGTGGCGGCCAGCGCGGCGAACGCGGCCGGAGCCACGAAGGCCGACGCCTGCTCGAGCTTGGCGGGCAACGCGATCCGATCGGTCAGGACGATCATGCTGATCCGGAACAAATAGCTGCCGAGACCGGCCAGCAGGATGACGAACCAGGCGGTCATCGCGACCTCCCCTTGACGGTGAGGGCGGCCAGGAGGCCGCCGATGATGGCCAGCAGCACGCCGAGGTGCATCGGCGCCGCCAGGGCGGCGGCCGCGACGACGGATGCGGTGATGGCGGCCCGGCGGGTCGCACGGTCGCCGAGCTTGCCGACGACCTCGCCCACCAGGTAGAGCGGGATGATCAGCTCCAGCCGGAGTACCGCCGGCAGTTGCGCACCGAGCGTTATGCCGATGCCGATCGCAGCCAGCCATGCCACCCACAGCAGAAGTGCGCCGCCGAGGTAGTGCCGGTGGCCGGCGCCGCGATCGCCGTGCCGCTCGTAGCCGTCGACGCCCACGACGAACGACGGGTCGACGAGGAGGTAGGCGGCGGTGGCTCGCCACCAGCGAGGAGTACCGCGCCACTTTGCGGCGATGGCGCCCGAGTAGAGGACGAGGCGCAGGTTGATGATCAACGCTGTCGCCACGATGACCGCCGGAGCGGCACCCGCGTGCAGCATCTCGATGGTCGCCACCTGCGCACTACCGGCGTAGATCAAGGGGCCGGTGAACCACCCGGCGAGGGCCGGGATATCCGCCCGCGCCGCGCTGACACCGATCACCAATCCGAAGGGGACGACGCCGGCCAGCCACGGAACCATGGCCCGCGCGCCGGCGGCGTATTCTCCGCCGCCGGCACGCTGGACGACGCTGGTCGATACGGCCGACATCAGCTGTTCCCGGGTACGGCCACAGTCTTGGACGACTGGCTGGCCAGCAGCTTGAGCCGCCGGACCTGTCGCATAAAGCGGTGGCGCCACGGGTCGCGTGCCGCCTGCACTTCTGCGCGGTGTCGCACCGCCGGCATGTCGAACTGGCGGCGCATCACGTCGAGCGTCTGCTCGACCGTCGCCAGCGCAAACAGCGATTCCATTGCTTCCCCTCATTCGGTGTGCTGCGACAGTGCCGGGGACTTCTTCCCGGAACCTTCCGCGAGGCCTTCCCGCGGTCGCATCTCGACTCTGCTCGCTCCGGCGCCGCCAGACTTGGAGGCGAGATGGAGACGATGTGGAGATCGCGTGCACCGGCCATAAGGTGCGACACTGCTGATTAGCCGGGGTAACTACCGGATGGCGGCCCCGCTGGGGGTGTGATGGCGTTCGTCTTCGACGACTACGAGCTCGACCTGTCCCGGTTTGAACTGCGCCTTCGCGGTGTGGTTCAGCCGGTCGAACCACAGGTCTTCGACGTGCTCGCCGTCCTCCTCCGAGAACGACACCGGGTCGTGACCAAAGAAGAGCTGCTCGACACCGTCTGGGGCAACCGGTTCGTCAGCGAGTCGGCCCTGACCAGCCGGATCAAGTCGGCCCGGCAGGCCATCGGCGACACCGGGCGGGAGCGGCGCCTGATCCGGACGGTGCACAGGCGCGGATACCAGTTCGTGGGTGAGGTCACCGAGTCGTCGGCACCCGAACCGGTGATCACCGACCCGCCACCTCAGCACATCAGGTTCTGCACAGTGCCGGATGGCACCAGGCTGGCGTACGCCACGATGGGTAGCGGTCCGCCACTGGTGAAGGCGGCCAACTGGCTGAGCCATCTGGACTACGACTGGCAGAGTGCGGTGTGGCGGCACTGGCTGGTGGAGCTCTCCCGCCGATTCACCCTGCTCCGGTACGACGAGCGAGGATGCGGCCTGTCGGACTGGGAGGTGCCCCGCTTCTCGTTCGACGCCTGGATCGAAGACCTCGAGGTAGTGGTTGACGCCGCTGGGTTCGACAGGTTTCCGCTGCTCGGGATTTCACAGGGTGCGCCCGTGGCGGTCGCTTATGCCGTGCGCCACCCCGAGCGCGTGAGTCATCTGGTGCTGCTCGGCGGCTTCGCAACGGGTTGGCGCAAACGGGCGCGGACCAGCGAGGACTTGGAGCTGGCCGAAGCGCGCGTCGAGATGGCACGGCTGGCCTGGGGAAGGCCCGACTCGACCTACCGGCAGATGTTCGTTGCCGAGTTCCTTCCCGAGGCCACTCAGGAAGAGTGGCAGGTCTTCGACGAACTCCAGCGTCGCTCGACGTCGGCAGAGAACGCGTGGCGCTTCCTCAACGAGTTCGCCGACATCGACGTAATCGACCTGGCACCCAGGGTCGCGGCTCCGACGCTGATCATGTGCGCTCGCCGGGAACCGGCCAACATGTTCGAGCAATCCCGGCTGCTTGCGAGTCTCATCCCCGGTAGCCGGCTCATTCCCCTCGACAGTGCGAACCACCTGCTGCCCGAATACGACCCCGCGTGGCGACAGTTCCTCACCGAATTGGACGCCTTTCTGCCGCCCGTGGCCACCGCCGTCAGATGATGCCGCGCTCGCGAGCGATGTGCACCGCCTCGGTCCGTGAGCTCGCCTGTAGCTTGCTCAAGATCGCCGACACGTGATGGTCGACCGTCTTCGATGAGATGAACAGCCGGCTTGCGAGCTGAGCATTCGACAAGCCTTCGGCGAGCATGGCCAGGACCTCGACCTGGCGCTCGGTGAGCCCGGCCGGGTTGGCCCGAGTGGTCGCCCGTGGCCCGGCCGGGACGTTGCTTACACCCCTGTCGCGCAGTTGCCGCCGGACCTTCGCGGCGACCGCGGCGGCGCCCAGAGTGTCAAGCAGTTCCAGCGCCCGGAATGCAGCCGTGTCCCCGCCAGCGTCGAGAAGAGCGAGAGCTTGCGAGTACGGCTCGCCGATCCTTGCCCAGCTCTGCGCCGCACCCGTGGCGTCGCCGGCCAACGCGAGCCGGTACGGTTCGGCCACGCTGAACTCGTCCGGCACTTGCCCGCCCCAGCGGCGGATCCAGACGGCGAGGTCGCCAAGCGACCATTCCAGCCCTGGTTCTCCGGCGAACCTGCGCAGCAGGTCGGTTGCGTTCGCGATCCGGTCGTCGCGCTCGCCGGTGAGCCACGCGCGCTCGACGAGCGCGGTCGCGGCCGGCAAGATTCGCAGTGGCTCGTTGAGCCGCGTCGCCAACTCCCAGGCCGCGTCGAGATGCATGTCGGCGTCTGCGTCTCCGCGCCGCAGGTTGATCAGGCCACAGACCAGATCAGCCCACGGGCGGCCCAGCGGGACGGTTTCCGGCCCGAGCATTATGCCGGCGTCGCGCACCGCCTGATCCCAGTTGCCGGTGAGAAGGTTCAGCCGAGCCTGCGCACCGAGCTGCCACACCACACAGATTCGGATGTCGCGCTCGGTGGCAAGCGGGAGGCTGGAGCTGAGCAGCTCGCGCGCCTCGGCGAACCTGCGCTGCTCGACGTCGCAGTACACGAGCAGGCTGTAGGTCGTCGACGCCGGGTAGTACTCACCGGCCTGCAGGCCTACCGCGGCCACCTCCAGTACCCGTTTGCGAGCGTCCTTTCGCCCAGCCACCACGTCTCGTATCGAATGCAACATGTCCGCCCGAAGGCGCAGTTCGAAATCACCGGTCGCTTCGTTGACGCCGGTCAAGTGCTCGAGGATCTCGTCGGCGTGGCGGAGGTCGTTGCGCTGGATCGCCAGGTACGCCTCAGTGGCGTACGCGTGGCCCAGCTCGACCAGATCGTCGCTCGGCCCGAGCAACCGGATCGCCTCAGCGGCATGCCGGTCCGCGTGCTCACGGTCGGCGTTGTAGTACTCGTAGAGCGACAGGGTGTGGCAAACCGATCCGACACCTGTCGCGTCGCCGCGGGCAACGCGGATGGCTCGGGCCCGAGCGCTCGCGGCGACCGCCTCGGTCAGTCGGTCCAGGAAATAGAGCTCGCGCGCCATGGCCTCCAGCAGCTTCGCGTGCTCTTCGTCGGCCAGCTCCACCTGCTGCGCCAGGGCGAGCTGGAAGAACTCCACCGCTTGAACATGTGCGCCCGTCGCCGTGGCCCGCCAGCCGGCCGCCGAGGCGTAGCGGATCACCCGCTCGGGGTCCTTGGCGCCGCGGGCGTGGTGCGTCAGCACGGCGGGGTCGGTTCCTTTGCGCTCCAGCGCCTGAAGCACTCGCGCGTGCAGTGCCACCTCACCACCGGGTGGGATCAGCTCGGCCAGCGCGAGCCGGCACAACTCGTGCCGGAACCGCAATCCTCTCGTCCCCCGTTCGACAAGACCGGTCTGGTCGAGGGCCCGCAGCGTCGGCAAGTCGACGTTGAGCGCCGGAAGCGCGACGTCCGGTACGGCCTCGGGCGCGCAGGCCAGCAGGGCGAGCACATCCTGCGCGGCGGGAGGCAGGTCGGCAGTCCGGGCCAGGACGGCGTCGCGAACCGAGGACGGCAGCCCGTCCCCGGCCGTGGCCGCGACTTCCTGGACGAAGAACGCGTTGCCGGCCGTGAGCCGAAACACGTCATCAGGATCTCGGCCGGACGTCGCCACGATCGCGGCGACGGCGTCGCGGCTCAACGGGCCGACCGAAAGCCGTTGTGCCGCCGTGGATCGGGCCACATCGCCGATGAGTCCCCGCAGCGGATGATCGATGCCGATCTCCTCGTCGCGGTGTGTCCCGATGACGAGCGTCCGCGTCCGGTGCACGCGCCGGGTGAGCAGGCGAAGCAGGTCGATCGTGGCCTGGTCGGCCCACTGCAGGTCGTCGAGCACCAGGACAGAACCGGCTCTGGTCAGCTCGACCAGCAGTGGTGGCAGGATCCGGTGGACCGGCTGGTCCTGCTCGACCTGCATGGCGAGGGGGCCACCGAGTTGGGCCGCGGCTTCGCGCAGCGGCTCGAGCGGGGCCGGGGTCGCCAGCGGCGTGCACATGCCCCACAGCACCCGTGCCGAGTCGGCGGCGGCCGAAGCGGCCGCTGCGCGCGCGAGAGCCGTCTTACCCGCACCCGATTCCCCCGAGACGAGCACGATCGACCCGCGGCCGGCCTTAGCCTGCGCCCACAGCGACCGGAGTACAGCCAGCTCGGGTTCTCGCTCGAGCAGCTCGCCGGTGCCGTCACCGGCGATGGCGGTCCATGGCAGCGGTGACTCCGGCGTGCCGGCGCTGCCGTCGAGTTCGACCACCTGTCCGGTGAACTGGTAGCCGCGCCCGTGCACGGTGCGGATCAGGCGCCGTTCCCGGTCGGTGTCGCCGATGGCCTGCCGAGCCGACTTGATCCGGCTGGTCAGGGCAGACTCGCCGACGAACCGGCTGCCCCACACCGAGTCGAGCAGTTCTTCCTTCGGCACCATCCGGCCGCGCTCGCGGATCAGCAGCGCCAGAACCTCGAACACCTGCGGCTCGACTCGCTGCACGACGCCCGCACGCGTCAGCACGACTCCGTCGAGATCGAGCTCGCAGTCGCCGAACACGTATTTCAACCAAGCCCCCCGACTGATGGGCCGACCCGTCGTCGTGCCCCTGCCATTGTGGCGCGCAGGAACGCCGAAGGGTAGCCGGAGCGTCCGGCCACCCTTCGGCGCGGCCATCGTCACAGCGGCTCAGTCGTCCGCCGTGTGCGGGCCGATCGTAGTCGCCACCTCGCCCACGAGATTCGCCGGAAACCCGCCTCGGCGCGCGTGCTCGAGCACGTCATCGGGCGATTCCGCGGTGTGGACGCAGTAGATCTTGTCGCCCGCGACGTAGCTCTGGTGCCAGGTGTACGGCACCCCGAGCGTGTCCACCACGCCGTTGGACGTGCGGGCGATCTCACGGAGCTGCTCGGCCGTCAGCTTGCTGGCTCCGGGGATCTCCCGCTCGATGAGATAGGTCGGCATTGTGCCCTCCTGATGTGTCGTGGCTCGCCGGGCTGGCGAACCGTTGCTCATCAAGGTATGGACGCGACGCCGGCCCGTCGTCGGGCGAAGTCCCTAACTCCCGGCCCGCCGTCTCCCTATGTTTCGGCGTGCCATCACGCCATGGCCGCGCACCGATTGCATACCGCCGCCGTCCGCAGTCGCAGCGGTCACGATGCCGAGCCACCGCGCGGATTCGGCCACCCTGGTCGCCGAACCCCGCAAGTCCGCGGCGAGCTCGCCGAGCCGCTCGCTGCCGGCCCAGCGATCCAGCTCCGCGTCCAGCCGGCGCTGGGCCGCGCTCAGGTCCCGGAGCCTGACCACAGGCGGCACCCCTGGCGCAGCCACCGGCCACCGCTCCCCCGTCAGCGCGCCCACCACATCGTTGGCCTCCGCACTGACCCGCGCGAGGGAACGATCTGCTACGGCCCAGGTAACGCGGTCGTCGAGGTCGAGGCCGGCTACCACGTCGGTGAACTCCCGGTGCGCGGCCAGCGCTAGCATGACGACCGGACGGACGAATACGCGGGCTGGGCGGTCAAGCGTCGCGGTCGTCATCCCACACCTCCGTCCAGCCGGGCGACGAGCGGCCGCCACATCCGGAACCGCCGTCGCCGGGGCGCAGCCGAACGTCTTGTCCGGCGCACGGCAGCGTCGAGTTCGGCGCGGCGCTGCCAGTCCTGCGAGGCGTACTTGTCCTGCAACTGCCGGAAGGTTACTTCTGCGATCACGTGGTTGGTGTCCATGACGAATCCCTTCTGTCGGTTCGCGATCTGCCATCGACCAC
>Ga0214469_1000264_pt1 | contig 17424 bp, 13 predicted proteins | sample RVTome_10_FD_187340 | JGI IMG/M metagenome (GOLD analysis project Ga0214469, IMG submission 187340) | Soil microbial communities from uranium-contaminated site in the Upper Colorado River Basin, Wyoming, United States - RVT153D57 HiSeq ... | reverse complement strand
GCTTCGCACGCTCACCCCCCTCCCGGTGCGATGGGTCATCGACACCCACTGGCACTGGGATCACACCTTCGGGAACTCACGCTTCCCTGACGCCGAGATCTGGGGTCACGACTTGTGTCGCAAGAACTTGGTGGAGCGGGGCGATTCGATGAAGGACGATGCGGCCGCCTGGCTTCCGGAGAGAAAGGCCGAGTTCGACGCGGTCGAGATCGTCCCCCCGTCGAAGGTGGTCACAGACACCGCCCAGATCGACCTCGGGTCGCGGCTGGTCACGATGAGCTATCACGGCCTCGGTCACACCGACGCCGACCTCGTGATATCCGTCGGCGAGGTGAGCTTCATGGGAGACCTTCTCGAAGAGGGTTCGCCGCCGGTGTTCGACGACGGCTATCCACTGAGCTGGCCCCGCACATTGCGTTCGGCGCTCGGCACCACGACGTCGCTGCTCGTCCCCGGTCACGGAAACACGATGGACCTTGCTGCCGCGCTCTCTCAACTCGAGGAGATCGAAGCAGTCGCGGCCCTGGCCCGGCGTTGCGTCGAGGAGGGCCTACCGGTTCCCGACGCCTCCCGGCTCGGCCCCTATCCCGCCAACGTGATGACCTCGGCTCTGACCCGGGCCATCGCCGTCGGTCTCTAGAGCCGGGGCGGCGGTTCCCAACCTCTCATCGGTCATGATCCCCCGATCAGGCACGCAGCCCGAGCTGGTCGGCGAGAACCGCAGGGTCGTCGGTGGGCAGGTCACAGACGTGGTCCCGGCACAGATAGGCCAGAGTTCGAGCGGGGTCGGCTCGGCCCTCGAGGAGGGGGATGGGCTCATCCCCGGCAGGCGACGGGGCGAGGACCACGTTGGGACGGAAGCGACCCCAAAAGACACGCGACAGATCTGGCCACTCCGGTCCGACGATCGCGAGCTGCCTTCCGGTGAGAAGGGAGTGGAGCACGCCGAGGTGATGCCCGACCATCGAGGGGTAGCGCTCCATGAACAACCCGGCGGCGCGCAACGTGACCGCGGCCTGATCCCGGAGCTCTGGATCGCCGGTGTACGCCGAGTAGATGAGGATGGCTTCGGCCGCGAGGCCGTTTCCCGAGGGGAGTGGATTGTCCGTCTGGCTCTTGGGTCGCTTGATCAGGCCCTCACCGTCGTTCGGCGTGTCGAAGAACCCGCCTTCGGGGTCGGGGAAACGACCTGGTAGCTCAGAGGTCAAGCCCACGGCGGCCTGATACCACCGGTGCTCGCCAGTGGCCGCGTACAGGGCGAAGAGACCCAGGGCGACGGCGGCATGGTCCTCGAGGAAGCCGGTCACTTCGCCGACCCGACCGTCGCGCCAAGAACGGCGGAGGATGCCGTCGACGACCATCTCCTCGAGCACGAAGCGGGCAGTCTCACGGGCTGCCTCCAAGTAGCCGTCGTCGTCGAGAGCGGCGCCGGCCTCGGCCAGCGCCCTCAGCGCCAGACCGTTCCACGACGCAACCACCTTGTCGTCGAGACCGGGTCTCACCCGGCTTGCCCTGTGCTCGAGGAGACGGGCCCGGATCGACTCGATCCGGGCACTCCATGGATCCGACGTGGGCCGATGGAGGATGTTGGATCCCTCGAAGTTGCCATGGGGCGACGCCCCGAAGAATCGCGCTGCCTCGGCCCCGTCCTCCGGCCCCAGGGCTTGCTCGAGCTCCTCTGTGCTCCAGAGGTAGAACTTGCCTTCGACTCCCTCGGAGTCGGCGTCTTCTGCCGAGAAGAAACCCCCGGCGGGATGTCTCAGGTCGGTCATGAGATAGGCGATGGTCGATCTGGCCACCTCGACGAACGACGGCTCCTCGAGCTCGATCCCGGCCCAGAGATAGATACGGGCCAATTGCGCGTTGTCGTAGAGCATCTTCTCGAAGTGGGGGACGAGCCATTGCGCGTCGACCGAGTACCGGGAGAACCCGCCGGCGAGTTGATCGTGGATCCCGCCCTGGGCCATCTCCGAGAGGGTCACCTTCAGCATCGAGGCGGCCTGCGGCGCCCAACTCTCCTCGTGGATGCGGAGCAGGAAGTCGAGCACCGGTTGTTGCGGGAACTTGGGCGGCCCGCCGAACCCGCCGTTGACCGGGTCGAATCCGGCCGCGAGGGATTCGTAGGCGTGCTCGAGCATGCCGGTCTCGGGAAGATGGTCGGATTGGGGAATGGCACGGCTGATTGCATCGGTTAGGCGCTCGGACTGTCCCAGGACCTCCTCGCGTCTCGTTTCCCAGGCCTCCGACACGGCCTGCATCACGGCGCGGAACGAGGGCATCCCGTGCCGGTCGGTGTTGGGAAAGTAGGTTCCGGCGAAGAAGGGATGGCCATCGGGGGTGAGCCAGACCGTCATCGGCCACCCACCCTGGCCCGTCATCGTCTGCACCGCCTCCATATAGATGCTGTCGACGTCGGGACGCTCCTCCCTGTCGACCTTGACGTTGACATAGAGCCGATTCATCAATTCCGCCGTCTCCGGGTCTTCGAACGACTCGTGGGCCATGACATGGCACCAGTGACAGGCGGAGTAGCCAACGCTCAACAGGACGGGGACATCGCGGGCCCGGGCCTCGGCGAACGCGGCCTCTCCCCACTCGCGCCAGTCGACCGGGTTGTCCTTGTGTTGGAGCAGATATGGAGAGGTGGCTTCGGCGAGACGATTGGGCACGCTCTGAACGTAGTCGCATCTCGGATTAGGGTCGGTGGTCCCACACCGACGGAGGGAAATGACCGATCGGGACATCGATGCGCTCTACCTGTCGGCAGAGCAACGCTGGATCCAGAGCTGGGTGGCCGGCCCCACCATCGAGGGGACTCCGTTGCGGCGGGGCGATCCCGCTCCCAACGTCGACGTGCTCGACGAGGACGGGGCGAAGGTCTCGCTCGCCTCACTTTGGGGACATCGGCCGGGCCTCGTCTTGCTCTGGCGGCATCTCGGGTGTGGATGCGGCATGGAGCGGGCGGAGCGGTTGAAAGAGGAGCACGGGCAGTACGCCGATGCTGGGCTCGACGTGGCGATCGTCGCCCCCGGCCACCCCGAACGCGTGGCCCGATACAAAGAGCGGCACGGAATCCCGGTCCCTATGTTCACAGATTCCGATTACACGGCTCACCGCGCGTTCGGGCTCGGCCACTGGTCGGTGGAACAGGTCCTGTACGACGCTCCCGACGAGTACTGCGACCTGGATCCGGACACCGGTCGCCGCTTCCAGGACGAGCGACGCGCTCAGGGCCGGCCGCTGGTCGACGACCCCTGGATGCAGTCGGGGGAGTACGTGGTTGCCATGGACGGAACTATCCGCGTCGCCTATCTGTACAACTACTGCGCCGACTATCCCGACCCCAGGATCTTCGCGACCGCAGGGAGGCTGCTCGCCGGGTGAGACGCACCCTGCTCCTCATGCGTCACGCAAAATCGGACTGGGAGGCCGACTACCCCTCCGATCACGACCGCCCACTCAACGAGCGCGGCGTGAGGAACGCCCGGTCGATGGGTCGTCTGCTTGCCTCCGAGGGGATAGAGCCCCAGTTTGTGATCAGCTCGACCGCTCTCCGGGCGAGGTCAACCGCCGAACTGGCCATCGAGGCCGGGGGATGGCAGACGGAGCTGCGACTAGATCCGTCGCTGTACGACTCGGAGCCCGGCGAGGTGCTCGCGGTGGGGACGTCGACCGCCCCCGAAGTCAGCCGTCTCATGTTGATGGGACACCACCCGACTTGGTCGATGTTGGTGAAGGTGTTGACCGGGGAGCGGGTCGACATGAGGACGGCTTCGGTGGCCGTGGTGGAAGTGGATCTCGACTCCTGGGCCGGTCTGCCTGGTGGGACAGGGTCGCTGAACCGGATGTTGACCCCGAAGTCGATTCGATCCGGGCCGGGACGCTGATGCCCGTTCTCAAGCGGCGCCGTCGGTCTCCGCCATCCGGGCCCGGACCAGCTTCTCCACCAACTCGGCGGGGAGGGGCCGATCGGTTTGGAAGCGGATCGTTCCCTTAGCGGTGTCGAACCCCTCCAGATGGTCACGGTGAGCGTCGATCACCGCCGGGCTCTGCACGTAGAAGGCGCAGTGACTCTTCCCGGCGCCGTAGGAGACGAGCGGTCTCCCCTTGTAATAGAAAGCCGGGACCCCGTAACCGATCCTCTCGGTGGCTTCCGGCGTCACCGCGCGTATGGCTTCGCGAAGCTCCTGGAGCACCTTTCGATCACTCTCCGACAAGCCGGCGAGGAATTCGTCCACTTCCCGCGATGACGTCGTCATATTCCCTCTGTCGGTCCTTGGGATGGTTGTGGGTGGTGGGTGACTAGCGGATGCGGTGAAATGCTCGAGGGCCCGTGGACAAATACGTAGTCACAGTACAATGAGGTACATCCCAGACACCCGGAACCCCGCGATGTGGTGCAAAAGAGGGGGGTTCACAAACACCGTCGTATCTGTCATAGTTGGCCGTTCGGGAGGCAGACCCCTGCCCGCCGGGCTCAGGAGGACATTATTTGATGCCTGCCGCTGAAACGCGTACGGAGAAAACCGAAAAACCGCGCATCCGGCTTCATTCGAAGTTGACGGACGAGCGCGGCCGTCTCACCACTGACCTGGTTTCTCAGTATCTGACCGCCATCGGCGAGTACGACCTGCTCACCGCGGAGCAGGAAGTCGAGTTGGCCCAGAAGATCGAGGGCGGCGAAGAGGCAGCCGAGAAACTGGAGCAAGGGGAGTTCGGCGGCAAGCGCGAGGAGATGGAGCTGCGGCGGATGGCACGTCGCGGGGCACAGGCCAAGGACGACTTTCTCACCGCCAACCTTCGTCTCGTGGTGGCCAACGCCCGACGCTATGCCAATACCTCAGGGATCGACTTCCTCGACCTGATCCAGGAAGGCAACCTCGGCCTGATCAGGGCCGTGGAGAAGTTCGACTGGCGCAAGGGATTCAAGTTCTCGACCTACGCCACGTGGTGGATCCGTCAAGCCATCACCAGGGCCATCGCCGACAAGTCACGCACCGTTCGCATCCCGGTTCACCTCCACGACACCCTGGCCGCGGTGCGAGCTGCTCAGGCCTCGCTCAAGGCGGAGTTGGGTCGTGACCCGCGTCCCGAGGAGATCGCCGAGGAGGCCGGAGTGACCGCCGACAAGGTGGAGCTGGCGCTGAGCGTGGCCGACACCGTCTCCCTGGAGCAGCCGATCGGCGAGGACGGGGCCCAACTCGGTGACTTCATCGAGGACGAGGACGCCGCCGACCCGGTGCAGATGACCGAAGAGATGGACGTGGCCAACTCGTTGCGAGTCTCCATCGAGCGTCTCCCCGAACGCGAGGGCCGGATCCTCGCCCTTCGTTACGGGTTCTACGACGGCGTCCCCCGAACCCTGGAGGAGATCGGCGACGAGTTCAACCTCACCAGGGAGCGAATCCGACAGCTGGAGAAGCTGGCCCTGTGCCGTCTCCGCCACCCCTCATTCGGGATCAGAGAAGCCGACCTGGTTTGAGCGGCCACCGGCCATCGGTAGCCGGTGTCCGGAGCGACTACTGACGAACGGCTACTGGCTACCTTTCCTCCATGAAACTCGGCGAACTGGTGGGCGACGCTCCACACGTATGCGGGCCGGAGACGACCCTGCTCGAGGCGGCGGTGGCGATGGAGAGCTCGGATCTCGGGTCGTTGGCCGTGGTCGAAGGGCGGGAGCTGGTCGGGCTGGTCACCGAGCGGGACATCCGACGTTCCGTGGCGGAGCGGATCGATCTCGATACCAGCGTGTCGTCGATCATGAGTGGCGACCCCGACACCTTCGACCCGGATCTCGACGTCTGGGACGCTGCGGCGTGGATCACCGAGTCGGGCTACCGCCATCTGCCGGTGATCGACGACGAGGGGTCCCTGCTCGGCGTGGTCTCGATCCGGGATCTGCTCAAGGCCCTGGTCGACACGGTCTGAGCCGGTCGGTCACGACGTCGGCACCCTCAAGAGCCTCATGTCGGTGACCCTGATGTCGGTCTTCTCCAGGGGGATTTCCACCTCTTCCACCCGGTCGGCCTTGGCTTGCAGCTCATCGGTGATGGAGGCGATCTCCACGGCCAACTCCTCCTCCAGCTCGACGAGCTCCGCCTGCTCCTGGTCCACTGATTGAGAGGCGGCCTCCGCTCTGGTCCGGGCTCGCCGGCTGGCCCCCGTCGTCGTGCCGCCCCACCCAGCGGATTGGATCGCCTCCTCCCCCCGAGTAGGGCGCCGAGCAGATCGCCCGCCCCGGAGAGCAGCTCTTCTTGTTGCTTCGATGAGACATCCGCCTCCAGATCGCGCACGCGGTTCTCCGCCTTGGCCAGTGCGGTGCGGGCTCGCTCGATCCGGGTCTCGAATCGGTCCTTGAGCTTGGCCAGCCCCTGGTCTGCCGCCCCCTGCGCAGCCTCGGCAGCCCTCGACGAGAACTCCTCCCGGCTCTCGGGTCGATGACCAAGCACGGGATGCCGTTGAGCAAGGCTTCTTCGATGATGGTGATTCCGAGCCCGGTCTTACCCGAGCCGGTCATGCCGACGATGACCGCGTGTGTCGTGAGGTCGGTGCTGTCGTAGAGGACCGGAGCGCCGTCGGCGGCTTGTCCGATGAAGAACCGGCCTCTCTCGGTTTGCATTTGCCCGAATATATGCCCGGCTGACCTCCGCCGGCCCAATTCGGCCCGCTTTCGGACCGGTCCGTCGTAATCTCGTCAACTGGGGCGGCTGCTCCGGTCTTGACTTGAAACAAACTCGAAGTTGTAGCTTCCCGGTATTCCCATGTTCTCCGAACAGATGACACCCTGGTCGGTGCTGCGTGACGGGGTTCGCCTCATCTGGCGGTTCGTCGGGCGACATCCGGCATCTTTCGGGCTCGCCGTGGCCGGCGCAGCCGTGTTCGCCGGCGCCATCATCGCCTCCGCCAGGGTGATCGGCTGGGTGACGGACACCTTGATCATCCCGGTCCTCGACGCGGGGCGGGACCCGGCCGAACTGCTCCTACCCGCCGCCGCCGCGGTCCTGGCCGTGGCCATACTCAAGGCTGCCGGCATCGTCTTGCGTCGCACCGCTGCCATGTGGCTCCAACTCCGCACCCGTCAGGACGTGCGCAACCAGCTTCTCGCCCATCAGCTCCGGCTCAAGATGTCGTGGTACAACCGGCAGGCGGTCGGGGACTTGCTTGCTGTCGCCGAGTCCGATGTCGACCAGGGCACCGGCGTCCTCGCCCCTCTTCCCTATGCGACGGGAGTCACGCTCCTCCTCTTCGGGACCACGACCATGATCACCCTGATCGATCCATGGCTCGGGCTTGGTGCGCTCGTCGGGCTGATCGTGGTGCTGGTGGTGGACGTCCGGGGAAGCTGGATCACCTACGCAATGTGGGAGGAGGTGCAGAGGGCCAGAGGCGAGGTGTCGGCGGTCGCCCACGAGTCGTTCGACGGCGCCCTCACCGTCAAGGCCCTGGGCCGCGAGGACTACGTCTCCGATCGGTTCGGCCAGGTCTCCGACGAGGTGCGGGATCGGCTGATCTCGGTCAACTCGACCTGGGCCTCCTATCAGGCGGTGATCCGGGTCCTCCCCCAGGTGATGATCATCAGCCTGCTGGTGGTGGGGGCAGCCCGGATAGCGGCCGGGGCGGTCACGCCCGGGGACCTGGTGACGGTGGCCTACCTGCTCGCCCTGCTCGCCTTTCCCGTCCAGCTCATCGGTTTCGTCCTCTGGGACCTGGCGGGGAGCCTGGCCGGCTGGCGTCGGGTCCAGAACGTCTTCAATGCCGACGAATTCATGAAGTACGGCGAGACGGTGGCCCGCGAGGCGACCGAGCCTGCACCACTCGACGGGGAGACGATCGGATTCGCCTATGACGACGATGGAGCTGTGCTCGAGGATCTCGAGCTCCACCTCGGAGCCGGCACCACTCTCGCCGTGGTCGGGCCGACCGGGTCGGGAAAGTCCACCCTGAGTCTTCTCCTGGCCCGGCTGTGGGACCCGGATGCCGGCTCGATCTTTCTCGACGGCGCCGATCTGCGCTCCTTCGATGTCTCCGAGCTTCCCAAAGAGGTGGCCTACGTGGCCCAGAATGCGTTTCTCTTCGACGACACCGTTGCCGGGAACATCACCCTGGGCGAGGACTTCTCCGAAACCCAGCTGCGGGCCGCGGTCCGCCTGGCCGGGGCCGAGGGCTTCATCTCGGAGCTGCCCGATGGGCTCGACACCCAGCTCGGTGAGCGGGGGACCACGCTTTCGGGCGGGCAGAGACAGCGCATCGCGTTGGCCCGCGCCCTGATCCGTCGCCCCCGGCTCTTGATCCTCGACGACGCCACCTCGGCGGTGGATCCCTCGGTGGAGGCCGAGATTCTGCGCAGTCTCAAAGGCGCGGCTCTCCCGTCGACCATCGTCGTGGTCGCCTACCGGCCGGCCTCGATTCGCCTCGCCGACGAAGTGGTCTATGTCGATGACCGTCGAATCCTCGCCCACGGTGTCCACGACGAGTTGCTGGCAACGACTCCGGGCTACGCCCGTCTGGTCCAGGCCTACGAGGAAGAGGCCCGACGGATGGCCGAGGAGGCGTCGTGACCGGCGAACAGGCCACCGGGAGGGTTCTGGGGCGGGCAATGCGCCTCGCCCCCGCACTGCGCAAGGGGCTGCGACTGACCTTGCTCATGGCCATGGCCGGCCAAGCCATCACCGTGGTGACCCCGGTGGTGATCCAGATGATCATCGACGACGAGATCCTCTCCCCGGGTGGGATCGAGATGGGCGACGTCCTGTGGAAGGCCGGTCTCGCGCTCGCCGCTCTCGCCGCCGGGGTGGTGGTGGGACGGGCCGCCGTTCTCCGGCTGATCCGCTCCTCGGCGACGGGCCTTTCCGATCTGCGCACGATGACCTTCCGTCATCTGCTCAAACGGTCGGTCCTCCACGTGGAGGCTGATCGCCGCGGCGATCTGGTCTCCCGGGTCACCTCGGACGTGACAACCCTTCAGGAGTTCATGGAGTGGGGCGGGGTGGGGATGGTCATCGCGGGCAGCCAGGTGCTGCTTGCCCTCGGGGTCATGATCTTCTACGAATGGCGGCTTGCCCTGGTGGCCGTCGTCGGTGTGATCCTCTACCTGTTCCTGATGCGTTGGTTCCAACAGGTGCTGGCGCAGAACTACGACACGGTCCGGGTCGAGGTGGGTCGTTCGCTGGGAGTTCTCAGCGAGTCGATCAGCGCCCTCCCCGTCGTGCGTGCCTATGGCATCGAGGGGGCCACCACCGAGAAGGTCGCCGATGCGCTGGAGAAACGGTTCTGGATCGAGTTCAGGACCGCCCGGTTCGGCAACATCCTCTTCTCGTCGGCCGAGGTGTTCGCAGGCGCCTTGACCGCGGCCATCGTCGTCGGGGGCATCCTGATCGGCACCACCTCGGGGATGACGGCGGGAACGCTGATCGCCTTCCTCTTCCTCACCAACCTTCTCATCGAGCCGCTCCAAATCGTGGTGGAGACATTGGAGTTCGCGCAAAGCGCGGCGTCCGGTCTACGACGGATACTCGGGGTACTCGACAGCGAAGTGGACATGCCCGACCCCGTCGAGCCCGATCACCTCCGTCCCGGAGGGCTGAGCGCCCGGCTCCATAAGGTCGGGTTCTCCTATCGCAACGGCAACGAGGTGCTGCGCGATGTGACGGTCGACATCCCGGTCGGGGCCCGGGTGGCCGTGGTCGGGGAGACCGGGTCGGGCAAGACCACTTTCGCCAAGCTCCTGGTCCGGCTGCTCGATCCGAGCCGGGGGACGGTCTCGATCGGCGGGGTCGATGCCAGGCGCATCCCGCTGCAGGAGCTTCGCTCGCGGGTTGCCTTCGTCCCCCAGGAGGGGTTCCTCTTCGACGACACCATCGGGGCCAACGTTCGCTATGGCCAGCCCGACGCATCCGATGCCGAGGTTTGGACCGCGTTCCACGAGCTCGGGCTCGGGGCCTGGGTCGAGGACCTGCCGCGCGGGCTCGATACCCAGGTCGGCGAGCGAGGAGGGAACCTGTCCTCCGGGGAGAGACAGCTGGTGGCACTGGTGCGGGCCTGGATCGGGTCGCCCGACCTCCTCGTCCTCGACGAGGCCACCTCGGCGGTCGACCCTGCACTCGATGTCGCCCTGAGACAGGCAATAGAGCGTCTCACCGAAGGGCGCACGTCGGTCACCATCGCCCATCGCATGGCCACCGCCGAAGGGTCGGACGAGGTCCTGGTCTTCGACGCGGGGAAGCTGATCGAGCGGGGTCACCATCGTGAGCTGCTCCGCCGGGGCGGTGTCTACGCCGCCCTCTACGTCGACTGGGCCGCCGGAACCAAATCGTTGTGAGGGAGGTCTCCCGGCGAAACGGGGGGAGCGCCGGACCTGAGGCAGGGCGGAGTTGGTTCACACATCTGGAGGTGGTATGTAGTGGCCGGTGGTGAACTTGCCACCCTCCACCGGCACCTCCCAGATCGATCCCTTGGAGCAGTAGAAACGGGAGCTGAGCTCGAGCCCGGCCCACATCATCCGGTTGATGAGAGCGGGAATCACGTCGCCGTGGGAGCAGATCACGGCGTTTGCCCCGACGACACCGTCGACCAGGGCGTAGGCGGCATCGAGGTCTGCCTCCTCGGCGAGCTCGGGGTACGTCTCGATCGGGGCTCCGATCATCTCGGCGAGGGGCCCCACGGTCTGCACGCAACGGTCGTACGGGCTGGTCAGGATGCGCTCGATCCCGGCATCGGCCAGCGATCGGGCGATGGCCTCGGCCTGACGGCGACCCTTCTTGGTCAGAGGCCGCCTGGTGTCCTCGCCGGTCCACTTCTCCCGATTCGCCGCCGTGCCATGACGAAGCAGGTAGAGGGTGCTGGTCTGGGCGAGCCTCTTCAGGTCGGTCTGCTCCACCAGCTCGCGGTCCTGGTCGTAGCTGAGCTGTTTCAGTGCACGGCGCCTCGACAGCCACTTGACCTCGTCGACCTCCGGGTTCTTCTTGAAGCCCGGGCTGTCGGGCAGGGGCTTCAAAGCGAACCAGTTCACTTCCTTGACTCCGCCGGGGACCCGGTACCGCGTGGTGCCCACCGGGGCGACGACCCGGCATTTGTACCCGGTCTCTTCGAGCACCTCGCGAAGCGCCGTCTGCTCCGGTGTCTCACCGTCGTCGGCCTTGCCCTTGGGCAAGGACCAGTCGTCGTAGCGGGGACGATGGGCGACGAGGACGCGGAGATTGCCTTTTTGCGTCCTCCGATAGACAACACCCCCGGCGGCTCGTATGAGTCGTGTCACCGCGGGGACTCTATATCCCGGTTGGCGGCCCTCCCCAGCCATCCGTCCCGGGGCGGGCTTCGCCGGTTCTGACCAGTCAGGTGACGGATCCTGAGAGCACCAAGTCGACTCCTTCGTCGACTGTGTCCGCCCAGACCAGGTCGTCCTCGAAGGCGCCGGCCATGTCGACCAGGGCCCGGGCCAGGGCCTTCCATCCCGGGCCCACCGCCACGCTGACCCGGGGAGTGGCGCCGCCCTGTCTCAGGATGTGATTGGTGTTCCAGGAGATCAACAATTCGGCCGCGGTCCCGATCGAGCCAGGCAAGGCGAGCGTGGCGGTGGAGCGCTGCATCATGATGTCGATCCTGTTGGCCAGGCTGGAGGCCTCGATCACCTCGTGGACAAACGGGTTGGGGGTGGAGCGATCGGGGAAGAGGACGGGTGCGGTCACCCCGATCACGCGACCCCCCGCCTCGGCCGCCCCCCTGGAGACCGCCTCCATGGTGCCCCCGTAGCCGCCGGTGATGACGGTGAAGCCCTCGCCGGCGATGCGGGCACCGGCCCGGCGGGCCTCCTCCCATTCGGTCGAGCCAGGCGCGGTCTGGGAAGATCCGAACACGGCGACACCCCCATTCGCGCTCAAGCGGTCAACGCCTCCCTGATTCCGGCGACAACGCGTTCGGCGTCGATCAGTGCATGTCTCTCGATGGCGAACTGGGGCCATGGGATGTCGAAACCGGTCACCCGGACGATCGGGCCCTGCAAGTCGTAGAGGGCCTCCTCGGCGACCACGGCGGCAACGTCGGCGGCCACACCGGCCGAGCCCTGGGGCTCCTGGACCAGGAGCAGCCTTCCGGTCTTCCGGACCGAGTCGAGCACCGTCTCCCGGTCCCACGGGAAAAGGGTGCGGAGATCTATCACCTCCACCGAGGCCTCCACCTGCCCGGCGGCGTCCAATGCGACCGGGACCATGCCGCCATAAGTGACGAGGGTGAGATCGGTCCCAACCCTCCTCACCCGGGCTCTGCCGATGGGAAGACCGTAGCGTTCGAGGGGGACCTCCTCACGTCCCGCCCGATACAGCACCTTGGGCTCGAGGAAGATCACCGGGTCGTTACCGGTGAGGGCGGAGGCAAGCAGTCCCTTGGCATCGATCGGCGTCGACGGGCATACCACGACCAGCCCCGGGGCATGGACGAAGTAGGCCTCCGGCGAGTCGCAGTGGTGCTCGTGGGCCCCGATCCCCGCTCCGTTGGGGAAGCGGACCACGACCGGCACCTGAGAGCTCCCCCTGGTGCGGAAGCGGTAACGCCCTAGATGGCTGACGATCTGATCGAACGCGGGGTAGACGAAGCCGTCGAACTGGATCTCGGCGACAGGTCGCGCCCCGGCCAACGCCATGCCGACCGCGCTGCCGACGATGCCGGACTCGTTGAGCGGGGTGTCGATCACCCTTGACTCGCCGTAGCGCTCCTGGAGACCCTCGGTGATCCGGAACACACCGCCGGCCAGGCCCACGTCCTCACCGAGCACGATCACACTCGGATCGTTCTCCATCGCCTCGTCGAGCGCCGAGTTGATCGCCTCCGCCATGGTCATCGACCTGGTGGGGCCCGTTGCGACCTCGTCGCGGCCGATTTCCCAGATCTCCTCGGGCTGGAACCGGGTCGGCTCCTCATCGTGCGATCTCTGCATCGCCTCCAATTGCCGCACGACGTGAGCAGGTATCCGGTGGAACCCATGCCTGATCGCATCGTCCCTTCCCGGGAGGGGTTGGGCCTCGATCTCGGCTATGGCCGCGGCCACCAGGTCGGAGGTCTCCATCGCGACCTTCTCTTCGACCGCCGCGTCCAACTCGCCCCGAAGCTCGAGAAAGAGGCGGAGCCTCTCGATCGGGTCTCGTCTGCGCCAGCTCTCCTCCTCCTCCCGGGTCCGGTAGAGGGATGGATCGTCGGCGGTGGCGTGGGGGCCATAACGGTAGGTCATGGCCTCGATCAGGGTGGGCCCATGACCCTCCCGCGCCCGGTTGACCGCCATGCTGGTCGCCAGATAGACGGCAACGGGGTCCATGCCGTCGACACGCAGCCCCTCGAATCCGTAGGCCTCCGCCTTCTGAGCGATGGTCTCCGCCGCCGTCTGCTTCTCGTAGGGAACCGAGATCGCATAGAGGTTGTTGGCGCAGATGAAGACCGTTGGCGTCTTCCACACCCCGGCGAAGTTCATCCCGGAGTGGAAGTCGACCTCGGAGGTGGCACCGTCACCGAAGTAAACCGCGGTGACCGTCCTCTCCCCCCGGATCTTGCTCATATAGGAGTAGCCGACGGCGTGGGGGAGCTGGCTGGCGATGGGGACGGCCACCATGGCGGTGCGATACTTCTCCATGTCCCATCCGGCGTTGGGCAGACCCCTCCAGTAGGCGAGGAGCACCTCGATGGGAAGGCCCCGTGTCACCTGCACCCCGTGCTCCCGATAGGAGGGAAAGACGAAGTCGTCGGGGTCGAGGGCGAGGGCGGAGCCGATCTGCACCGCCTCCTGTCCCTCCAGCATGGCGTAGGTGCCGATCCTCCCCTGACGCTGCAGGGCGAGCATGCGCCGGTCCAACTCCCTGGCCAGCACCATGTTGCGATACATCTGCTGGTAGAGGTCGGGGTCGAGACGCGGGTCATCGCCCACGAGTTGGCCGTCGGTGTCGATCACCCGAAGGGCGCTGGTCTTCGAGGTCAACTCGCTCTCACTCGGAATCAGAGCCTCCAATCCCCGGCCCAGACCTGACCTGCGTGTCGTCACCATTTCTCCTTGGACGAGGAGAGGTCGCGACCGGTGTCTCGCTCCCAACCTTACGGATTCACCGGCCCGCCGTCTCCCGAAACCTGACGTCGCAGTGTGGCATGTCGGTCCTTGTACCAAGTACCAAGTACCAAGTACCAAGTACCGTTCACCCCCATGCCCAGATTTCGGCCGGACGTCTCCGCCTTGAGCGCCTACGCCCCAGGCCGGACGATCGAGGAGGTCGCGGCGCGGATCAGGATCCGCCCCGACGACATCGTCAAGCTCGCCTCGAATGAGAGCCCCGACGGTCCTTTTCCCGGGGTGATCGAGGCGGCGACCAGGGTCCTGGGCACGTCGAACCGCTACCCGGACAACGATCACCTGGAACTGGCCGCCGCCTTGTCGCGGACGCTCGAGGTGCCATCGGGGAATCTCTGGTTCGGCAACGGGAGTGTCGGGCTCCTCGGCCACATCGCGCTCGCCGTCGGTGGCCCGGGCACCAGCGCCGTCTATGCGTGGCCCTCCTTCGTGATGTACCGCATCGCCTCCCGATGGGCGATGAGCGAATCGGTGGAAATCCCCCTCGACGATGGGCATGCTCACGATCTGGAGGCGATGGCCGATGCCATCAGGCGAGACACCACGCTCGTGTACGTCTGCAATCCCAACAATCCGACCGGGACCATCGTCTCCTCCGAGCAAATGAGCGCATTCATCGACTCGGTGGACGAGTCGGTGCTGATCGTCATCGACGAGGCCTACCACGAGTTCGTGACCGACGGCTCGCATGCCAGCGCCATCCCTCACGCCCTCGCCCGTCCCAACGTCGTGGTGCTGAGGACCTTCTCCAAGGTCTTCGCTCTGGCGGCACATCGGATCGGCTATGGCGTCGCTCGACCTGACACGATCACCGAGTTGCGCAAGGCTCAAGCTCCTTTCACCGTTACCCAGGTCGCCCAGGCGGCGGCGGCGGCCTCGCTCCGCGACCGGGGCGAGTTGGAGAGGAGGGTCGAGGCCAACCAGAGGGCACGACACCAGCTGTTGGGCGTCCTGGCGGAGCGGGCGCTTCCTCATTCGAAGAGTCACGCCAACTTCGTCTACTTCGAGCTCCGCCTGCCCGGTGAGGAAGCCGCGGCCCGCTTCACCGAAAGAGGGGTAATCGTGCGCCCGATGTCCGGTGGTTGGCTGCGGGTGACGATCGGCTCCGAGCCGGAGAACCGGCGCTTCGTGGAGGTGCTCGACGAGGTGATCGCGGGTCTCTGACGATTTGGGGTGTCTCCCCGGAAACGGCAACCTACAGCGGTGATCCCACAGCTCATTCAGGAGAAGTCGTGAAGTCAATAGTCTCCACCCTGGCGTCGGTCGCCCGACGTGCCCCATGGGTGGTCATAACGGTCTCCCTGGCTCTCACCGGAGTCTTCGGGTACCTGGCCGGGCAGGTCGAAGTCGCCACCGGCAACGAGGGCTTCGCCCCCGACTCTCCGGAGATCGCGGCCAGCGAGCGCATCTCCGAGCTGTTCGGCGATGCCTCCTCCGAATCTGCGCTCCAGGTCCTGATCAGGGACGAAGGTGGCGACGTGATCACGGCCGACGGCCTCCGCACCGCGATGGCCACGGCCGAGACGATCAGGGCATCGAGGGTCGGCGACCTCATCGCCGACCGTGCCGATCGCCCCGGGATATTCCATTACCTGAGCGGCGTCGAGCAGGCATTGATGGCCCAGGGCCTCGATCCATCCCAGGTCACGGATGAGCAGGTCAAGGCAACCTACGCCGAGGCTCTCGACGGGGACGGCGAGTTCGACGCCCCACCCGAGCAAGCCTCGTTCCTTGCCCAACTCGCCTCCCAGGACCTCGATGTGGGCAACGGAACGGCGCAGGCCGGAATGGTGCTCGCTTTCGTCAGCCCACCGGATGGTGACGCCGAGGAGTCGTTCAACGCTCAAGTGGCCGCCGAGGAAGCCATGGCCGGGGATCTCACCGCCATCGACACCGAGCTCGAGATCCTCCCCTTCTCCTTCCCCCTCCTCCTCACCGGCACGGACGACTTCACCGCAGAGGTAGGGGAGCTGTTCGCCCTCGCCTTCGCCGTGATCCTGGTGATTCTCATCTTCGTCTACTGGCTCAAGCCCGATCAGCTCGGCTGGCTGCGAGCCGGCCGGAGGACTCTCGCCGACACTGCGGTGACCCTGCTCTCCATCGTGATGGCCATCGGTTGGATGCAAGGGATAGGTGTCTTGCTCGAGCGAGCCGGGATCATCGACGCCTTCTCCGCCCCCACCCAGATCGTCCCCATCCTCCTCGTCGGTCTCGGCGTCGACTACGGGATCCATCTCAACTCCCGTTATCGGGAGGAGATCGGCGAGGGCCTCTCCGTGGACGACGCGATCGGGGGAGCCATCAAGTCCGTGGGGATCGCTTTGGTTCTGGCCACGCTGACGACCGTCATCGGCTTTCTCACCAACGTGTTCAGCCCGATACCGGCGTTGAAGGACTTCGGTGTCCTCGCCGCGGTCGGAATCCTCGCCGCCTTCCTCCTGATGCTCGTGTTCCTCCCCTCGGTGCGAATCGTCGCCGATCGACGGGCAGCGAGGAAAGGAACACTCCCGGTGGCTGCTCTGCAGCAGCACGGTGATCGTCTGCTGCCCAAGGCGATGCAGAGAACGGCGGTCCTCGCCGAGCACGCCGCGGTCCCCACCTTGATCCTGGCCCTGGCCCTGGGCGGTCTCGGTTGGTACGGATTCACCCAGCTGGAGACGAGATTCTCATTCACCGACTTCCTCCCTTCGGACTCCCCCTACGTGTTGACCCTCGGCATCCTCGAAGAGGACTTCGCAGGCGGGTTGGGGGAGACGACACAGGTCCTGGTGGAAGCACCCGACGGGGGTGTCATCGACGCGGCCCTCCACAATGCGCTGGTCGACGCAAACGCCGGATTGTCCGGCGTCGACGACGTGGCCACGGTGGAGACCGCGCAGGGCGAGTTCGTAAACGCGGTCTCCCCAATCGGGATCCTGGGCCAGGCCCTCTCCGGGGATCCCGCCTCGGCGCCCGAGCTCTTCGCCGCGGCCCAGCAAGTGGGGTTGGGCCCGGATCTGAAAGTGGCGGAGTCGGTCGATGTCGGCCTCCTCTACCAGGCCTTGCTCGATGCGGTCCCCGAACAGGCGGGTCGGGCGATACACGCCGGGGACCAGGGAATCGACGCCCTGCTCTGGGACATCACCACGACGGCCGGCGAGACCCCCGGCGAGCTCAGGGTCGGCCTCGACGCTGCCTTCCAGCCAGTCCGCGACACCGGTGCCTCGGCGATCACCACCTCTCAGAATGTGATCGGGGATGTGGTGGTCGGATCGCTGACCGAGTCGCAGAGCAGGTCGCTTTTCATCACCATCGCGGTCTCCGCCCTGGTCTTGGTCATCACG
>Ga0214469_1000263_pt1 | contig 17430 bp, 17 predicted proteins | sample RVTome_10_FD_187340 | JGI IMG/M metagenome (GOLD analysis project Ga0214469, IMG submission 187340) | Soil microbial communities from uranium-contaminated site in the Upper Colorado River Basin, Wyoming, United States - RVT153D57 HiSeq ... | reverse complement strand
CCTCGACGTCCCCGTCCCGTCCGAGCGCCGCACGCTGCCGTGGTCGCACCAGCACCTCGCGGGCCGCCTGCGCGTGCGCGTGACGCGGCGCGGGCGGCTCGTCTACGAGGGCGAGAGCGCGCTCGCGGGCCTCGAGCTCGGCCGGGCGCCCTGACGGGCGGCACGGTCGCGCGGCCACCCGGCGCGACCGTCGCGCCGGCCACCCGGGCCGACGTGCCACGCTGGAAGGCATGGATGCCGAGACGCTCGAGCTGATCGAGCGCGCGCTGGCCGAGGACGTGGGCGCCGGCGATGTGACGACCGAGGCCACGGTGGACGCCGGCGCGCGCGCGCGGGCGCTGATCACCCAGAAGGAGGCCGGCGTCATCTCCGGTCTGGCCGTCGCCGCGGCCGTGTTCCGGCGCCTCGACGCCGATGCGGTGGTCGAGCGCCTTGCACCGGAGGGCGAGTGGCGGGTGGCCGGCGCGCCGGTACTCAGAGTCGAGGGCTCGGCGCGGGCGCTGCTGACCGCCGAGCGGACGGCCCTGAACTTCCTCGGCCGCCTCTCGGGGATCGCCACGGCGACGGCGAAGGTCGTGCGGGCGGTCGAGCGGGCGGGCGGCGGCGCGAGGATCCTCGACACGCGCAAGACCACGCCCGGGCTGCGCACGCTCGAGAAGCGCGCGGTGGCCGACGGGGGCGGCGTCAACCACCGCGCCGGCCTCTACGACGCGATCCTCATCAAGGAGAACCACTCGGCCGCGGCCGGCGGTGTCGGCGAGGCCGTGCGGCGCGCCCGCGCGGCGCGGCCGGACCTGCCGCTGGCCGTGGAGGTCCGCGACGCGGCGGAGATCGACGCCGCGCTCGAGGCCGGCGCCCCGCGGCTGCTGCTGGACAACATGACGCCGGAGGAGGTCCGCGCGGCCGTCGAGCGGGTCGGCGGCCGGGCCGAGCTCGAGGCGTCCGGCGGGGTCGACGCGGAGACAGTTTTGGTCTATGCGACCATTGAGGGGCTACACTACGTCTCGATGGGCGCCCTCACCCATTCCGCGCCCGGGCTCGATCTCTCCCTGGCCCTGGAGGCCCTCCCCTCGACATGACTCTGCTTTCGCTCGACAACATCCCTGCGCTGCAGTCCGAGGTCCGCTCCCTTGCCGCGGAGCGCGGCGCCGTGATCCTCGCGCACAACTACCAGCTGCCCGAGGTCCAGGACGTCGCGGACTTCGTCGGCGACTCGCTGGGGCTCTCGCAGCAGGCTGCGAGGACCGACGCCGAGGTGATCGCGTTCTGCGGCGTGCACTTCATGGCCGAGACCGCCTCGATCCTGTCGCCGGACAAGACGGTCCTGCTGCCCGACCCCGACGCCGGCTGTTCGCTGGCGGACTCGATCAGCGCCCCCCAGCTGCGTGCCTGGAAGGCGCAGCATCCGGGCGCGGTCACGGTGATGTACGTCAACACGACGGCCGAGGTGAAGGCGGAGACCGACTACTGCGTGACGTCCTCGAACGCCGTGCAGGTCGTCGAGCACATCTACCGCGAGCACGGCGAGGACACCGAGATCCTGTTCGGGCCGGACATGTTCCTGGGCGCCTACGTCGAGAAGGTCACCGGCCGTCCGATGCGCGTGTGGGACGGCGAGTGCCACGTCCACGCCGGCATCCGGCCCGCCGACATCCGCGAGATGCGCTCCAGCCACCCCGATGCCGACTTCCTCATCCACCCCGAATGCGGCTGCTCGACGTCGGTGATGGAGTACGTCGCCGCCGGCGACGTCGACCCCGACGGCGTGCACATGCTCTCCACCGGCGGCATGCTCGGCTACGCGAAGGGCGCCCCGGCGGGCGCGACCGCGATCGTCGCGACCGAGACCGGCATGCTGCATCCGCTGCGCGAGGCGCGCCCCGACGTCGACTTCGTGGCCGCCAACGAGGCGGCGAGCTGCCGCTTCATGAAGATGATCACGCTGCCGAAGCTGCGCGACGCGCTGCGCGAGATGGCGCCGGTCGTGAAGGTACCCGAGGCGGTGGCCGAGCGCGCCCGGCTGCCGATCGAGCGCATGGTGGCGATCGGCTGAGAGCGTTGTCGGGGGGCGGCCGGTGCCGCCCCCCGACGGTTCCCCTCCCCGCGACCTCCGGCGGGGCCCTGCTGGTGTGACACGCGCGCCCGGCGCGCGTGACGGTCGGCCTGTCAGAAGATGAACAGCGCCTACGGTGTGACGCCGCCGAGGCCGTCGTCGCCCGCCGCGGGCTCGTCACCGACGGCGTCTGCGGGCGCGCCCGGCTGCTCGGCGACCTCGTCCTCGGCGGTCGGCTCCTCGCCCGCGGGAGGCTCCTCGGGCTCGTCCGGGGCGACCTGCTCGGTGGTCGGCTCCGGCGTGGCCGTCGGCACGGGGGAGGGAGTGGGCGCCGCCGGCGCAGGGGCCTGCTCGACCGGCGGCGAAGCGGCCTGCTGCTCGACCGCCGGCGGCGGATCCACGGCGACGCCGCGGTGCCCGTGGTCGACCCGGCTCGCGACGCGGTGCGGCGCGCGGTCCGGTTGCTCGATCGTGGCGGCGATCCGCTCCCGCACGTGAGGCTCGTCCTCGCGCGGGCGTCGCCGCTCGCCCCCGCCGGCCGCCGGCCCGGGGGCCGGCACGGGTTCGGCGCCCTCCTCGGTCACGCCGGCCGGCTCGCGCGCCTCGACCGACTGTCCGTCACGCTCCTGGGGGCCGTCGATCACGGCCGGCGCCGTCGCGGCGCTGCCCGCGATCACGGCCACGGTGCCGGCCTTCGCCGCCCATGTCGCGCCGCCGGTGCCAGCGGCCGCCACCAGCTCCCCGATCCGCTGGGCCGTCGCGTCGCCGCGCGTGCCCGCGGCCGCGAGCCACGCGGCCAGCGGCCACGGCACGAACGCCGTGGCGGCTGCGCGCACGGACACGCGCGCGCGGTGCACGAGCTGTCGCAGCGCGGTGCTGGAGACGCCGAGGTCGCGCGCCACCTGCTCCTGCCCGTGGCCGTCGATCGCGGTCCGCAGCAGCGCGTCGCGTTGGCGGTCGGGGAGCGCGGCCACCGCCGCGAGGGTCCGGTGCACGAGCACGCGCCGCTCGAGCACCTCCTGCGGGTCGCCGGCGGCGGCCAGCGTCTCGACGAGCTCGTCGAGGTCGTGGCCGCCGGCCCGGAGCTGGTTGAACGCCGTGTTGCGCACGATCCGGTAGAGCCACGGGCGCAGCTCGCGGACGTCTTCGCCGCGCCGCAGGGCCGTCCAGGCGGACACGAGGGCGAGCTGGAGCGCGTCCTCCGCCCATGCCTCGGGCAGGATCCGCCGGCAGGCCCGCAGGAGCGGCCGCCGGTAGCGCTCCACGATGGCCTCGAACGCGCGGTCGTGGCCCGCGCCCGCCAGCGCCGCCAGCCGGGAGTCGGACTGGGTCCGCAGCAGGACCGTCGACGGCGATCGCATCTACCCGCTGCGACACGCCCGGGCGCCGGAAGTTACGGCGCAATTCCTCGGGTCGGCACCCGAAGCGCCTCGCGTTGTGGCGCGCCGCCGCTACCGCCAGCATCGGCCGGATGCGATACCGGCTGCTCGGCGACTTCCGCGAGCCGCAGCCGGCCGGGCCGGGGGGCGGCCAGGCGCCGCGCGCCGCACGCCGCGGCGGCATGCGCGCCACGATCGTCGGCACCGCCCGGCGCGACGTGCTCCGCGGTACCCGCGGGCGCGACGTGATCGCCGCGCGCGGCGGCGACGACCTGGTCCGCGCCCTCGAGGGCGACGACGTCGTCTGCGGCGGCGCGGGCGTGACCGGCTGCTCGGCGGTCCCGGCCGCGACCGCCGGCGAGGGTGAGCGCCTACGCGGGCTCGGGCAGCAGCTCGAGCCCACGCTCGGCGGCCTCGCGCACCACCGCGAGCTGCTCCACCTTGCGCTCGAACTCGGCCGCCGTGTAGCAGTGCACGTCCGCGGTGGCGCCCATCTCGTAGGCGTCCCACAGGCTGCCGCAGACGTAGACGCGCTCCAGCCACGGGACCCCGTCGAAGAAGTCCGAGACGAGCACGACGACGAACTCAGGGCCGCGCTCTCGCTGCGGCCCCGCGCCGCGCAGGTCCGCGACACGCGCGCCGCCCAGCAGCGCCCGCTGGACCGGCCAGCGGTCCGCGACTCGCTGCACGTAGCGCTCGAGCTCGCGGTGGTTGAGCTCAGGCAAGGTCACTCGCCGCGGATCGTGGCAAACGCGGCGCTAGGGCGCAACGGAGATCCGGTCCGTCGCGGGCACCACGAGCGGTGCGCCGGTCAGCGACGGGGCCAGGTACGCCTCGAGCGCGGCGGTGTCTTCCGGTCCGCCGATCTGCTGGGCGCCGTGCTCGAGCGGCCCGAAGCGGCCGGGGCGTACGACCAGCTTCGAGCTGACCGTGATCCGGTAGAGGCGCCGGAGCTCGACCGGCGCGCCCGCGATGCGCAGGCCGGACACCGGGTTCGCCGCGCCGGCGCACGGCCGGCCCTGGATCGACGCCGCGACCTGCGCGCTCCACGTGTAGGTCACGCCGGTCGAGGGCTGCAGGAACCGGGTCCGCGGACGCCCGCACCACTGGCGCTTGAGCAGCTCGAGCACGTCGGCGCCGTAGAGCGACATCGTGACCAGCGTCGAGCCGAACGGCAGCGACCTGAAGGCGCGGCCGAACGTGATGTCGCCCGCCGGCAGCCCTGTCCGCAGCTCGCTCGGGTTGGCCAACGCGGCGTGGGCGTCGCTCGCCTGCAGCATGGCGTCCGCCATCAGGTTGCCGAGGGGGCGCTCCCCGGAGTCGTCGGGTACGCGGCTCGCGCGCGTCGCCAGCCGCCCGACCAGGCGCAGGCGCAGCGGGTCGGCGAAGTGCGCGTAGTGCGCGATCAGCTCGCTGATGTCCGGCGCGCGCATCACGTCCTGGCCGACGATCCAGTTGTCCGCCCGCGCGCGCACGATGTCGTTGCGGCGACGGTTGATCTTCAGGTCCAGACGCGTGATCAGGCGCCCGTACGAGCCGGCGCTGGTCACGCGCCGGCGGTCGATGACGCAGTCGTAGGCGGCGTGCGTGTGGCCGGTGATGAACACGTCGACCTCGCGCGACGTGCGGCTGACGATGTCCTCCAGCGGGCCGGACAGGCCGGGGCAGCCGTCGGGTCGCCCGCGACGCGCGGGCGAGCCCCCCTCGTGCAGGAGCACGACGATCGCCCGCACCTTGCGGCGCTTGAGCGCGCGGACGTAGCGGTTGGCAGTCTCCGCCTCGTCGGTGAACTGCACGACGCTCGCGGTGGCGGGCGTGACGAACCCGCTCGTCCCCTCGAGCGTCATCCCGATGAAGCCGATGCGGACGCCGCCGACGCGCCGGATCGCGTACGCCGGGAAGAGCGTCCGGCCGGTCCGGCGGCTGATCACGTTGGCGGCCAGGAAGCGGAACTCCGCTCCGCCGAAGCCGGAGCCGTCGCGGCAGCCGTCACGCGGGTGGCAGCCGCCGCGCTGGAGCCGCAGCAGCTCGGCCGGGCCCTCGTCGAACTCGTGGTTGCCGACCGCGCTGAGATCGAGCCCGATCTGGTTCATCGCCTCGATCGTCGGCTCGTCGTGGAAGAGCGACGACAGCAGCGGGCTGGCGCCGACCAGGTCGCCCGCCGCCACGACCAGCGTGTTGGGGTTGCGGCGCCGCAGCCGGCGGACCTGGGTGGCCAGGTACTCCGCGCCGCCGGCGTCCACGAGCAGCCGCGTCCCCGGCCGCGGCCGCCGCATGACCGTACCCGGCGTGTGCGGCTCGAGGTGGCCGTGGAAGTCGTTGATCGCGAGCAGCTGGACCTTCACGGGCCCGCGCGGCTGCTTCGGCCTCTCGCGTTTCTGCGCGAGGGCGGGCGGGGCGGCGACCAGCGCCAGCACCGCGGCGAGGATCAGCGTCCGGGCCACCGCGGCCTACAACAGCAGACGGCGGCGGAAGGTGCGGGGCTCAGGCCGCGAACTCGCTCGCCTCGTGCGGGCCGACGCAGGCGACTGATGCCTCGACCGAGACCCCGCGGGCGACGTCCGCCACCTGCTCGAACGTCGTGCGGTCGAGCGCGGCGATCGCCTCGTCGGGGTCGATCTCCTGCCCGAACACGACCGACTGCGTCGCCGCGTAGCGCGCCACCGCGTTGGTGTTCTCGAACGCGAGCACGCGGCGGCCGGCGGCGTACGAGCGGGCGCGCTCGAACTCGCCCTCGCGCGGGCCGTCGGTCCGCAGCTCGTCGACGATCTCGCGCATCCGCGTGTACGCCTCCACGCACTTGCCGGACTCCAGGCCGGCCGAGAGCTGGAGGATCGGCACGTCCGCGAACGCGTGGTCGACGGAGTAGACCGAGTACGCGAGCCCGCGCTGCTCGCGGATCTCGTCGAACAGCCGCGAGCCCATCGAGCCGCCCAGCAGCGTCGAGTAGACGCCCAGAGCCGCGCGGGCCTCGGGGTCGCGCGGGTCGATCGCCGGCCGATAGGAGATGCGCAGGTGCGACTGGTTGGAGTCGCGCGGCTCGACCAGCGTCTGCGGCGCGAACGGCGGCGCCGGCTCGCTGCCGCCGTCCGGCGAGATCGACGGGAAGCGGCCGAACGTCTCAGCCAGCTCGGAGTCGTCCGGCATCTCGGACAGGTTCCCGACCAGGAACGCGCCGCCGCGCGACCCCGCCCACTGGCGTGACCGGAAGGCGACGATCGCCTCGCGAGTGAAGGTCCGCAGGTGCTCCTCGGGCCCGAGCACGGGCCGCCCGAGCGGGTGGTCGCCGAAGGCCGCGCGGTCGATCAGGTGCTCGGCCACCACCGACGGCTGGTCGTTGGCGCGCGCGATCTCCTGGATCACCACGCCGCGCTCGCGGTTGAGCTCCCCGGCGTCGATCTTCGGCCGGCCGACGAAGTCGGTCAGCAGGTCGATCGCGTCACCCACCACCTCGGCGCGCGACGTGATGTGGAACGCCACGAGGTCGTGCGACGTGTAGGCGTTGAGGACGGCGCCCATCCGCTCGGCCGTCTCGTTGACCTTGCGGTAGTCGTCGTACTTCTGGCCGCCCTTGAACACGAGGTGCTCGAGGAAGTGGGCCATCCCGTTCTCCTCCGGCCGCTCGGTGCGAGCGCCGGCGTCGAACGCCACGAGGACGGTGGTCGCCCGCGTCCCCTCGATCTCGATCCGGTGGACCGGCAGGCCCGAGGGGAGGGTGGACGTTTCGATTCGCGCCATCCCCGTAACGTCGCACATCCGCCCGCGCATGCGCTGCCGGATGGGCGAGATCACCATCTCATCCGACTGCGCTTGCGCTGCCGGATGGGCGGGATCTTCATCTCAGCGTGGCGCCGCGGGTCTGCCCGCGGCGCTCCAGATACAGCACGTGGTCGCGGTTGACGAGCACGGCGTTGCCGCGTGTGTCCTGGATCTCGCAGAACCCATGCGCCCCGCATCCGTCGGGCGACAGCCGCGCCGCCACGTCCTCGAGCGTGCCCCTCGCCTCCAGGTGGCGCCCGTCGACCATCTGGATCCTTACGCGCGCGGTGTCGTCTGCCATCGTCGCTCCCTGCTGCAATGTCGGTTTCAGGAAGGGGCGGGGAGGGGTGGGCCCCGCTTCAACGAATTACCCTCCTCGGACGCGATGGCAGCAACCGAACGACATGTCAGGCGCCGCAGCGAGCGGCCCGCACCCGCCGAGGCACCCGCCGCGCGACCCGCAGCGGCGGGCGCGGTAATCGACTTCGACCGGGTCTCGAAGCGCTATCCGAGCGGCGACACGGGCCTCGACGCCGTCTCGTTCGCGATCCACCCGGGCGAGTTCGTGTTCCTGGTCGGGGCCTCCGGATCCGGCAAGTCGACGACGATGCGCCTGCTGATCAAGGAGACCGAGCCCACCGGCGGCACGATCCACGTCGCCGGGCGCGACCTCTCCAAGATCGCGCGCCGCCGGGTGCCGTACTACCGCCGCAACGTCGGCATGGTGTTCCAGGACTACAAGCTGCTTCCCAACCGCACGGTCTACGAGAACGTGGCCTACGCGCTCCAGGTGACCGGCGGCAGCCGCCGCGACATCCGCGACAAGGTGCCGGACATCCTGCGCCTGACCGGCCTGTCGCTGAAGCTGCACAGCCTCCCCGACCAGCTCTCCGGCGGCGAGCAGCAGCGCGTCTCGGTGGCGCGCGCGTTCGTCAACCACCCGCCGCTGCTGCTCGCCGACGAGCCGACCGGGAACCTCGACCCCGAGACGTCGATCGGGATCATGCAGTTGCTCTACCGCATCAACCGCACGGGGACGACGGTGGTGGTCGCCACCCACGACGTCGAGATGGTGGACAGGATGCGCCGGCGCGTGATCGAGCTCTCGCGCGGCCGGGTCGTGCGTGACGAGCGGGCCGCCGGCTACACCGCTCGCGAGACGACCCGCGAGTTCGCGATCCGCATGCGCGAGGACGACGAGTGAGGGTCGGCTTCTTCCTGCGCGAGGCGCTGCGCGCGCTCAAGCGCAACGCGGTGCCGTCGTTCGCGGCGATGGCCACGGTGCTGGTCACCGTGCTCATCCTCGGCGTCTTCATCCCCGTCGTTCAGGCCACCACCGGCGCCGCCAACGAGGTGCGCGGCCGCGTGATCGCCAACGTCTACCTCGTCCGCGACGCCGACGAGAAGGACGTCGCACGCGTGCGCAACCTGCTCGAGAACGACACGCCGAACGTCGCCCGCGTCGAGTTCGTCTCCAAGGACCAGGCGTACGCCGAGCAGCGCCGCAAGAACCCGGATGCCTACGGCGAGCTGGGCGAGTTCAACCCGCTCCCGCACACCTTCCGCATCACGCCGGACGACCCGGACAACATCGCGAAGGTCCGCAACGCGCTGGCGCCGCTCGCGCCGGGCGGCGGGCGCACGGTGACTGACTCCGCGATCGACGAGGTGACCAACCGCGAGGAGGACACGAACAAGATCCTCTCGGTCACGCGCGCGGTGAAGCTGACCACGGCGCTGCTGGCCGGCCTGCTGGTGATCGCCTCCGTCCTGCTGATCGCCAACACGATCCGCCTGTCGCTGTTCGCGCGCCGGCGCGAGGTCGAGGTGATGAAGCTCGTCGGGGCCACCGACTGGTTCATCCGCTGGCCGTTCGTGATGGAGGGCATGCTCGTCGGCGCGCTCGGCGGGCTGCTGGCGGTCCTGGTGCTGGGCGTGTTCAAGGTCGCGGTGGTCGACCCGCTGACGGCCGAGTACGCCCTGATCGCGGCGCCGGACACGATGAGCTTCCCGCTGCTGGTGGCGATCCTGCTGGGGGCGGCGGTCGCCGTGTCGGCGGCCGGCTCGGGCCTCTCGCTGCGCCGCTTCCTGCGCGTCTGACGGCGAATCCGGGCTTACCCGGAGCTGACGACCGCGCGGTACCGTGGATCCGGTCAATGCGCCGCCGTCGCTCGTTCCTGCCCGTGCTCGTCATCCTGCTGCCGGTCGTGCTCGCGGCCGGCATCTGGCTCGGCGGCCACCCGGACGCGTTGCCCGACCCCGTCCGCGACGCGCTGGTCGCGGACAGCGACGGCCGCATCTACGAGCAGGCGATCGACACCATCGAGCGCGACTACTACCGCGAGGTCGACCGCAAGCAGCTGCTCGACAAGTCGCTCGAGCAGGCCGTCGGGTCGCTCGACGACCGCTTCTCGCACTATTTCGCGCCGCGCGACTACGACGACTTCCAGGAGGCGACCGAGGGCCGCTTCGAAGGCGTCGGCATGACGGTCGAGGAGATCGAGCGCGGGCTGCGCGTCCTGACCGTCTACGACGGCTCGCCGGCCGACCGCGGCGGCCTGAAGCCGGGTGACGTCATCACGCGCGTCGACGGCCGGTCGATCGCGGGCGCGAGCTCGGAGGAGTCGACCACGAAGATCAAGGGCCCGGCGGGCACGCCCGTGCGCCTGACCGTGCGCACGGAGGGCAAGCCGCGCGACGTGACGCTGCGGCGCGCCGAGGTCGAGATCCCGGTCGTGCGGGCAAAGATGCGACGCGAGGCCGGCCAGAAGATCGCTCACGTGCGGCTCGCCGGCTTCACCTCCGGCGCCCACGGCGAGGTCGGTGCGGCCGTGCGGAGGCTGCTCGACCGGGGCGCCGGGGGCGTCGTGCTCGACCTGCGCGACAATGGCGGCGGCCTGCTCAACGAGGCGGTCCTCGTGTCCTCGGTGTTCATCCCCGACGGCAAGATCGTGACCACGAAGGGCCGCTCGCGGCCGACGCAAGTCTACGAGGCCACCGGCGGGGCGATCGACGCCGACATCCCCGTGGTCGTGCTCGTCAACGACCGCAGCGCGTCGGCGTCCGAGATCGTCACCGGTGCGCTCCAGGACCGCGACCGCGCGACCGTGGTCGGCACGCGCACCTTCGGCAAGGGCGTCTTCCAGGAGATCGAGCCACTGCCCAACGGCGGGGCGCTCGACATCACCGTCGGCGAGTACTTCCTGCCCAGCGGCCGCAACCTCGGCGGCGGCGGGGTCTCGCGCGGCGCGGGCGTCGAGCCGGACGTGCAGGCCGAGGACGACCCGGATACGCAGCGCGACGAGGCGCTGCTGGTAGCGCTGCGCGAGGCGGCGTGAAGCACCGGACCGCGCGCGCACCCGAGCGCGCGCAGGCCGGACCCGTGGTCGGCGTCCTCCAGAAGCGGGGTCGGTTCTGGACCGTCGAGCCGTTCTTCGCTCGCGGCCGGCGCGTGAACGTCGACCGGCCGCATGGCGCGCGCCAGGGTGACCTGGTGCTGGTGGCGACCGTGGGCCGCGGGGCCGGCCACGGCAAGGTCAAGCGCCGGATCGGGCGGCCCGACACCGCGCGCGACGTGCTCGAGGCGCTCATGCTCGATCGCGGGCTACGCCGGCGGTTCGACCCGCTGGTTGACCGCGAGGCGCGTGACGCGGCCGGCGACGTCCCGGACGTGCCGCGGCGCGACCTCCGCGACCTGCCGACGTTCACGATCGACCCGCCGACCGCGCGCGACTTCGACGACGCGATCTCCGCCGAGCCGCTCGACGACGGCGCGATCCGAGTCTGGGTCCACATCGCCGACGTGGCCGCCCACGTGCGGCCGGGCTCGCACCTCGACCGCGAGGCGTTCCGGCGCGGGACCTCGGTCTACGTGCCCGGCCTCGTGGAGCCGATGCTGCCCGAGGCGCTCTCCAACCAGGCCTGCTCGCTGGTGCCGCACCAGGACCGCCTCGCGGTGACCGTCGAGCTCGAGCTGGCGGGCGCGAAGGTGCGCCGCAGCGCGTTCCACCGCTCGATCATCCGCTCCGACAAGCGACTCGCCTATCCCGAGGTCGACGCGATCTTCGCCGGCGCGGCGCGTGCGGAGGAGCCGTGGGCGGCGTCTCTCGCCGCGGCCCGGCGCGCGGCGGCGGCCCTGGCCGAGGCGCGGCAGGGCGCGCTGGCGGTCGAGACCTCCGAGCCGGAGTTCGACTTCTCGCGCGAGGGTCACGTGACGGCGCTGGCGCCGAGCGAGCAGACCGAGTCGCACCGGCTGATCGAGTACCTGATGATCGCCGCCAACGAGGCGGTCGCCGGCCTGCTCGAGTCACGCAGGCTGCCCGCGCTCTACCGCGTGCACGAGCGGCCGGAGCCGGCCCGGGTCGAGCTGCTGGCGGATCAGCTCGCCTCGCTCGACGTCCCGACTCCGCCGCTCCCGAAGGCGATGACGCCGCAGCAGGCGGCCGACGCCGTCGCCGCGATGTCGGAGCTCGTCGACCAGGAGGTCCGGCGGCGGGGCGGGCACGGGCGGGTCGGCCTCACCTCGCTCGTGCTGCGCTCGCTCAAGCAGGCGCACTACTCGGCGCGCAACCTCGGGCACGCCGGCCTGCGCTCGCCGCGCTACTGCCACTTCACCTCGCCGATCCGCCGCTACCCGGACCTCGTCTGTCACCGCTCGCTGCTGAGCGCGATCGGCGCCGGCGAGGACCGGCCGGCGGCCTCGCGGCTCGACGCCGCGGCCGAGTGGTGCTCGCAGCGCGAGCGCGACGCGGCCGACATCGAGCGCCGGGCCGACGCCGTCGCCCGCTGCTTCCTGCTCGAGACCGAGCTGTTCCAGGAGGGATGGGACCGCGACTTCGAGGGCGAGGTGGCGGGTGTGATCGGCGCAGGCGCGTTCGTGGCGTTCGGCGACGGCCACGAGGGCATGCTGCCGGTGCGGCGGCTGACCGGCGACTGGTGGGAGCTCAACGAGCTGGAGACGATGCTGCTCGGGGCCGGGACCGGTGGGGCGATCCGGCTCGGCGACCCGGTCAGCGTGCGCGTGGAGAAGGTCGACGCCCCACGTGGTCGGGTCGACCTCGTGCCAGCGTGATGTCGGCGCACTGCGCGCAGACCGCCTCGGGGACGAGGCCGAGCCGCACGAGCCCCGCGAAGACCTGGCAGCCGAGGCAGAAGGCGAAGGCCGACTCGAGCGTCGCGGCGGCGACCAGCGCGATCACGAGCGCGCCGGCCGCGGTCTCGGCGCCGAAGCCGAGCGCGAGGACCGCGGCGGTCGTCGTCAGCGCCGCGCCCATGCCCTGCGCGAAGCGCTTGGGCGGGCCCGGGACGTGCTTCGGCGGCCCCAGCCGCGGCGCCGCGACGCGCATCGCGAAGCGCCCGAGCGGGCTCAGCGTCGGGCCGGTCAGCACGCGCGCCCAGAACCCGTAGGCGACCGGGACCAGCAGCCAGTACGCGCCGGTTGCCAAGATGGTGATGCCCGCGATCGCCACCACCCCGGCCACGACGCGCGCGGCCTTCTCGTTGACAGGGTTCGGGAAGCTGAACAAGGCCCTAAATCCTACTAACTCGATCCGGAATGCCAGATATCGCTACCAACCGCCAGGCGCGCCACCGCTACCACTTCCTCGAGACGTGGGAGGCGGGTCTCGTGCTCACCGGCACCGAGGTGAAGTCGCTGCGCGAGGGCAAGGCGCAGATCAAGGACGGCTACGCCTCCGTCAGGGACGGCGAGGTCTGGCTCTACAACGTCCACATCCCGCCCTACGCGCCCGCCTCGCGCGAGAACCACGAGCCGGAGCGCGCGCGCAAGCTGCTCATGCACAAGCGCGAGATCGAGCGGCTGATCGGCAAGACGCGCGAGAAGGGCCTCACGCTCGTCCCCACGCGCCTGTACTTCCGCGACGGCCGCGTGAAGGTCGAGATCGCGCTGGCCAAGGGCAAGGACGTCGGCGACAAGCGCCAGACGATCAAGGAGCGCGAGATGAAGCGCGAGATGGAGCGCGCGATCCGCGCCCGCTAGTACCGGCGACCGCACGGACTTGCGTGCGACGGTACTAATCGATCGTCAGGACCGCCTTGCCCGCCACGCGCCGGTCGATCAGCGCGGCGAGCGCGCGGTCGGCGTCGCGCCAGCTCGTCGTGAGGTCGACCTGCGGGTCGAGCCGGCCGGCGGCCAGCTCGGCGACCAGCAGCTCGAGGTCGCGCCGGCCGGAGCGGTGGAAGACCAGCTCGTCGAAGACGCGCAGGCCGTAGAGCCGGGCCCCGCCGCGGTTGTAGAAGCGCGAGACGTCGAACGTGGTCGGCTCCGGCGAGGACGCGCCGAAGGCGACGACCGTGCCCTGCGGGGCGGTGCGCGTGAGCGCGGCGGCGAGGCTGGCGCCGCCGACCGACTCGAGCAGCAGGTCGAACGGCTCGCCCTCGGGGGCCAGCTCGGTGATCAGCTCGTCGGCGCCGAGCTCCCGCAGTCCGGCGCCGCGCTCGGCGTTGCGGACGACTCCCGTGACGTGCGCGCCGGCGCGCTTGGCGAGCTGGATCGCGTAGCGGCCGACGCCGCCGGCGGCGCCGGTCACCAGCACGCGGCGGCCGAGCAGCGGGCCGCCGACCTCGAGCGCGCGGATCGCGGTGAGGCCGGCGACCGGGAGCGTCGAGGCGGCCTCGAAGGAGACGTCGTCGGGCAGCCCGGCCAGTCGGTCGGTGGGAACGGCGGCGAGCTCCGCCCAGCCGCCCTCGGTCGCCAGCCCGACCACGCGGGCGCCCTCGCGCGGGCCGCTCTCGCCCGCCCGGCGGACCACGCCGGCGACGTCCCAGCCGGGGATCGTGCCCTCGGCGCGGGCCGGCAGGCGGCGGACCTCGCCGCGGTTGAGCGAGACGGCGCGCACCTCGACGAGCGCGTCTGACGGCGCCGGCTGTGGCTCGGGCGCCTCCATGAGGGAGACGCCCGAGCTGGAGGAGCGGTCTGCGACGAGGGCGAGCATCAGGTCTTCGTGGGGTTGCCGGACACGACGATGGCGCGCATCAGCCGTTCGTGTGGCACGTGAACACGACGACGCGACGGAACGGCGTGCGCATCAGCCGTTGGTGCGGCCGGTGAACACGATGACACGACGGAACGGCGGGCGCTTGGGCGGGGACGAGGGAGGACTCATCTGGGGCTCCTGTCTTCCGAAAGTACGACGACCATCGTACCAAATGTCCGATGACCGTCGTACAATCATCGTCGTGGCACGCACGCTCCATCATCCCGCCGCCGAGTCGCTCGAGCTGACCGGGGTGCTGCACGCGCTCGCCGATCCCGTCCGGCTCGAGATCGTGCGAGCGCTCGCCTCCGGCGGCGAGTGCCGCTGCGGCGCCTTCGAGCTGCCGGTCACCAAGTCCACCCGCACGCATCACTTCCGCGTGCTGCGCGAGAGCGGCGTGATCGAGCAGCGCGCCGAGGGCACGGCGCTCGTGAACCGGCTGCGCCGCGACGAGCTCGACGAACGCTTCCCGGGGCTGGTTCACTCCGTGCTCAGCGCCCGGTGAGCGCGGCGAGCATGGCCGCCACGGCCGGTCGCGCGCCGCTGCCGGCACGCACCGCCGCGTAGATCCGCCTGCTCCGTGGGGCGCCCGTGATCGGCCTGACGACGACCCCCGGCGGCGGCGGGCCGGCCAGCTCCGGGACGAGGCCGACGCCGGCGCCGGCCGCGACCAGCGCGTAGGAGACGTCGAAGTCGTTCGTGATGTGGGCGAGGCGCGGCTCGAAGCCGGCCGCGCGCGTCGAGTGGACGACGACCAGGTGGCAGAACGACCCCTCGCGACCGGCGATCCAGGGCTCGGCGTCGAGCGCCTTGATGTCGACGCTGTCCTTCGCGGCCAAAGGGTGGCCCTCCGGGAGCGCGACGCGCAGCGGATCCTCGACCAGGTCGGTGCGCTCGAGCGCCGGGTCGGGCGGATTGGGAGCGAATGCGTACTCCTGTGCCAGGACGAGATCGAGCTCGCCGAGCTTGAGCGCCGGCAGGCTGTCCTCGGGCTCCATGTCCTGCGTGGTCACGCTCAGGTCGGGGTGCCGGGCCGCGAGCGCGGCGATCGCGCGCGGCAGCAGCGCGCGGTGCGCGCTGGCGAACGCGGCGCAGCGGAGGACGCCGGCGACCTGCGTGGTGGTGGCCTCGAGCGCCGCCTCGGCGGCCTCCAGCTCGCGCAGGATGCTCTCGGTGCGGATGACGAGCTCCTCGCCGGCGGGGGTCAGGCGCCGGCGGCGGCCGCTGCGCTCCAGCAGCTCGACGCCGGCCTCGCGCTCGAGCGCCGCAAGCTGCTGGGACACCGCGGGGGCGGTGTAGCCGAGCGCGTCGGCGGTCGCCGCGATCGTCCCGCGGGCGGCGAGCTCGCGCAGGACCCGGAGGCGTCGGACGTCGAGCATGCGAAAGCGCAGCTTACGGATATGCCAAGAGATCGCAACTGGATCTTGCGGTCCCGCGTGGTCACCATGGACCGCCATGCGTCCCCTCCACGTCGCCGTCGCCGTCCTGGTCGCCGCCGTCTGGGGCCTGAACTTCGTGGTCATCGAGGTCGGGCTCGAGGACTTCCCGCCGCTGCTGCTGTCGGCGCTGCGCTACCTGCTGGCGTCGTTGCCGCTGCTCCTGATCGGCGGTCGCTCGGGCATCCCGTGGCGGTGGATCGTCGCCGTCGGGGGCGCGATTGGCGTCGTGAAGTTCTCGCTGCTGTTCGTGGGGATGGACGTCGGCATGCCGGCCGGCCTCGCGTCGCTCGTGCTCCAGGTGCAGGCATTCTTCACGGTCGGCTTCGCGGTCGTGCTGCTGGGCGAGCGTCCGCGCGTCGCACAGGCGGCGGGCCTGGCGCTCGCCACCGCTGGGCTCGCGCTGGTGGCGAGCGGGCTCGGCGGCGTCGCCACCCCGGGCGGCTTCGCGCTGGTGGTCGGCGCGGCGGCGGCGTGGGGCGTGGGCAACGTCGCGATCAAGCGCGCGGCGCCCGCGGACCCGCTCCGGTTCATGACGTGGATCTGCGTCATCCCGCCGCTGCCGCTGCTCGCGCTGTCGCTCGCCTTCGAGGGACCCGCGCGCGTCGGCGACGCCCTCGCGGGGATCGACGTCGGCGGCGCCGCCGCGGTGGCCTACATCGCGTTCGCGGCCACCACGCTGGGCTGGGGCCTGTGGGCCTACCTGCTGCGCCAGTACTCGGCCGGCACGGTCGCCCCGTTCTCGCTGCTCGTCCCTGTCTTCGGCCTCGGCTTCGCCGCGCTGCTGCTCGGCGAGCCGCTGACGGTCCGGACCGTCGTGGCCGCGGTGCTCGTCGTCTCCGGCGTGTTGCTGACGCAGCGGGCGCCGCGGATTTCACCGGAGATTGCGGGAATCCCGGCCCGGCGAGCCTTGCGCGACGGCGCGAGCGCTGGCTAGGGTCGCCGGCAGACGCGAAGGTCGAGACGCAGAGAGCGAGGCCATCGAGGTGAGAGGCCCGCCGCCCCGTTCACGACGGTGCTTGCACTGGCGCGGAGGGCTCCTCAAGCGGCTCCCTTCGCGTCGTTTACGTTGGCGCCCCCTGCCCGTCCGGGGGCAGGTTGTGGTGCCCCTGCCCGTCCGGGGGCAGCGTTGTGGTGCCCCTGCCCGTCCGGGTGCAGGTTGTGGTGCCCCTGCCCCGTCCGGGGGCAGGTCGCTCGCCATCCATTGCTCGGTTGACCGGGCTTCGCCCTCCCTCTGGCGCTCCTTGGGGCGTCGGTGGTTCTGCCCCTCTCTCCGGCGCTCCTCGAGGACTTGCCGTCGGCGGTCCTCAGTCGTCGCCGTCGGTCCCTCGGGTGACCCGCCGGACGGGCGGCCGCTCGTCCGGCGCTTGGCGGTGATCTCGGAGTTTGCGGGCGCCGGCGGGCGCGCGTTCGCACCGGTTCTCGGAGAATGCGGGATGGGCGGTTGCGCGCCGTCGTGCGGCTCCCTAGGTTGCGCTCCAGACGCGAAGGTGTGAGTCGCAAAGAGCGAGGCCATCGAGGTGAGAGGCCCGCCGCCCAACACCGGAGGTCGGTTCGCCGGCCGAAGGGGGACCTCGAAGCGGCCCCGCCTTTGCGTCTATTTTCGTTGCGTGGCGCGTTCCCCGGCATATGTCCGTCAAGGCGCCAGGGACCGCGGCGCGGCCGGCCGCTCGCTTCCTCACCCAACCGCAGTTGACGTTCGGCGCCACGCGCGGGCCGCCTCGCCGACTCACGTTCGGCCCGCGCTCGGTTCGGCGCCGCCCGCGACCCGCCTAGTGGGTCTTCTCGGAACGTTGCGCCCGGAAGAC
>Ga0214469_1000260_pt1 | contig 17451 bp, 15 predicted proteins | sample RVTome_10_FD_187340 | JGI IMG/M metagenome (GOLD analysis project Ga0214469, IMG submission 187340) | Soil microbial communities from uranium-contaminated site in the Upper Colorado River Basin, Wyoming, United States - RVT153D57 HiSeq ... | reverse complement strand
GCACTCACCCGCCGAAACGGACGCCGGTGGCGATCCGACGCGATCGAACGGACTACGACCTCGCGGCCGGTCAAACGTCCACAGAGCCTGCCGCGGTCGGTGACCAGCACTTCGTCCACGTCCCAAGCTCGCATGACGCGGCCCGCCTCGTCGATCGAGATCGAGGCGTCCACCACGGCCAGTGGAGCAGGAGCCATCACGTCTCGAACCGTCGTGACCGCTTCGATCACCCCCAGACGCGTTTGGCCAGGTACCGCCCCGGTCGTCATGACCCATTCCCCGCACCGCCGCGGTCAACACCTTCCCCGGGTGGTTCGCCCCGCCCCGGATCGGGTACGGGGCGGGGCGCGGGCGGTGGCCGTGTCGTCGTGCCGAAGGAGGCCACCCGATAACCCGCCTCAAGCGCTACCTCGGAGCATCGCGCGAACGCCCAGCCCGTCGTTCGGCCGATCCTCGCAGCCCGCAGGCCGGTGGCCAGGCGCCCGGCGCGGCCCGACCGCCGTCACGCCAGCGCCACCGCCGTGACCGCTCGAGGGGCGACGACGCGCCGGTCTTTCGCCTCTAGCGACGTCGTCCCATCAGGCTCTCGGCGCGGCCGGCAGGCGCGCGATCAACGCCTGCAGCAACAGCGTCTCGTTGGGGTAACGGATCAGGGCCAGCCCGGCGTCGTCGATGCGGGCCAACGCGTCGACCAGCCGGGCCGAGGTTGAGCCAGGCGGGCCCGCGACCAGGGCGTCGCGGTAGGCGGCGGCTAGGGTGGCCAGCCCGAAGCGCAGCTCCGCCATGCGGAACCGGCGGACCTCACGCCGGTGGCGCGTCTCCGTCTCCCGCTTCCCGGCGCCCCGCAACCCGAACTGCGCGACCTGGGCCTCGACTGCGGTGGCCTCATCGGCTTGCCGCTGCTGCAGCGGTACCAACGCATCGGCGATCATGGCCTGCAGCTCCGCCACGACCTGGGCGGCGCGGGCGCCGGTGCCGTCGAGCCGGTGGGGCACCTCCCGCCATGCCCGGTGCCGCAGGGCCAGGCGGTCATCGGTCGCCAGGGTCCGGGCGCGGTCCATGTCTCCCGACGATGCGGACGCCGCCACCACCGCCCGCTCGGACGCGACACCCTCCGCCGTCAACCGCTCGGCGATGGACTCCACGGCCAGCGGACACACCTCGATGCGAACGCAACGACTGGCCATGGTCACCAGCTCGGGGACCACCTCGGTGGCGAGCAGCACGAACACCGTCGACGCTGGCGGCTCCTCGATGATCTTGAGCAGGTAGCCGGCCGCCTCGTCCTCCATGAGCTCGCAACCCAGGGCGGCGACCACCTTGCGGCCGCCCTCGACCGGCGCCAGCACAGCGTGCCGCACCATGTTCTCGGCCTCGCCCTTGCGGAAGGTCATGCCCTCGGGCTCGACGATCCGCAGATCGGGATGCTGCTCCGCCAAGGCCAGGCGCACGTGGCGCTCGCGGTCGTCGTCGGTGGCATCCGGAGGGGCCAGGACCTCGGCGGCGAAGCCCCGGGCCAGCGCCCGCTTGCCGGAGCCCGGCGGGCCCACCAGCAGGTAGGCGTGGACCGGCGCGCGCGCCGCCGCCTCGAGTTGGCGGATGGCGGCCGCCTGGTCGACGACGTCCCGCCACGGGTCGGTGTCACGGGCTGGCGCCGTCGGCGAGGTCATGGGTTCCACCGATCCAAGGCTGAGGTCATGGGTTGCGGATCCGGAACCTATGACCTCGGGTGCCCGACATGGAACCTATGGCCTCGGTTCGGAAGCCCGCTCGCCGCCCTCGGACGCCCGCCCACCGGCCCCGCCAGCCCCGGCCGCGCCGGCCTCGGCGGCCGCCAGCTCCGGGCAGCGGGCAGTCACAAACTTCCACACCACCGCCTCGACCTCGTCGGCAGGGGCCGTGCCGTCCACCACCACCCAGCGGGCCGGATCGGCGGCCGCCAGCGCCTGGTATCCCCGCATCACGCGGTCATGAAAGCCGTCGCCGGCGGCCTCGACGCGGTCGGGCTCGGGATCGGCGCGGCCGGCGGCACGCGTCGACCCCAGCTCCCGGGGAACGTCGAGCAGCACCACCACATCGGGCGTCAGGCCGGCCGACGCCCAGCCCGACAGCCGGCGCAGGTCGTCGACCGGCAGGCCCCGCCCGAATCCCTGGTACGCGAGCGTCGAACCGACGTAGCGGTCCGAGACGACGTGACGGCCGGCCATCAACGCCGGGCGGACAACCTCGGCCACGTGCTGCGCCCGGTCCGCCGCCATGAGGAGCGCCTCGGCCCGGTCGTCGAGCCCGGTCGTGCGGGCGTCCAGCAGGAGCGCCCGCAACGCGACACCGATGGCCGTTCCGCCGGGCTCGCGGGTCAGCACCGCCCCGAGTCGGTCCGCGAGCCGGGCCGCTTGCGTCGATTTGCCGCTGCCCTCGCCACCCTCGAACACGATGAAGCGGCCGGCGGGCGCCGCCGATCGGCTCATGCCGCCGACCTCTCCCGTGAGCGGATCCCCGACTCTGCGCCCGCCGCGCCGGAACGCAGGCCACCCAGGGCCGCCGCCGACAGGGCACCGGCCACCAGCATGATGATGCCCGCCAGCCACAACGTCAGCCGCACGCCGGGCACCGAGATCTCGATGCCTACGTCGATCTCGCCGCCGACCAAACGGTCGGACACGCCGTCGAGCACGTCCGCCAGCACCGGTCCCGCCGCCATGGCCAGCAGCACGCAGAGCCGCACCAGCGTGTAGAGGGCCGAGAAGACCCGGCCCCTCAGCTCGTCCTCGACGTTCTCGTGCAGCAACGTGAAGCCCAGCACGTAGACGCTGCCGGCGAAGATGCCCATGATCGCCACCCACATCGCCGACAGCATCAGCGTCGACATCGAGACGCCGACGATCAGCGCCACGCCGGCACAGAACAGCGACAGCACGAACGTTCGGGCCTTGAGCAGCCGCTTCTGCAGAGCCGACACTCCGACGACCCCGGCGGCGGTGCCAACTCCGAGGGCGAAGACGAACACGCCGAATCCACTGGGGCCCTCGTGGAGGACCTGCTCGGAGAACGTCTGCCCGAGCGGGATCAGCATGCCCCCGCCGATGAGCCCGCAGGCAAGGCCGACGTTGACCGCCCGCACCACCGGACTGATGAACGCGTAGTGCCAGCCCTCCTTGACCTCCTTGAAGACCTGGCCGAGGTCGATCGGGCGGTCGTCGTGGGTGCGGATGTGGTAGCGGGGGATGGCCAGCCGATAGATGATCAGCGCCGCCGCCAGGTAGCAGACGACGTTGGCATAGAACGCCACCGCCTCCTGGCTGGTGCGCAGAGAGTCGAAGGCCTCTATGCCGCCGAGCCATTGGGCCACTTCGGCCAGCAGGGCGAACAGTCCGGCCGCAAGGGGAAAGCTGCCGTAGGCGGCGGCCAGCCCGAGCGAGTTGGCGGTCGCCAGCTTGTCGACGGGCACCAGGTTGGGAACCGTCGCCTCCTTGGCCGGCGAGAAGAACAGGGTGGCCAGCTCGAGCACCAGCGAGGCGAACACCAGACCGATCACCGAATCGACCATCGGCAGCGACGCCACCACGAGCGCCCTGACCAGCATCGAGGCGACCATCACCTGCTTGCGGTCCATCCGGTCGATGAGGACCCCGGCCCCCGCGGACACGAAGAACCCCGGAACGATGCGGGCGGCCATCACCAGGCCCACCGAGGCGCCCGGGGCCCCGGAGCCGAGGCGGCTTGCAAGGATCAGAATCGCCAGGAACCCGAGCCAGTCGCCCAGCGACGAGAGCGCCTGGGCCAGCCAGAGCCGGAAGAACGTGGGCGTCCCGAAGATCCGCTCGATGAACGACGCGCCCTCGCCGGGATGACTGTGGAGGGCTCGGAGTGCGTCGAGGACCTCGGACGGATCGTCCACGTCGTGGTCGCGCGGCTCCATCACAGAGAACGCTAGAGCGCTGCCAGGCGTCAGGAGGTAGTCGGCGGTGATGTGCCAAACAACCGGCAACTACGTGGAGGATCTCTTGGCTGGGGCCTTCTCGGCGGACGACTTCTTCGCCGCAGACTTCTTCGCCGTGGCCTTCTTGGCGGACGACTTCTTCGCCGTGGCCTTCTTGGTGGACGACTTCTTCGCCGTGGCCTTCCTGCGCCCGCGGGTCGACGGACCGGCATCGCGCCGCGCCTGCAGCAGGTCGGCGGCACGCTCGTCGGTCAGGCCCTCGATGGTGTCGCCCTCGCGCTCGCGCAGCGAAGCGTTGGTCTCGCCGTCGGTCACGTAAGGCCCGTAGCGACCGCTGCGGATCACCATCGGCCTGCCGGTGACGGGGTCGGTCCCCAGCTCGCGCAGCGGCGCCGACGCGGTCGCCCGTCCCCGCCGCTTCGGTTCGGCGAACAGCCGCACCGCGTCCTCGACCGTGACCGTGAACAGCGCTTCCTCGGTCCCGAGGCTGCGGGTCTCGCCGCCCCGCTTGAGGTAGGGCCCGTAGCGCCCGTTGAGCGCCACGATCTCCTCGCCGGTCGCGGGATCCGTCCCCACGGTGCGGGGGAGGCTCAGCAGGGCGACGGCCTCCTCCAGCGTGATGCTCGACGGCGACATGGTCTTGAACAGCGACGACATCGTGGGCTTGGTGCCCTCGGGCAGGGTCTCGGCGTCGCCGAGCTGCACGTAGGGGCCGTAGCGACCGGACTTCACGTAGACCGGCAGTCCCGAATCGGGGTCGGTGCCCAGCGGCTCATCGCCCTTGGGCGCCGCCAACAGCTCGAGCGCCCTGGCGATCGACAGCTCGTCGGGTGCGATGTCGGCCGGCAGCGACACCGTGTCGTCGCCCCGCTTGATGTAGGGCCCGTAGCGACCGTTGCGAACGACGATGTCGTTGCCCTCGTCGTCCTTGCCCAGCGGGATGGCGTTGACGACCGCCGGATCGGCGTTGGCCATGGCGTGGTCGATCAGGCTCGTCAGGCCCGGCGTGCCGTTGCCGAACCAGAAGGCACGGAGGAACGGCACCCTCGCTCGCTGGCCGGCAGCGATCTCGTCGAGGTCGTTTTCCATGCGCGCGGTGAACGAGTAGTCGACCTCGGCGCTGAAGTGGCCCTCGAGCAGGTTGACCACCGCGAAGGCCGACCACGACGGCACCAGGGCCTGACTCCGCTTCCACACGTAGCCCCGGTCCTGAATCGTCTGCATGATCGACGCGTACGTCGAGGGGCGCCCGATGCCCAGGTCCTCGAGCTTCTTGACCAGGGACGCCTCGGTGTAGCGGGCGGGCGGCTGCGTCGTGTGCCCCACCGGCTCGAGGGCGGGGTCGGGAAGCCGTTGGCCGGACACCATGCCGGGGAGCAGCCGTTCGCGGTCGTCGAGATCGGCCTCGGGGTCGTCGGAGCCCTCGACGTAGACCCGCAGGTAACCCGGGAACGTGATGGTCCGCCCCGACGCCGCCCACGCAGTGGCGGTGGCCTCGGGGAGCACGACCGGGGGGCCGGCGTCCACGGTCACGGACACCGACAACGGCGCCTCGATCCGCACAGACACCGTCTTGCCCACGGCATCGGCCATCTGCGACGCGAGCGTCCGCTTCCAGATCAGGTCGTAGAGGCGCAGATCGGCCCCGCGCAGCTCGCCGTCGAGCTCGTCGGGCGTGCGCCAGCGATCCCCCGCCGGACGGATCGCCTCGTGCGCCTCCTGGGCGTTCTTCACATTGCCCCGGTACTGCCGGGCGGTGTCCGGCAGGAACCGCTCGCCGTACAGCTCGCGCACCTGATTCCGGGCCGCGGCCAGGGCCTCGTCCGACAGCGTCACGGAGTCGGTGCGCATGTAGGTGATGTAGCCCCGCTCGTAGAGCCCCTGGGCCGTCCGCATGACCTGGCCCGACGTCATGCTCAGCTTGCGTCCGCCCTCCTGCTGCAGGGTGGAGGTGATGAACGGCGCCTTGGGCGAGGACCGATAGGGCTTCTCGTCGACCGACGCCACCGTGAAGGGCGAGCCGTCGAGCGCCGCGACCAGCGCTCCGGCCACGGCCTCGTCGACGACGACCACGTCGTCACGGGAGACGCGGCCCTGGCTGTCGAAGTCCTTGCCGGTGGCCACCCGGCTGCCGTCGAGTCCCACCAGTGTGGCGGCGAAGGAGGGGTCGGTAGGGAAGGCGGCTTGCAGGTCCCAGTAGCCGGCGGCCACGAACGCCATGCGTTCGCGCTCCCGCTCGACCACCAGCCGCACGGCCGGACTCTGCACCCGCCCGGCCGACAGCCCCGTCGAGACCTTGCGCCACAGGACCTCGGACACCGGGTAGCCGAACAGCCGGTCGACGATGCGGCGTGCCTCCTGGGCGTCGACCAGCCCGGCATGGATGTCCCGCGACTCCGCGACCGCGTGCTCGATGGCCTGGCGGGTGATCTCGTGGAACACCATCCGCCGCATCGGGACACGGGGCCTGAGGACCTCGGACAGGTGCCAGGCGATGGCCTCCCCCTCCCGGTCCTCGTCGGTGGCGAGGTAGAGCTCGTCGGCATCCCTGAGGGCGGCCTTGAGGCGCCGGACCACGTCCTTCTTTGCCGGCGGCACGACGTACGTGGGCTTGAATTCGTCGTCGATCGCCACGGCGAGCCCCTTGGGCTCGAGGTCCCGGATCGCCCCGATCGACGCCTCGACCAGGAAATCGTCGCCGAGATAGCGCGCGATGGTCCGGGCCTTGGCCGGCGACTCGACGATGACTAGCGACGTGGACATCGGCGGACAGTTGAAAGGCATGGGCGAGCGACTGTCAAACACCCTCGCCGCGTTGACGGATACATACCGCGCGTGCTGGCGGTCGATTGACCGCCGGCCGTTCCAGCGGTCACATCAGGCGGTGTTCGCGCGAGAACGACGCCGAAACGGGGGCGTGGACCCTCAGGCCGCCAGCAACAGGGCGTCGCCCTGACCGCCGCCGCCGCACAGGGCGGCCGCGCCGAGGCTCCCGCCGCGCCGCTTGAGCTCGAGCAGCAGGGTGAGAGCGAGGCGGGTGCCGGACATGCCGATCGGGTGGCCGAGGGCGATGGCGCCGCCGTTGACGTTGACCACGTCGTCGGTGATGCCAAGGTCCTCCATCGACGCCAGGCCGACGGCGGCGAACGCCTCGTTGAGCTCGAACAGGTCGACGTCGTCGACGGCCTTGCCGGCCGACGCCAACGCCGCCAGGATCGCTCGTGAGGGCTGGGTGAGCAGCGATGCATCCGGCCCGGCCACCTGCCCGTAGCCGACGATCTCGCCCAAGGGGTCGGCCGCCCCGAGCCGCTCGGCGGCCGACCTGGAGGCGACGATCACGGCGGCGGCACCGTCGGAGATCTGCGAGGCGTTGCCGGCGGTGATGTTGCCCGCCTTGTCGAAGGCGGGGCGCAGCGCGGCCAGCGACTCGACGGTCGTGCCCGGCCGCACGCCCTCGTCGGTGTCGACCACCAGCGGGTCGCCGCGGCGCTGCGGCACCTCCACCGGGACGATCTCCTCGGCGAATCGGCCCTCCTTGATGGCGGCGGACGCCCGCTCGTGCGACTTGGCGGCGAGGTCGTCCTGGGGCTCGCGGGCGATGCCCGCCGAGGCGCCGTACCTCTCGGTGCCCGCGCCCATCGCCACCTGGTCGAACGCACAGAACAGGCCGTCGTACATCATCGAGTCGACCACCGAGCGGTCGCCCAGGCGGTAGCCCTCGCGGGCGCCCGGCAACAGGTAAGGCGCGTGGGTCATCGACTCCATGCCACCGGCCACCACGACTTCCGCGGCACCGGACTGGATGAGCAGATCGGCGAGGAAGATGGCGTTGAGCCCCGACAGGCACACCTTGTTGACGGTGGTGGCGGGCACGGTCATGGGAACGCCGGCATTGGCCGCGGCCTGCCGGGCGGCGATCTGGCCGGCCCCGGCCTGGAGCACCTGGCCCATGAACACATAGTCGACCTGGTCGGGGGCGACGCCGGCCCGGTCGAGCGCGGCCTTGATGGCGAAGCCGCCGAGGTCGGTGGCCTTGAAGCCGGCCAGGCCGCCCGAGAGCTTGCCGATCGGCGTACGAGCACCGGCGAGGATGACGGAACCAGCCATCTGATGCTTCCCCTCAGGGTCGTCGGATGGAAACGCGGCCCAGGGTAGCTATCGACCTTCGCCGTCGTCGTAGTCGTCGTCCCAGTCCGGTACGTCGGGCGGGATGCGCATCCCGGCCGGCAGCTCGCGCTCGATCCGGGGCCGGGGCCGCGATGGGGCGCGATCCGGTGCCGGCGATGCCTGCGGTGCCGGCGGCGGTGGCGGGGGTGGTGGCGCTGGGGGGCTGCTCCGAGGGAGTGCCCCCCGGCGGGGCCGCGCGGGGAGCGGTGGGCGCGGCTCGTGGGGGGGTTCCGGCCGCGCCGGCGACGCGATGAACCGGTCACGCGCCCGCAGCGCCGGCAGCTCGATCAACTCGGACAGGTTCGCTGCGGCGGCGACATCCGGGACCGGTCGGGACGCGACATCCGGCAGCGGCGGTGACGCGACGCCCGGGACCGGTCGAGCGACGCCCGGGACCGGTCGGGCGACGTCCGGGACCGGTGGTACAGCGGCATCCGGGTCCCGCCGGGACCCGACGTCCGGGACCGGTCGGGCGGGGACATCCGGTACCGGTGGTGGTGCAGCATCCGGCCCGGGACGTGGGGTGCCATCCACGTCGTCCACGTCATCGGCCACCGGTACCGGAACGCCTTCGGCAGAGGTCGTCGTGCCTGGGGTCGACTGGGGAGCGGCAACGGCCCGTTCCTCGCGATCGTCCTCGCGCTGGCCTTCGTCCTTGTCCCCCGCCACCGACCAGCTGCCGTCGCCGATGGCCCAGTCGCGCCGCACGATCCGGGCCCGTTGCTCGAAGGCCTCGGTGATGATGGTCTCCGCCTCGGAGCGAGCCGAGTCGACGATGGCGCGAGCCTCACGCCGCGCTTCCACCCGCGCAGAGTCGACGATCGACTGGGCCTCCCGGCGGGCGTCGCCCATGATGCGGTCGGCCCGGATGTCGGCCAGCGATTCGGCCACCGTCGTCCGGGGGGCGGGGGCGGACGCACCGTTGGCTTGTTCCCCAGCGCCCCGGCCGGTGGCCTCCTGCTCCTCGGTCGGTGATCCCGCCGCAGGAGCCGGAGCGTGCACCTCGGGGTTGCTCACTCGCAACAGGCTAGCCGCCCGCCGGCCGTTGGAGACCTTCCGTTACCCCACGGTAAGTTGCGGCGATGAGCCAGATCCTCGAGGCCATCCAGGGGGGCGCTTCGGGCGACCAGATCGCCGCGCTCCCCATCCCCGAGACCTACCGGGCCGCGCACGTCCTGCGCGCCGAGCAGGAGATGTGGGCGGGCGTGCCATCGGAGGACAAGGATCCCCGCAAATCGCTGCACATCGGCGACGTGCCCACGCCGGAGCTGGCGCCCGACGAGGTGTACCTGGCGGTCATGGCCAGCTCGATCAACTTCAACACCGTGTGGACCTCGATCTTCGAGCCGCTCCCGACCTTCGGGTTCCTCGACCGTCTGGCGCGCGAGTCGACCTGGGCCGCACGACACCAACAGGACTTCCACGTGGTCGGGTCGGACGCCTCGGGCGTGGTGCTACGGGTCGGCTCGGCGGTGCGCAGCTGGGTGCCGGGCGACCGGGTCGTGGTCCACTGCAACTACGTCGACGACCAGGACCCGTCGGCGCACGACGACTCGATGCTCGCCGCCAACCAGCGCATCTGGGGCTTCGAGTCCAACTACGGCGGGCTGGCCGAGCTGTCGATCGTCAAGGCCAACCAGCTCATGCCCAAGCCGGCGCACCTCACCTGGGAGGAGGCGGCGGTCAATGGTCTGTGCGCCTCGACCAGCTACCGCATGCTCGTCGGCCGCCACGCGGCTCGCATGAAGCAGGGCGACAACGTGTTCATCTGGGGCGCCACCGGTGGCATCGGCGCCTACGCCACCCAACTGGTGCTCAACGGCGGTGGCACGCCCGTGGGCGTGGTGTCGAGCGAGGACCGGGCCCGGCTGCTGCGCGGCATGGGCTGCGAGCACGTCATCGATCGCAAGGCCGAGGGCTACAAGTTCTGGAAGGACGAACACACCCAGGACGAGGCGGAGTGGCGCCGGCTCGGCAAAGCGGTGCGATCGCTCGCCGGCGACGATCCCGACATCGTGTTCGAGCACCCGGGGCGGCAGACCATGGGTGCATCGGTGTTCATCACCAAGCGGGGTGGCACCATCGTCACCTGCGCCGCCACCAGCGGCTTCATGATCGAGTACGACAACCGCCATCTGTGGATGAAGCTCAAGAGCATCGTGTCGAGCCACTTCGCCAACTACCGGGAGGCGTGGGACATGAACCGGCTCATCGACAAGGGCGCCATCCAGCCCGTGATGTCGGCGGTCTACCCCCTCGACCAGGTGGGCGAGGCCGCCCGCGCCGTCCACCGCAACGAGTCGGAGGGCAAGCTCGCCGTGCTGTGCCTGGCCCCCGAGGCGGGCCTGGGGGTCACCGACCGCGACAAGCGCGACCGCATCGGCGAGGACCGCATCACCCTGTTCCAGCGGCACGCTCGAGGAGAGCTGTAGCCCGAACCACGGGGAAGCCTGCCGCGGTCCCGGGGGCCAGAGCCACCACTTTCGCGGCAGGATTCGGGGGTAGGTAGGTTCACAGCCGTGTTGCTGACCGAGATCGACCACGTCGCCATCGCCGTCTCCGACCTCGAGGCGGGCATCGCCTACTACCGCGACACGTTCGGTGCAGAGGTCGCGCACCGCGAGGTGGTCGAGTCCGACGGCGTCGAGGAGGCGCTGATGCGGGTCGCCGACAGCTACATCCAGCTGCTCACGCCGACTCGCGACGACTCGCCGGTGGCCAAGTACCTCCAGAACCGCGGCGAGGGGCTCCACCACGTCGCCTACCGGGTGGACGACTGCGCGGCTGCGCTCGATGCCGTGAAGGCACAGGGCGGCCGGGTGATCGACCAGGTCCCCCGCCCGGGCAGCCGTGGCACCACGGTGGCCTTCGTCCACCCCAAGGGCGCGCTCGGCACGCTCATCGAGCTCGTGCAGGAGTAGCGGCGGGTCGCCCACCGACCCCCTTCCCCGGCGCTAGCGTCTCGCCGGCTTCTCCCATCATGCAGAAGGAGGGGGAATGGAAACCTTCGGTCAGGCCTACCCGGCAACGCTGGAGATCGACCGTGCCGAGCGGATAGCCAACTGGCGCCCGATCGTGCAGTGGCTGCTGGCGATCCCGCACTTCATCATCGTCTACGTGCTCGGGATCGTCGCCGAGGTCGTGGCGATCATCGGCTGGTTCATCATCCTGTTCACCGGCAGGCTGCCCGAGGGGTTGGCGAACCTCGTGTGCCTGTACATCCGCTACAACAACCGCACGACGGCGTACGCGGGCTTCCTGCGCGAGGAGTACCCGCCGTTCACCTTCGAGACGGTCGCCCCGGATCCCGGCACCTACCCGCCCGTCCGGACGACTTTCGTTCCCGAGCTCGAGGACCGCAACCGGCTCACCGTGGCCTTCCGGATCATCCTCGTGATCCCGCAGCTGATCGTGCTGGCGCTGCTGGGCATCGCCGCCTTCGTGGCCTGGGTGATCGCCTTCTTCGCCGTGCTGTTCACGGGGCGCTGGCCCGAGGGGCTGCGCACGTTCGTCATAGGCGTCATGCGCTGGGGCACCCGGGTCAGCGCCTACGGGTACCTGCTCACCGACGAGTACCCGCCGTTCAGCCTCGACTGATGGAGTGACCGCGCCGGTGGCCGGGTCGTGGACCCGGCCACCGCGCTGTTTGGGTTCGATCCGGGATCAGCCCGCCGGGGGCACCATCACCTGATCGATCAGGTGGACGGTGGCGTTGGCGGTCTGGATGTCGGGCACGACAACCCGCGCCCGCCCGCCGCCGACGGTGATCGCGTTGCCGTCGGACTCGACCGGAAGCATCGCACCGGTGAAGGTCTCGAGCTCGCTGGTGCTGGCCAGGTCCTCGGACGACAGCCGCCGGCCGGCGACAACGTGGAGGCCGAGCACCTGCGTCAGCAGCCCGGTCGGATCCGCAAGGGCGGCGTCGAGCGTCGCCGGGTCCAGTGCCGCGAAGGCGCAGTCCGTCGGCGCGAAGACCGTGACGGCGTCGGCCGAGTTGAGCGTGTCGACCAGATCGGCCTCGAGCGCCAGGGCACCTCGCAGCTTTCGGGTAGGGCGCATTTCGCTTGTCCTTCCTTGGGGGATTGGGGTGGGGTGGAGAGATCACTCGACTGTCACGACCAGGGACATCCAGCCGCTGGCGCCGTCGGGCACGATGTCGGCACGCGTCTCGGTCTGGGTTTCGCCGCCGCCGTCGACCGCGCGCACCGTGAGCGTGTGGCGGCCGGGGACGGCGTCCCAGTCGAACCGCCACTGGCGCCACGAGTCGCGGTTGAGGGCATCGGCGAGCTGGACAGGGCGGAAGGGCCCGTCGTCGACCCGCACCTCGACGGCCTCGACGCCTCGCGTCTGCGCCCAGGCCACGCCCCCGACGGGCCCGGCGGCGACCCGTTCGAGGCTGCGCGGCGTGTCGATGCGGGCCATCGTCTTGATCGGCGCCCGGTCGGCGTAGCCCCGGCGCACCCAGTACTGGTCGAAGGCGTCGAAGGTGGTGACCTCCAGCTCGGTCAGCCACTTCGTGGACCCGATGTAGCCGTAGAGGCCCGGGGTGACGAGGCGAGCCGGTAACCCGTGCTTGAGTGGCAGCGGCTCCCCGTTCATCCCCACGGCGACGATGCAGTCCCGGTCGTAGGCCGCGGACAACGGGAACCCACACGTGTACCCGTCGACCGACCGGCCGACGAGCTGGTCGGCGCCGGCACGGGGACGGGCCCGGTCGAGCAGCTGGCGGGTGAGGACGCCGAGCCACCGGGCGTGGCCGACGAGGTCGCCACCCACCGGGTTGGAGATGCACGGACCGGGGAACCCCGTTGATGACCTCACCGGCCACCGCCTCTACCGGCGATGCCAGGCCGTCGTCGACGCCCGCGATCAGCTCACCGGCGCCGAGGGCGACACCGGCCGATACCAGTCCGGCGAGAGCGGCACCGGGTGCGCCGGCCACAGCCACAGCCGTCCCGCCGTCGGTCGTCGCCGGCGGGTCCGGAGATCCGAGGCGCGGGGGCGCCGCCCGGGATGTGTCCGTCCGTTCCATGCGCCGCGTATCCGACGCCGCGGCCCCACGCGGATGTCCGGAGCAGGTCGAACCAGATCAGGCCGGGCGAACGATGGCGCCGGATGCGACGATAGGCCCGGTCGGCGTGGCCGATCCGCCGGCCGGTTCATCGCTGATCGCCAGCTTCGACGTCGACGCCGGCAAGCTGAGGGGCACGGCCTCGTCACGGCCGTCGCCCACGAGACCGAGCGACACCGGCCGGGGCCCGTCGACGGACCAGAGCTGGTACGAACGCTCGGACACCAGCGGTGGCAGCTTCTCGAGGACCAACACGTCGCCGTCGTCGTTCGTCACGACCCTGGCGACGTCGGCGCCGTGCGCGTCGGCGAGCACGGCGACCGTCGGCCCGTCGATCGACACACCGGCCAGGCTGCCGGAGCCATTGCCGTCGTTGCCCAAACGGGTCCCGACGCCCACGCCCACGACCGCCACGACGGCGGCGGCTGCCGCCAGCAGCGCCAGGCGGCGCCGCATTCCCCGACGCCCCGCGGACTGGTCCAGCCGCGCCGGGCCCGGCCCGACCGGGTGCAGCGGCGTCCCATTCAGCGGGGCCGCCTCGTCGGCGCGAATCTGCGATTGAACCGCCTCCCACAACGCCGGCGGCGGCCCGTCCTCGATCAGCAGCCCGAGGGCGTCCTCGTGGGCCGCCAGCTCCTGCCGGCACGAGGCGCACACGGCGACGTGCACCTCGACCTCCTCGGCCTCGTCGCCCTCGAGCGCGTCGAGGGCATAGATCGCCAGGTCGTCGAGGGGATGCCGTTCGCTGCGCTGGCGCCCGATCACGGGGCTCACAACGTCACCCCCTCGGCCTCCAGCAGGCGCCGCAATCCCTCCAGGCCGCGACGGATGCGGCTCTTCACCGTCCCCTCGGGAGCCCCGAGGAGTGCCGCGGTCTCGCGATAGCTGTGACCGCCGAAGTAGGCGAGCACGATCGCGTCACGGTCGTCGGCCGCCAGGCGGTCGAGCGCGCGGCGCACGTGGTCGGCGAGCGAGGCGAGCAGGCTGGCGGCCTCGACGTCGCCCGACGGTGGTGGGGTGGGAGCCAGCCGCGCCGCGCGCTCCTGGCGGCGCTGCCGGGCCGTCTCGGACCGCACGACATCGACGGCGCGTGCGTGCGCCTGGGCCACCAGCCAGGACCGAAGCTTGCCCCGCTGGGGATCGAAGCGCTCGGGCCGCCTCCAGAGGTCGACGAACACGGTCTGGCACACGTCCTCCGCCGACGCCCGGTCGCCGCAGACGCGCTGCGCCACGGCCCACACCGCCCCGCTGTACCGTCGGTAGACCTCCGCCACCGCCTGTTCGTCGCCCTGGGCAACCGCGGCCACCAGCTCGGGATCGCTCGCCGAGGGAGCCGCACCCGCGTATGACGTCATCACGACTCCAGCCATTTGCGAACCACGGGACTGCGTCGCGCCGGACATGGCGCGTGTAGTTCGACGCCGACCCGCCGCGCGGATGACGACAACACCTTTTCGCGCGGAATGCGGTTGGTGCGAGCGCGGACAGACGCCAGGATGGTCGGCCATGTTGTCGGTCCGCGGGCTCACGGTCGAGGTCGGCGGCACCCTGGTGGTCGAGGGCGCCGCACTGACCGTGCGCGCCGGAGACAGCGTCGGTCTGGTAGGCCGGAACGGCGCCGGCAAGACGTCGCTCCTCAAGGTCCTGGGTCGTATGGCGGAACCCAAGACCGGCGTCATCCAACGACCGGAGGCGTTCGGCTACCTGCCCCAGGACCCGCACCTGGACCAGATTCCCGCACACGTCACGGCCCTCACCCACGTGCTCGGCGGGCGTGACCTCGACACGCTCGCCGCCCGGCTCGAGGAGCTGCGGCTCAAGATGGAGGCCCAGCCGGGCGAAGACACGCTCGTCCAGAAGTGGAGCCGGGCGCACGACCGGTTCGAGCACGGAGGTGGATACGCGGCCGAGGCCGAGGCCAAGCGGCTCCTCGCGGGATTGGGCCTGCGTCAGGACCGGAACGACACACCCATCACCGTGCTCTCCGGCGGCGAGCGCCGACGGGTCGAGCTGGCCCGGATCCTGTTCGCGGGCAGTGAGCTACTGCTGCTCGACGAGCCCACCAACCATCTCGACAACGACGCCCGCGAGTGGTTGTTCGGCTTCCTGCGGTCCTACCGCGGCGCGCTGGTCATCATCAGCCACGACCTCGAACTGCTCGACGAGTCGATCACCCGGGTCCTGCACCTCGACCGGCCCGGCGAGGCCGACGTCGGCGAGCTGACCGAGTACAAGGGCACCTACACGCAGTACAAGGTCGCTCGGGCCCGCGACGAGGAACGGCGGGCCAAGCTCGCGTCCCGGCAGCAGGCCGAGGTAGCCCGCCTGCAGACCCTGGTCGACCGCTGGGGTGCCAAGGCCTCGAAGGCCAGCTTCGCCAACGCCCTCGAAACCCGCATCGCCCGCATACGCAACGAGGCGGTCGAGGCACCCACGGCCCGGCGGGGCCTGCGCCTGCGGCTCCCCGAGCCTCCACCCTGCGGCCGCAGCGCGCTCACCGTGGCGGCGCTGTCCAAGGGCTACGGCAGCGGTCCGCCGGTGTTCGAGGACGTGGCGTTCGACGTCGGCCGCGGCGAGCGGCTGCTGGTCCTCGGGCTCAACGGCGCCGGCAAGACCAGCCTGCTGCGGATCCTGGCGGGCACGTCCGAGCCCGACACCGGCGTGGTCACGGCCGGCCACCAGGTCACGATCGGCTACTACGCTCAGGAGCACGAGGGCATCCGCGCCGGCATGTCGCTGTTCGAGCACATGAGCGAGGCCGCGCCCCGCTTCGACAACCAGATGCGGCGCCGCCTGCTGGGCACGTTCGGGCTGTCAGGCGACAAGGTGTTCCAGGACGCGGCCACGCTCTCGGGCGGCGAGAAGACCAAGATGGCGCTGTCGTTGCTAGTGGCGGGTCGCCACAACCTGCTGCTCCTCGACGAGCCCACCAACAACCTCGATCCGCCCTCCCGCGAGGCGGTGGCGGCGGCGCTGGCCAGTTGGGCGGGCACGATGGTGATCGTCAGCCACGACACCGGCTTCGTGCGTGACCTGGCGCCCGACCGGGTGCTGTTGATGCCCGAGGGCGACGTCGACTTCTGGTCGGACGACCTGCTCGACCTCGTGGAGCTGGCGTAGGCCCGGTCGGGCGCTAGTCACGGTTCGCTCGGACCACCCGTAGGTGCGACCCACCCGCGCCCCAGTGATCCGGAAAGATCGGAACCCGGGGCCCCGACCGACGGAGGTTGACCACGATGGCGTCACCTGTGGTGACGACGATGGCGTTGGGAACCAGGTCGCCCGTGCCGCTGGCGGTGGCGGCGCGGCTCAGCAGGCGGCGCCGGCGGCGGGCGTAGTAGGAGGTGCGGATCAGCTCGGTGACGCCCATCGCGCCCACCACGGCGGGTGCCACGAGCGTGAGCGGCGACGCCGAGGCGAAGCCTCGGCTCGTCGTGATCGCCGCGGCCAGCACCGCACCGGTGAGTGCCAGGTCCTTGGCGGCCCGTTCGATCCACAGCCGCGGCAGCCGCAGGCCCTGTTCGCGGGCGGCGATGCGGCTCACGGTCGCCAGCAGGCCGAACAGCGCCGCCCCCATCGTCAGCGTCCCCCACAGCGGTCGCCCACCGTCATGGAGCCCGGCGGCGAGGCCGGCAAGGACCAGCGCGTCGCCGGCATGGCTGCACACCGAGCTCGTCCAGTCGGGGTTGTAGCCGATGAGCCGGCGCCAGGTGCTCGCGGATGGCGCCGGCGGCGCGGTCACGGCGGCGAGCGTCACCCGCAGGGCGACCGCCACCGCCGCCCCGACCAGATGGCCCCCGGCCAGCGAGGCAGCGCCCGCCACGGCCAGTGTGAGCAGCACCCAGCGGGACAGCGGCTCCCACCAGGCGACGACGGGGGTGGGTTCGCGGAACACGGTGAGGCGGGCGTAGGTCCTGCGGACGCTGTCGTCGACCCGGCGCAGCCCGCGCACCAGCCGGCTGGGCGGCGGGTCCCCGACCTTGTAGCCGTCGACGATGCGATGGAGCGCTTCGGCCAGCACTGTCGTGGCGTGCTGGCGCTCGCGGGGGGACGCCGAGCGCATGCGCCGGTCATGAAGATCGTCGATGCGTTGGAGGGTGTCGACATCGACCTCGAGGGCGGGGTCGAGGTCACGCCGGGCGTCGAGGTCCGGGACGCGAGGGGTGGCGTGGGGCAGGTCCATGGCGCTCAGCGCTCCTGTTCGCCGTCGTTGTCATCGGCCTTCTCGATCTCCCAGAGCAGCCGCTCTCCTCGCCGAAGCGGAGCCGCAGCC
>Ga0214469_1000259_pt1 | contig 17463 bp, 16 predicted proteins | sample RVTome_10_FD_187340 | JGI IMG/M metagenome (GOLD analysis project Ga0214469, IMG submission 187340) | Soil microbial communities from uranium-contaminated site in the Upper Colorado River Basin, Wyoming, United States - RVT153D57 HiSeq ... | reverse complement strand
GCGCTACGGCCCGCGGGAGCGGGATGGGGCGTACGCCCACGCCGACCGGCTCCGCGCGCACGGCCGGGACGTGCTCGTGCAGCCGTACGTCGCGCAGGTAGACGAGCGCGGCGAGACCGCGATGGTCTACCTGGCGGACGAGTTCAGTCACGCTATCCGCAAGGGCCCGATCCTGCGGGACACGGTCGAGACGGTCGGCGGCCTGTTCGCCAGGGAGGACATCGCCACACGCACCCCGTCCGTCGTCGAGCGCACGGTCGCCGAGCGCGCGCTCGACGCGCTGCCCTTCGATCGTGCCGACCTGCTGTACGCCCGGATCGATCTGTTGCATGCCACCGACGGGCAACCCCTGGTCCTGGAGGTGGAGCTCGTGGAGCCGTCGTTGTTCCTGCGCTACTGCGACATGGCGGCAGTACGTTTCGCCCAGGCCATCGCCGCACACCTGCCGCGCTTCCCGTGACGCGGGCCGATGTCCGCCGGAGTCGGCGCGTGAACCGGGACGCAGGGGGAGGGCGGGAGTCTCCCCCTGCGTCGACCGGGCGGGTCCGTGTGCCGCGAACCCGCATGGCAGCCGATGAACGGTGCCTTGAAGTCGGCACGCTACGCGAAGGGTCCACGATGGGCAAGTGGAAAATGGTCACAATGGACTACTGACCACCGTCGAACCGTGAGGCGTTGCGGCCCCACGGACGTTGGCGCGCGTGCGAACCATCTGCCGGGCCACGGTCCCCCGCGGCCCCAACCACCTGACGCCGGCCAGTGGGGTCGGGCATCATCGGAGGTGCCATCGAGTCAGGAGCAGCCGTGAGCAGTGTCAGCGAGGATGACGCCGCGCTGGCGACGGCGCACGCGCGTGTCCGCGACCTCATCGCGCGGGACGTGTGCGTCATCCTCGACGGTGGGATCACCACGGAGTTGCCGCCCGAGGTGTACACGGCCGGCAGCGATGAGCGGGTCTGGGGCATGAGTGCGCTCATCGACTCGCCCGAGCAGGTCGCTCGCGTCCACCGGTCCTATGTGGACGCCGGCTGCGATGTCATCTCGACCAACACATGGGGGCTGCCCAGCGCGCTGGCCGGAGGCGCCGGGCCGGACGCGGCGTTGTGGAACCGCACGCGCCCGGTCAACTGGACCGACGTCGCGCGGCAGGGCATACGTCTGGCACGTCAGGCCGTCGCGGACAACGGCCGTGCCGGCCGGACCGCGGTCGCGTTCAGCCTCAACGGCGACATCGTCACGCCCGACAGCCACGAGACCATCCGGGTCCTTGAGCGGTTGTTCCGGGAGGAGCCGCCGGATCTCATCCTCGTCGAGACCCTCATGCTGATCCAGCCGTCGACGTATGCGACGGTCGAGGGTCTGCTGGGCACGGGCCTGCCGGTCTGGCTCAGCTTCCGGCGCTGCCCACACGGCGTCTGCGGTGTCTACGGCCAGCACTGGGGCGGGCCCGAAGGGGACCTGTTCGGGCGGGCGGCGAGGCGCTTCGAGCAACTCGGTGTCGAAGCGCTGGCGATCAACTGCCTTCCGCCGGACCACGTGCCCGGCATGATCTCATGGCTGAGGGACTTCACCGACATCACGCTGGGCGTCTATCCGAACCTGGGCTACCACTCGAGTGCGGGATGGCGGTCGGATCTCGACATCGGCGGGGCGGAGTACGCCGAGATGGCCCTGCGCTGGCGGGCGGAGGGAGCGCAGCTGATCGGTGGATGCTGCGGTGTCGGTCCGGAGCACGTCGCCGCCGCAGGCCGAGCCCTGGCGGGCACGCCCGCCGGCAGCAGGCGGGTCGAAACGATCAGCGTCGAGGGGGACGCCGGCGCGGACGAGCAGGCCGCGGCGCGCCGGGATCCACCCGTCCGCCTGCGCGACACGCGGGGACGCGACATGTTCCCGCTGCCGTTCCCGGACATCATCGTCGAGGAGGGGGTCTTCGCGCCGACCCAGGGCAGCTTCCTGCTCTGGGCGCACCTGTTCAAGCACCAGATCGGGGCGGGCAAGCGCTGCCTCGACATCGGCTGCGGCAGTGGGATCCTCGCGGTCCAGCTCGCGCGCAACGGGGCGGCCCACGTCCACGCGATCGACATCGACCCGGCGGCGGTCGGAAACACGCTGACGAACGCGTTCCGCAACAGCGTGGCCGACAGGGTCACCGCCGCCGAGGTCAACCTGTATCCGTGGGTGCCCGAGGAGCGTTACGAACTGATCGTCGCGAGCCTGTACCAGGTGCCCGTCGATCCGCTGGAGCAGGCGACCAGTCACCGGCCCGTCGACTTCTGGGGGCGCAATCTGGTCGACCACCTGATCATGACATTGCCCAAAGCGCTCGCGCCGGACGGCGTGGCGTACCTGATGCAACTGTCGATCCTGAGCCACGACCGCACCGCGGCGCTGCTGCACGAGCGCGGGTTGCAGGCCGAGGTCGTGGACTTCAGCTTCCTGGAGATGACGGGGCCGTTCCTCGACAACCGTGACCAGATCGCACGCGTCGAGGCCTACTCGGACGCCTACCACCTGCAGATGGGTCCGTCCGACGTGATGGTCGCCTACCTCCTGGAAGTGCGGCGTCGACCTGGCGGGGCCGGCGCCCACGGCACGACCGCTCAGTGATCAGCCGCCGCCGAGGTCACGCCCCGCCCGCGTCGGCCGAGGGTGCGCGCCATCCCAGCCGCCGCGACGCCGCCGCACCGGCTTCGCTGACCGCACGGGTGATGGACGGCAGCGCCTGCTCCATGCGCTGTGCCGGCCCGGCGACGCTGATCGCGGCGATCACCCGCCCGGCGGTGTCGCGGATGGGCGCAGCCACGCTGAGGACGCCCATCTCGGACTCGTTCTGTGTCATGGCGTAGCCCAGGCGGCGGATCTTGAGGAGATCGCGCCGCAGATCGGCGTGGTTGGTGATGGTGTGTGGGGTGCGTCGGCGCAGTTCCCAACCTTCGAGCAGGCGGTCGAGGTGGTCAGCTGGAAGGAAGGCGAGCAGGCACTTGCCCGTGCCGGTGGCGTTGGCCTCGCTGCGTCGGCCGACATCGACGAACAGCCGCAGTGTGTTCGGGCTGTCGAGGCGTTCGACGTAGACGACGTCTCGACCGTCGAGGACTCCGACCTGCACCGTCTCGCCGGTGCGGTCGCGCAGATCGCCCATCGGGAGCAGGGCCGCGGCATGCAGGCTGCTGCCCGCCGAGACCGCGCTGCCGAGGTCGTGGACCGCCAGTCCCAGCCGGTACCGTCCCGTGGCCGGGTCCTGTTCGACGAGATCCTCGCTCAGCAGCGTTGCGAGCAGGCGGTGCACCGTCGATTTGCCGATGCCGAGGCGGCCCGCCAGTTCGGTGACGCCGAGCTCCGGTTCGCGGATGGAGAACTCCTTGAGCAGGCGCGCGGCGTTGCGCACGGACGACAGCGTCCGTCGCGTGCCACCGCTGACGTCGCGGCGGTCGTGCGGCCGTTCGCCCTCGTCCATTGGCGCGGTGGCTCCATGTCGAACACCCGTACAACGCGTTCCGGATGGAAGAACAGCATCGTTGCGGGGCAAGCGCAAGCCCACGGCACGCATCTCCGGCGCTCCGATCGGCGGTGGCGGCGTCAGAATGTGGGGCGTGATGGACATGTCCAGCCAGGAGTTCGAGCGGGCTGTCGGTGATGCGCTCGACGGCGTGCCCGACGAGTTCGCGCAGATGATGTCCAACGTCGCGGTCATCGTCGAGGACGATCCGCCCGACGGTGAGAACCTGCTCGGGCTCTACGTCGGCGTGCCGCTGACCGAACGCGACGAGTGGTGGGCCGCCGGATCACTGCCGGATCGGATCACCATCTTTCGCAACCCCATCCTGCGCATCTGCGACAGCCGCGAGGAGGTCGTCCGGCAGGTCGAGATCACGGTCGTACACGAGATCGCCCATCACTTCGGCATCGACGACGACCGGTTGCATGAGCTCGGCTGGGCCTGAGCCGGACGGCGACGGCGTCTGACACCCGTCTATACACATGTATAGTCGGCGGTGATGACCACTGAAGACACCGCGGGCGCACCGTCGGATTTGACCCGCGGGGCTCATGCCACCGACACCCGCGGGCGCCTCATCGCCGCCGCGCGGGACGTCATCTGCGAGGTCGGCCTCAAGCAGGCCCGCATGGAGGACATCGCGGCCCGTGCCGGCGTCAGCCGGGCCGCCGTCTACTACCACTTCAACACCAAGGGCGATCTGGTGGCGGCGATCGCCGACGATGTGTTTGAACGCCTGACCGTTACGATCCGCGCTGCACTGGCCGACGGACCTCTCGATGGGGTCATCGCGGCAACCGTGCAGTTCTTCGCCGACCACGTCGCCCTCGCGCGACTGCTGATCAGCGAGGCGGCGCTGCCGACGGATCATGTCCGCGAGTTCGCGCGCCATCGCGACGTGATGCTGGGTCTGCTGCGCAGGCGCATCGCGGCCGACATCGCCGCAGGACGGGTGCGGTCGATGGACCCGGATGCCGCGGCGCAGGCCGTCGCCAGCCTGATGCGCGCCGCCCCGATCGAGATGATCTGCAACGAAGCGGCCGACATGCACCACCTGACCGCCCAATTGACCGAGTTCCTCCGACACGCCATAGCACCGACGCCGTGATCCGGCGGCGGTGGTGAGCCACCACTGAACCCACGCTTCCACAAGGGGCACCAGGTTGCGCAACCTCACCCGTCTCGCGCTCGAGAACCGCATCGTCACCGGCCTGGCGGTCGTCCTGATCATCGGCGCCAGCATCGGTGCCGCGCTCGGTCTCCGGCAGGAGCTGTTCCCCTCGATCCAGCCACCCTTCGTGGTCATCGTCGCCTCGCAGCCCGGTGCCGGTCCGCTGTCAGTGGTCGAGGACGTGTCAGAACCCATCGAGGACGCGGTGCGCACCACCAGCGACCTCGAACAGGTCGCCTCCAACAGCCTCGAGGGCGTCAGCATCGTGTTCGCCGAGTACACCTACGGCACCGATGTCGACGAACGCCTCCGCGAGGTCCGCGACGCGATCGCCGACACCGACCTGCCTGAGGATGTCGCCACGCCCGATGTGACATCGATCACCCCCGACGCGCTCCCCATCTACACGGTCGCGCTGACCGGCGGCGACGAGGGTGAGGCGGCAGACGTCGCGCGCGACGAGCTCGGGCCCGACATCGAGCGTCTCGACGGCATCGCTGAGGTCACGGTCGGTGGCGGCGGCGCCGAGATCGTCGAGATCGTCCTCGACCCCGAGCGGCTCGCGAACAACGGGCTGACCGTCACCGATGTCGCCAACGCGATCAGTGCGGCGGACCTGTCCACGCCCGTCGGTGTGATCACCGAGGGTGACGCCACCCAGCCCGTCCGGGTGGCCGGGGCCCAGATCGACATCGAAGCGATCGAGGACGTTCGCGTGCCGTCGTCCGCCGGTGCCGCCGCGGCCGCGCAGGGTGGCGGCGCAGATCAGGCAGCCGAGGCTCCCGATGGCGAAGGCGATCCGCAGGCGGCCCAGGCGGCCGCCGCGCAGGAACCGCCGGAGCCACCGCGCATCGGGCAGCTCGGCGAGGTCGCCAGCACCAGGGAGGACACCGAGACCATCTCGCGTCTCGACGGCGAGACGGCGGTCACGCTGCAGATCCGCAAGGAGCAGGACGCCAACACCGTCGCGACGGTCGACCTCATCGAGGAGACGATCGAGGACGCCGACCTGCCCAGCGCGATCGACACCGAGGTGATCGTCAACCAGGCACCAGAGATCACCACCGGTGTCAGTGACGTGACCCGTGACGCGATCTTCGGCGCCATCCTCGCGCTGATCATGATCATCGTGTTCCTGCGCAGCTGGCGCGGTACGGTCGTCGCCGGCATCTCGATCCCGCTGTCGTTGCTCGCGGCGCTCGGCCTGATGCGGTTGTTCGGCGTGACCGTCAACATCCTGACGCTCGGTGCGCTGGCGATCGCGGCCGGCCGCGTCGTCGACGACGCCATCGTGGTGCTCGAGAACATCTACCGGCACCTCGAGGCGGGCCTGCCGCGGTGGGAGGCCGTCCGCCGCGGCACCGGCGAGGTCATCGGCGCGGTGACGTCGGCGACGCTGACCGCGGTCGCGGTGTTCGTGCCGCTGGCCTTCATCTCGGGCCTCGTCGGTGAGGTCTTCATCGGCTTCGCCCTGACCACGACGTTCGCGCTCCTGGTGAGCCTGTTCGTGGCAACGGCGGTCGTGCCATCGCTGGGTTCGCTGCTGCTCCGGCGCAGCGAGGCCGAGCGGGCTGACCCGGAGAACTCACCGCTGCGCCGCGTGGTGCGCGTCCCCCTGACCTGGGCGTTGAACCACCGGGGCATCACCGTGGTGGTCGCCATCCTTGCACTGGCCGGCAGCATCGCCAGCCTCCGCGAGGTGCCGGTCAACCTGTTCCCATCGGGCGAGGCCGAGAACATCGTCATCGAGGTCGACACCGACGAGGGCACCTCGTTGCAGGCGACCGCCGATGCCGTCGGCCGTCTCGAGGACCGCATCGAGGGCACCGACGGCGTCGAGAAGTACACCACGGTGATCGGGTCGTCGAGCGACGGCATCTCCGCCGCCTTCGGTGGCGGCGGTGGCGGCGACTCCACTGCCACCATCACCGTCGCCGTCGAAGACGACACCGACATCGAGACGGCCGAACTGCGCGACACGCTCAACGACGAGCTGGATGATCTCAACCTCACCGGCTCGGTCGTCGAGCAGTCGGTGATCCCCACGGGCAGCGACGCGACCGTGCAGATCATCGGCGAGAACTTCGACGACGTCACCACGGTCACCGAGGAGGTCGAGGACGAGCTGGCGTCCCTCGACGGCCTTGCGAACGTCACCTCGAACCTGTCGGAGGCCCGCCCGGAGCTGACGATCGACGTCCGCGAGGACGACGCCCTGGAGGCCGGTCTGAACGCCGGCGCCATCGCGCAGCTGGTCGGCTCGATGCTCAACGACACGACCGCGACGTCGATCCCGGCCGGTGGCAACGAGCGTGACGTCGTGGTGACGGTCGACCCCGAGACCGTCAACACCGCCGAGAAGCTGCGTGACCTACCGCTCCCCGGTGATCTGACCCTGAGCGACGTCGCCGACATCGAGGAGGGCGAGAGCCCCGCGGCGATCAGTCGCGCCGACGGTGACCGGTCCGCCGAGGTGTCGGCGACCATCACGGCCGAGAACATCGGTCAGATCACCGCGGACATCAACGCGGTCCTCGACGACATCGACCCGCCGGACGGCGTGGAGATCGCGCAGGTCGGCGGCAACGAGGAGATCGGCGAAAGCTTCCAGGACCTGTTCGTAACGATGGCGATCGCGGTCGGCCTGGTGTACCTGATCCTGGTCGCGACCTTCGGCAGCCTGGCGACGCCGTTCGTGATCCTGCTGACGCTGCCACTGGCGGCCATCGGCGCGTTTCCCGCGCTGGCGCTCACCGGGCGCGAGCTTGGCCTGCCGTCGATGATCGGTCTGCTGATGCTGATCGGCATCGTCATCACCAACGCCATCGTGCTCCTCGAGTTCGTCGAGCAACGCCGTGCCGCGGGCTTGGGCGTGCGTGAGGCGCTGATCGACGGTGCGGAGACCCGCGTCCGGCCGATCCTGATGACGGCGCTGACGACGATGTTCGGTCTGGTGCCGCTGGCGCTGGGCCTCAGCGAAGGTGCGCTGCTGTCGGCGGCGCTGGCCACCGTGGTCATCGGCGGCCTGTTGACGTCGACGCTGCTCACGCTGATCGTCATCCCGGTCATCTACAGCCTGTTCGCCGGTGCGCGCGAGCGCATGAGCGGCGGGCGGCCCGTGCCACCGCGCGATGGTGGTGACGCACCCGACCGCGGTGAGGTCATCGCCGCAGGCGCGGCCCCCGTCGCGGCGGGCACCGGCACCGCCACCCAGCGACCGCACGAACCGGCGGCCCCGCCGGTCGGCGCGGGTGCGAGTGCTGGGCGGGTCACGGGCTCTGTGTCGAGGGATGCCGGTGCAGCGGCCCCGCTGGCGACGGTGCGCCACTTCACCAGCAAAGGCGAAGCGGAGGGCGCACGCGCGTTCCTGTCGTCGGCGGGGATGCAGACCGAACGGTTCGTGGTCCGGCAGGCCGCGGCCGGCCCACCGCGTGGCCGCAGCCGGCTGAGCCGCATCGCCGCCGACTGGCTGCGCAGGAACGAACCCGAGATGCTGGCGTCGACCCGCACCCGATGGGAACTGGCCGCGCCACCGGCGTTCGTGGACCTTGCGCGGACGGTGCTGTCGGGCAACGGTCAGGTGTTCGACAGCTACACGTCATCGCAGCGCGCTCAGCCGTGACGGCGTTCGATCGCGGTCCTCAGCCGCTTGAGTTGAGGACCGTCGGTGAGCCGCATGGCGACGACGAGCAGCGGTGACGCCAGCCGCCACAACGCGCCTCGTGTGACGCACGAGGCGCGTAGGCGCATGTCGGTCGCTGGGCCGTTGGCGGCGAGCAGGTACTCGTAGATCGCGGTCACGCCGCCCTGGGTCGATTCGAGCACGAGTCGCCGGTCGGGCTCCCAGGCCCGCACCATGGCGTCGCGGTCCTTGCCGCGCGCGGAGAAGACGAGCTCGCTCACGGCGCGTTCCACCCGCCGCAAACGACCGAGCTCCGGGTCGAGGCGCGCGCGCAGGAACGCCTCGAAGCGATCGAGCTCCTCCTGCCACGCCGGCGCCGCGTCGAGGTCGTCGCGCAGGCGCGCGGCATCGGCGCCCAGGACATCGTCGATGGCGATGGCGGTACCCGTCGTGACGTTGGCCGGCACACCGACCACGGCGGCAGCGCCACCTGTCCGGAACACGGCGCCGACCGCCCGCGTGTGGCCCAGCGGCCGGTTCACCACAGCAGTCTGCCGTGGGCCCGTGAACCAGCCGTGCCGGTACAGGTCGGGCCGGCCGCCCGGCAGATGCGTCGAGAACGGATCGCCGAACTTGCTCACGGCCGCTCCGTCTTCATCACAACGGCCCAGGGACTCGCTGCTGGTGGAGGGTACTCGCAGGTCGCCGACCGTGCGCGAATGGCTGCGAATGCCCGCTGCGCTGTACCATCCCTTGGTGGCGGCGCGCAAGCGCCATGTGATCGGGAGAAGTGATGGCCGAGTCTGCGATGCACTACGCACTGCCCGTCCGGGAGCACTCCGCCGATGTGCGGGTGCGGTTCCTGCGCCGGGTCTACGGGCACCTGGGAGCCGCGGTCGCCGCCTTCGTGCTGCTCGAGATGTTCCTGTTCTCGACCGGACTGGCCTACGCCATCGCCGAGTTCGTGTTCGGCACCAGCTGGCTGCTGATCCTCGGCGGCTTCATCCTGATCTCGTGGTTGTCGTCGAGCGTCGCGCACCGCGCGACGTCCCCGCCCGCGCAGTACGCGGCGTACACGGCGCTGATCGTCGCCGAGTCGCTGCTGTTCGCTCCGCTGCTGGTCATCGCCTCGGTCAACGGCCCCCCCGGCGTGATCGCGCAGGCCGGCATGCTGTCGGTCATCGGGTTCGCGGGTCTCACGTTGGTCGCGATGACCTCGGGCCGCGACTTCTCGGTCCTCGGCGCGTTCCTGAAGTGGGGCGGCATCGTCGCGCTCATCGCCATCGTGGCGGCGGTCCTGTTCGGGTTCCAGCTCGGCACCTGGTTCAGCGTGGCGATGATCGCCTACGCGGGCGGCGCCATCCTCTTCGACACGAGCAAGGTCCTGCACTCCTACCCACCGGACCGCGAGGTCGCGGCGTCGATGCAGTTGTTCGCGAGCCTGGCGCTGCTGTTCTGGTACGTGCTGCGCCTGCTGTCCGACCGCTGACGCGCACCTTCACGACGGTGACTGGGACACCGCAGCGCTGAGGCGCCGGTGCCGGTCCGCGTGCGCCAGACGGCGCAGCGCGAGGATCACCGGCTCGAACAGCACCGTCCCGAGCACGGCGTAGCGCAGCGCGTCGGTCGGTGCACCGGACGGGTCCCACGTCTCGGGGATCTCGAACTCGGCCAGGCTCCGGGCGACCTCCGCGTAGCGTTGCAGCGTCTGCTGCTGCGTACCGCCGGGGAACTGCCGGTCGATCGCAACGACGGCCCTGATGAGGTCGGCTCGTCCGGGGGCGTCGGGATCGGTGCTCCAGCCCAGGCCGCGGAGCACGTCGTCGATCCGGTCGGTGGCACGCTGGTAGTCGGCGGCCTCATCGGTGGGGATGTCCAGCGGCGCGCCGAGCGCGCGGAGCGCCACGCCGAGGTGGTCGGGACCGGCGCCGTCGGCGGCCGGACGCTCGATGGCGTCGAGTGTCTCCTTGATCGTGGCGATGGGCAGGCCGCCGACCTCTCGCAGCGCGCGGATCAGGGCGACGCGATCGAGGTGCTCCTGCGCGTAGTCGGCCTGGTTGGCGGCCGTGCGTTTCCCGGGAGGCAGGAGCCCTTCGCGGATGTAGTACTTGAGCGTCGCGACCGGCGTCCCGCTGCGCCGGCTGAACTCCGCCATCTTCATGTTCGGTCTCCTTCGCGGGCATGCCATCGGGGTTGCCGTCCTCGTCGGATACTACTACTATCTACTCTATCGATAGTTAAACTATCCGTCTGTGCGTGGAAGGTCCCGCGATGTCTGTCGCATCACGCCGGCTCGCCGGCATCCTGCTGATCGTCCTACCGACCGTGGTGTTCGGTGGCACGAGCCTGCTCACCCTCCTCATCGCCGATCCCGCCTACCAGGACAACCCCCTGCGCCAGGACCTGTGGCGCGCCGGCCACGCGCACGCGGGGGTACTGCTGCTGCTGTCGCTGATCGCCCTGCGCTACGTCGATGAGGCGGTGCTCGGGCCGCGGGCGCGCAGCGTCGCCCGTCACGGCATCCCCGCCGCGGCCATCCTGCTGCCGACCGCGTTCTTCCTCTCGGTGCTGTCGCCGGACGCGACGGAACCCAACGCACTGATCTACCTGGCCTATGTCGGCGCGGTCTCGCTGATCGTTGGCGTGGTCACGCTCGGGGTGGGATTGATCAGAACACCAGCAACCGATACGGTGCGCCGCGCCGGCGTGACCGTCGGTCCTGCGGACGAACGACCCTCTTGACACTGCCGTCACCACGGTCGAACCTGATCGCGCCCGACACCATTCGGGCGTCATGCCGTCCGATGCTGGGCGCATGGACACCGTGAAGGGCGCAGCGTGCCGGATGTCGACGTCGAGGGCGCAGCCGCGGTGGCGAGCACATCAGCGGCCACCGCTGACCCTGTCGTCGCCGTTCGCGACCTCTGGAAGGTGTTCGGTCCCGCTGCCGCGGACGTGCCCACATCATCCGATCTCGCCGCGCTGTCGCCCAGGGAACTGCTGAAGCAGACCGGCTGCACCGCCGCTGTCCGCGAGGTCACGTTCGATGTCGCGCCCGGTGAGGTCTTCGTGGTCATGGGCCTGTCCGGGTCGGGCAAGTCGACGCTGGTCCGGTGCCTGACACGACTGATCGAGCCGACCTCCGGCCAGGTGCTGTTCGAAGGCGAGGACATCCGCGCGGCGGACGCCAGGCGCCTGCGGGATCTCCGCCGGCACAAGTTCGCGATGGTCTTCCAGCACTTCGGCCTGCTGCCGCACCGCCGCGTCGTCGACAACATCGCCTACGGCCTGGAGATCCGCGGCGCGACCCGCGCCGAGCGGGCCCGCAGGGCGATGGAGGTCATCGAGCTCGTCGGGCTCGCAGGCTATGAGCAGGCGTTCCCCGACCAGCTCTCGGGTGGCATGCAGCAACGTGTCGGCCTGGGTCGAGCGCTGGCCGCCGATCCGGAGGTGCTGTTCTTCGACGAGCCCTTCTCGGCACTGGACCCGCTGATCCGGCGTGACATGCAGCAGGAGGTCATCCGCCTGCACCGCGAAGTCGGCAAGACCATGGTGTTCATCACCCACGACCTGTCCGAGGCGCTCAAGCTCGGCGACCGCATCGTCATCATGCGCGACGGCCAGATCGTCCAGACCGGTCGCGGCGACGAGCTCGTCGGCGCACCGGCGGACGACTACGTGCGCGACTTCGTGCGCGATGTCCCACGGTCCGACGTGCTGACCCTGCGCTGGATCATGCGGCCGGTCCAACCCGACGACGAGCTCGACGGTCCGGAGCTTGGCCCCGACGTGGTGGTCCGCGAGGCCACGCGGGCGGTGCTGGCCGCGGACCGGCCGGTCAAGGTGGTCGACGACGGGCAACTGCTGGGCATCGTCGGTGACGACGAGATCCTGGCCATCGTCGCGGGCACCGATCGATGACCACGCTGAGCCGCCCCGTCGCCGGCGGCCTGCGTCGACCGCCCCGTTGGGTGCTGGCGATCCTGATCATCGTGGTGTGGGTCGCGGGATGGACCCTGCTGGCGGGTCGCGACACGCTGACCCTGGGTCCATCCGCCCTGACCCCGCTGCACCGCTGGCTCAACGAGGTCAACAACGCGATCGGTGCCAGCCGCAACAGCAACCCCGTCTTCATCTATGTACTGAACCCCATCCGGGTGGTCATCGACGAGTTCGTCGGGTTGATCCAGGCGCTGATCGCCCAGCCCGCCCTCGGCCGTCCCGTCCCGGTGATCGGATGGTTCGGGGTCGTCGCCCTCGCCACGTACGTGTCGTGGGCGGTCGGCAACGCGCGCGTCGCGCTGCTGGCGGGTGCCGGGTTCGTGTTCCTCGGCCTGCAGGGGTTGTGGGTCGAGAGCATGGACACGCTGGCGCTGACGCTGGCCGCGGTCTTCGTGGCGCTGCTGTTCGGCATCCCGCTGGGCGTCTGGGCGGGGGTGTCGGACCGGGTCGACCGTGCCATCACCCCGGTGCTCGACTTCATGCAGACCATGCCCACGTTCGTGTACCTCGCGCCGCTCACGCTCTTCTTCCTGATCGGGCCGGCGTCGGCGACCATCGCGACCCTGATCTACGCCGCGCCGCCGGTCATACGCATCACCGCGCATGGCATCCGGTCCGTTCCGGCGACGACGGTCGAGGCCGCCACCTCGCTGGGATCGACGCGGCGGCAGACGCTGACGAAGGTGCTGCTGCCGATGTCACTGCGCACGATCGTGCTCGGCGTCAACCAGACGATCATGGCGGCGCTGTCGATGGTCACGATCGCGGCGCTGATCGATGCGCCCGGGCTCGGTCAGACGGTGATCAAAGCGCTGCAGACCCTCGACGTCGGTACGGCGTTCAACGCCGGGCTGGCGCTGGTGGTCATGGCGATCGTGCTCGACCGCGTGACCACGGCCGCCAGCGTCCGCGCCGAGACCGCGCGTCGCCGGGCCGCGGAGGGGCGCGGGGCCACGCTCGCGCGGTACCGACGTCCGCTGCTGCTGGCCGGCGGCGTCGCGACGCTGGTATGCGTCTGGTTCTCCTACACGTACCTGTGGGCCGCAGAGTTCCCCGATGCCGTGTCGGTCGGCCCACCGATCGCCCGCGCGGCCGACGGCGTCACCACATGGGCGCAGACCAGCTTCTCCGGCGTGACCAACGGCACCCGCGACCTGGTGACGGTGACGTTGCTCAACCCGTTCGAGTCGCTGCTCACCGGCAGCCCGTGGTGGCTGGTCGCCGCGGTGGTCATCGCGCTGGCGATCGCGCTGGCCGGCGCGCGCGCGGGCGTCACCGCCGCGGTCTGCCTGGCCCTGCTGGTCGGCACGGGGCTGTGGCATGACAGCATGACCACTCTGGCCTCGACGCTGGTCGCCACCGTGCTCGTAATGGTGTTGGGCGTCGTCGTCGGCGTGTGGATGGGACGCGACACCCGCGCGGACCGGGTGCTGCGACCGTTCCTCGATGCCGCGCAGGTCATGCCGGCGTTCGTCTACCTGGTGCCGTTCCTCGCGCTGTTCTCCGCGAGCCGGTTCACGGCGATCGTCGCGGCCGTGGTCTTTGCGGCGCCCGTCGCCATCAAGATCGTCGCCGATGGCATCCGCTCGGTGTCGGCGACCACGGTGGAAGCCAGCACGGCGGCGGGATCCAGCCCGTGGCAGACGATCATGAAGGTGCAGCTGCCCATGGCGCGCCGTGCGCTGACGCTCGCGACCAACCAGGGCCTGATCTACGTGCTGTCGATGGTGGTCGTCGGTGGCCTGGTCGGTGCCGGCGCGCTGGGCTACGACGTCGTCGCCGGGTTCTCGCAGGGCTCGTTGTTCGGCAAGGGCCTGGCCGCCGGGCTGGCGATCGTGCTGCTGGGCATTCTGCTCGACCGCATCACGCGTGCGGCGGCTGACACGGATCGTCGTTCGGGTCGGGTCTGATGACCTTCGCCCGCCAGAACCACCTTGTGGTGGCCAAGTAGGAGGATGCACGTGACACGGAGCGCTACGACGGGGCCTTTCCGGCATGGCCGGCGAGCCCGCTCAGGGGCGGTTGCCCGCCCCGCGATGATGCTACTGGCGGCACTCGTGCTCGCCGCGTGCGGCGGCGCGACCGTCGAGGAGGCCGCCGGCGGGGGTGAGGAGGAGACCGCCGCGGGTGGAGGAGGAACCAGCGAGGCGGCGGTCGCCGACTGCGGCGAGTTCAACATCGCCGTCAATCCATGGGTGGGCTACGAGGCCAACGCGGCCGTCATCGCCCACGTGGCCGAGAACGACCTGGGCTGCGAGGTGAACAAGAAGGATCTCAAGGAGGAGGTGTCGTGGCAGGGCTTCGGTACCGGCGAGGTCGACGCGATCGTGGAGAACTGGGGCCACGAGGACCTCAAGCAGAGATACATCGAGGAGCAGGGCACCGCAGTCGAAGCCGGCCCGACCGGCAACATCGGCGTCATCGGCTGGTACGTCCCGCCGTGGCTGGCCGAGGAGTACCCCGACATCACCGACTGGGAGAACCTCAACGAGTACGCCGACATGTTCGAGACCTCCGAATCGGGTGGCAAGGGTCAGTTGCTCGACGGCGATCCGTCGTTCGTGACGAATGACGAGGCGCTGGTCAATAACCTCGACCTCAACTTCGAGGTGGTCTACGCCGGCAGCGAACCTGCGCTGATCCAGGCGTTCCGCCAGGCCGAAGCCAACCGCGAACCGGTCATCGGCTACTTCTACGAACCGCAGTGGTTCCTGTCCGAGGTCCCGCTCGTCAAGGTCGATCTGCCGCCCTACGAAGAGGGCTGTGACGCCGATCCCGAGGAGGTCGCCTGCGACTATCCCGAGTACGAGCTCGACAAGATCGTCAGCACCGAGTTCGCCGAATCGGGCAGCCCGGCCTACGAGCTGGTCACGAACTTCTCGTGGACCAACGACGACCAGAACCTCGTGGCCAAGTACATCGCCGAGGACAAGATGTCGCCGGATGATGCGGCCGCCAAGTGGGTCGAGGAGAACCGTGACAAGGTCGACGAGTGGCTCCCCGGCGCATGAGATCCGCTACTGCGCCTGGCCGTGGTCTCCACGGGTCGCGGCCAGGCCCAAGCTGATGGCTAGTCCGTCCTCGACGAGGGCCCAGACCGTGTCCGATACGCCGGTGCGTTGGACGGCGATGGTCCGCAAGCGGTAGCCGGCGACGCTGCCGGCCGCCGCTCCCGCGGCGCCGAGCAGCGCACCGGCGATGCGCGACCCGCCGAAGGCGGAGCAGACGCCCGAGCCGGCGGTTGCGCCCAGCGTCAACCGGCCGAGGAAGGGTCCGTCCTCGAGCCGGCTGGGGGTCCGTGGCAGCTTGTCGCCGATGATCTCACCGACGGCGGCCAGCATGGTCAGCGGCACCGATCCGCTGCGGCGCAGCACACCGCCCGGGCCCTCGACGTTGTGCGGCAGCTGGCCTTGTGACGACCTCCACGCCAGCAGTGCTCCTGGCAACTGCGAGCGCATGCCCGCGACCACACCCAGCACCGCTGCTCTCCACATGTGCACACCCACCAAGTCGTCGTGCGACATCTTGCCCGAACCGCCGGCAGCCTGCCCAGCGGCCCGCGGAAGCGAACACAGAGCGGTGACACGGCCGTCGGTTGCATCTCGGTCCGCTGTGGGGCGCCCGCTGTCGTCCCCGTCAGCGGATGCTCGCATCACAGGGTCGGCTTGAAGACCATCGCGGCCACGACCGACAGCAGCACGAACACGTTGAACAGGTTCAGACCGGTCAGGCGGGTGCGGAGGGCGGCCAGGTTGGCGCCGGCGGCCGCCGGCTCGGCGAGCGCGGTCTGCAGCGCGGTCGTCGTGCGGCGGATGACGGTCGAACCGAGACCCATCGAGACGAGGATCCCCGCGAAGCCATAGGTCGTCCACAGCGCGCCCATGCTCCCGCCGATGCCGGCCGCCGTCACACCGGCCACCAGCGTCAGCAGGGCGGCCGGCCCGACCATGATGCGTCCCAGCGCGCCGGAGGCCCGCGCGACCGCCGCCTGTCCGGCGCCGTCACCGCCGGCCGCGAGGCGGGCGTTGAGCACGGTCAGCGTGATGACACCGCCGACCCAGACGATGGCGCCGGCGACGTGGAGGAACTTGAACAGGGTGTAGACCATCAGACGACCCGCTGACCGCTGCGCGCTGTCGCTGTGTTCCAGTCCCCCCACCGCCCGCAGCCTCTCGCGAACGCGAGGAACAGCCCGAACCACAGCAGGGGGAACACCAGGAACGGGGGTCCCGGCAGCGCGATGATGGCCAGCACCGCCAGTCCGATCATCAGCGGTACCGGGAACGGCAGCCGGCCCTGCCAGCGCGGCGGCCGGGTCGTGCGCCGCCGCTCCTGCTGCGCCGCGGTCGGCGGCAGGTCGGTCAGCACCTCCTGCAGATCCTCGGCGTAGCGGGCGGCGACCACGCGTTCGGCGCGCTGCTCGTACTCGTCGACGTCCAGCCGTCCCGCGGCGAGGTGCTCCTGCAGCGCGTTGAGCACCTCCTCGCGTTCGGCGTCGCCGATGCGGACCCTGCGGGAACGGTGCTCTCCGGGTCCGGTGTCGTCGGTCGGGTCCATGTCGCACCCTTTCTCGTGGCTGTGGTGACCGTGACGACAAGGCTGTCGGAAGCGCCGGCGATCGTCGTCGTGCGCGCGACGACTTCTGGCGTGCGCCGCGGGTCGCAGCGGCACCTGCCGAGCTACGCCGCTGGACGTAGGCGCGGGTACGCAGCACGGCTCATGACAGCGTTGTGCCCGGACTCTACGGTGATGAGGTGCCGCCGTTCCGGCCTCCCAGGCCGCCCCTCGAGCACGGCGACGTCGTGATCGCGGCCGTCGTGACGTGGTTCGTCGTCGGTGCCACGTTCTTCGGCGCGCAGCGTGAACCGCCGCCGCGCCCGCTCGACTGGTTCGCCTACGCGCTGCTTGTGGGCAGTGCCGCGGCGCTCGTGGCCCGCCGCCAGTTTCCAGTGTCGGTCATGGCGATCACGTGCGGCTGCACTGTGGCGTTCGGCGCGATGGGCTACGCCAGTGCCGGTCCATTCGCGCGACCGCTGGTGATCGCGGCCTCTATCATGCAGCCCACTCACGGGAGAGCGCATGACTGATCCACAGACCGTACGGGTCGGCGTCCAGGTGTGGCCACAGCACAGCACGTTCGCGCAGCAGCGGGACATGTTCCTGCGGTGCGAG
>Ga0214469_1000258_pt1 | contig 17506 bp, 23 predicted proteins | sample RVTome_10_FD_187340 | JGI IMG/M metagenome (GOLD analysis project Ga0214469, IMG submission 187340) | Soil microbial communities from uranium-contaminated site in the Upper Colorado River Basin, Wyoming, United States - RVT153D57 HiSeq ... | reverse complement strand
GGAACTGGCTCGTCCTTCTCGTGCTCATGGCGATCGGGGCGTGGGTGCGGCATTTCTTCAACCTCCGCCACCAGGGGCGGACGCGGTGGTCGATTCTCGTGACAGCCGGGGTCGCGCTCGTCGTGCTCGTGGTCGTCCTGCGGCCGGACGACGGCGCGACGGCGGATGCGGAAAGGGCGGAGCCGGTCGCGTTCGCCGAGGTCGAGGGGATCATCGAGGAGCGCTGCGCCGCCTGTCACTCGTCCGCGCCGACCGAGGTCTCGTCGGCGCCCGGCGGCGTCACGTTCGACACGCCGGACGAGATCGCCGCCCACGTGGAGGCGATCCGGCGCCAGGCCGTCGACTCCCGAGCCATGCCGCCGGGGAACGTGACCGGCATGACCGACGAGGAGCGCGAGCAGCTCGGCGCCTGGATCCGGCAGGGGGCGCCGCTCAGCGAGCCGTAGACGCGCGGTCGCGGGCGATCGCGACGAGCTGGTCGAGCCCGGTCTCGAGCTCCTCCTCGCGCGTACGGGCGAGGCGCTCCTCGAAGACGGGCACGATCTCCCGTCGCGGGCGGCGGTTCACGAAGACGAGGAAGCGGAAGCCGAAGCGCTCCTCGTACGCCTCGTTCAGCTCCGCGAGCCGGGCGAGGACGGCCGGGTCGTCGTCCGACCCCTGCTCGGCGGCCGAGCGGCCCGTGAGGCGTCCCGCTCCGATCGGCGGGTGGGCGTTCAGCGCCTCGACCTGCTCGGCCTCGGGAAGCTCCCCGAGCACGTCCCGGGCCTCGCCGAGCGGGTCGGCGCGCTCGGCCAGGCGCTCGACGAAGCGGGACCGCCCGCCGAAGAGCTCGGCGAGCTTCTCGATACTCAGCTCCCGCGGTAGGTCGTGCACGAGTAGGGCGCGAGGAGGAGCGGGACGTGGTAGTGGCCCTCGTCGAGCGCCACCTCGAGCTCGACGCGGCGGAAGAACGGCGACGGCGGGTGGAAGACGAGCCGGTACGCACCGGTCTCGACCTCGGCGAGGGCGCCGATCCGCCCGTCCGCGTCCGTCTCGGCCGCGCCGACGAGCTCGTCCGCACGGAAGAGCTCCACGAGGACTCCGGCGGCCGGGCGGCCGCGCTCGGTGTCGAGGACGTGGGTGGAGAGCGTCGCCGTCATGCCGCGAACCGTTGCGCCTGCACCCGGTGCTCGCGGGCGATCTCGTCCTCGTCCGCACGGGCGAGGCGGCCGTCGAGGACGACCTCCTCGCCGCCGACGAAGAGACGCTCGACCCGGTGCGGTCCTGCGAGCACGAGCGCAGCCACCGGGTCGTCTGCGCCGCCGAACTCGAGCCCGTCCGTGCGCCAGACCGCGACGTCGCCGCACTTCCCGGGCTCCAGCGAGCCGAGGTCGTCACGGCCGAGCACCTTCGCGCCGCCGCGCGTCCCGAGCCGCAGCGCCTGGCGGGCGGTGAGCGCGCCCGGCCCATCGCGCCCGCGCGCGACGAGGAGCGCCTGCTTCACCTCGAGGAAGAGATCGCTGCGCTCGTTCGAGGCGGAGCCGTCCACGCCGAGGCCGACGGGCACGCCCGCGGCCAGCATGGAGGCGACCGGCGCGACCCCGGCGCCGAGCCGCAGGTTCGAGGTCGGGCAGTGCGCGACGCCCGTTCCCGCAGCGCCGAACCGCGCGACGTCGTCGTCGGAGAGGTGGACGCAGTGCGCGCACCAGACGTCGCCCTCGAGCCAGCCGACCTGCTCCAGGTATTCGACGGGCCGGCAGCCGAAGAGGCCCTGGCAGTACTCCTCCTCCTCGACCGTCTCGGCGAGGTGCGTGTGCAGCCGCAGGCCGAGCCGGCGGGCGAGCTCGGCCGACTCCATCATCAGCCGCTTCGTGACGGAGAACGGCGAGCACGGCGCGACCGCGATCTGCACGCGGGCGCCGGGCACCTCCTCGTGGAGCGCGGCGAGTGCCTCCGTGGCGGCGAGGGCGTCGTCGCCCGCCTCGACGAGCCCGTCCGGCGGCAGCCCGCCCTGCGACTCGCCGAGGTCCATCGAGCCGCGCGAGGCGACGATCCGGACGCCGAGCTCCTGCGCCGCGCGGATCTCCGCCTCCACGATCCCCTCCCGCCCGGGCGGGAAGACGTAGTGGTGGTCGAAGACCGTCGAGCAGCCGGACAGCGCGAGCTCGGCGAGCCCCGTGCGCGCGGCCGCGTACTCGGACTCTGCGTCGATCCGGCCCCACAGGGGATAGAGCGTCTTCAGCCAGGTGAAGAGGTCGGCCTCCTGCGCCCGCGTGCGCGTGAGGGTCTGGTACAGGTGGTGGTGCGTGTTGACGAGGCCGGGCGTCGCGAGCGCGCCGCCGAGGTCGACCACCCGCTCGGCGTCGGGTCGCGCGCCGTCTCCGACCGCCTCGACGAGGCCGTCACGGATGAGGATCCACCCGTTCTCGTGCTCCGTCGCCGCGTCGTCCATCGTCACGACATAGGCGTTCGCGAGCAGGAGGGTCACGCGCCCGCCTCCAGGGGGACCAGCCGGAAGCCGTCGACGTCGACGAGGCCGCGGTCGGTGATCTTGAGGCTCGGGACGACGGAGAGCGCGAGGAAGGCGAGCGTTTGGAACGGCGAGGGAAGCGGGCAGCCGAGCGCGTGCGCCGCCTCGACGCACTCGCGGCTGGCCGCGACGACGTCGGCGAGCGGTGCCGTCGAGAGGAGCCCCGCGACCGGGAGGGGGAGCTCGGCCCGGACGCGTCCGTCCACCACGACGACCACCCCGCCCCCGAGCTGCTGCAGCCGGCCGATTGCGTGCGCCATGTCCTCGTCGGACATCCCGACGACGACGATGTTGTGCGCGTCGTGCGCGACGGTCGAGGCGAGCGCGCCCCGCTCGAGGCCGAACCCTCGCACGAGACCGAGGCCGATGCGCCCCGTGCCGAGGTGGCGCTCGACGACGGCGATCTTCGCGAGGTCTCGTCCAGGGTCGGCCGCGATCCGACCGTCGGAGAGGGGCGCGCCCTCGACGAGCGCCTCCGTGACGATCTGGTCCCGGACGACGCCGATCACGCGCACGCGGTCGCCCCGGCCCGCCGCGGGAAGCGCGAAGTCCTCTCCCGTCACGGTGCCGACGCGGACCGTGTGCTTGACCCACTCGGGCACCTCCGGACGCGGGATCTCGCCGACCGGCGTCCCGCGCTTCAGGACGAGCTCGGGCTCGAAGCGCTCCAGATCCGGGAGCAGGACGAGATCCGCCTTGTAGCCGGGCGCGATCGCCCCGTGTTCCCCGAGGCGGTGCCAGAGCGCCGGGCTGAGGGTCGCCGCGACGAGCGCGTCCTCCGGCGTGACACCCGCCGCCACCGCGGCGCGGATCATCGAGTTGACGTGCCCCTCGTCGGCGATGTGCTCCGGCTCCCGGTCGTCCGTGCAGAACGCGATCCGGCTCGGGCCGTATTCGCGCAGGAGCGGGGCGAGCGCCTCGAGGTTCCGCGCCCCGGTCGCCTCGCGGATCAGGAGCCACATCCCCGCCCGCAGGCGCTCCCGCCCCTCCTCGAGCGTGATCGCCTCGTGGTCCGAGCGGATGCCCGCCGCGACATAGGCGTTCAGCGCCTTGCCGCCGAGCCCCGGCGCATGCCCGTCCACGTGCGTTGCGCCGTCAAGGCGCAGCTTCTCGAGCTCGTTCTCGTCGCCGGCGACGACGCCGGGGAAGTTCATCATCTCCGCGAGGCCGAGCACGCGCCGGCGCCGGAGCAGGCCCTCGAGGTCGCCGGGGAGAAGCGCGCGGCGCGGCGACTCGAACTCCGAGGCGGGCACGCAGGCGGACGCCATGAAGTAGACGTCGAGCGGAAGGCCGTGGCAGAGGTCGGCGAGCCAGTGGACGCCGTCCGTCCCGAGCACGTTCGCGATCTCGTGGGGGTCGGCGACGACCGCGGTCGTCCCGAGCGGCAGCACGAGCCGCGCGAACTCGTCCACGAGCAGCTTCGACGACTCGAGGTGCATGTGCGCGTCGACGAAGCCGGGGACGACGTAGCGGCCGGTCGCCGCGACCTCCTCCAGGCCGTCGTAGTCGCCGAGGCCGGCGACGTACCCGTCCGCGATGGCCACGTCGGTGTCGAGCCACTCCCGCGTGAAGACGCAGAGGACACGGCCGCCCCGGACGACCACGTCCGCCGGCTCATCCCCCCGGGCCACCGCCAGACGTCGCGCGAGGTTCGTCATGCCGCCGTAACGTACTACCCTTCGCCGTTGTGGACGTGCTGACCCCACGGACGCTCGACGAGGCGCTGCGGCTGAAGGCGGATGCGGCCGACGCGTGGCCGATCCAGGGCGGGACCGACGTCATGGTCGAGTTGAACTTCGACCGGGCGCGGCCGCCGGCGATCCTGAACCTGAGCGAGGTCGCCGAGCTGCGCGGCTGGGCGCGCGAGAACGGATCGCTTCGGCTCGGCGCGGGTCTCACGTACACGGAGTGCCGCCGCGAGCTCGGCGAGCTCCTGCCTGCGCTGGCCGAGGCCGCGCGCACGGTCGGCTCGCCGCAGATCCAGAACCGCGGGACGGTGGGCGGCAACCTCGGCACGGCGTCGCCGGCGGGGGATTCGCTGCCGCCGCTCCTCGTCGAGGAGGCGGAGGTCGAGCTCGCGAGCGCCGCGGGTAGCAGGACGCTCGCCCTCGAGGAGTTCCTCGTCGGGCCGAAGCGGAATGCGCTTGCCGCCGGCGAGCTGATCGTCTCGATTCGCATCCGTCCGTCGGGCGCGCGCCAGACGTTCATGAAGGTCGGGCCGCGCAACGCGATGGTGATCGCCGTCGCGTCGCTCGCGCTCGCGGTCGACCGGGAGCGGGGCGAGATCCGGGCCGCGTACGGCTCGGCGGGGCCGGTGGCGCGGCTCGTGCGCGCGCCGCTCGACGAGGCCGACGGCTTCCCGGACCGCGTCGCGGAGGCCGCGAGCCCGATCGACGACGTGCGCGGAAGCGCTGCCTACCGCCGCCATGCCCTTCGCGTCCTGACCGCCCGCGCCCTCGAGAGGTGTGCCGCGTGAAGATCGCCCTGACGGTCAACGGCGAGACGCAGGAGGCCGATGTCTGGCCGGGCGAGAGCCTCCTCTTCGCGCTGCGGGAGCGGTTCGGCCTGCCCGGGTCGAAGAACGCATGCGAGCAAGGTGAGTGCGGCTCCTGCTCCGTCCTTCTCGACGGGACGCTCGTCTGCGCCTGCCTCGTCCTCGCCGCCCAGGCGGAGGGGCACGAGATCGTGACGGTGGAGGGGCTCGCACGGGACGGCGCCCTGCATCCGGTGCAAGAGGCGTTCGTCGAGGCGGGCGCGGTGCAGTGTGGCTTCTGCACGCCGGGGCTCGTGGTCACGGCGGCCGATCTCCTCGCACGGACGCCCGATCCGACGGACGACGAGCTGCGCGAGGCGCTCTCGGGGAACCTGTGCCGCTGCACGGGATACGCGAAGATCTTCGACGCGGTTCGCCTGGCCGCGGGGGCCGCATGAGGACGAATCGACACGACTTCGGCGCAGATCGCGCGCCTTTCGTGCGCTTCTTCCGGGTAGGCTCGGCCTCGGGTGGAGGGTGGCCGGGTCCCCACCCAAGGGTGGGGTGTGCACGGTGAGCACCCCTGTCCGCAAGCTCGAGCGCGGACGGGTCGGCGAGGTCGTCCGGCGCGCAGACGGGATCCCGAAGACCACGGGCGAGTTCGCGTACGCGAGCGACCTGCAGGCGGCCGGGATGCTCTGGGGTCACACGGTGCGCAGCCCGCACGCGCACGCGCTCGTCCGGGAGATCGACATCTCCCAGGCGGTGGCCATGCCCGGCGTCCACGCCGTGCTCACCCATGCGGACATCCCGGGGGCGAAGGTGTACGGGCTCGAGTACGCCGACCAGCCCGTCCTCGCGATCGACCGCGTCCGCTATTACGGGGAGCCGGTGGCCCTCGTTGCGGCCGAGCATCCCGAGCAGGCGCGGCGCGCCGCGGAGCGGATCCGCGTTCAGTACCAGCCGCTCGAGCCGGTCGTCGACATGGAGCGGGCGCTCGAGCAGGACGACCTCCATCCCGACCGCCCGACGCACGAGCCCGAGCACTACCGCGACGACCCGCGCGCGAACGTCGTTCGCTCCATCCTGATCCGGCACGGCGACCCGGACGCCGAGGGCGACGTGACCGTCACGGGGGAGTACGAGCTCGGCATCCAGGACCAGGCCTTCCTCGGCCCCGAGTCGGGCCTGGCGGTTCCGGACGGGGAGGGCGGTGTCGACATCTACGTCGCCACCCAGTGGCTGCACGTCGACCGGGCGCAGGTCGCCCCGTGTCTCGACCTGCCGCCCGAGCAGGTGCGGATCCACCTGGCCGGTGTGGGCGGCGCCTTTGGCGGCCGGGAGGACCTCTCGATGCAGATCCACGGCGCGCTCCTCGCCCTCCACACGAACCGCCCGGTGAAGATCGTCTACACGCGGGAGGAGTCGTTCGTCGGCCACGTGCACCGCCATCCCGCCCGCATCCGGATGGAGCACCGTGCGAACCGGGACGGGAAGCTCGTCTGCATCCACGCGCGCGTCCTCCTCGACGGCGGCGCGTACGCGTCGAGCTCCACGGCCGTGACGACGAACGCGGCCTCGTTCGCCTGCGGCCCCTATGCCGTCGCGAACGCGCTCGTCGAGACGATCAACGTCTACACGAACAACCCTCCGTGCGGCGCGATGCGTGGCTTCGGCGCCGTGCAGGTGTGCTTCGCGCACGAGGCGCAGATGGACAAGCTCGCCGACGCGCTCGGTCTCGACCCGGTCGAGCTTCGCCTGCGCAACGCCCTTGCGACCGGTGACGTCATGCCGAACGGCCAGCGGGTCACCGGATCGCTGCCGGTCGCCGAGGTGATCCGCCGCTGCGCCGAGCTGCCGGTGCCCGAGGCGGAGGGCCTTCCGCGCGACCCGATGCGTCTTCCGGGCGGCTCCGGGAACGTGACCCGGGGGGAGGGCGTCAGGCGCGGTGTCGGGTTCGCGGTCGGCTTCAAGAACCTCTGTTACTCGCACGGCTTCGACGACTTCTGCGCCGCGCGCGTCAGGCTCGTCCCCGCGGCAGAGGGCGGCGTGGCCGCGGAGGTGCACTGCGCGGCCGCCGAGGTCGGCCAGGGCGTGGTCGGCGTGATCGCCCAGGTCGCGCGGACGGAACTCGAGCTCGACGACGTCACGCTCGCCCCGGGCACCACCTCGACGGTCGACTCCGCCGGCTCCGCGTCCGCGTCGCGCATGACGTGGATGGCCTCGGGCGCCGTCGCCGAGGCCTGCCGGGCGGCGCGCGCCGAGCTCACGGCCCGGGGCGGGACACTCGACGCCGGCGAGGAGATCGACGTCGAGCGCGTGTACAGGCACCCGCAGACGTGGCCGCTCGATCCGGAGAACGGTCAGGTGCTCGGCGAGCGGGCGCACGTGGCGTTCATCTGCTCCGCCATGCGCGCCGTCGTCGAGGTGGACACGGATCTCGGGCTGTCGCGCGTCGTCTGGATCGGGACGGCGCAGGACGTCGGCAAGGCGGTGAACCCGCAGGCCGTCCACGGCCAGATCGAGGGCGGCACGGCGCAGGGCCTCGGGCTCGCGCTCATGGAGGAGATCCAGACCCGGGACGGTCTGATCACGAACGCGAGCTTCACCGACTACCTGATCCCGACCACGCTCGACATGCCGCCGGTGGACGTCGTGCTCGTCGAGGAGCCCGAGCCGGACGCGCCGTACGGCGCGAAGGGCGTCGGCGAGCCGCCCACCGTCGTCGCGACCGCGGCGATCGCCGCCGCGCTGCGCGACGCGACGGGGCGCGACCTCCCGCGTGTCCCCGCGCGCCCGGACGACCTGATCGGGCTCGCGGACGGCGGCTAGGGGCGGTAGAGCGTCAGCGCCGAGCCGACGCCGAGCAACACGATCCCGAGGACGCGGACGGGGCTGAGGCCGATCCGCTCGAGGCCGAACAGCCCGTAGCGGTCGATCACCGCCGCCATCAAGAGGTTCCCGGCGATGAGGAGCCCGATCGTCGTGGTCGTCCCGATCCGGGGCGGAGCGAGCGCGAGGGCGAAGATGATGAACGCGCTCATGAGGCCCGCGAGCCAGAGCCAGGGCGGCGCGCGCAGGCCTTCCACGACGCCGCTGACGGTCTGGCGGACGGCGATAACGGAGGCGAACGCGACCAGCATCGTCACGACGCTCGCGAATGCGACCGCCTCGACCACGCCGATCCGCTCCCCGAACCGTCCCATGAGCGCCGCCTGGATCGCGCCGGCGAGGCCCGCGACGAGACAGATGAGCACCGTCACCACCGTTCCGGCCGCCACACAGCCTCCTTTCCTTCGGGAGCGGGGGAAGCTATACGCTCGCGGTCGACGATGAAGAGGGACGCCGCGTGAGCCAGCCGACGTACCCGAGCCCGGTCGATCCGGCCGAGCTCGGCTTCGAGAAGATCGTCTACGAGAAGGCGCCGCCCCGGGCCACGATCACGCTGAACCGGCCCGAGATTCTGAACGCCTTCGACTACCAGATGCTCCGCGAGCTTGCGCGTGCCTGCGAGGACGCGTCGTACGACGACGAGATCCGGGTCGTGGTGCTGACGGGGGCCGGCCGGGCGTTCTGCGTCGGCGCCGATCTCAGGTCCTGGTCCGAGGAGTACCTCGGGAAGCCGAACGAGTACTGGAAGTGGTTCGGCGCCTTCAAGGACGCGCACGACCGGCTGCGGGAGATCGGCAAGCCGGCGCTCGCACGGATCAACGGGATCTGCGTCGGCGGCGGGAACGAGCTCCAGATGGCGTGCGACCTCGCCGTGATGGTCGACGACGCGTTCATCCGTCACGTCGGGCCTGAGCACGGGTCGGTGCCGGCCGGGGGCGCGACGCAGTGGCTCTCGATCATCGTCGGCGACCGCCGGGCGCGCGAGATCGTCCTCATGTGCGAGGAGATCCCGGCCGCCAAGGCGGAGGAGTGGGGCTTGGTCAACTGGGCCGTTCCCGCCGCCGAGCTCGACGAAAAGACCGACGCGGTGGTCGAGAACCTCGTCCGCAAGCTGCCGCAGACGACGCGCTACGCGAAGGAGCACCTGAACTTCTGGAAGGACCTCGCGTGGCACCAGACGATCAACCACGCCCGCGACTGGCTCGCGCTCTCGATGGCGACCGAGGAGCCGCAGGCGGCCGTTCGCAAGTTCGTCTCGAAGGACAAGTGACCGTTTCCGAGCCCCTGGTTCTCGTCGAGCAGGAGGAGCCGATCGCGGTCGTCCGGCTCAACCGGCCGAAGCAGCTGAACGCACTCTCGGAGCCGCTGATGGAGGAGCTCGTCTCGCGGCTCCAGGAGCTCGATCGCGACGACGCGGTCCGGTGCATCGTCCTGGCAGGCGACGAGCGCGCGTTCGCGGCGGGCGCGGACATCGGCGAGCTGGCGGACGCGTCCGCGATGGACATGCTCTACGCACGGCGGGTCGAGCGCTGGGACGCGATCCGCGGGCTGTGGACGCCCTTGGTCGGCGCGGTCTCCGGGTTCTGCCTCGGCGGCGGGAACGAGCTCGCCATGAGCTGCGACCTGATCGTCGCGTCGGAGACGGCGCGGTTCGGCCAGCCGGAGACCGGGCTCGGGATCATCCCCGGCGCGGGCGGCACGCAGCGCCTCACGCGCGTGGTCGGCAAGGCGAAGGCGATGGACGTGATCCTCTCCGGCCGGTTCCTCGACGCGTGGGAGGCCGAGCGGGCTGGGCTCGTCGCCCGCGTGGTTGCGAGGGAGGCTTGGCTCGAGGAGGCGAAGCGCGTGGCGCAGGAGATCGCGTCGAAGGCGCCCGTCGCGCAGCGGCTGGCGAAGGAGGCCGTGAACCGTGCGTACTCGACGACGCTCGAGCACGGTCTCGAGCACGAGCGGCGGCTCCTGTACCTGGCCTTTGCGTCGGCGGACGCGCGCGAGGGGCTGAGCGCCTTCGCGGAGAAGCGCAAGCCGGAGTTCGAGGGCCGCTGAGTCGGGCCCGCACCCTGCGTCTCGCGATGTCCCCCGGAGCCATGTCCCAACCGAGCGCGTACTCCCCCCATCGGGGGAGCGAGGCTCCCAGCACGAACGCTATCGAGGCGCTCCGCACGGGTCTGTGCCGGCTTCGTGTCGATTCTGTGCCTAGGATCCGCGCGTGAGCGAGGAAACCGTCCTCACCGAGCGCGACGGCGGCGTGCTCACGATCACGCTCAACCGGCCGGACAAGCTGAACGCCCTCGACGTCGAGATGCAGAGGCTCGTCCGCGCCGGGCTCAAGGAGGCATCCGATCCGGAGGTGCGCGCGGTCGTCCTCACCGGCGCGGGCCGCGGCTTCTGCGTCGGCCAGGACCTGAACGAGTTCCGCGACGCGGCCGGCGACGTCGCCACGCGGCTCCGCACGACGTACAACGAGAACGTCCTCGCCCTCCGCGCGCTCGAGAAACCGGTGATCGCCGCCGTGAACGGGGCTGCCGCCGGCGCCGGGATGTCGCTCGCCTGCGCCTGCGACGTGCGGATCGCGTCCGAGGACGCGAGCTTCGTGCCGGCCTTCATCGGCATCGGGCTCGTCCCGGACACGGGCGGGACGTGGTTCGTCACCCAGCTCCTCGGCTACGCCCGCGCGTTCGAGTGGCTCACGTCGGGCCGCAAGCTCCCCGCCGCCGAGGCGCGCGAGTGGGGACTGGCGAACGAGGTCGTGCCCGCGGACGGGCTCGCGGCCCGCGTCGCCGAGGTTGCGGGCCGCTACGCCGCGGCGCCGACGCGCGGGATCGGGATGACGAAGCGCCTGCTCGACCGCGCCACACGCTCGCGGCTCGAGGAGCAGCTCGAGTGGGAGGCGCAACTCCAGGCGGCCGCCGCGGCCAGCGAGGACTTCCGCGAGGGCGTCGCCGCCTTCCTCGAGAAGCGCGAGCCGCGCTTCACGGGTCGCTAGCGGCTGCCGCGCACTCCGCAAGCCCGAGCTCGGACGCGAGCCGGTCCGCCGCCGCCTCGTTGTCTGCCCCTGCGCTCGCGAGCTCCTGCACGCGCGTCGCATCCCCAGCCTCGGCCGCCTCCCGCAGCTCCCCGATGGCGCGGACGTTCTCGGCGTTTCGCCCCAGCCACTCGTCTACCCGCTCCTCGAGCTCTGGCGGCGGGTCGAGCCGACGGAGCGCGTCGAGGCCTTCCTCGGCGATCGGCTCGGCCTCGGCGGCCATCCGCGCGAGCCCGTCGAGGTTCTCCGGCCGGGCAAGGTCGTCCAGGCGGCTCTCGTACTCGGCGCAGATCCGGTCGGCCTCGTGCGCCCATTGCTCGGCGGTCAGGCGCACCTCGGGCTCGCTGCTCCCGCCGCTGCAGCCGGCCACGAGAGCGACCGCGAACAGGAGGGCGACGACCCGCACGGCCGCGAGCCTACTGCTCGCGGGGAAGGAGCTCGACGGACAGCTCGCAGTCGAGCGCGTCCGCGATGCGTAGGAGTGTGTCTATCCGGGGTGGGCGGCCGCCGCTCTCGAGCCGCGCGATCGCCGACTGCGTCGTGCCGGTCAGCTCCGCGAGCTGGGCCTGCGACAGCCCGAGCGCGCGACGGCGGTCGGCCACCTGGCCCGCGATCTGCGCGAAGAACCAGCCCTGCTCGGCGTGGGCGATCCGCTCACGGATCCGCTCGAAGGCCCGCGGGGTGATCTTCGACGCGGGGTCTTGACTCATATCGCAAACATGATATATAGCAATAAAGCTATTATGATCCTAGCACCGGAGGTCGACGTGAGCGCAGCCACGAAGAGCGACCCGACCGGCGAGGAACGGAGCGGCGGCGTGATGCGAGGGATGCTGCGCGGCGCGGGGCTGGCGCTCGTCGCATTCGCGCTGGCCGGCTGCGTGGCGGAGCCGGCCCCGCCGCCCGACCTCGAAGCCGGGCGCGGGTTCGACAGGCATGCGCTCTACTGGCTCGGACCGGAGTTCGAGGGACTCCCGCTCACGTATCTCGAGCTCGACAGCGAGATCCCGAGCGTGGTGTACGGCGATTGCGACGCGTCGGAGCACCCGTGCACGCTCCCGCTCGACATCCAGATCACGCCGCTCTGCCGGCATCTCGAGGTCGTGTCCGTGACGGCCGAGCCGCAGCTCGTCCGCGGCGCGCCCCTCGGGCGCAGCGACGGCGCGCCGGTCCTGCTCACGCGCACCGTCCAGATCAAGGTCTACGCATACGACGAGGCCTTGCGTTGCGTGCGCTCCAGGCGCTGCGCTCGCTGAACGACGTCGAGCCGGTCGTGCCCGCCTCGGAGTCCTTCCCGCCGCCCGCCGCCGGCGTGCTCGGCGGGAGCCGGCCCTGTGCCTAGCCGGCGCGCCCTCGAGGCCGGCGCAGCCGCGGCGTATCTCCTCGGGGCGCTCGCTGTCACCCACGGGATCTGGGGTCGGTACGACGGAGTCGGCTACGAGCCGGCGTGGGTCTCCGAATTAGCCTCTGGACGCTGCTGCTCGTCTTCCACGTCGGCGCCGCTGCGCTGATCGGCCGTTGGTGGGCTCTCGCCCTTCCGGTCGCGTGGGTCGTGCTCTCCGTCCCGGCCGACGGATACGACACGCCGGTCTGGGTCGGCATCGCGTTCAACCTGCCGCTCACCTGGCTGCCGGCGATGGTGCTCGGGCTCGCGGTGCGAAAAGCGGTCGAGCGCCGCGAGCTCCCTGCCTAACGCCTGCCGCCGAACCAGCCGCGGTCCGTCGTTCGGCGGGAGTCCACGCCGAAGAAGTACGAAAGCGGCCCAATCAGGACGAGAAAGGTCGCCATCACGTATGCGCCCATATGCGTCACCTCCTTGCCCTCTACAACGAGCGCGACGCCGGAAAGCTTCCGCGTTTTCCCTGCTGAGCGCGCGTTTCGCTAGACCGTCTTGAACTGCTCGAACGGCTGCCTGCAACGCTCGCAGTAGCGGATCGAACGGCAGGGCGTCGGGCCGAAGATGTTGTCGAGGCGCGTGTCGGTCGAGTCGCAGTACGGGCAGCGGAACGGGCCGCGCTGAATGTCCACGAGCTGTACCTGACCGACCGCGGGTCGCGGGCCGGGCGGGGCGAAGCCGGCCTCGCGGAGCTTCGCGCGGCCCTCGGGCGTGATCCGGTCGGTCGTCCACGGATCGTCGGAGCGCACAATTACCTCGGGCTCGCCGCCGAGCTCGCGCACCGCGTCCGCCATCAACCGCTGCATGACCTCGAGCGCCGGGCAGCCCAGGAACGTCGGGGTGAAGTCGACGCGGACCCGCTCGCCCTCCACGGCGACGTCGCGCACGACACCGAGGTCGACGAGCGAGATGACCGGGATCTCAGGGTCCGGGATCTCGCGCAGCCGCTCCCACACGCGCTCAGGCGTCAAAGCCGCGGCGACGCTCACCACTGGCCTCCCGGCGCGGAGCGGCGCACCATCGTCATCTCGTCCCAGAGCTTGGCCCACTCGTCCACATGCGCGCCGCGCTCAACCGGCTCCACGTCAGGCGGCGAGAAGAACGGCAGCCGTTCGCGGACGCTGGCAAGGAACCGCTCGCGAGCCGCGCCCTCGACGAGCCCGAGCGCGTAGGGCCAGAGCTCCTCGAGCCCGGCCACGAGGCGCGCACGCCCTTCGTCCGACTCGGCGAGCCGGTCGGCCCACATCTGCGCGTGCATGACGTGGTACGCCTCCTCGCGCTCGATCTTCTCCGCGAGCCCTGCGAGGTCGGCGTCGTCCGACTCCTTGAGCTCCGCGATCCGGATCGCGTCCGCGAGCTCGTAGAGGACGTGGCGCGCGATCGTCTTGCCCCAGTCGTGCACGAGCCGCAGCTCGACGAGCGGCGACGAGCGGTACTCCGCGGGCGATCGGTCGAACGCGAGCGTGTCGGCCGTCCCGCCGAGCTCCCGCGCCGCTAGCTCGTAGAAGGCGCGCGCGTGCCCGATCTCCGTCTGCGCGATCGACGAGAACGCGACGTCCTCCTCGAGGAACGGCGCGATCCCCGTCCACTCCGAGTCGCGCCAGCCGAGAATCAGCTCGTCGTCGGCGAGCGCGAGAAGCTGGTTCACGGTTGGTTCAGCTGCGGTTCTCATCTCCCGAGCGAAGCGATGGGTCTAGCCCGCACCCGCGGAAAGTGCGCCAGCACTTTTCGCGGCTTCACGCGCCTCCTTGAGCTTGACCTTGATCGAGTAGCCGTCCACCCGGCGGTAATCGCGGTCGAAGACCGGAGCGACGTACGGCTCCCGCACCTCCATGACCGCCTCGCGCGGGACGATCCAGAGCGCGAACGACTCCGCGCGCCGGCCGTAGAACTCGCGCGCGTACGCGTCCGCGAACTCGCGGTTCGGCGCCTCGAGCGACCCGCCGTGCTGGAACGGCTGGCCCTCGCGCTCCTGGCGGAAGACTTCCCAGACGGCCATCTCAGGCGGCGTCGGCGAGCACGGCGTCGCGCACCCAGGCGGTCTCGTCGCGCGAGACACGTCGGAAGCCGAGCCGCTCGGCCGTCATCGGGCCGTGGCCGGTGACGACGTGCTTCAGCTCGTCCCAGTCCGGCTCCGTGTACTCCCACCGGCCGGTCTCCTCGTCCTTCGCGAGCTTCGGGTCCGGGATCTCGAGCCCGAGCTCGCGGATCTGCGGCACGTAGCCGTCGAGGAACTGCTGGCGCGCCTCCTCGTTCCCCTGGCTCTTGATCCGCCAGTGGTACATCGGGTCCTTCTCCGCCGGGATCTGGTTGCCGTGGAACATCATGAGCGGCTGCCACCACCGGATGAGCGCCTCCTGGACGAGCTCGCGCTGCTCCGGCGTGCCGGTCACCATGGCGAGGATCACGTCGCGGCCGTGGAGGATGTGGAACGACTCCTCCCAGCAGATCTTCTTCATGATCCGCGCGTACGGCGCGTACGAGCACTTGAGGAGCGCCTTCTGGCTGATGATCGCGGCCGCGTCCACGAGCCACGCGATCACGCCGACGTCGCCCCACGTCTTCGTCGGGTAGTGAAAGACGTTGTGGAACTTGCTCTTGCCCGAGATGAGGTCCTCGAGGACCGCGTCACGCGGCTTGCCCAGGTCCTCGACGACGCGGTAGATGAGCTGCGCGTGGCCGGCCTCGTCCTGCACCTTGGCGGTGAGGGCAAGCTTCCGCTGCAGCGTGGGCGCGCGGAGGATCCACTCGCGCTCGGGCAGGACGCCCATGAGCTCCGAGTTCCCGTGCATCTCGATGAACTTGACGAGCTTCGCGCGGTACTCGTCCGGCATCCAGTCGGTCGCCTCGACCTGCCCGCCGGACTGCACGTGCTCGATGAACGCTTCCTCGGTGCGCGGCGTCATTTGCCCCTCCTACCGAACGATCGTTAGGCTGTCCAGATTAGCACGCCGCGCAGGAAACAGCTGTCCGAGGAAGCCGCCCGGCTCTTCGCCGAGAAGGGCTATCACGCGACGTCGATCGGCGACATCGCGCAGGCGCTCGGCGTTCAGAAAGGCTCCCTCTACGCGCACATCGCGGGGAAGCAGGATCTCCTCTACGAGACGATGCTCGTCGGCGCGCGCGGGTTCCATGCCGCGCTCGACGAGCTGCCCGAGCGGGCGCCGGCGACGGAGAAGATCCGGCTCGCGCTACGGGCTCATCTGCGGCTCGTGGTCGACCAGCTCGCGGTCGCGACCGTCTTCGTCCGCGAGTGGCGCTCGCTCGACGCGGAGCGGCGCGAGGAGATCCTCGGCGAGCGGCGCCGCTACGAGGAGCGGATCCGCGCGCTCTTCCGCGAGGGCCGCGAGGGCGGGGAGCTCCGCACCGACCTGGACGAGAACGCGGCCGCGCTGCTCCTCCTTTCGGCCGCGAACTGGGCGTACACGTGGCTGCGTCCCGGCGACGACACCGACGCGATCGCGGACGGGTTCTTCGCCCTGCTCGTGGACGGGATGCGCGGCTACGACACGCCCGTCTAAGAGCCTCGCGGCAAGGTTCACATCGAATTTACGACCCGCCCCGTTTGCCCGGGTGCCCGGTGGGCACGAGGTGTCTCGTCCACGAAGCAAGGGGGGAACGAATGACCAGGATGACCAAGCTCGTTACGACGCTGTGCGTCAGCGTGGTTGCCGCGTTCGGGTTCACCGGCACGGCCGCGGCGCAGGTGCCGCCCGGCAACCAGGCCGGGGACAGCCTCGTGAACGTCCAGGTCGGCGATGTGACCGTGCTCGTGCCGGTCAGCGTCGCGGCCGCGCTCTGCGATGTGAACGTGAACGTCCTCGCCGAGCAGCTCGGCGACGGCGATGCAACGTGTGAGGCCACGGCCGAGTCGATCGCCACACCCGGCACGGGCGGGAACGGCGGCGGGAACCAGGCCGGCGACAGCCTGGTGAACGTCCAGATCGGTGACATCACCGCGCTCATCCCGATCTCGGTTGCGGCTGCGCTCTGCGACGTGAACGTGAACGTCCTCGCGGAGCAGCTCCGGACGGGCGACGCCGCCTGCGAGGCGGTCGCCACCTCCGAGGCGTAGCCTCCCCGCGCGGGGCAGGGCGGCTTCCGGCTCGCCCTGCCCCGCGCCTCTGCGCCGTGCGATCCTCCCGCGCGTGGCGCGCCTCATCGTGAACCCCAACGCGAGCCGTGTGACGCCCGAGCTCGTCGCCGCCGTCGAGCGAGAGCTCGGCCCGGTCGAGACGCTTCTTACGCGCGGGCCCGGCCACGCGATGGAGCTGGCCGCCGAGATGGATCCGGGCGACGTCGTGTACGTCCTGTCCGGCGACGGCGGCTTCAACGAGGTGGTGAACGGGGTGCCGGACGGCGTGGCTGTCGGCTTCCTCCCCGGCGGCGGGACGAACGTGCTCCCGCGGGCGCTCGGGCTCCCGCGCGACGCCGTCGCCGTCGCTCACGCGCTCGCGGAGGGCGCGGCGGGCCGCACGATCTCGCTCGGGCACGTCGAGGCGTCGCTCGAGGGCGAGCCGGTCGCCGACCGTCGCTTCACGTTCTCGGCGGGGATCGGGCTGGACGCGGAGCTCGTGCGCGCGGTCGACCGCCTGGGGCGGCGCGCGGGCGGGCGGCGGCCCGGCGACGTCGTCTTCGCCCGAGAGCTCGGGCGGCTGCTCCTCGCGCACCGGTCCCGCTTCGGGCCGGCGCTCACGGTCATCGGCCGGGGGCGTGCCGCGTTCGCGCTCGTCGCGAACTGCGACCCGTACTCGTACGCCGGGCGGGTCCCGCTCCACGCGGCGCCGAAGGCGACCTTCGAGGGCGGGCTCGACCTCGCCGCACCGGTGGAGCTGAGCGCCGCTCGGATCCCTGCGGCAGCCCTCGCGCTCGTCCGCCCGCGGCCCGGCCGTCCGCGCTGGCTCCTCCGCGTCCACGACGCCGACGAGCTGCGGATCGAGTGCGACCGCCCGCTGCCGCTCCAGGTCGACGGGGAGGACCTCGGCGACGTGACGGCGGCCACGTTCCGCGCCGAACGTGCCGCGCTGGACGTGCTCGTCGGGAGATAATGGGCCGCACATGGCCCAGGTTGCGGCGGCAGAGCACGAGCTTCGGAGGGTGATCGGCGACGGGGAGGGGCTGCCCGACCGCGAGGTCGAGGGGCTCTCCGAGGGCGACCTGCTCGCGCTCTACGGCGACATGATCCTGCTGCGGACGTACGACGAGCGCTCG
>Ga0214469_1000257_pt1 | contig 17509 bp, 14 predicted proteins | sample RVTome_10_FD_187340 | JGI IMG/M metagenome (GOLD analysis project Ga0214469, IMG submission 187340) | Soil microbial communities from uranium-contaminated site in the Upper Colorado River Basin, Wyoming, United States - RVT153D57 HiSeq ... | reverse complement strand
CTGGTTCGTGATCGGGATGGAGTGGGGGGCGGCGTCGGCGTCGAGAGTGGCGACGTACGCAAGAACATCCGGGTCGGCGACGGCGTAACGGGCATTGGCCCGCTCGCGCTCCGCGTCCCACGAGCCGGTCTCCTCGCTGCCGCCGTCGAGGTCGTCATAGACGATCGGCACGCCGAGCAGGCGGTTGCCGGCCTCCTCCATACGCAACCGCATGGCGTTCACGACCGAGTCGCTCTGGCCGATCGACGAGCCGCTGCGCGTGAGGCTCGACACCAGCCTTATCTGCGTCCCGTGCCTCGAGCCGCGCTCGGCCACGACGCGCTCACCGGCGTCCAGGTGAGCCGGGCCCGGAGATGTCGGACGATCTCCTCCTCGCCGCCGGCCTACGCACCGTCCTCGTACTTGAACGAGATGCGGACCTTCGTGCGAAAGGTGAGGCCGCCGTCCTCGCCCAGGTTGATGTCCTGTTGCACGACCTCGGCGACCCTGAGGTCGCGGATCGTCTGACGCGCGGTGTTGATCGCGACTGACGCGGCGTCCTCCCAGGACTCCGTACTCGTGCCGATGACATCGGTCACGCGGTAAACGCTCATCCGACCCTCCTCGCCAGAGCTGACTCGCCTGTCTGGACAGTCCTATGGGAGCGAGGTACCCGGCCACAAGGGACTTGGCTCATCCAGATCAGCTTGCTTCGCCCACCGCGGCGCGGGACCGCTCGATTGCGGCGCGGTAGACCTGTTCGTAGCCGCGCGCCATCGCCTCGATCGAGAAGCGGTCCACGACCGTCTGCCTGCACGCATCCGGGTCGATCTCATCGGCACGTTCTATCGCGGCCGGCAACTCGTCCGGGTCGTCGCAGATGAAGCCGTTCACGCCATCCTCGACGATCTCCGGAACGGCTCCGCGCCGGAGTGCAACAACGGGTGTTCCGGACGCGAGTGCCTCGATCATGACCATCCCGAACGGTTCGTCCCACTGGATCGGCATGACGAGCGCGCGAGCCCGCGCGAGGTAGTCGTGCTTGCGTTCCTTCGGCGGCTCCTCCAGCCACTCGACGTCGTCGCCGAGCAGCGGCTCCACGACCCGCTCGAAGTACTCCTTCTCATCCGGCTCGCGGCACTTCGTCAGCGCCACGAGCCTTCGCCCGGCATCGCGGGCCGCGCGCACAGCAAGCTCCGGCGCCTTGTCGGCACAGCATCGACCGAGGAACAGGACGAAGTCGTCCTTGTCCCGCCGGAAGTCATGCTCGGACACTCGTACGCCGTTGTAGACGGTGCCCGCCCATGGCAGGTCGGGCGCACCGGCCCGCTGCGAGTCGGAGATCGCGACGAAGGTGAGGTGCTCGCCGAGATGACCGAAATAGTGGCTCACATCCCCGTAATACTCGCCGAGCTCACCATCGACCGGACCGTGTGCCGTCAAGATCGTCGGTATCTCCATGCCTGCAGCGACCAGCGGACCGGCGGCTGTGTGGTCGTGGATGACGTCGACGTCGAGGTCCGCGAGGATGCGCGACGCGGCTGCGGAGTGTCGTACCTCGGTGAGGACGTCTCCGACACGATCGCTCTGCGGTTCCTCGGTCGCGGCGAAGAACTGCGTCGCGTCCGTGTTGTCCTCCCCCGCACCGATGAGCGTGACGTGGTGCCCCAGATCGGTCAGTCCGTCGACGAGTCCCGCGCAGACCGACTCGATGCCGCCGTAGCCCGTCGGCGGCACCGGGAACCAGGGTGGTGCGACGACGGCGACCCGTAGGCCTGGCTCTGTCATGGTGCCTCCCCGTGTCAGTGCCGGGGGTGATACCCGCTCACGTGGGAGTTAGGCCTACCGACGGATCCGGTCGCGTTCCATCCCTGATGCCGAGAGCCGCAGTCGGGGCGGCAGTCCCGTGACGTCCGCCTGCCGGCCACGCGCCCGTACGGACACCCGGCTCCCGCCGAGCGGTACGTTCTCGAGCTGAAGTTCCCCCCAGCCCTCGGGCAGCCGCGGCGACAGTGTGACACCGCCGCCCGGGACGTCAGGCTCCGCACCGAGGAGGACCCGCATCAGCTCGAGCGGTGCGGCAGCAGCCCATGCCTGCGGGGAGCAGGATGCGGGATAGGGCACCGGGGAGGGGAACGCGGTCCGGTCGAACCCGCACATGAGCTCGGGAAGACGGCCGTCGAACTGCTCGGCGGCTTCCAGGATGCCGCTGGCGACGAGCAGCGCCTCGTCGTCATGCCCCGAGCGCTTCAACCCCGCGGCGACGATCGCCGAGTCGTGCGGCCACACCGACCCGTTGTGGTAGCTCATCGGGTTGTACGCGGCCATGGAGCTCGCCAGGGTGCGTACGCCCCAACCGGTGAACATCTCCGGTGAGGTGAGCAGCTCCGCGAGCCGCGCTGCGCGGTCGGGCGCGACGATGCCCGACCACAGGCAGTGGCCGACGTTCGATGTCAGCGAGTCGATCGGTTGCTTTCCGGCGTCGAGACCGAGGGCGTACCAGCCGACATCGGGCAGCCAGAAAGCGTCCTCGAACGCCTGCCGCAAGGCCTCGGCCCGGTCCCGGCAGCGGCGGGCAAGCGACGCGTCCCCGGCATCGTCGGCCAGGGCGGCACGCGCCAGGTAGGCCGCGTACACGTACCCCTGCACCTCGCACAGCGCGATCGGCGCCTGCGCTACGCGGCCGTCGGCATACGTGACGCCGTCCCACGAGTCCTTCCATCCCTGGTTCGCGAGCCCGGACGGCGACAGTCGTTGGTACTCCACGAACAGATCACCATCACGGTCGCCGTACTTCTCGATCCACTCGAGTGCTCGATCGGCGGCCGGCACAAGTGCATGGATCTCGTCACGCGGTGCGCCCCAGCGAAGGAGCTCACCGAGCAGGACGACGAACAGCGGGGCGGCGTCCACCGTGCCGTAGTACGCCGTACGCCCGCCGAGCGCCCTGGACGCCTCCAACCCGAAGCGGACCTCGTGCAGAATGCGGCCTGGCTGCTCCTCGGTCTCCGGGTCGATCCGCGTCCCCTGGCGGCGGGCCAGACTGCGCACGGTGCCGAGCGCGAGCTCCGGGTTGAGGCTCAGGGACATGTACGAGGCGATCAGCGAATCGCGGCCGAACAACGCCATGAACCACGGCGACCCTGCCGCGACGACCTGGTCAGCGGGATGGTCGGGATCGACGATGCGCAGCGACCCGAGATCGCGACGACTGGTGCGCAACGTGTGCGCCAGACCGGTCGGTCCCGTGCGCAGCACCGGGACCTGGGTCCGCCAGTCGGAATGCCGCCGGGCCTGTTCGGTGTGCTCGAGGGGCACGTCGACCGGAAACCAGGCGTCGGGGTCGACTGCCTCGTGAGCGCCGACGTGCAAGGTCGTCCGCCATTCACCCCTGGGCGGCAGCGTGACGTTCCACCGCAGGGCTCCGTCGCGGTAGTACGCGCCTGGGGCCCGAACGTTGACCGACCGGCTGCGGTCACCGACGTTGTGCTCGAACCGTATGCCGTCGTCACTCTGCTGCGGCGCTCCCTCGCGTATCCGGGCACGACCTTCCTTGACGGCGAACAGGTCGGCGAAGTCCGCGTCGACGCGGACGGCCACCTCGATCCTCGTCGGATCCGGGGCGTGGCTACCCACCACGATGTCCTCGCGCATCCCCTGTCCGACGAAGCGCTCGCGCCGGACGAGCAATGTGCTGTCGGCACGCCCTCGTTGTGGCCTGGCGCGTGACACGAACACGGCGTGGTACGGCGTGAGGACGAATGACCGCAGCAGTTCCGGACGGTCCCCGTCGATGTCGAGCGTCCAGCGGGACACGACCCGCGTGTCCTCGACGAACAAGCCGTGAACCTCACCGAGCTCCACGTCGCCCGACGGCCCAGCCATGCAGAAGGTGGATCCGTCCAGGATCGTCACGGATCCGGCGGCGCGGATCACCGAGTCACCGCCGAACTCCCAGCGTTCGGTCATCTGGCATCACCCCACGCCGAGCCCGCACATCGAGTCCGCCTGTTCTGACTGACGCGTCCCTTGATCGAGCTGGTCAGCTTCGGCTGTCGGCATTCCGATTCCCTCCTGCCTCCGACTCGGCACGTCAGCAGTCCCCCGGTCAGTGAGCGAGTAGGGTCTGAATTTCAATCGATCTTACAGCGCTGTATTTCCGCAGGTCAGATACGGAGCTGGCCGGACCCGAACCTGGAGCTCGCGCATCGTCGCATGGTGAATGACGCACGCTACACGCTTGCTGCGGCGGGCCCACAGCGCCGAGCCGAGCTCGGTACGTAGGTCTGCGCTGGAGGCTGCTGCTTGCCACCGAGGACTACCATGATCGGGCATGAGGAGTGACGCGGGCACAGTCGAGGAGTACCTGGAAAGCCTCCAGCCACAGCGTCGCGATGTGGTCAGCGCGGTCCGGGACGTGATCAACGAGGCCCTGCCCCCCGGCTACGTGGAGGGCATCGCCTTCGGCATGATCGGTTGGAGTGTCCCGCTGGAGCGCTTCCCCGACACGTACAACGGGCAGCCGCTCAGCTACGTCGCGCTGGCCGCGCAGAAACGGTACTACTCGCTCTACTTGAACGCCGTCTATACCGGGTCGGCCGAGGAGGACGAGTTTCGGCGGCGGTGGGAAGCCACTGGCCGCAAGCTCCACATGGGCAAGAGCTGTGTGCGATTCACGAAGTTGGACGACCTCGATCTCGGCTTGGTCGCCGAGGTGGTGGCCAGCACATCAATGGATGCGTTCATCCGGCAGTACGAGCAGACGCGCTACTCGCCCACGTCAGTGGGAGGAGATCGAAGCCAGCCGCGCAGGAGGTGATCGCCATCGCCGACAAGGGACGGCGACTTGGGTACCTCGACGTCCGCGATGGGGATCAGGAGGTGAGTTCGACGAACTGTGACTGTCCGCGGTGATGACACGTACCGAGGAGAAAAGGACAACACCATGCAGACAGAGGAAGCCATTGCTTGGCGGGGGGCCAGGGGTCACCGAAGCCGGGTGCTGCTGGCGGCCAGTGTCGGCGTTGTGCTCGTCGCTTCACTGATTTCCACGGGTACCTCCCGGGCACAGGAGCAGGGTCAAGTCACTGCCCTCACCGTGGAGCAGCAGCTGGGATTTGCCACGCTGAGCTGGGAACCCGTGATGGGAGCGACCGAGTACCAGATAGAACGAACCCCCGTCGATGCCGTGAACAACCCCACCGGCGCACCGGTGATTACCGGAATCTGGCGGCCCAACCGGCAGGTGAACCAGGACGAACCGGCCTTTGCCGATGCCAACTTCAACCCAGGCGATCGGTTCCGCTGGCGTGTCGCCGTGCCCGGAGAGCCGTTCTCCGATCCGGTGTACGACACCACCTTGCCGCAGTGGGGCGATCCAGCTGTGCCGGGCCTGAACCTTCGCACCCAGTGGGAGATGACCCAGGCGGCGCAGTTCACCAGCGACGTGAACGAGTACGCCTACACGGCGGCGCTCGACGCAGCGAGCGATCGAGTGCGGGTCGTGGAGATCGGGCGCACGGTCCTCGGCCGCCCGATCAACATGTTCATCATCGGGTACCCGGCAGCGCCGGCAACCGCCGAGGAAGTCGCCGACTCATCGCCGGGGCTCATCAACTGCAACGTGCACGGCAACGAGCCATCCTCGCGAGAGGCATGCCTGATCTTGGCTCGGCAACTGGCGTTCGGCGACGATGCCCGCACCATTGACATCCTGTCGAACACCACCGTCCTGATCGTTCCCGCCATCAACGGAGATGGACGGGCCGCGAACACTCGGGGCAACTCCACCGGTCAGGACCTGAACCGAGACTTCTCGCTGATTCGCCAACCGGAGCCGTTCGCGTTCGTCAAGATGCTGCGCGACTACCAGCCCGTCTCAGGATTCGACGGCCACGAGTTCGGCAACAGCCAGGCCGGAGATCTGCCGGTGCTTTTCCCCAGGCATCTCAACGTAGCCGAGCCCGTCTTCAACCAGGCGAAGGACCTGGTCGAGGGCTGGCTCTATGAGCAGGGCTCCGTCGACGGCTGGTGGTACTGCCCGTACGGTTGCCAGGGCGGCGGGAACATCGGTCTCAGCCAGGAAACCATCCTGCGCAACACCTTTGGATTGAAGAACGTGGTCGGCATATTGCTGGAGGCGCGCAGCGCGGGCGGGGCGACACGGCCGTCCGATGGTGGCGCCAACACGACGAACAGCCGGAAGCGCAAGGGATACTCGGCCCTGTACAACTACCATGAGTTCCTGGACTACTTCCGGGCGAACCAGTCCGAAATCATTCAAGCGACCGAAGACGGGGCCGAACTCCAAACCCTGAACCAGGGTCGGATCGTGTTCAGGGGCTCGTATGACGTCCCGGCGTTCCCGGCTCCTCACCCCGGTGAGAGCCCGCCGCCACCGGAAGTCCCGACCCCGGATCAGATCCTCGAAGAACCGCCGTGCGGGTACCTACTCACCGAGGAGCAGTACAACGGGCCGCGGACGGACGGTCCGGCAGGGCTGACGACGACGCTGGCCGAGCGCATCGAGGCGCACGGCTGGAGAGTCCAGACGAGGCCGAGTGGGTACATGGTCCCGCTGACCCAACCGGAACGGGGTCTCATCCCGCTGCTGCTCGACGGTCAGGCCGCGGAGCCCTGGGTCGCCGCAGTGCGGCTGTACGCTCCGCCCGCCGATCCACGGGCCGAGGTACCCGACAGTGCTTGCGGACTCGGTCGCGGCCCGGCCTCGCCGGACCGGACGCCGTCGGCAGAGGACCTCGTCTACGTAACGGACTGACGAAGGGCGTTGCCCGCGACGCGCTGAATGGGCCCAGGATTCTGGTCGTCACGACGCGCGTCGCGGGCACCGGCCGGCGGACCTGGTGACGGACCGCGCACGCTCGCGATGCTGGCACGCGCGATGTAGGTCAGGCCAGCACGACGCCGACCCGTTTGGTCGCGCTAAGTGTGCCGCGTGCGGTGCCCACGTAGGTGCCGGAGGTCGGGGCCACATCTGTGTAGTCTCGCCCGGTGGCGACGGTCAGGTAGTCCCTGCCGGCGCGCCGGCCGTGGCACGGGTCGAACGCCACGGCGCGTGCACCGGCAGCGTCGGCGACGATGACCTCCACCCAGGCGTGGGTCCCGCCCTCGCCGAGCAGGTGCCCGGAGACGTAGCGGGCCGGCAGCCCGGTGGCCCGGCAGAGCGCGATCATGACGTGGGCGGTGTCCTGGCAGACCCCGCGACCACCGGCGAGCGCTTCGGCGGCGGTGGTGGCGATGGAGGTCACCCCGTGCGCGTATCTGATCGCCTCGTGTACGTACTCGCAGAACCGCTCGGCGGTGGCCAGCCTGTCCGGGCCGGTCATCGCCGCCGCCAACCCGTGAATCGCACTGTCGGCGGCGGTCAGCCGGGTCGGCCGGAGCAGCCGCGGGTCGGTGAGCGCGGCTGCCGGTAGGAGCACATCGGAGATCGCCCCGACTCGCTCGACGATGGCCTCGACTGCGAACTCGACCCCGTCGGACACCAGTGGCACCCGGGATCGGGTGATCGTGTTGCCGGTGGCGTCTTGCCGTTGCGTGGTCCTGGCGTCGGCGTCGTGGACGGTGATCGAGTGCCGCCGTCTGCGTTGGTCACCGTGCTGCCGCGGCGGCACCACGACCAGCCGGTGGTTCAGGTCCCGTACCGGTGCGTCGTAGGTGTAGCGGAAGCGCTGGTGCAGCACGTAGGTGAGCTTGCCGGCTTCCTGCAGCTCCTGGCGCGAGGGGAGCCGGAGCGCAGCGTCGGGGGACGCGCCGGCCGTCCACGTCATGTCGCCTCCTCGGCCCAGACCTGCATGCTCTGCAGCACCGGGCCGCCGTAGGTGGTGACCATCGCGACGTCGACCGCGTCGCGACCTCGCCCGATCAGCACCCGGCCCTTGCGGGCCGCATTGTTGCGGGGGTCGAACGTCCACCACCTGCCGTCGAGGTAGACCTCCATCCAGGCAGCGAAGTCCATCGGCTCGGGCGCCGGCGGGACGTCCATGTCGGGGAGGTAGCCGAAGACGTAGCGAGCCGGGATCGACAGTGCCCGGCAGAAGCTGATCGCGACATGGGCGAAGTCTCGGCAGACGCCCGAGCCGGCGGCATACGCTTCCGCCGCCGTGGTCGTCGGAGTGCTACTGCCGTAGCCGAACTGGAGATGTCCATGGACGTGGTCGTTGATCGCCTGCACGCGCCGGTAGCCCGGCTTCTCGCCGCCGAACAGCCGCCATGCCTCGTCGCCGAGGACGTCGGGTAGGCAGTACCGGCTCGGCAGCGTGTAGACCAGCACGTCGTCCGGCAATTGCGCGGCAGGCACCTCGGCCGCGTCGAGGTCCACGTCCTCGGTCGCGTCCGGAACCGTGACGACGGCGTCGTAGTGCAGCGTCGTGTCGCCCACCGGCAGGCAGAGTCGTTGGCAGTCGTTGCCGTACAGGTCGGTGTAGCCGTGCCGGTCGACGCGCGGCAGGGTCTCCCATCCCTGCTGGAGCACCGTCGCCGGCGCAGCCCCGGACGCCTGGACCTGGAACACCGCGGCGGTCTCGACCTCAGCGGTGTACCGGAACTCACACCCCACCCGGACCTGCCGTGTCACGGCTGCCCTGCCCGCATGCTGACCGTCATGTGTTTCCCAACCGTAGCGACTAGTGGCAGCAACAGATCGGTGGTACGACTCCTCGCATGGGAGGGCTCCTCGACGGGTATCCGCGTGGCCCAGCCTACGACGAGATGTTCGGGGCGGACGGGCTGCCGCACCCACACATGAGGGCGCTGTACCACGCCCTGCAGACGCTCACCGGCGACGACCTGGCACAGCGGGCGGCGGCCCAGGACCGCAGCTTCCGCGACCAGGGCGTCACCTTCTCCCATGCCGGCGAGGAGTGGGTCTTCCCGCTCGATCTGATCCCGAGGCTGATCCCGGCGGCCGAGTGGGAACTCGTCGAAGCCGGTGTCGTGCAGCGGGTACGCGCGCTGGAGGCGTTCCTCGCCGACGTCTACGGGCCGGCCGAGGTGGTCCGGGATGGGGTGGTGCCGCGCTCGGTGCTCACGACCTCGGCCGGCTTCTGCCGGCCGGCGTACGGCATCCAGCCGCCGAACGGTGTGCGGGTACACCTCGCCGGGATCGACCTCGTCCGCGACCAGGCGGGCGCCCTGCAGGTGCTCGAGGACAACCTGCGGGTGCCGTCAGGCATGTCCTACGTGGTGGAGAACCGGCGAACGATGGCGCGCGTCTTCCCCGACCTGTTCATGAAGCAGCACGTGCGGCCGGTCGCCTCCTATCCGGGACGTCTGCTCGACGCGTTGCGGCGGTCGGGGCCGGCCGGTGTCGAACATCCCACCGTGGTGCTGCTCACCCCCGGCGTGCACAACGCGGCCTACTTCGAGCACGCCTTCCTGGCCCGCAAGATGGGCATCGAGCTGGTCGAGGGCCGGGACCTGTTCTGCCACGAGCACGTCCTGTACATGCGCAGCATCGGGGGGGAGCAGCGCGTGGACGTCGTGTACCGACGCGTCAACGACGATTTCCTCGACCCGGTGCACTTCCGGTCCGATTCCGTCGTGGGCTGCCCGGGCATCCTGAACGCAGCCCGCGTCGGCAACGTGACGATCGCCAACGCGATCGGCAACGGCGTCGCCGACGACAAGCTCATGTACACCTATGTCCCGGCGCTCATCGAGTACTACCTCGGCGAGCGGCCGCTACTACCCAACGTCGTGACCTACCGACTCGATGATCCGGACGTCCGATCGGAGTGTCTGGCCCGGCTCGACCAGCTGGTGGTGAAGCCGGTGGAGGGCTCCGGCGGCACCGGCATCGTCATCGGGCCGCATTCCTCCGACGCCGAGCTGGCCGCGTTGCGCGAGCGGGTGCTGGCCGACCCGAGGGCGTGGATCGCGCAGGAGCTGGTTCTGCTGTCGACCTCACCGGCGCAGCTCGGCGACCGGCTGCTGCCCCGGCATGTCGACCTGCGGCCGTTCGCGGTCAACGACGGCGAGCGGATCCGGGTGCTGCCCGGCGGACTGACCCGGGTGGCGCTGCAGGAGGGAAGCCTGATGGTGAACTCCAGTCAGGGCGGCGGCTCCAAGGACACCTGGGTGCTCACGTCGCGGCCGCAGCAGGCGCCGGAAACGAACGGGCCGCCGGCGTTTCCCGCTCAGGCGGTACGGGGCACCGTCCCCGACCGGGGCCCCCGCGACGACCAGCCGCAGCAGTGAGAGGGCCGGGATGCTGAGTCGGGCCGCCGAGGCACTGTTCTGGATCGGCCGGTACGTCGAACGGGCCGAGGACACCGCCCGACTGCTCGACGTTCATTTCCACGAGGTGCTCCAGGACCCGAACGTGGACGAGGCAGGCGCCTGCGCCGTCCTGTTGACCGTGATGGGGGTTCCGGACGAGGTCGCGCAGCGGCACCGGGACAGTCGGGCCCTGCTGGAGTTGCTCGGCTACGACGAGACCCGGCCCAATTCGATCGTCGGCGCCCTGGTCGCCGCCCGGCAGAACGCCCGCGGCGCGCGGGAGGCGCTCTCGGCGGAGATCTGGGAGTGCCTGAATGCCACCCACAACTCCCTCCCGACCCGGGTGGCGGCGGCCCGCGATTTCGGCCCCGCGCCGTTCTTCTCCTACGTCCGCGAGAGCGCAGCCACCTTCGCCGGCTACGTCGAGGCGAGCATGAGCCGGGACGCGAGTCACGACGTGCTCGTCCTCGGCCGCAGCCTGGAGCGGGTGGACATGACCGCGCGCATGCTTGCTGCCCGGATCGGCGCCCCGCGAGGGAGCGAGGGCTGGACCTCCACTCTGCAAGCATGCTCCGCTCACGATGCCTACCTGCGTACGTACCAGCAGGGCGTCGAGGCTCCGCGCGTGCTGGAGTTCCTGCTGGTGGACCGGCTCTTCCCGCGGTCGGTCTTCCACGCCCTCAGCGCAGGGGAGGATGCGCTGGCCCGTCTCGACCCGGCGTCGGGACGATCCGCGTTGGACGAGCCCGCCCGCCGGGCGATCGGCCGGGCCCGTACCGACCTGGAGTTCCTGTCGGCCGCCAACCTCCTCGACGACCTGCCGGCCCGGCTGCACGGACTGCAGCGGACCGTGTCGACGGTCAGCGAAGAGGTGACTCGACGGTTGTTCGCCGGGTCCGCCCCGCTGCAGTGGAGCCTCGAGGAGCCCGCAGGATGAGCTGGCGGATCGCGATCCGGCACCGCACCGGCTACCGGTACGCAGGACCGGTGCGGGCGTCGTACAACGAGGCGCGGCTGACCCCACCGAGCCTCGACGGGCAGCGCACCCTGCAGGCTGCCCTCGCCGTCACGCCCGCCGTCCGGCCGCTGCGTTACGTCGACTACTGGGGCACGATGGTCGACGCGTTTGACATCCACGTCCCACACACCGAGCTCGTCGTGCTGGCCACGTCGATGGTCGAGACCGCCCGGCCGCGGCCGTTGTCGGCCGGCGCAAACTGGGCCGACCTGGCCGACCCGGCGGTCCAGGACCGCTTCGCCGAGCTGCTCACCGCGTCGACGTACGTCACGGCGGAGCCAGAGCTCGCCGAGGTCGGGCGATCCCTGCGCGCAGGGTCGACGCCGGTGCAGGCCGGGCTGCGCGCCGCCGGGTGGACCCACGAGACGCTGCGCTACGAGCGGGGCGCGACGCACGTGCACACGTCGTCGGCCGAGGCCCGCGCCGCCGGCAAGGGGGTGTGCCAGGACTTTGCGCACGTCACGCTGGCCCTGCTGCGCGCGGTCGGGCTGCCCGCGCGCTACGTCTCCGGCTACCTGCACCCGGCGGTGGAAGCGGAGGTCGGGGAGACGACCGCGGGCGAGGGCCACGCCTGGGTGGAGTTCTGGGCCGGTGACTGGGTCGCGGTCGACCCGACCAGCCTCGCCGACGTGGGCAGCCGGCACGTGCTGCTGGCCCGCGGCCGCGACTACGCCGACGTACGGCCGCTGTCCGGCGTCTACTCCGGCCCGGCAGCAGAGCATTTCGGCGTCACCGTCGAGGTCACCCGGCTCGGCTGACCGCAACGCAGGCGACGAGATGCGTCCGCAGCTCTGTCCCAACTGGACCTGAACTCGACCCCGCCGACGCGATCTTCGAGTGCCTCGAGATCCCACGAGCCGTTCCATGGCTTACAGTGTCAGTGATCCGACAACGACGACCTCAGCCCCGAGGAGCGCCAGAGTGCAACCCCCGGCTGTGCGGCGGGTGGTGACTGCTCAGCCCCGCACCCGGCCGTGCTCCACCTGGCTTCTGTCATGTCGTCGATGTGAGGACGGTGATCGGCGTTGAACACAATCACTGGGTCGGGAACCGCACCACGGGTGGGCGTGGGCGGTGTCGCTGATGCCGAGGCGGGGGATTCTGCTCGTGTGGGTGTCTCTCGGCGTGAACGGTATGTAAGCACCTACGCGGAACTGTCTGGCCAGATTCTGGCCAAGGGTCTGCTCGAGCGCCGGTACGCCTACTACTGGGTGAAGATCATCGGAACGACCGCGGTGTTCGTCGGGGTTTGGGTTGTGTTCGCGCTGCTGGGTGACTCATGGTTCCAGCTCGTGCTCGCCGCGGTGTTGGCGGTCGTGCTGGCCCAGTTCGGCTTCCTGGGCCACGACGCCGCGCACCGGCAGATCTTCGCCTCGCACCGGTGGAACGAATGGACCGCGCGGGTCGTCTCCGGGCTTTTCAGCGGGCTGAGCTATGGCTGGTGGTTGAGCAAGCACAACCGTCACCACGCCAACCCGAACAAGGAAGGCGCCGACCCCGACGTCGCCCCCGGCGCCTTCGCGTTCACACCGGCGGCCGCGCAAGGCAGGCGCGGCCTCGGCCGTCGGTTGGGTCGGTGGCAGGGCTATTACTTCTTCCCGCTGCTGCTGCTGGAAGGGCTCGCGCTGCACGTCACCAGCATCCAGACGATCATGCGCCGGGAGCCGCTGAAGCACCGCTGGTGCGAGGCGGCATTCATCGTTACTCGACTCGGTGGATACATCACCGTGCTGGTGGTGGCCCTGCCACCGGGCAAGGCGGCCGCCTTTCTCGGTGTGCAGATGGGACTGTTCGGCCTGCTCCTGGGAGGCGCGTTCGCCCCGAACCACACCGGCATGCCCATCGTCGCGCACAACGAGAAGATCGACTTTCTGCGGCGCCAGGTGCTGATGTCCCGCAACATCCGCGGCGGCTGGCCGACGAACTTCGCCCTCGGCGGACTCAATTACCAGATCGAGCACCACCTGTTCCCCAGCATGCCCCGACCCAACCTGCGCCGCGCGCAGCCCATCGTCCGCGACTTCTGCGCCAGTTACCGGGTCAGCTACACCGAGACCAGCCTGCTGAGCGCCTACCGGATCGTGGTCCGATACCTCAACGACGTGGGATCCGGCGCACCTGACCTCTTCCGGTGCCCGCTCGCCGAGCAGTACCGCGCCTAGAGCGTACGGATCGGCGGGCAGGGTCCGCCCGGCCGGGGTCGATTCTCGGCGAACCCGACCGACGAGCTCGTTGTCCTGTGTCCAGTCAGCCCCTCGAGCTCGGGCGGAGGGCGGACACGTCAGGCGGTTGCCGGCGCGGCACGGCTGGTGGTCCGGGCCCGCCAGATGCCCACCATGAGTGCTCCGAGACCGAAGACCACGGCGGCAAATCCCACCAAGCCACCGAGGATGGGGACCAGTGCCAGAACGCGCAGAATTCCCCAGCCGACCAGGAAGGCCAAGATCCAGGCGGTCGGCTCGCGCAGAATCCTCCGGCCGACGATCCATGCCGCAGCGCTGTAACCAAGCGCATAGATGAGTCCCAGTGCGGCAAGGAGGCCGAGGCCGAGTGGGATCCCGACGATCGTCACCAGCGCGATGATGCCCAGAATGGGAAGGCCGAAGAACGCGAGCAGCCCCCATCCGATCGACGGGCCGATCCCGGTCCAACCCGCCTCCGCGATCCTGCGAGCACCACGGCCGACCAGCCACAGCAGCACCAACCCGACCACCAAGGTCGACACCGAGACCGCAAGCCACCAGGCCAGGCGGCCGACCCAGCCGAACCCGTCCCAGTTGAAGTTGGTCTGGATCCGCTCGGTCTCCCCGCCGATCGTCGCCCCCGACGCCACCACCGGCTCGCCGCGGGACACCACGTCGCCGGTCACGTTGGCGCCGTCCTGCAGTTCCACCCGGCCGTTGAAGACGACCACGTCCCCATTCACCCGACCGGAGATGGTGACGGGAGCGTCGAAGGTGGTCACCGATCCGTTGACGGTGCCGTCTACGGCCGAGGAGCCGTGGAAGACGACGAGGTCGCCAACCTCCTCCCCCTCCGGTACGTTGGCTCGTCCCGACAAGACCACGAACGCCTCGTCGGCTTGGTCGTCCTGCGCCCAGGCAGGCGTGGCCAAACCGAGCAGCACCAGGGTCCCGAGTCCGACAGCGATAGACCGTCGCACAGCGATCGCCTCCAATCGTCCACTTCAACCTCTACCCGCAGTCAACCCGGCCCAAGATCGCAGCACAAGGGCAGCGTGAGTCTGCCCAGCCGCCCGGCCAGGCAGCTCGCACCTCACATGAGGCATTCGTCACGGCGACTGGCGACGCGTACTGCTCCCGCAGACCTCAATCGGACACCACCACGTGTCCATCGCCAACCCCGAGGTCAAGTCGACCGCTGGCGACGCGAACTTCAGTGTGTTCTAGTCCGCAGGAGACGAGGTTGTCGCAGTGAGGCGGCTGGCGACGTCCCTGATCCCCATACCGATCAGGATGAACAGCACGCCGATCAGGACTGCCATTGCGGCCACACCAAAGGCCACGACCGAGGTGAACAGCGAAGCTTGTAGGAACGAGGCGGTGGCAGCGGTCTCGCGCAGCGGATCTTCACGATCCAACTCTGCGTATCGCAAACCTCCCGTCGCTTCGAGCTGGTGTTCGTCGATGATCGCCGCCTCGCAGTAGGCGCTGAAGGGCCCGTTGACCTCGTCGCCTGCCAAGCAATCGGCGTCGTCGGAAACCGTTATCTCCTGGTCGGACAGGGTGTTGCTGACGACGATCCAGGTGGCAATCCCACCAATGATGAGGACCACGCCGATCACGATTGACAGAATGTAGGCGATCTTTCTCACTGACGTCCCTTTCTGTCGATATCACACCGTGTTTGCAGAAACGGCATCCTCAACTCACGACGCATGGGAGCCGCCGGCAGCGCGACCGTAGCACTTCCGGGTGGCCTCGTCGAGGGGATGATCTCGGTGTCGCCGAGACTGCCGTCGCGACAGCTGACCAGCACGTACCGGTGCGACGTCAACCGCGTCGGCGGTCCACGGGGCCTGTTGTGTTGGGCGCGGTCAGGCAGGCGTGGTGGAAGTGACGTCCCACACGAGGAGCGCTTCGACGACGGCCTCGGCTACGAGCCGCGGGGCGTCAGGGGATCGACGCAGCCTGCCGGATTGCTCGATCTGTATTCCCCGTGAGGATGCGAGTCGATTGACCGCGTTTCGAGGCGACAGCCCTGACAGGGGATCCCTACAGGATGTGGTCACGTAGACCTCGAATGCCGCCTCGGGGGGTAGTTTGTGCCGAATCCGATCCGCGAGATCATATCTCCGGTCGAGGTCGAACTGGCCACCGACGATCAGGTCCAAGGCTGTCGTGGTCCCCGGCTTTGTCGCACGGTTGAAGCCGTGGAACGAGACGGCACAGCGATGTTCTCGCTCGAGCAGGGCACGGAACCCGGGGAACGAGTGTTCGCTGATGTCATCGCTGGTGATGTGTAGGCGGCGGAACTGATCTGTGCCTCGTCCGAGGCAAGCCCACAGGTCGACATCCAGGCGAAGGTCGGCAGCGACCGTGGCCGCCTGTTCGTCCGTATGACGCTCGATGGCGCCGCCGTGCGGGGCGATCACAGCGACGTCGCCTGATGTCGTCACCGTCTCCACAAGCTGCTCGGCCGCGAAGACGTCTGTCATAGCGACCACGGTTGCCGAAGGTGCTGACCCTGCGAAGAGTCGATCCGGATCGCCCATCGCGACCGAAGCTTCGCCTGGACCATCACCCGGAAGGAGCGCAGCTACCGTGAACAACGCATACGATTCCCCGTCGTTGAGCAGGACCTGCCTCCGGGCGCCGGGACGACCGAAATCGTCGGGAACAGTGAGCTCCACTGCCGCAAAGCCGCCCTCCGAGAGACACACCTGTTCCCGAGACAACTGGATGGCGCCGGGAACCTCGGCCACGCGCAACTGCGCCTCACCCATTGCCGTCACCTCCGACCAGTGTCGTGCCGGCGTTGAGCAAGTGTCCCAGGCATGACCGGGGCGTACGGGCTCGCACGTCGGGTCGTTCGTGGCCGACCTGTCCGGATGCGTCCTACTGCATGTGGTGCGGGCCGTGCCGAGGCTGTGGTCAGTCGTCGGACAGGCTGTTGCGCATCGTGGTGACGACGGGCCGCGGCGCGGTGTCGACGGCGAGCCGGAACACGTCGGGACGGTGGTAGTGGCCGACCGGGTCGAACATCCGCCGCGCCGAAAGCACCTTGGTGAGATCCAGCTCGGCGACCAGGACGGTCTCGGTGTGCCGGGCAGGTCCGGCGAGGATCTCCCCGTTCGCGCCAACGATCACCGAGTTGCCGGGCTCCACCCACTCGGGATCCTCCGGATCGGTCTGCCACACCCGGTCCCGGTCGGGGAAGTCCGCCGGGATCTGGTCGACGCGCAGGCATGGATTCACACCGATCACGTAGCAGCGGCCCTCCCGGGCTATGTGTCGCATGGTCGCGACCCAGCCGTCACCTCTCGCCAGCGTCGGTGCCACCCACACGTCGACACCCTGCGAGTACAGGTAGAACCGAGCCAGCGGCATGTAGTTCTCCCAGCAGATCAGCCCGCCGATGCGCCCGAAAGACGTCGGGTAGGTGTCGAGCGTCGAGCCGTCACCCATACCCCACACCGTGCGCTCCGAGCCGGTCGGCATCAGCTTGCGGTGCTTGCCGAAGAGGTTGCCGTCGGCATCGAAGTACAGCAGCGTGTTGTAAATCGTGCTTCCCGTCAGCTCACGTTCGCTGACTCCGATCACCAGATAGACGCCCGCTTCCCGGGCTGCCGAGCCGAGCCGATCGGTGGCCTCGCTCGGTACGACAACGGCCTGGTCGGCGAGCATCTCGAACCACTGCTCGTCACCGTCCCAGATCCGCGCCCCGTCGATCCAGATCGGCGTACCAGGCACAAACGCCTCCGGAAACACGACCAGGTCGGCCGCCCGCACCTCGGGGTCGGCCAGCGACTCCTCCACCTTGGCCAGCGTCGCTGTGCGATCCATCAGCACGTAGGCCGCCTGCACAGCCGCAACTCTCAACATCGCCATCTCCGCCTCCGCGCCCCGACGATACGCGGCACGGTGCGGTGCACCGTGAAGAACGCCGCGGCGCGTGCTGACGGGGAACGGGTGCTCGTAGTTGGACCAGTAGTCCCGGCATCCGGCCAGCCGCCAGGTGCCGCCGGTGGTGGTCTCGAACTCGGAGAAGTCCAGCTGCCAGACCTGGTTCGGCCCGGTCGGCTCCGTCGCG
>Ga0214469_1000255_pt1 | contig 17515 bp, 17 predicted proteins | sample RVTome_10_FD_187340 | JGI IMG/M metagenome (GOLD analysis project Ga0214469, IMG submission 187340) | Soil microbial communities from uranium-contaminated site in the Upper Colorado River Basin, Wyoming, United States - RVT153D57 HiSeq ... | reverse complement strand
TGCCTGATCGAGAAGCAGCGGACGACACCCGACGCCTACCCGCTCTCGCTGAACGCGCTCCGCCTCGCGTGCAACCAGTCGACGAACCGCGACCCGGTGGTCGACTACGACGAGGAGACGATCCGCGCGGCGCTCCAGCGGCTCGGCGGCCGCGGGTGGACGCGCCTCGCGAGCGGGCCCGGGAGCCGCGCCGTCAAGTACCGGCATCTCTTCGGCGAGGCGCTCGGGCTCGACGACGGCCACCTCGCGCTCCTCGCGGTGCTCATGCTGCGCGGACCGCAGACGCTCGGCGAGCTCAAGTCCCGCACCGAGCGGCTGCACCGGTTCGAGTCGCTCGCCGCCGTCGAGGAGGCGCTGATCGCGCTCGGCGAGCGCGAGCTCGTCGCCCGGCTCCCGCGTCGGCCGGGCCAGAAGGAGGAGCGGTTCGCGCAGCTCCTCGGAGGCGAGGCGGGCGACGTGGAGGGGTCGGTCGCCGCGCCTGCGGCCGCGCCCGTGGCAGACGACCGGCTGACCCGGCTCGAGCGGCGCGTCGACGCGCTCGAGGACGAGCTCGGCGAGCTTCGGGCCAGGGCGGGATAGGGAGGGTCGTGCGGGCACCGCGAGAGCCCTTCCGGATCAAGATGGTCGAGCCGATCCGCGCGACGACGCGCGAGGAGCGCGAGGCCGCGCTCGCGGCGGCCGGGTGGAACGTCTTCCAGCTCGCGGCCCGCGACGTCGAGCTCGACCTCCTGACGGATTCCGGGACGGGCGCGATGAGCCAGGCGCAGTGGGCGGCGCTCATGCTCGGCGACGAGTCGTACGCCGGCTCGGAGAGCTTCCGGCGGTTCCGCGCCGCGGTCGAGGACGTGCTCGGCTTCCCGTTCGTCGTGCCCGCGCACCAGGGGCGCGGGGCGGAGGGCGTCTTCTTCGGCGCCGTGATCGACGAGGGCGAGATCGTCCCGTCGAACGCGCACTTCGACACGACGCGGGCGCACATCGAGATCCGAGGCGGGATCGCGCTCGACTTCCCCGTGCGAGAGGCGCTCGACCCGGGGGTCTGGGCCCCGTTCAAGGGCGACATGGACGTGCAGCGGCTCGAGGAGCTCCTCGCCGGGCCGGACGGCGAGCGCGTCTCGATCGTCATGCTCACGATCACGAACAACGCGGGCGGCGGCCAGCCGGTCTCGCTCGCCAACGTACGTGCGGTCGCCGAGGTCGCGCGGGCGCACGGGAAGAAGCTCGTCCTCGACATCGCCCGCTTCGCCGAGAACGCGTGGTTCGTGAAGCAGCGCGAGGAGGGGTACGCGGACACGCCGCTCCCGGAGATCGCGCGCGCGCTCGTCGCGGATGCGGACGCCGTGCTGATGAGCGCGAAGAAGGACGCGATCGCGAACATCGGCGGGTTCGTCGCGATCCGGGACGACGAGGAGTTCTTCCACCGGCTCCAGATGCGCGGGATCCTGAGCGAGGGCTTCCCGACGTACGGCGGCCTCGCCGGGCGGGATCTCGACGCGATCGCCGCCGGGCTCCGCGAGGTGCTCGACGAGGAGTACCTGCGGCATCGCACCGAGCAGGTCGCGTTCCTCGGCGAGGCGCTCGTGGAGGCGGGAGCGGCCGTCGTGCAGCCGGTCGGCGGGCACGCCGTGTACGTGGACGCCGGCGCGACGCTGCCACATGTCCCGGTCGAGGCGTTTCCGGCGTGGGCGCTCTCGTGCGAGCTCTACCTGGCGGGCGGCGTCCGGGCGGCCGAGATCGGGTCGGTGATGGCCGGGCGCGACCCGGAGACGGGCGCAAACCGCCATCCCCCCCTCGAGCTGTTGCGGCTGGCGATTCCGCGGCGCGTCTACACGTCGCGCCAGCTCGAGCACGCCGCGGACGCGATGCGGGAGATCCTGCGTGATCGCGAGGCCGTGCAGGGGTACGAGCTCGTGGCGGAGGCGCCCGTGCTGCGCCACTTCACCGCGCGCTTCGCGCCGCTCGACGCTCGAATGGCGGAGCCTGCGGGCGGCGGGCAGGCGCGCGCCTGACAGTCGCCGCTCGCGGCCGCTCGGAGCCTAGGAGACGACTTGGGCGCCAACACGGCGCGGAATCGGCACGCTCTCGCGCGGTTTTCGGCGGTACGCTCGAAGCGGGCGGCGGGAGGACCCGAGTCCCCACCCCGGGGGCGGGGACCGGCGGGCCCGGCCGAACGGACCGTGGCTGTGGGTGGCAGGAGCCGGGGCGGGAGCCGGCGCGAAGCCGGCACAGAATCGGCTCACTCTCGTGCGGTTCCAGGCGATACGCTCGAGGTGGGCGGCGGGAGGACCTCGAGGCCCCACCCGGGGGTGGGGTGCGTTCCGGTAGCCGCCCGCCGCGCGCCCGACCTGCCGGGATCGCCACCGCCCGCCGGTCGCGAGCCTCTAGGATCCGCTCCGGTGCAGACGCTCCGCCGCACGCCGCTCCACGAGCGCCACGCCGGGCTCGGCGCGCGCCTAGTCCCGTTCGCGGGTTGGGAGATGCCCGTCCAGTACACCTCGATCGCGGAAGAGCACACCGCGGTCCGAACGGGCGCCGGCGTGTTCGACGTGTCGCACATGGGCCAGCTCGAGCTCGCGGGCGACGTCGCGCACGAGTACCTCCAGGCGCGTCTCACGAACGACCTCGACCGGATCGAGCCGGGACGGGCGCAGTACACACTCTTGACGAACGACGAGGGCGGGATCGTCGACGATCTGATCGCCTACCGGCGCGGGCCGGACGACTACCTCCTCGTCGTGAACGCGTCGAACAGGGAGACCGACCACGCGGCGCTCCGGGAGACCCGCGACGTCTCGGACGAATGGGCGCTCGTCGCCGTGCAGGGCCCGGAGGCGCTCGACCGGCTCGGGATCGACGTCGCCCCGTTCGCGTTCCGGGAGGACGAGGTGCTCGGCGTCCGCTGTCTCGTCGCCGGCACGGGCTACACCGGCGAACGGGGCTGCGAGCTCGGTTGCGACCCGGCCGATGCCCCGCGTCTCTGGGACGCAATCCTCGAGCGCGGAATCGTGCCCTGCGGGCTCGCCGCCCGCGACACGCTGCGGCTCGAGGCCTGCTACCCGCTGCACGGGAACGACATCACGCCGGGCCGGACTCCGATCGAGGCGGGCCTCGGCTGGGCCTGCGCGCTCGAGAAGCGCTTCACCGGCGTCGACGTCCTGCGCAGCCAGAAGGAGGAGGGCCCACGCGAGAAGCTCGTCGCCTTCCGGATGCAGGACAAGGGCATCCCGCGGCAGGGGATGCCGATCGAGGAGGGCGGCGTCGTGACCTCCGGGACGCTGTCGCCGACGCTCGGCGAGGCGATCGGGCTCGCGTACGTCGACGCCGCGCTCGCCGAGCCGGGCACGGAGATCACGATCGACCTGCGCGGTCGGCCGCGGCGCGCGAGAATCGTCAAGAAGCCGTTCTACGAGCGAGAGGAGCGCTAGTGGCAGCCGACGAGAGCTATCCGCCGGAGCTCAGGTACCACTCCGAGCACGACTGGGCCCGGATCGAGGGAGACACGGCAACGCTCGGCATCACGTGGTACGCGCAGGACGCGCTCGGCGAGATCGTGCACTTCGAGCCTCCGGAGGAGGGCGGCAGCGTGGCGATGGGCGAGAGCTACGGCGAGGTCGAGTCGGTGAAGGCCGTGTCCGATTTGATCGCGCCGCTCTCCGGGGAGATCCTCGAGGTGAACCCGACGCTCGGCGACGCGCCCGAGACGATCAACGAAGATCCGTACGGCGCCGGGTGGCTCATCCGCGTGCGCCTCTCCGATCCCGCTGAGCTCGACGGGCTCCTCGACGCCGACGCCTACCGCAAGCTGCTCGAGGAGCAGTGAGCCTCCCGTACCTCTCCCTCACGAAGCGCGACCGCGAGGAGATGCTCGCGACGATCGGCGTCTCCTCCGTGGAGGAGCTCTTCCGCGACATCCCGGCGGCGATGCGCTTCGAAGGCGAGCTCGACCTCGAGCCGCCGCTCTCCGAGCAGGAGATCGTCGCGCATCTCTCTGAGCTCGCCTCGCGGAACGCCCACACCGGCGTCGAGCTGTCGTTCCTGGGCGCGGGGATCTACGACCACTACGTGCCGGCGTTCGTCGACGCGATGCTCGCGCGTGGCGAGTTCCTGACGGCGTACACCCCGTACCAGCCGGAGATGAGCCAGGGGGTTCTCCAGGCGATCTTCGAGTACCAGACGGCGATCTGCGAGCTGACCGGCATGGACGTCTCGAACGCGTCCGGCTACGACGGCCCGACCGTGACCGCGGACGCCTGCTACGTCGCGAAGCACGTCACAGGCCGCTCGAAAGTCGTCCTCTGCGAGACCGTGGGCCCGCAGGTGCGCCGCGTCGTCAAGACGTACGCGCCGGGGTTCGGGCTCGAGGTCGTCGAAGTCCCGCAGCGGGACGGCGTGACCGACCCCGAGGATCTCCGCGCCGCGGCCGCCGACGCCGCGTGCGTGGTCTTCCAGCAGCCCAACTTCTTCGGGAATCTGGAACCCGCGCCGGAGCTGGCCTCGGCCGCGAACGAGCAGGAGGCGCTTCCGGTCGCGTACGTGGATCCGCTGTCGCTCGGCCTGCTCGAGGCGCCCGGGCGGTACGGATGCGCGATCGCCGTCGGCGAGGGGCAGCCGGCCGGCAACTACCAGTCGTACGGCGGCCCGCACTACGGGTTCCTCGCCGCGCGCGAGGACTACGTCCGCCGCATGCCGGGACGGATCGTCGGGGAGACGACCGACCTCGACGGGCGGCGCGCGTTCGTCCTCACGCTCCAGACGCGCGAGCAGCACATCCGCCGCGAGAAGGCCACGCACAACATCACCACGAACCAGACGCTCCTCGCGCTGGCCGGGCTCATGTACCTCTCCTGGCTGGGGCCCCAGGGGTTGCGCGAGGTGGGGGAGACCTGCCTCGCGCTCTCCGCCTACGCGAAGGAGCGCCTGGGATTCCCGCTTGTGTTTCCGAACGAGGCAACGTTCAAGGAGTTTGCCGTGCGCGTCGGACGGCCTGCCCGCGAGGTCATCGCGGATGCGCGCACGCAGGGCGTCCATCCCGGCTACGCGCTCGGCCGCGATTACGAGGGCCTCGACGACGCGCTGCTCGTCTGTGTGACCGAGAAGCGCACGAAGGACGACATCGACCGACTCGCGGAGGTGCTCGGCCGGTGACCGGCGACCCGAGGCCGCCGCTGAAGCTCGTCTTCGAGGAGTCGCAGCCGGGCCGGCGTGCGTCGACGCTTCCCGACCTCACCCTTCCGGTGCCCGAGCTCCCGGTCGGTCTTCGCCGCGAGAGCGCGCCGCGTCTGCCCGAGCTCTCGGAGCCCGAGCTCGTCCGGCACTTCACGGCGCTCGCCGACCGCACGTTCGGGGTCGACACGGGCTTCTACCCGCTCGGCTCCTGCACGATGAAGCACAACCCGCGCGTGAACGAGCGGGTCGTCGCGCTGCCCGGCTTCCGCGACCTGCACCCGCTGCAGGAGGAGGGCGGCGCCCAGGGCGCGCTCGAGCTCATGTGGCGCCTGCAGGAGATCCTCGCCGAGGTCGTGGGGCTCGACGCGGTCTCCCTCCAGCCCGCCGCCGGCTCGCAGGGAGAGCTGACCGGGCTCATGCTCATGCGCGCGTACTTCGCCGACCGGGGCGAAGACGGGCGCGACACGGTGTTCGTCGCGGACACCGCGCACGGGACGAACCCGGCGAGCGTGACGATGGCGGGGTACAAGCTCCAGAAGGTCGGCACGGACGAGCGGGGGAACCTCGACGTCGACGCGCTCCGCGAGCAGGTGGACGAGCGCACGGCCGGGCTCATGCTGACGAACCCGTCGACGCTCGGGCTCTTCGACGAGCGGATCGAGGAGGTGGCCGCGATCTTCCACGACGCCGGCGCCCTCCTGTACTACGACGGTGCGAACCTGAACGCCGTGTGCGGCATCTCGCGCCCCGGCGACATGGGGTTCGACATCGTCCATTACAACCTGCACAAGACGTTCTCGCAGCCGCACGGCGGCGGCGGGCCGGGGGGCGGGCCGGTCGCCGTCCGCGCCCAGCTCGAGCCCTTCCTCCCGGTGCCGGTCGTCGTCTGCGACGGCGAGCGCTTCCGCTTCGAGGAAGACCGCCCGAAGACGATCGGGAAGGTGCGCGGGTACTACGGGCCGTTCGGTGTCTTCGTGCGCTCGTACGCGTTCATCCGCTCGTACGGCCCGCGGCTCCGCGAGATGTCCGAGGTCGCAGTGCTGAATGCGAACTACCTGCTCGCGCGGCTGCGCGACGCGTACGACCTTCCGTACGACCGGCTCTGCATGCACGAGTTCGTGCTGTCGGCACGGAACCTCAAGCGGGAGCACGGCGTGACGGCGCTCGACGTGGCGAAGCGGCTCATGGACTACGGCTTCCACCCGCCGACGATCTACTTCCCGCTCATCGTCCCGGAGGCGCTCATGATCGAGCCGACCGAGACGGAGCCGAAGGAGCGTCTCGACGCGTTCGCGGACGCGATGCTCGCGATCGCGCGCGAGGCGGCCGAGGACAAGGACGTCGTGAAGGACGCGCCGCACCGGCGGCCCGTGCGGCGACTCGACGAGGTGAAGGCGGCCAAGCAGGCGATCGTGCGGTTCCGGTTCGACGAGCATCCGGCGCCCGGCGACCGTGGCCGTCCGGCGGCGGAGGCCCTCGAGGCGCCGAAGGGCGCGTAGCCGTGGAGGTGCGCTCGCGGGCCGACGCGGAGCCGTTCACGACGGCGGACGGCTCGACGATCCGCGTCCTCCTCGATGCCGAGGCCGGCGGCGCCCGCAACCAGAGCCTCGCCGAGGCGACGCTCGCACCGGGGCAGGCGACCGAGCGGCACTACCACGCGGAGACGGAGGAGCTCTACGTCGTCCTTGCGGGATCCGGCGAGATGGAGGTCGACGGCGACCGGCGGCACATCGGGCCCGGCGACGCTGTGCTGCTCCCGCCCGGCGCATGGCACCAGATCCGTGCCGATGACGAGGAGCTGCGCTTCCTCTGCTGTTGCGCCCCGCCGTACCGGCACGAGGACACGTTCTTCGCGTAGCGCGGGGGTAGGCTGGCCCGCGTGACCAGGCTGCAGGAGGCGCTTCGCGAGCGCGGCCTCGTGCGTCCGCGGCAGGGGCGGGTCGTCGGCGGTGTATGCGCGGGGATCGCGCGGCCGCTCGAGACGAGCGCCTGGCTCGTGCGCCTGTTCGCGGTGTTGTCGATCATCCTGCCCGGCCCGCAGGTGCTCGCGTACGTCCTGCTCTGGATCCTCATGCCGGAGGAGTGACGAGCGCGGTCACGCCGGTGCGGAGAATCATCACGCGTCTGTGCGCGAGTCGGCACGGTGCGTCACAGACGCGTGCGCTCTTCGGCGATACGCTCGAGGCGGGTTAGAGGGAGGCCGGCCCCACCCTTGGGTGGGGGTGTGGCCCGCGAGGCGGGCAGTGCGTGAGGGGAGTAGCGAGTCCGATGCGGATGCGATCCACTCCCCGTTCGCGGGCGGTGGCGCCGGCCCAGATCGGCTCCGTCATCTCATCGCTGACGCTTGCGCCGTGGCTCCACGCGTTTCCCAGCTTCCCCCGTAGCAGGCGCCGACTAGGTCCGCGGCAGCTCGAGCGTCCGGAGCCCGGCGAGCGTGACCCACGTGCGGTCCGGGCTCTCGACGACCCGGACCAGAACCTCGTCGCACACGGGGCAGCGTCCTACGATCCCGGGGCAGCGGACGTACACGACGAGCAGCGCGAGCTCGCCGCGCGCCCCACAGGAGCCGCACGTCCCGACCGTCGCCGTTCCCTCGGGCCCGAGCAGCTCGAGGAGCGCCCCGCCCAGGGCGTTCCCGTCCAGTCGCAGCTCCTCCGTCCGCGCCGTCATCCCGTCGCTCCGAACCGCTCCGTCTTCACGCGCTCCGGCGGGTAGCCGAGCGCCACGAGCCCCGACGCGACCGTCTCGACGAAGGCGGTCGGCCCGCAGACGAACGCCTGCGCCCTCGCCTCCGCCGGCCAGGCGACCTCGCGGAGAAGCGACTCGTCCACCCGCCGCGCGTAGCCGCTCCAGCCCTCCGGCTGCGAGCGCGTGAGCGTGTGCACGACCTCGAGCCCGTCGGGCCCGTCCGCGAGCGCCGCCAGCTCGTCCCGGTAGATCACGTCCTCCCACGAGCGCGAGGAGAGCAGGAGCCGTGCCGGCACGTCGGAGCGCTCCGCGGCCCGCAGCCGCGCCATCGCCATCAGCGGCACCACGCCCGACCCGCCGCCGACGAGGATCAGCGGCCCGCCGAGCGCGGGCTCCCACACGAACCAGCCGCCGATCGGCCCCCGAATCTCGATCCGGTCGCCCGCCCTGAGCTCGCCCACGAGGTACGGCGACACCTCGCCGTCCTCCAGCCACTCGACGGTGATCGCGGGCGGCTCCCCGGGCGGCGACGCGATCGAGTACGAGCGCTGCGCCTGGTAGCCGTCCGGCGCGGTCAGCCGGACGTCCAGGTGCTGGCCCGCCCGGTGGCCCGGCCACCCGGGCGCCGACAGGACGACCGTGCGCACCCGCGGCGTCTCTTCCACGACGTCCACGGCCTCGGCCACCTGCCAGCCGGTCGTCAGTCGCCCCAGTACCGCTGTTCCCGCCACGGGTCTCCCCGGAGGTGGTAGCCGTTCGACTCCCAGAACCCCGGCTCGTCGTCGTCCAGGAGGCGCAGACCGCGCACCCACTTCGCGCTCTTCCAGAAGTACAGGTGCGGGACGAGCAGGCGCGCGGGGCCGCCGTGCTCCGGGTCGAGCGGCTCGCCGTCGTAGCCGAACGCGACCCAGGCCTTCCCGTCGGTCACGTCCTCGAGTGGAAGGTTCGTCGTGTAACCGCCGTCGCAGAACGCGAGCACGTACGAGGCGTCGTGGTCGGCCGCCTCCAGCAGCGTGTCGACCGAGACGCCCTCCCAGACGGTGTCGAGCTTCGACCAGCGGGTCACGCAGTGGATGTCCACCGTGACCGACTCGCGCGGGAGCGCCTGGAACTCGTCCCACGTCCAGCGGGCCGGCTCGGCGCCGCCCTCCACCGTGAACGTCCACTGCTCGAGCGGCGTCCGCGGCGTCGGCCCGGCCGAGAGCACGGGAAATCCCTCCGTCAGGTATTGCCCGGGCGGCACACGGCCCTCCGGGGCGTCGTCGCGGCGGCGCCCCTTGAATCCCCGCGTGAAGAACGACATCAATGCCTCCAGTCCCCCGCCGACGGCCAGACGTTACACCCGGGAAGAGAAGCAGCGAGCGCGCCGTTCTTCCGTGCGTGCTGCGCGTCTTGCGGATTCCCTACTCGACGAACGTCGAGCGCGTCGCCCTCGCCCTCGCGCACAAGGGAATCGAGGTGGAGTGGGTGGACCTCGACCCCGCCGACCGGACGCCCGTGCGCGAGGTGAGCGGCCAGGATCTCGTCCCCGTGCTCGTGGAGGAGGACGGCGCGGTCGTCTTCGACTCGACCCGGATTCTCGCGCGGCTCGAGGAGCGCTTCCCCGACCCGCCGCTCTACCCGCGCGACCCGGCCCGGCGCGCCGAGGTGGAGGTCTTCCTCGACTGGTTCAACCGGGTCTGGAAGCGTCCGCCGAACGAGCTCGACGCTGAGCTCGCGAAGCCCGCGCCGGACGCGGAGCTCGTCGAGGAGCTCGGCGCCGAGCTCGCCGGCTCGCGCGACGTCTTCGAGGCGCTCCTCGAGGGGCGCGACCACCTCTTCGGCGAGTTCTCCGTCGCCGACTGCGCCGCGTTCCCGTTCCTGCGCTACGCGGTCTTCGACCCGCCCGAGGGCGACGAGGAGCGGTTCCACTGGATCCTGACCGAGCACCTCCAGCCGCTCGACGCGCACCCGCGCCTGGCCGAATGGCTCGAGCGCATGGAGACGCGTCCGCGCGGGTAGCCGGTCCGGGTCACCGCACGAAGGGGGACCCGATGGCCAAGGATCACGGCCCGTCCGTCAAGGACGACGAGCGGTACGAGGCGCTCCGACGCGAGGGCGCGAGCAAGGAGAAGGCGGCCCGGATCGCGAACGCCGGCGACTCGGCGAGCGAGCGCGGCGGGCACGCCGAGACCTACGAGGATCGCACGAAGGACGAGCTCGAGAAGCGGGCGGCGGAGATCGGCATCGAAGGCCGCTCCGACATGTCAAAGGACGAGCTCATCGACGCGCTCCGCAACCACTGAGCCGGCGCACGGACGGCCGGCGGTCGCCCGCCGGCCGTCCTACTGGTTCCACTTGTCCGCGGTGACCTTGCCCTTGCGCTCGTTCTTCGCGCGGACGCTCGTCACATCCTGCGGCGTCGACGCCTTGTAGAGGTCCTCCTCCCGGTTCTGCATCCGGCCCTGGCTCCGCCGCTGCGAGAAGTCCTTGCCGAAGCGAATCATCCGGCGCAATGCACGGTTCATCGGGCTCCTTTCGGTCGGGAGCCTTGCGCGTTCCCCGCGACGGCGGCGGCGAACCGGCTAGACCGAGACGATGTAGACCCGAGTCCCGACGTCGACCTGCTCGAAGAGCCACTCGGCTTCGGGGATCGCCATGCGGATGCACCCGTGCGAGACCGAGTAGCCGAGCGAGGCCGCGTCGGGCGTGCCGTGGATGCCGACCGCGGGCGACGAGATCCCCATCCAGCGTGTGCCCAGCGGATTGCCCGGGCCGGGCGGGATCGGCTCCGCGTCCTTCGCCCAGTCGGAGTCGGGCGGGGTCCACGTCGGGTCGCGCTGCATGTTCACGATCTCGAACGTCCCGGTCGGGGTCGGGTACTGCGCCGAGCCGGTCGCGACGGTGAAGTTGCGGACGAGCGTGCCGCCCTTCCAGAGCGACAGCCGGTTCGAGCCGCGCCGGATCACGATCGTGTGGCCGAGGTCTTCCGCCGTCAGCGCGGGCTGCACCGGCACGGTCAGCACCTCGATGTGGATTCCGCGGTACGAGGCGCGAAGCGCCTTCGTCAGCCGGCGCACCATCTTGTCGCGTGCGACGCGACGGCCCGGGACGGCCTCCTCGATCTTCGGCGTCAGGTCCTGCCTCAGGCCGACGAGGCGCGCGTCGCGCGGCTCGAACCCGAAGCGCTCGTCGAGCTCGTCGATGTAGCGCAGCACGGCCTTCTTGCGAACGACGACCTCGAGGTCGAGGCGGGCGTTCGGCTCGGCCTCGAGCGCCTGGGCGACCGCCTCGGAGATCGACGCCTCCGCGCCGAAACGGCCCGGCTTCACGGTCCAGGCGGAGTCGTTGTAGAAGAGGTGGAGCGGCTTGTCGTACGTCCGCTGGACCTTCGCCTCGGCCTGCACGGAGATGAGCCCGCCGACCTCGACGCCGCCCACCTCGACGCCGCGCGGGATCACGGGAAGCTGCTTCCCGGCCGCCGGGGCGGCGGCGAACGCGCCTGCGAGAGCGAGGACGATGAGTGCGGTCCGGTGAATCACGGACCAGGGATGGTAGGCCAAACTTCCCGCATGTGCGCCGAAAATTTACGTTCGGGAGCGGATGGCGGGGCCGCCGCGGGCCGCTAGGCTGAGGCCGTGATCGACCTCCGCTCGGACACGCTGACCCAGCCGACGCCCGGGATGCGCAGGGCGATGGCCGAGGCCGTCGTCGGCGACGAGCAGAAGCGCGAGGACCCCACCGTCATCGCGCTCGAGGAGCGCGCGGCGGAGCTGCTCGGCCAGGAGGAGGCCGTCTACCTCCCGACCGCCTCGATGGGGAACCAGATCGCGCTCCGCCTTCTCTCGGAGCCGGGGGACGAGGTGATCGCCGAGTCGCGCTCGCACATCTTCCGCTACGAGCTCGGCGGGCCGGCCGTCCACTCCGGCCTCGCGATGAAGCCGCTCGCGACCGAGGACGGGCGCCTGGCGCCCGAGCAGATCCGCGCCGCGGTGAATCCGCCGCAAGACCTGCACATGGCGCCGACGCGGGTGCTCTCGCTCGAGAACACGCACAACGGCGGAGGCGGCCGCGTCTGGGCGCTCGACGGCTTCCGTGCGGTCGTGGCGGAGGCGCGCGCCCATGGGCTCGCGGTGCATCTGGACGGCGCCCGGCTCCTGAACGCCGCCGTCGCCGCCGGGATCCCGGCGGCCGACTACGGGCGCGAGGTGGACACGGTCACCCTCTGCCTCTCGAAGGGGCTCGGGTGCCCGCTCGGTGCGCTCATCGCGACCTCCCGTGGGCTCGCCCCGAAGACGCGGCGCTTCAAGCACCTGTTCGGAGGCGCGATGCGCCAGGCCGGGATCGTCGCCGCCGCCGGGCTCTACGCCCTGGACCATCACGTGGACCGGCTCGCCGACGACCACGCGAACGCCCGGCGCCTCGTCGAGGGACTGGCCGAGGCCGGGCTCCCGGTCGATCCCACCCAGGTGGAGTCCAACTTCGTGCTCGTCGACGCGGGCGTGCTCGGGCTCGACGCCGACGACGCGGTCGCGCGGCTGCGCGCCGAGGGCGTCCTGCTCTCCTTCGGGTCGCGCCCAGGCGTGCTGCGCGCGGTGACGCACCTGGACGTGTCCGCCGAGGACATCGAGGCGGCGATCCCGGCGATCACCCGCGCGCTCACGGGCCGCCAGGCGCCGGTCGCCGCCGGGCTCGACGTCCCCACGCCCTACTAGCGGCAAGCGGGCAATCCGCCGCGCCCGGCAATCCGTATAGCGCCACGGGAGGAGGCGTCACGGCCCGATGCGGCGCGGGTGTCCAGGTAGGACGTGCGCCGCCCCGAGATGCCATCCGACACTGGGAGGAGCCATGACGAGAACACCGCTTCGACGGCTCGCCGCACTCGCCGCGGCCGTCACAGCAGTCGCCCTGCCGGCCGGCGCGCACGCGCAGGCGCCGCCGCCGACCGTGGTCGACCCGAACCTCGAGGTGACGACGATCGCCACGGGCCTCGCGCAGCCCACCGGGCTCGCGTTCATCGGCGAGAACGACATGCTCGTGAACCTGAAGGCGACGGGCCAGGTCCTCCGGATCCTGAACGGGGAGCTCCTGCCCGACCCGGTGCTCGACCTCGCCGTGAACTCGCAGTCGGAGCGCGGGCTCCTCGGCATCGCGACGCACCCGCAGTTCTTCGTGAACGGGTGGGTCTACCTCTTCTGGACGGAGTCGACGACCGGCGTCGACACGAACGTGAACGGCAACGTCGCGCTCCTCGGGAACCGGGTCGACCGGTTCGTCTGGGACGGCTCGACGCTCACGTTCGACCGGCCGATCACCCGCTTCCGCTCCGCGCAGCCGGCCGTCGCGGCCACGCCCGAGCTTCCCGCGCAGAACGCCGCGGGGAACCACAACGGCGGTGTCGTCCGCTTCGGTCCGGACGGGAAGCTCTACGTGATCGTCGGCGACACCGGCCGGCGCGGCTGGATGCAGAACCTCCGCTGCGGGCCGCTCGGTCTCGCGACGATCTACTCGTGCCCGCCCGACACGCCGTCCCCCGACGACGCGTTCGGCGGCCCGGAGCCCGACGACGCGCACTTCACCGGCGTGATCGTCCGGCTGAACGACGACGGGACGACCCCGACCGACAACCCGTTCTTCGCCCACGGCGCGTCGATCGGCGGCGAGGTGGGCGCGAACATCCAGAAGATCTACGCGTACGGCGTCCGCAACTCGTACGGCCTGAACTTCGACCCGGTGTCGGGCGACCTCTGGCAGAGCGAGAACGGCGACGACACGTTCAGCGAGCTGAACCGCGTCGGCCCGGGGATGAACTCCGGCTGGCCGCAGATCATGGGCCCGCTCGACCGGCTCGCGGAGTTCAAGGCGATCGAGACGACGCCGCCGTTCGTCGGCCTCCAGCAGAACCGCTGGCCGCCGGCGAACATCGCGGACACGCCGGAGGAGGCGCTCGACCGGCTCGTCATGTTCCCGGGTGCGCACTTCAGCGACCCGGAGTTCGCCTGGAAGTTCGAGGTTGCGCCCGCCGGGCTCGGCTTCGTCGAGGGCCGGGCGCTCGGCCCGCAGTACAACGGCGACCTGTTCTCGGGCGGCGCCCGGAACTTCCTCGAGGGCGGCCACATCTTCCACTTCAACCTGACCGGCAACCGCCGGAAGGTCGGCGTGGACGATCCACGCATCGAGGACCGGGTGGCGGACAACCTCGCGAAGTTCGAGGTGACCGAGAGCGAGAGCCTGCTCTGGGGGACGGACTTCGGCCTCACGACGGACATCCTCCAGGGCCCGGACGGGGCGCTCTACGTCCTGTCGAACACGCGCAGCTCGCTCTACAAGGTCTCGCGCCGCTAGCGCGAGGGGAGAGGGGGGCGCGGGCTCACGAGGTCCCGCGCCCCTCCCTCCGCTACTCGTACTGGAGCGCCCGCAGGACGTTCAGCCGTGCGGCGCGGCGTGCCGGGGCGATCGCCGCGAGGATCCCGACGATCACGGAGATGATCGCGAACGCGATCAGCCAGCCGGTGGGCACGGCGAACTGCAGGTCGAACTGCGAGAGCGCCTGGGTCACGAGGACGGCGAGGAAGATCCCGAGCGGCACGCCGAGCGTTGCCCCGATGAGCGCGGTGATCACGCTCTCGTGACGGATCATCCGCCGCGTCTGCCGCTTCGTCATGCCGACGGCGCGGAGCATCCCGAGCTCGCGCGTCCGCTCGTAGACCGTGAGCACGAGCGTGTTCACCATCCCGAAGAGGCTGATGATGACGGCGAGGGCGAGGAGGACGTACAGCATGATCAGGAACTGGTTGAAGTCCTCGTCCTGCTGCGTGATCCAGGCCTCCCGCGTCTGCACCTTCGCGTCCGGGAAGCCGGCCACCGCCTCCTCGAGCGCCGCCGTCGACTCGTCGCCCGGCTCGCCGGCCACGTTCGCGAAGACGAACTGGTTGCGCGGCGTGTCGTAGAGCGAGTCGAACGTGTCGATCGAGATCGAGACCGCGCCCAGGATCGGGTAGAAGGGCGGCGGCTCGTACGTGCCCTTCACCTCGAGCAGCGCCTCGGAGCCGTTCGGCGTCCTGAGCTGGAGCGGTGAGCCGACCGTGAGGTCGTTCGCCTCGGCGAAGTCCTTCGCGACGATCGCGCCGTCGCGGCCGAGCTCCGTGAGGACGTTCTGCGAGCCGTCGTCCCATTTGAAGGTATACGCCTCGGCGATCCTGTCCGTCTCGATGCCGGTGACGTACTGGCCCTCGCCGGCCACCTCGCCGACCTCCGCCCGGACGGGCGTGACGAGCTCAGGGACCGACGACTCGGCAAGCGCGTCGCCCGCGCCGGCCACGAACGGGCTGAAGCCGTCCTGCGCAGTGAGGACGTAGTCCGCAGCCACCTGATCCTCGATCGCGCCGCGGTTCGACTCCCGCATCCCGTTCGCAAGGACGGCGACGAAGGTGACGAGCGCGACGCCGATCATGAGCGCGGCGGCCGTCGAAGCGGTGCGCTGCGGGTTCCGCATCGAGTTGCCCTTCGCGAGGCGCCCGGCCGCCCCGCCGATCTGGGTCGCCGGCCAGCCGACGAGCGCAGCGATCGGCCGGACGAGGTGCTTCGAGACGAGCGCGACGCCGACGAACAGGAGCAGGACGCCGAACGCGATCGAGAGGAGGCGCTGGACGGTCCCCAGCTCGTCCACGAACATCGCGTAGCCGAGGGCGGCGACTGCGAGCCCGATCAGGCCGACCGCGATGAACGGAGTGAAGCGGGCCATGCGCGACGGCGGCAGCTCGGCTCCCTCGCGCACGGCGGCGATCGGCGGCACGCGCGTCGCGCGCAGGGCGGGGAAGAGCCCTGCGAGGACGGTGACGCCGATCCCGATCACCAGCGAGACGACGATCGTCCGCGTCGCGAAGACGGTGTTGGCGGTCGGCAGGTCGAGCTCGAGCAACTTGAAGAGCTCGTTCAGGCCGATCGCGAGCCCGACGCCGGTGAAGAGGCCGATCACCGACGCGATCGTCCCGATCACGAGCGCCTCGAGGATCACGGACGTGAGGAGCTGGCGCCGCGAGGCGCCGACGGTGCGCAACGTCGCGAACTCGCGCGTTCGCTGCGCCACGGTGATCGAGAGCGTGTTGAAGATGACGAACGCGCCGACGAAGAGCGCGATCCCCGCGAACGCGAGCAGGAAGTAGCGGATGAACGTCGTGATCTCGCCGATGTCCTCAGACTCCTCGTCGGCCTGTGCCTGCCCGGTGGTCGCCTCGGCGCCCGACGGGAGGATCGGGCGGAGGTCCTCGACGAGCTCCTCCGGCGTCACGCCGTTCACGGCGGCGACCGAGATCCCGTCGTAGAGCCCCTCGCGGTCGAAGAGCTGCTGAGCGGTCGCGACGTCGAAGATCGCGACCGTCGCGGTCCCGAGCGACTGCACGTCGCCGAACTGCGCGATTCCGGCGACCTCGAACTCGCGGACCGGCTCGAGCGTGGCGATCGCGATCCTGTCGCCGACCGCGTAGCCCTGCTTCTCCGCCGTGCCCGCGTCGATCGCCACCTCGTCGCCGGAGCGCGGCCACGCTCCGTCGACGAGCCGCATCGGGCTGAACTCCGACGCCTCCGGGTCGATCCCGAAGCCCATCGAGGGAGCGCCGTTCGTGTTCACGGCCTCCCCGTCCTTCGTCAGGATCTTCGTGTTGAGCTCGTCGAAGACGCTGCCGGACGCGGCCTCGACGGTCGGGAGCGCGCGGATCTCGTCCAGGAGGCTCTCCTCGACGGGCGCGGCCTGGCCGGTCGACCCCTGGAAGGAGATGTCCGAGCCCTCGCCCTGGACGACCGCGTCCGTGTTCGCGTACGACTCCTGGAAGATCGCGTTGAAGGCCTTGTCGATCGTGTCCGTCAGGACGTAGGTGCCGCTCACCATCGCGACGCCGAGGACGATCGCGATCATCGTGAGCGCCGCGCGGAGCTTGCGCCCCGCGAGGCCCTTGAGCGCGACTCGGATCATCAGGCGCTGACCTCCTCCATCGCGGAGAGGAGGTCGTGCGGCGAGGACGCGCGCAGCTCCTTCATGACGAGGCCGTCGGCGAGGAAGAGCGTCCGGTCGCCGATCGACGCGGCCTGCGCGTCGTGGGTGACCATGACCGTCGTCTGTCCGTACTCGCGCACCGACTCGCGGAGGACCTCGAGGATCTCGCCGCCGGTCTTCGAGTCGAGGTTGCCGGTCGGCTCGTCCGCGAAGACGACCGTCGGGCGCGAGACGAGCGCCCGGGCGATCGCGACGCGCTGCTGCTGGCCCCCGGAGAGCTCGGACGGACGGTGCGTGCGACGGTCGCCGAGCCCGACCTTCGCGATCACGCTCTCGACCCAGTCGTGATCCTGCTTGCCGCCCGCGAGCTGCAGCGGCAGCGTGATGTTCTCCTCCGCCGTCAGCATGGGGAGGAGGTTGAAGAACTGGAAGATGAAGCCGATGTGCTCGCGGCGGAGCTTCGTCAGCTGCGTGTCGTTCAGCGGTGCGATGCTCGTGCCGGCGATCGAGACGTCGCCCTCGGTGGGCTTGTCGAGCCCCGCCATCACGTGCATGAGCGTGGACTTGCCGGAGCCGGACGGGCCCATGATCGAGATGAGCTCGCCGCGCCCGACGTCGAGCGAGACGCCCCGTAGGGCCTCGACAGCGGTGTCGCCTTCGCCGTAGACGCGCGTGACGTCGCGGGCGGAGGCA
>Ga0214469_1000253_pt1 | contig 17593 bp, 19 predicted proteins | sample RVTome_10_FD_187340 | JGI IMG/M metagenome (GOLD analysis project Ga0214469, IMG submission 187340) | Soil microbial communities from uranium-contaminated site in the Upper Colorado River Basin, Wyoming, United States - RVT153D57 HiSeq ... | reverse complement strand
TTCGAGGGTCAGCCCTGCCCACATCATCCGGTTGATCACCGCCGGTATCACATCGCCGTGGCTGCACAGGACCGCATTGAACCCGACCAACTCGTCGCAAAGGGCGTAGGCCCCATCGATGTCCGGTCCTTCGGCGAGCGCGTCGTGCTCGACCACCTTGGCTCCAATGGCCTCGGCCAGGGGCTCGACGGTCTGGATGCAGCGGGTGTACGGACTGGTGTAGATCCGCTCGATCCCCGCATCTCCCAGGTATCCGGCGATAGCCGCGGCCTGACGTCGTCCCTTCTTGGTCAACGGGCGGACGGCGTCGACGCCCTGCCACTTCAGACGGTTTCCGGCCGCGGCGTGACGAAGCAGATAGAGCGTTCCCGTGCTGGCCAGCCTCTTCAGGCCCGATTCGGCGATGAGACTGCGATCGTTCTCGTAGTCACAGAGGGCGCGGGCCTGCTTTCTGGTCAGCCATCGGATCTCGTCGACTTCCTCGTTCTCGGTGAACCCCGGGCTGTCGGGGAGCGGTCGCATCGCGAACCACTTGACCTCCTTGACCCCGTTGCTGACGCGATATCGGGTGACCCCGATCGGAGCGACGATTCGGCAGTGGACGCCGGTTTCCTCCAATACCTCGCGTACCGCCGTCTCCTCGGGCGTCTCGCCCTTGTCGGCCTTTCCCTTGGGCAGGCCCCAATCGTCGTATCGAGGACGATGGGCGACCAATACCTTCAGCTTTCCCTTGGCGGACTCACGGAAGACGAGACCACCAGCCGCCTTGATGACACGAGTCACGCCGGGCAGAGTAGAGCGGCGATACCCGAAACGACTACGAGGATCGGGTCCCGATCTTGCCGTTGGCGCGCACGATCGGCTCCGAGAGCAGCGCGGCGCCGGTGAGGTCGATGGTCACGTCTCCGCATGTCTGGCAGACCTGGCGGGCGATCCCGCCACCGATGCTCTGGGGCGCACCAAAGTGGTGGCGTCCCTTCCGGCAGCCGGCGCGGGTCTGTTTGGTCGAGCGGTCCTCTGGCCTCAAGTGCCTCACAAGCGACACAAGCTAAACCGCGATCGGGCGAATTCAACGGGTCAAGTCGCGATGTGGGCCCGACCGGCCACTGGTGAGGCCAGATGGACATCCTCGTGGCCGGCTCGATCTCAGTCGTCAGCAGGATTCAGACGCTTCAAGGCGACATCACTTCGTCGATCCCCGCCCTCACCCGGTCGACGTCGACCAGGGCGTGCTTCTCGATGGCGAACTGTGGCCAGGGCACGTCGAACCCGGTTACGCGCACTATCGGAGCCTCCAGGTCGTACATGGCTTGCTCTGCCACCACGGCCGCTACATCGGCGGCCACGCCGGCCGTCCCCTGAGGCTCCTGGACCAACAACAGCCTGCCCGTCTTGGCCACCGAGTCGAGGACCGTCTCGCGGTCCCACGGGAACAGGGTGCGCAAGTCGATCACCTCGACGGAGGCATCCGACTGCTCGGCGGCTCCCAATGCGACCGGGACCATTCCGCCATAGGTGACCAGGGTGAGGTCGCTTCCCACCTTACGCACGCGTGCCCGGCCGATCGGCAGGGTGAAGTGCCCCGCAGGGACCTCGCTTCGGCCGGCTCGATAGAGCACCTTCGGCTCGAGGAAGATCACGGGGTCCTCGCCCTCCATTGCCGCCGTGAGCAATCCTTTGGCATCCACAGGCGTTGACGGGCACACGACGACCAGACCGGGGGCGTGGGCGAAGTAGGCCTCGGGTGAGTCACAGTGGTGCTCGTGTGCCCCAATCCCGGCGCCGTTGGGAAACCGCACCACGACAGGCACCGAGGACAACCCCCTCGTGCGAAAGCGGAAACGCCCCAAGTGGCTGACGATCTGGTCGAAGGCTGGGTAGACGAACCCGTCGAACTGGATCTCGGCGACAGGGCGGCCACCGGCGAGAGCCATCCCGATTGCAGTGCCCACGATCCCTGACTCGTTGAGGGGGGTGTCGATCACTCTCTCCTCCCCGTATTTGCCCAGCAGGCCCTCGGTGATCCTGAAGACGCCTCCGGCCACTCCGATGTCCTCCCCGAGGACCACCACATCCTCGTTGCTTCCCATCGCCTCGTCGAGGGCGGCGTTGATCGCCTCCGCCATGTTCATCGCATTGGTCGGCCCCTCGGGAATCTCGTCGTGATTGACATGCCAGACCTCGCTCTCGTCGAAGCTGGTCTCCGGCTCACCGTGGGCTCGCTGCATGGCGTGGAGTTGATCGACGACGTGAGGCGGGATCCGGGCGAACCCGTGGCGGATGGCGTCGTCGCGACCTGGCGTCGGCGACGCCTCGAGACCGGTCACCGCCGCATCGACCTCATCGGTGATCTCCATGGCCACTTTCTCGCCGACGCGCTCGTCCCACTCGCCCCGCTTCTCGAGGAACCGTCGCAGACGCTCGATCGGATCCTTCTCCTTCCACTCCTCCACCTCCTCGTCGGAGCGGTACAGGGTGGGGTCGTCGGCCGTGGCGTGTGGCCCGTAGCGGTACGTGAGCGCCTCGATGAGGGTGGGGCCCTTTCCATCGCGGGCTCGACGGGCCGCGAGCTTCGTCGCCAGGTAGACGGCGACGGGATCCATGCCGTCGACGCGGAGACCCTCGAAACCGTAGGCGTCGGCCTTCTGGGCGATCGTCGCCGAGCCGGTCTGTTTGTGGTACGGAACCGAGATCGCGTAGAGGTTGTTGGCACAGATGAACACCGTGGGCGTCTTCCACACCCCGGCGAAGTTCATTCCCGAGTGGAAATCGACCTCGGAGGTGGCGCCATCACCGAAATAGGTGACGGTGACGGTGTCCTCACCGCGAAGCTTGGTCATGTAGGAGTAGCCCACGGCGTGGGGTAGCTGGGTGGCGATGGGGACGGTGACGATGCCAGTGCGGTACTTCTCGATGTCCCATGCCCCGTTGGGCAGGCCCTTCCAGTACGCCAGGAGCACCTCCATGGGGAGCCCCCTCGTCACCTGGACACCGTGCTCGCGGTAGCTGGGGAACACGAAGTCGTTCGGCTCGAGGGCGAGAGCAGATCCGATTTGCACGGCCTCCTGGCCTTCCAGCATGGCGTAGGTCCCGATGCGCCCCTGTCTCTGGAGGGCGAGCATTCGCCTGTCCAGGGCCCTGGAGAGGACCATGTGTCGATACATGGTCTGGTAGAGCTCGGGATCGAGGCCCGGATCGTCTGCGACGAGGTCTCCCTGGGCGTCGATGACCCGCAATGTATCGAGCTGGCCCATGAGATGAGTCTGGCACAAGTGGCGTCTCCGTGAGAGAGGAGCCACGGCTATCTTCGACCCCACATGCCCAGGTTTCGTGCCGAGATAGCGGCGCTGAGAACTTACAAGGTCGGCCGCCAACTCGAGGACGTGGCCCGCGCCCATGGGCTCGACCCCTCCGAGATCGTCAAGCTCACGGCCAATGAGAGCCCCGAGGGCCCATTCCCCGGTGTCATCGAAGCCGCCACACGGGCCATGACGGTCTCGAATCGCTACCCCGACAATGACTGTTGGGACCTCGGTCATGCACTCGCCGACGAGTTAGGGGTCCATTTCTCCAATCTGATGTTCGGCGCTGGGAGCGTCGCCCTGCTCTCCGAGATCGCCCTTGCCCTCGGTGGGCCGGGCACCAACATCGTCTACGGGTGGCCGAGTTTCGTCATGTACCGCTTCGCCGCGATCTGGGCAGGCATGGGGCACGTCGAAGTCCCGATCCAGAGCGACCGCAGTCTCGATCTCGACGCGATGCTCGGCGCAATAGGAAACGAGACGACGGTGGTTGTCGTGTGCAACCCGAACAACCCGACCGGGACGATCAAACCAGCCCGGCAGATCGAGGAATTCATCGACCAGGTGCCCGAATCGGTGTTGGTGATCGTGGACGAGGCCTATCACGAGTTCGTCACAGATCCGCGCTATCAGACCCAGGTCCCACTCGCCGTCGAGCGCCCCAACGTGATCGTGCTGCGCACGTTCTCCAAGATCTACGCGCTCGCCGCCCATCGGATCGGCTACGCGATCGGCCGGGGGGACCTGCTCATCGAGTTGAGGAAGGCTCAGGCGCCACTGACTGTCAACCGGGTCGCACAGGCGGCCGCCCTCGCGTCGCTCGGCCAACCCGAGGAGGTCGAACGGCGGCGCTCCGCGAATGCGGCCAGTCGTCACCATCTGGTGGGCTCCCTCACGGAGCGGGGGTTGCCCGTGGCCGAGAGTCACACCAATTTCGTCTATTTCGAACTGGGCGACGACGCCGAGCAGCAGGTGGCCGACATGACAGCCGAGGGTGTCATCGTTCGCGGGATGGGAGGGGGCTGGGTGCGTGTCACCATCGGCAGCGACCTGGAGAATCGGCGGTTTCTGGAGGCGCTCGACACCGCGCGTGTCGCCACCGGCTCGTCCGGAGCCGGGCCCCCCTCCGGCTGGTGACGGTGGCGTCTTCGGTCAGGAGTGGGTTCCGTCGTGGCATCGCCGAGATCAGGGGTCTGCAGGTAGGTGAGATGCCGGCGCCAGATGGGGATCGAGATGACCTCGTGCCTTCGATGATCACTGCTCGGCTCACCTACCTCCCCCAGATTTTGGATATCACGGATATGCAGTCAGCATCTCCCCGCCGACCTCCACAGAACCCGTCTCTCGTCAGGATCTAGATCGTGAAAGCAACAGTTCGGGCCCTCGCCGCCTTCGCGCGCAAGATGCCCTGGGTGGTCATCGCCTCCACCCTCGTGCTCACCGCCGCCCTCGGCTCCCTGGCCGGACAGGTCGAAATCGCCCAGGGAAACGAGGGATTCGCTCCTGAGAGCCCCGAGATCTCGGCTCAGGAACGGATCGGAGACCTGTTCGGAGACGAGAGCACCGGATCGACGGTTCAGGTCATCGTGCGCGAGGCGGGTGGCGACGTGATAACCGTCGATGGTCTGGAGACGGCCATGTCCACCGCCGACACGATCCGCGGCTCGACGTTGGGCGAACAGATCACCGAGACGGAGCAACAGCCGGGTGTCGTCCACTTCATGTCGGGTGTCGAGGGGGCAATGGCTGCTCAGGAGCTCACTATCGACGACATGACCGAGGAGTTGGTCAAGCAGTTGTACGTGGCGTCGCTGGACCCGAGCAACGCCTCCCCGGAGCAGATCTCCTTCCTCACCCGGCTCGTCTCCCAGGACTACGACCCGAGCACCGTGTCTGCCTCGGGAGGGATGGTCCTCGCCTTCGTCGGCGGTTTCCCCGGCGCGAATCCCGAGGAACAGTTCAACAACCAGGTCGAGATCGAGGGGGCGATGGCCGAGGATCTGGCGGAGATCGAGACCGACCTCGAGATCCGCCCATTCTCGTTTGGGCTCCTCCTGACCGGGGTCGACGACTTCACCACCGAGGTCGGACAACTCTTCGCCCTCGCCTTCGTCGTGATTCTCTTCATCCTCGCTTTCGTCTACTGGCTGTCACCCGGCAGGGAGGGAAGTTGGTTCGCCTCGGCCCGTCGCACGATCACGGACATGTTGCTGACCCTGCTCACCATCGTCATGGCCATTGGGATAATGCAAGGTGCCGGTTACCTCCTCGAGCAGGCAGGGATCATCGACGCCTTCTCGGCGCCGACCCAGATCGTGCCCATCCTCCTGATCGGGCTCGGGGTGGACTACGCCATCCACCTCACGTCGCGCTACCGCGAGGAAGTGGGTGAGGGCAAGACGGTCGACAGCGCCATGACCGGTGCCGTCACCTCGGTGGGTGTCGCACTCTTCCTGGCCACGATCACCACCGTCATCGGGTTCCTCACCAACGTCTTCAACCCGGTTCCCGCACTCAAGGACTTCGGCATTCTCTCGGCTGTGGGGATCGTCGTCGCCTTTCTCTTGATGCTCACCTTCGTCCCTGCGGTTCGGCTCCTGCTCGACCGGAGAGCCGAGCGGAATGGCAATCTCCCAGTCAGGTCACTGCAAACTCACGGGGAGCGGATCCTCCCCCGGATCATGGAGAAGCTCGCCATCCTCGCCGAGCATGCCGCGATCCCCACCCTGGTCGTCGCCCTGATCCTGGGTGTCGCCGGCTTCTACGGGTTCACCCAGCTCGAGACTCGTTTCTCGTTCACCGACTTCCTCCCGGACGACTCGGAGTACGTGGAGACATTGGAGGTCCTGGCCGACGACTTCGGCGGTGGCTTCGGCGAGCAGACACAAGTCCTCGTCGAGCCCACAGCTGAGCGGCCGATCGACGGTTCGGTACACAACGCTCTGGTGGCCGCCAACGCCCGGCTGACGACCATCGAAGACGTCTCCACGATCGAGACGGAGGAGGGAGACTTCCCCAACGCGACATCGCCGATAGCCGTGCTCGGCCAACTCCTCCAGGGTGGCCCCGAGTCGGCACCTCCCGAGGTCCTGGCCGCGGCTCAGGAAGTGGGGCTGGGACCCGATCTCAGTGTGCCCGAGGACGCCGATGTGACCCCGCTCTACCAGGCCATCCTCGCCGCGTCGCCTGAGAGGGCTGCCGGTGTGATCGCCATCGAGGACGGGCAGGTCCAGGGTCTGTTGTGGGACATCACGACAACCGCCGGTGAGCAGGTCAGCGAGCTGCGCACCGGTCTCGACGAGGCGTTTGCTCCGGTGCGGGAGACGGATGCCTCGGCGATCGCCACGTCCGACAACATCATCGGTGACGTGGTGGTCAACCAACTCACCTCGTCTCAGAGCTCGTCCCTCTTCATAACGATCGGCGTGGCCGCCCTGGTCCTGCTGATCAGCTTCTACCTGGAGTCGAGGCGGTGGGCGCTCGGCCTGATCACCATCGCCCCCGTGGCCCTCGTGGTCCTCTGGACCTACGGCCTCATGTTCGCCACGGACATCCCGTTCGGTCCGGTGACCGCGACGATCGCCGCATTGTCGATCGGGATCGGCGTGCCGTTCACGATTCACATCGCCCGTAGATTCCAGGAAGATCGGCGTGCGAATCGGGACATGGACACCGCGATGAGGTCGACCATGCGTCACACCGGGGGTGCGCTCGCCGGGTCGGCGTTCACGACCATGGCCGGGTTCGGTGTGCTGATCACCTCCAGCCTGACTCCCTTTCGCCAGATGGGACAGGTGACCGTGTACGCCATCGGGTTGTCACTCCTGGCGGCCGTTCTCGTCCTCCCGTCGATGTTGGCGCTGTGGGACGGGTGGCATCGCCGCCGGGGCGATCATCTGATCGGGTCGGAAGCAATGGAGGAAGCCACCCGGCACTGACGCGCTCGATCGACCAGAATCGACTGACGGCGGACCACCCGATCACCCCTCCCATGCACCCATCGAGAACACAAGCCGAGGCAGCCCAACTACTCCCGCTGGCGGATAGGGTCCTCAGCCGCTACCCGTTCGCCACACGGTCGGTAACGCATCTCGCCACCCACTCCAACGTCCTCTATCGGGTCGTGACCGACATTGGCCATCAAATGGTGCTCAGGGTGGGCACACCGCACGCCAACTCCCGGACCAACATCGAGGTGGAAGTCTCATGGCTGGACGCAATCTGGCGTGACACCAAGCTCGATGTCGTCCAACCGATCCGCACCTCTGACGGTGACCTGATCGTCGACGAGTTCGATGAGATCATCGACAAGGAGCGCTCCTGCGTGCTCTTCTCCTGGATACCGGGCCAGCCGATGGCGATGGGGTCGGGTCCGTTCGCCTACAGGCTGCTCGGTGCGATGTCGGCCTCGCTCCAGGCCCATGGTCGGACGTGGACCCCGCCGATTCAGGGCCAGATGCGCACCTGGGACAGGGTCTTCTACTACCGGGAGGACTTCGATCCGGTGATCATCCGGCATCCGCTCTACGGCCACTTGTTCGACGTCCCTCGCGTCTCGACGATCGAGAAAGCTATCGAGCTCTCCCAAGCCGTGATCACCGAGTCCTACGAGGGCTCGGTCCCGCAGGTGGTTCACGGGGACCTCCATGAGTGGAACGTCCACATCTCGTCGAGCCGCCTCTTCGCATTCGACTTCGAGGATGTCATGCTCGCTCTCCCCGCCCAGGACGTCGCGATAAGCCTCTACTCGTCGCGGACCGCGGACAACACGGCTGACATCAGAGCGGCGTTCCGCAAGGGCTTCGAGTTGGTTTCGCCCTGGCCCGTGGTCGACGAGAGGCAAGTCGACGGGTTCCACGCCGCCCGCCAGGTCATGCTCATGAACTACGCCGCGCGCACGCTGCCCGCCCAGGAGTCCGAGAGCTTCCTGAACCAGGTCATGCCCTGGCTCCAGTCGTACGTGAGCCGATACGGCAGGTGAGGATCCTTCCAGAGTTCGGCGTTCGCGAGATTTCGCTCACTGCCGGACGCAAGGGATACGGGTGAAGTTCGCCGATCGACGCCATGCCGGCATCCTCCTGGGGGCGGAGGTGGTGGCGGCGGCTCCCGCAGACCCGGTCGTCTACGGCCTCCCCCGGGGCGGGGTGCCTGTCGCCTATGAAGTCGCCGCTGCCCTGGGCTGCCGTCTCGACGTGTTGGTGGTGCGCAAGGTGGGTGTGCCCTTTCAACCGGAGCTGGCCATGGGGGCCATCGCCGAAGGCGATGTCATCGTGCGCAACGACGAGATCATCGACCTCGCCCGAATATCCGAGACCGACTTCATGGCGGTGGTCGACTCGGAGAGAGAGCAGCTCGAGTCCAGGGTCCAGGCTTATCGCTCGGACGAGGCTCCTGTTTCGCCCGAGGGACGCACCGCCATAGTGGTAGACGATGGCCTGGCCACCGGTTCCACTGCCAAGGCGGCACTCGCCGTCCTGCGCGAGCAGGGTGCCGCCGCGGTCTGGCTGGCCGTGCCGGTCGGCCCCAGGGACTCGATCTCCGATCTGGGGACCGTCGCCGACCGGATCGTCGTCCTGTCACAGCCGAGGAACTTCGGTGCCGTGGGCGTTTGGTTTCGAGACTTCACCCAGACCACCGACGAAGAGGTCAGGGCATTGCTCTCCGAGTCGCCGCTAGCGTGACGTTTTCTGCCTAGAGAGGACAAGATGCCGTCACTCGAGAAGTTCTGCACCGTCGAAGGCGATTTGGGGATGAACGTCATCGGCAAGACGCCCGCCGGCATGCGAATCGACTTCCCGTTCGGAGGAGTCGCCACCAGCGAGCATTGGGACGGCAAGAGGCCGGTGGAGGGGGTGGACTACGTCACGGTTCGCAGCGACGGCAACATGGTGCTCGACATCCACGCCACGATCGGCGAGAAGCGCGAGTCCGTCTCGTATCGAGCCATCGGGGTCTCCATCGCCCACGAAGACCAATCTGCGAGCCCCAAGGAGCTCATCGTCTTCGAGACCGGGAACGACGACCTGGCATGGCTCAACAACGAGGTCGGCGTGGCATTCGGCCACGGCGCCGGCGGCAAGATCACGTTGGACATATACCTGATAAAGCCCTGACGGCGAACCCAGTGGCTCCACCGCTCGCATCAGGATCTGAAGTTGGGCTTCCTCTTCTCGAGGAAGGCCATGACACCCTCGTGGTGCTCGGGAGTCTTGCCCAGCCGGCCCTGCTCCCTCCTCTCCGCCTCCAGACCCTCCGTGAAGGTCGAGTTCGACGATCCGTAGATGAGCTTCCGGGTGGTGATCAAGGCGTCTGTCGGTAGATCGGCGAGCCTGGACGCATACTCGACGGCCCTCTCGACCACCTCTCCATCGGGGGTCACCTCGGCGCAGAGGCCGCGCTCGCGTGCCTCCGCCGCCGGCATCCGCCGGTTGGTCAGCGCCATCTCCAGGGCGATAGAGGTTCCAGCGTGGTGTGGCATGAGCCAAGTCGTCCCGGAGTCGGGGGTGAGGCCGATTGCGGTGAAGGCGGAGGTCAGATAGGCGGACTCGGCCATCACCCTGAGGTCGCAGCCCAGGGCGAGACCCATGCCGGCTCCTGCGGCGACACCATTGACGGCGGCGATCACGGGGACGGCACAGCCGGCGATGGCATGGACGAGGGGATGGAATTCCTCGTCGAGGTGTTTGGCGAGGTCGGGCTGGCCTTTCTCGTACTCGCCGATGAAGCCCGACAGGTCTGCGCCGGAGCAGAACGCCTTGCCCGCCCCGGTGAGGACCGCGGCCCTCGACTCGCGCCCTGCACGGGCGAGCGCGTCGACCACGGCGGCCGACAGCTCGGCATCGATGGCGTTGTACCTATCGGGTCGATTGAGGGTCACGACGGCGACGTCGCCGTCGAGTTCGTATGTGGCCGTCATGTCAGCTCCTCAGCTCGCGAATCGTAGGGATCGGAAAACATAGGTAACCATTGGAGTATCGCCTATCGTGGTTCGCATCCTCGCAGCGAAACGCCGCGAAACCATCGACCCACAAGGAGGCGTCGTGAACAAAACCGAGATGGCGGACAAGCTCGCCAGCAAGGCGGACATCTCGAAGGCTCAGGCCGCGGAGATCATCGATCACATCTTTTCGACCAAGGACCGGGAGGGGATCATCGCCGTCGAGCTGGACGCGGGCCGCAAAGTCAACATCACCGGATTCGGCAGCTTCTCGCTCAAGCGCCGGTCGGAGCGTCAGGGCCGCAACCCGGCAACCGGTGCGACCATCACGATTCCGGCCAGGAACTACGCACACTTCAGCGCAGCGAAGGGCCTGAAGGACCGGGTGGCGGAGTAGCAGCCGAACTTCGACGTTTCCGAGACGGCGGGTCGTCACGACCCGCCGTCTCTTTCGTTTCCGCGGGCCGGTGGGCCCGGATGGAAGCCGACGGTTCCCATGGTCACCGTCCGCGTTTACCGTGTGGCCATGACACTGGACCCGGACCGGTGGCGGCCCCCAATCGCCATCGCCCACCGCGGAAGCCGGGTGCTCTGGCCCGAAAACACCGACACGTCGTTCCAGGGCGCGTACGAGCTGGGATATCGTCATTTCGAGACCGATCTCCACATCACGGCTGACGGTGCCTTGGTCTGTATGCACGACCCGACGGTGGATCGCACCACCGAGTCGGCGGGCCGGGTCGAGCATCTGACGCTGGAACAACTCCAGTCTCTCGATGCCGGTTACCGCCACGGGTCCTCCGAGGGATTCGCCTACCGGGACTCAGGTGCGAGGGTCCCGACACTCGAGTGGCTCCTCACCACGTTTCCGGACACCTCCGTGGTGGTGGACATGAAGAGTGACGGGCTCGCCGAGCACTTGGCTGCGCTCGTCGACGATCTCGGTGCTCATGAGAGGCTCATCGTCGGCTCGTTCTCAGACTCCCGGTTGGCCGAGTTCCGTGCCATCACCGGCGGCCGCGTGCCGACGTCGGTCGGCGCCATCAGGGCCCGGATGTGGGTCCTTGCCTCTCGGGTGGGCCGCGGTGCCGGTGGCGAGGCCTCGGCCCTCCAGCTCCCGACCCACGTGCGCGGGCTCAGAATCATCGACCAGCGGCTCGTCGAGGCGGCTCACCGCGTCGGGATCCAGGTGCATGCGTGGACTGTCAACACCGTCACCGAGATGACGAGGCTTCTCGATTTGGGTGTCGACGGTCTCATCACGGACCGACCCGACCTATTGAAGGATCTCCTCGTGGAGCGGGGCGAGTGGGTATCTACGTGAAGGCTGTCCTCGCGGCTGTGATCCTCGGCGGCGTGTTCGGCTCGGCTACCGCCACGGTGGTGTCCATCGACGACAAGGTGATGGTGGTGGATATCCGCGTCGAGGTCTCCGACGCGGCAGAATCGGTCATTGCCCATCTCAGCTTCGACGAGGCCGAGCTGGTCCTCCCGATGTTGGAGAGAGAGCCCGGCGTCTTCGGCTTGCGCACCGAGCTGGAGCCGAAGAACTACGTGGTCGTGTTCGAGACCGTCGGTGAAGGAGGGGAGAGCTCGGGGCCGACGACCCTGACGAGGATGGGGGCTGATGTGATCCCCAGGTCTGGCGCCACCACGACCAAGGCGGACGAAGAAGGCCTCAGCGACGAGACGCGGGGTCAGTTGTGGCTAGCGGTGGCGTTGGCGGCGGGTTCCCTCTCGCTGCTGGCTTTCTGGGTCCTCGGCAGCCGTGACGACGAGGACGAGGGCAGTGCGGCCCCCAACTCGGACGAGGAGGAGTGACGGTCGTCCGACGGGCCATCGTCGACGACGCGACGGACCTGGCCGAAGTCCACGTGACGACCTGGCGGCAGGCCTACGCCGGGATCTTGTCCGATGAGTTCCTGGCCGGTTTGGACGCGGAGTCCAGGGCCCGCTGGTGGCGGCAGCTGATCGGGCGTGGAGCCGAGGTCCATGTCGCCGATGTCGGGCGGGTGGTCGGCTTCTGCCATGCCGACAGCTCGGATGGCGTCGGCTGGGGTGAGGTCTTCGCAATCTACGTGCACCCCGATCACTGGGGTGCGGGACACGGCTGCTCTCTCTTGCGCGCAGGCGAAGAGACTCTGATGACGAAGGGCCACGAGAGGGCCCTGCTCTGGGTCCTCGAAGCCAACGAGCGGGGACGCCGCTTCTATGAGCGGCAGGGCTGGTCGCTGGGCAAGCCGATACGGGTCGAGGAGATAGGCGGCGTTCAGGTCACCGAGCTCAGGTACGAGAAGGTCCTGACAGCCGCGTCCTGACCTCCTCGAGGTCCCTCTTGAAAGTGACCTTGATGTTGTCCGGGTCACCCTGGATCCCGACGATGTTGATGTCGCTGAATGCCTGAACCACCTCGACGGTGTCGTGGCCCTCGAAGCCGGCCTCGGCGGCTCTCACGTAGGCGCTCATCAGGTCGGGGGCGCGAAACACCTGGGGTGTCTGGGCCCCGGCGAGACCTGTCAGGGGCCGATGGGTGCTTCTGTGGATTATGAGCCCCTCGTGGGGGAGCAGGGGAAGTGCACCGCCCTCGGCATGCGCGGCGGCGAACAGTGCCTCGATGGTGGCGCCGCCGACAATGGGGCGTGCCGCGTCGTGGATACCTATCAGATCGACCTCCTTGCCGATCGCGGCCAGGCCGGCCATCTCACTGAGCGTTCTGGTCGCCCCTCCCGGGACGACCGTCATGTCGCTGCGCAATGCGGCGACCGTATCCACGATGCCGGGTCGGGTCACGACGACGCACACGTCCACGTAACCGATCACTGCGTCGATCGTGTGCTCGATGAGGGCTCGTCCCCCAACTTCCACCATCAGCTTGTCGGTTCCGAAGCGCGTGCTCGCTCCGGCCGCGACGACGACCATGGCTCTCGATGGCATCCCGGCGAGAGTACTTTGAGACTGTGATCTCGACGTCGCGTCTCATCGAGAACCTGATCGGAGACTATGTGGCTTTCGATGAAGGTGGCCAGCCCGTCGACATCGACATCCCGAAGACGATCGGGCCCGCTGCCTTCCTGGTCGCTCCGGTCACCGATGCCGTCAAACGGGTAGAGGGTGACGTCGTCGAGTCGCTGGATCGGGACGAGTTGTGGTCCGTCGAGGCGATGGTCCTCAACCGCGTGGTCCTTCGTCGCCTCGAAGACCGCGGCATGAGTGTCGAGGAGTTGTTGGAGAGGGTGCGCGATCTCGGCTACCGGTGGCAGGTCAGCCCGATCTCCGCCCCTTGAGCGCCCAATAGGCGAGGATCGCCGCGATCCCGGTGACCACGGCTCCCGAGGCGGCGATGGTCGGCAGCTTGTCGCGGAGCGTCACGGCCGACTCGAACCTGCGTATGGGCCACCCTCGCTCCAGGGCGATCGCTCTGAGCTCGGCGTCGGGGTTCACGGCTATCGGATGGCCTACCGCCTCCAGCATGGGGAGGTCGGTGACGGAGTCGCTGTATGCATAGGAGGACTCGAGGTCGATCCCCTCCTCGTCGGCCATGGCCCGCATGGCCGCCGCCTTGCCGGGCCCGTAGGCGTACAACTCGAGGTCTCCGGTGTAGCGCCCCTCCTCGTCGACGGCTGACCGGGTGGCGATCACGTCGTCGATGCCCAGGTGACGGCACAGTGGCCGGACGATCTCCTCGGGGCTGGCGGAGATGACGACGACTCTCCTGCCGGCGCCCCGGTGATCCTCCATGACGGCGAGGGCCTCGGCGTAGACCAAGGGTGTGACGACTTCGTCGACGGTCTCGGTCACCAGCGCCTCGATCTCGGCTCGATCCCACCCTTTGGTCATCTGCGAGAGCTCGTCCTTGATTCGCTCGAGCTGATCGTGATCGGCGCCAAAGGCCTGGTAGTAGGCTTGGGCGATACCCGCTTTGGCGAGGGTCGACCCGCTGAGGAGGCCGGCTTTGAACATGGGCCGGGTGAACGCCAGGGTCGACGACTTTGCGATGATGGTCTTGTCCAGGTCGAAGAACGCAACGGCGGCCACACCTTCAAATTAACCGGAGACGAGGGTCTTGTATCGCGGCCCCTCCGGACATACGTTCGAGACATGGTTGGGAAGGGGAGACACCCGATCCTGGGCGTGTGGTCGCCCGATCCGGTCCTGTCGGTCGTGGCACCCATCGGGTTGGCGGCCGCCGTGGGCACCGCACTCGTGGTCGACCTCGCTTCCGGGACCCGAGAGCAGGGGCGAACACTCGCCGCCGTCGCCGAGGACGGTCCCACCCTGTCCGAGCTGAGCCCGGGGCGCCCCGGCATCGCATTCCTGCCGGGCGGCGGGATCGGCCGTGAAGCCGCCACAGAGATCCTCGGTCGTCTCGCCGGTCACTGGCCGGCCCTGGTGGTTCGGGTCGCCGACATGGAGCTCCCGTTGTCGACCGTCCCGGTGATCCCACTGTTCCCCGGGCGCTTCTCGCCGGTGAGCCTGCCGGCGCGTGGAGTCTGGCAACCGGTGGCCGCGGGACGTGAGCCCCCGGGCCCAGGCCCGGTGCTGCCCCGGCTCCGCCCCGGTTTGGTGCGGCGGATGTTGGCGGGCCAACTCCCGCGCAGGAGCCGCTGGGTGGGCGCCTGGGCGAGGGTGTGGGAGATGCCGTGGGCGTAGTGGAGCGCATCAGCCGTGCCATCGCCGTAGGCAACATCGATCTCACTCCCGGGGAGGTGGCGTTCGAGGCCGGCCGGCTGCTCGACTCGGAGAGCCCGTGGCATGTCTCCAGCCGCGTCGACCCGATCGTGCATCACGTGACCGGGCTCGGGCCGGTGCAGCACCTGTTCGAAGATCCGGACGTGAGTGATGTCCTAGTCAACGGTCACGACGATGTCTGGGTGGACAGGGGTGGCGGGCTGGAGCGAGTGGATGCCCGCTTCGGGTCGGACGAGGACGTGGTGGCCACAGTGGAACGCGCCATCGCCCCGCTTGGTCTTCGCATCGACCGGGCCTCCCCGATGGTCGACGCCCGGCTTCCCGACGGCTCGCGCCTCCATGCCGTCCTACCGCCCGCCTCTGTAGCAGGACCACTCATGGCGATCCGTCGCTTCACGCAACGGGTGGCGTCGCTCGACGACCTCGTGGCGACGGGCACAGCTACGGAGCGCCAGGTCGAGCTGCTCGTGGAGGCGGTGCGAGCTCGTCGCACCATCGTCGTCTCGGGGGGCACCGGTGCCGGAAAGACGACGCTTCTCAACCTCCTGGCCGGATCGATCGACCCCAACGAGCGAGTCGTCACGATCGAGGACGCAGCCGAGCTGAACCTCCCGGGCCACGTGGTGCGACTCGAGGCTCGGCCACCCAACGCCGAGGGCGCCGGCGCCATCACCATCCGATCACTGCTCCGCTCCGCGCTACGCCTCCGCCCGGACCGGATAATCGTCGGGGAAGTGCGCGGGGGCGAGGCTCTCGATCTCATATCGGCGCTGAACACGGGGCATCGAGGGTCCCTCACCACCGTCCACGCCAACTCTCCTGACGAGGCCTTGCTCCGCATCGAGACGCTGGCACTCAGTGCGGGGGACACATCGGAGACGGCAATCACCCGTCAACTGCGGTCGGCAGTCGACGTGGTGGTTCAGATCGAGCGAGACCAGGGGAGCCGGAGAATCGTCGACATCGCCGAAGATATCGAGGTGGCGAGGAGATGATCGTCGCAGTCGCACTCATCGCAGCCTTCGCCTCCGGGGTCGAGCCTCGCCGCCTGATACTTCTCGCCGGGGCGATCTACCTGCCGGCTGTCGTCGGCCTCCTGGTCGCTTTCCACTGGCTCAGATCCAGGTCGGACTACGAGATCGAGCCATCCCTCTTCTGTGAGGGGGGTTTCTTCCGAGCTCCGCGCCGGAGCCACATTACGCGACGCCTTGACGACTTCGGCCGCGTCGCTCGGGAGCCTTCCTACGTCGATCCATGACTCGCCAGGCTCCTCCATCGCCGGTGTGGCGGCCCAGGTGGCGGATGCATTTCCTTCCATCGCACGGGAGCTCGAGCTCACGATCGTGGCGGCGGCGCGGGCAGGAAGCGACGCTGCTGGTCTCTTCGACGAGATCGGATCCCTCGCCATCGCCCAATCGGAGATAAGGCGCGAGATCCAGGTGGCTACTGCCCCCGGAAAGGCAACGGCCCTCGTGTTGTTGGGCGCGCCGTTGGTGTACCTGGTCGGCCAGACGGCCTCGGGACGGCTGGGGAGCCATCTCGCGTCGTCACAACAGCGTCTCGTGGCCATGGTGGGGCTCGGCCTCTTTCTCCTCGGCTTGTCCGTGGCGTGTCTCGTCTTGTGGAGGGCGACGCGATGAGCAGTGTGATGGTTGGGGCTGTGGGGCTGATCGTGGCAGGCCCCGTTGGAGGGATCGTCGCAGGTCTATTTCCGGTTGCTTGGCGGCATCTCAGACGGCCGAGGGATCCCGAGATCCCCACGACGCTCGTGTTGCTTCTCCTGCTGGTCGAGCTCCGCTCCGGTCTGTCCGTGCTCGCGGCCCTGACCGGTGCGTCCGACGCCCTCCGCGAGGACAGGCGCCTGCGCACGGTTTCCCGGGTGGCCCGTGTCTCGGGTCTGGTCGCCGCCCTTCCCTATGGGGACGAACGGCTGCGCCCGATCGTCGCCCAACTCGCCAGGGCGCAGCGTTCCGGGGCCTCTCTAAGTGGTGCGGTGCGTCGGATGCTCGACTCGGAGCTCGCCCAGGAGCGATCCCGCCGCATCGCCCGCGCCCGGACTCTCCCCGTTCGCCTGATGATCCCGGTGACGTTGCTGATGCTGCCGGGTCTGATCCTGCTGATCTATGCACCGTCGCTGCTCAAGATGTTCGAGGACCTGACCGGAGCCCTGGTGACCGGCTCATGACATCCGCACTTCCTCCCGCACCGGTCGGCAACCGGAATGGAAGGAGTGTCTATGACACATTTGTGGAACTGGGTGACCGTCCGACTCGACTCTGAGCGGGGGCAGGCAACGGTCGAGTACTTCTTGGTGATCCTGGCGGCAACGGCCCTTGCGATCATCGCCTTGAAGTGGATCCAGGGGAGTGGAGGCGGTCTCCTGGGCAACCTGTTCGGCAAGGTCATCTCTTGGGTGGCCGGGGCATTCTGAGAGACGGGCGAGGATCGGTGACGATCGAGTTCTTTCTGGTCATCCCGCTCCTAGTCGTGGTGCTCGCCGCCGGGGTTCAGGTGATCTCGGTGGCGCGCGCTCGAATCGAGCTGCTCGGCGCGGTCAGGGAGGGAGCCAGGGTCGCGGCCACGACCCCGGACCCGGCCAAGGCGGTCGAGGCGGTGCGAATGGCGCTGCCACCCGAGGACCGAGACCGGGTCAGGATCTCGGTCA
>Ga0214469_1000252_pt1 | contig 17601 bp, 18 predicted proteins | sample RVTome_10_FD_187340 | JGI IMG/M metagenome (GOLD analysis project Ga0214469, IMG submission 187340) | Soil microbial communities from uranium-contaminated site in the Upper Colorado River Basin, Wyoming, United States - RVT153D57 HiSeq ... | reverse complement strand
CGGCCGGCCGGTGCCGCCTGCCCTGGAACCGCTGGCCGAGGTGCTGGCGACCTACCGGCAGGCCGGGCACCGTCCGGTGCCGCCCCCGGCCGAGCTGGCGGCGTGGCTGGTCACGGGCAGACCGCCTGGGGAAATCCCGGACGGCGGAGCGGTTCCGGTCTGGATGGTCCGGACCGGTGGACAGAGGAGGCGCAGGAGGATGCCAGGAGTTGGGGTGCTGGCCGGCGTAGCGGCCAAGCTCGCCGGGATGAGCGTTGCGGCGAAAGCCATGGCCGGAGTCGCGGTCGCCGCTGCCGGGGTCACGTCGGCTGGGCTGGCCGGCGCGCTGCCGGAGCCGGCGCAGGACCGGTTCGAGACCGTGGTCGAGTCAGTCACCCCGGTGGACGTCCCCGCCCCGGCCGGGCCGGCCTCCGAGTTCGGGGAGCGGGTCAGTGAGGACGCCAGAGACGGCGGCGTGGACGGGAGCGAAGTCAGCGAGGAGGCCCGCCAGCTGGGCGAGCGGCTCCGGCCCACCGAGCTGCCACCGGTGGTTCCGGAGCTGCCGGCGAAGCCCGGCCTGCCGGCCGAGCTTCCCACGCCGGACCAGACCGGCCAGCCCGGGCCGCCCGACGGGCTGCCCGGCCCCGGTATCCGCCCCACTCCGCCCCCCGGGCGGTGACCGGCGCTGCCGCGGCTCGCTGCCCCAACCCGGCGAGCCGCGGCAGCGCCCGTCCGGGGACAATGTGCCGGTGGCTGGCTACCGGCGGCGGCTCTACCGCGACGACGCGGTGGTGCTCCGCACCCAGAAGCTGGGTGAGTCCGACCGGATCATCACGCTGCTGACCCGCCGCCACGGCCGGGTCCGGGCGGTCGCCCGGGGGGTGCGCCGGACCAGCTCGAAGTTCGGCGCCCGGCTGGAGCCGTTCGGGCACGTGGAGCTGCAGTTGGCCGCGCCGGCCGGGGAGCACCCCGGCCGGTCGCTGCACACAGTCGCGCAGGCGGTCGGGATCGCGCTGTACGGCGGCCGGTTCCTGACCGACTACCCGCGCTACACCGCGGCCAGCGCGGTGGCGGAGACTGCCGAGCGGCTCACCCCGGAGGAGGGGGAGCCCACCCTGCAGCTGTTCCAGCTGACCCTGGGCGCGCTGAAGGCGCTGGCGGTCGGCGAACACGCGGCCACCCTGGTGCTGGACGCCTACCTGTTGCGGGCGATGGCGGCCGCCGGCTGGGCGCCGGCGCTGGTCGCGTGCGCGGTCTGCGGCACTCCCGGGCCGCACCGGGCGTTCTCGGTCCCGGCCGGCGGCTCGGTCTGCGGCGACTGCCGCCCGCCCGGGGCCGCCCACCCGGCCCCGGCGGTGCTGGCGCTGATGGCCGCGCTGGCCGCCGGCGACTGGGCGGTGGCCGACCACTCCGAGCCGCAGCTGCGCCGGCAGGCCGCCGGGCTGGTGGCTGCGCATCTGCAGTGGCACCTGGAACGCGGGCTGCGATCACTGCCGCTGGTCGACCGGGGGGAGAGCCGGTGAGCCGGGCCGCAGGGGCTCCCTCGCCGCCGTCCCGGCACCCGTCCGGGGCGCGGCCGCCGGCGCTGCCGGCCGGCGCGCTGCCCCGGCACGTGGCGCTGGTGATGGACGGGAACGGGCGGTGGGCCAGGCAGCGCGGGCTGCCCCGCACGAAGGGGCACGAGCAGGGCGAGCACGCGCTGTTCGACACGGTCGAGGGCGCGATCGAGATCGGCATACCGTTCCTGTCCGCGTACGCGTTCTCCACCGAGAACTGGCGCCGGTCGCCGGAGGAGGTCCGGTGGCTGATGGGCTTCAACCGGGACGTGATCCGGCGCCGCCGGGACCAGCTGGTCGATCTCGGGGTGCGGGTGCTGTGGGCCGGCCGGCCGGGCCGGCTGTGGCGCAGCGTGATCTCCGAGCTGCGGACCGCCGAGCAGGTGTCCCGCCACAACTCGGTGCTGACGCTGCAGTTCTGCGTCAACTACGGGGGGCGGGCCGAGCTCACCGACGCCGCCGTGGCGCTGGCCCGGGAGGTGGCCGCCGGCCGGTTGCGTCCGGACCGGGTCACCGAGCAGACCTTCGCCCGCTACCTTTACCAGCCCCAAATGCCGGATGTGGACATGTTCCTGCGCCCCTCCGGCGAGCAGCGGACGTCCAACTTCCTGCCCTGGCAGTCGGCGTACGCCGAGCATGTCTATCTGGACTCGCTGTGGCCCGACTTCGACCGCCGCCACCTGTGGCGGGCCTGCGAGCTGTTCGCCCGCCGGGACCGCCGGTTCGGGGGCGCGTAGCGCCGCCCGGTGGGCCGGCGGTGGCTGCGCCCGACACTACCGGAGAGTAACCTGGGCCGGAGAGCCACGAGCCGACGAAGGGGTTGCACCGTGACCACGACCGAGAACACTCCTCAGATCGACACCACGCACGCGGCCGCCGCGCCCAGCCAGGTCACGGAGAGGCAGGCCCGGCAGGTCGCCGAGGCGGCCCGGGAGACCGCCTGGCGCAAGCCGAGCTTCGGCAAGGAGCTGTTCAGCGGCCGGTTGCGGCTCGACCTGGTGCATCCCTGGCCGACCCCGGACCCGGCCGCGGTCGCCAAGGCCGACGTGTTCCTGACCAAGCTGAAGGAGTACGCGGCCAGCCACGTGGATGGGCAACAGATCGAGCGGGACGCGTGGATCCCGGACGAGGTGTTCCGGGGGATGGCCGAGCTCGGCGCGTTCGGCATGAAGATCGACGAGAAGTATGGCGGGGTGGGCCTGAGCAACCTGCACTACTGCAAGGCGCTGACCCTGGCCGGCTCGGCCAACCCGTCCCTGGGAGCGCTGCTGAGCGCGCACCAGTCGATCGGCGTCCCGCAGCCGTTGAAGCTGTTCGGCACCGAGCACCAGAAGCAGGCCTTCCTGCCCCGGCTGGCCGGCGGCGAGGTGTCGGCCTTCCTGCTCACCGAGCCGGACGTGGGCTCCGACCCGGCCCGGCTGCGCACCACCGCCGAGCCGCTGCCGGACGGCTCCGGCTACCGGCTGAACGGGGTCAAGCTGTGGGCCACCAACGGTACGGTGGCGACGCTGCTGGTGGTGATGGCGCAGGTGCCGCGCTCGGAGGGGCACCGGGGCGGGATCACCGCCTTCGTGGTCGAGGGGGACGCTCCCGGGGTGACCGTGGAGCGGCGCAACGCGTTCCTCGGGCTGCGCGGGCTGGAGAACAGCGTCACCCGGTTCCACGACGTGTTCGTGCCGGCGGACAACCTGATCGGGGCGGAGGGGCAGGGTCTGAAGATCGCCCTGACCACCCTGAACACCGGCCGGCTCTCACTGCCGGCCTCCTGCGTCGGTGCCTGCAAGTGGTCGCTGGCGGTGGCCCGGCAGTGGAGCAGCGAGCGGGTGCAGTGGGGCCGGCCGGTCGGCCAGCACGAGGCGATCGCCACGAAGCTCGCGTTCATCGCTGCCACCACCTACGGCCTGGAGTCGATGCTGGACCTGAGCTGCCTGCTGGCCGACGACGACCGCAACGACATCCGGATCGAGGCGGCACTGGTCAAGCTGCACGCCTCCGAGCTCGCCTGGCAGGTCGCCGACGAGCTGGTCCAGCTGCGCGGCGGGCGCGGCTACGAGAGCGCCGAGTCGATGGCCGCCCGCGGGGAGAAGCCGATCGAGGCCGAGCAGCTGCTGCGGGACCTGCGGATCAACCGGATCTTCGAGGGCTCCACCGAGATCATGCACCTGCTGATCGCCCGGGAGGCGGTCGACGTGCACCTCTCGGTGGCCGGCGACATCATCGACCCGGACGCCGGGCTCGGCCGCAAGACCCGGGCCGGACTGCGGGCGGCCGCCTTCTACGCCCGCTGGCTGCCGACGTTGCTGGTCGGCCGGGGCCAGGTCCCGGGCGGGTATGGCGAGTTCGGCCCGCTGGCCAGGCACCTGCGGTGGGCCGAGCGGCGCAGCCGGAAGCTGGCCCGTTCCACCTTCCGCGGGATGGCCCGCTGGCAGGGCAGGCTGGAGCGGAAGCAGGCGTTCCTGGCCCGGCTGGTGGAGATCGGCGCCGAGCTGTACGCGGTCACCGCGACCTGCGTGCGGGCCAGGGCCGAGCGGGACACCCGGCCAGAGGGGATCGAGCTGGCCGACCGGTTCTGCCGGCAGGCGCGGCTGCGCACCGAGGCGCAGTTCAGGGCACTGTGGACCAACACCGATTCCGGCGACGCGACGCTGGCCCGGAAGGTCTCCGAGGGCCGGTACGAGTTCCTGGAGTCCGGGATCCTGCCGCCGGCCAGTGACGGCGCCTGGGTGGCCGGCTGGGAGCCGGGCCCGGCCACCGTCCCGGACGTCCGCCGCCGGATCCCGCGGGACTGACCACTGGCCGGCGACCGCGCCGGCCGTCCACTGTCGATCAAGCGGCGGCCGGTGCGGATGGTGGTGGGCTCAGTCGGGCACCCGGAGGATCCGGAAGAAGCCGGGCAGCAACCACGGACGTCGGCCCCACACCTGCAGCTTGCCGGTCAGGACGGCCCGGGGGCGGCTGACCCGTCCGAACAGCATCAGCACCGCCGGATCGAACCGCAGCCGGACGTCGGGGCGGTCCGGCTCGGCCACCGCCACCAGCCCGTCGTCCATGACGAACGTGAACGGCGCGAGGTGCCGGGAGCGGAACTCGACCTCGATCCGGCCGACCGGCGCGGGCTGGTCGGTGTCCAGCAGCCGGCCGTAGCCGCACCGGGCCAGCTCGAGCAGGAACAGCTCGAAGAACAGGGCCGCTTCCGGCGACCCGATCCGCCACGGTGCGGCGGTCGCCCGGGCCAGATCCCGGCCGTGGATCAGCAGCTCGTTGAGCAGGTGCGCGACCAGCCCGGCGACCGGGAGCCGGGAGCCGCCGAGCCAGGTCACGGTCCGGTCCGGGTCGGGGTCGGCGGCATCGACGATCCGGGCGATGTCCTCCTTCAGCTGCTGGGCGAGTGCCGACGGGTCCCGCTCCGGGAACAGCGCCAGCATCTGCTCGTTCAGGTCCGCGACCATGTCCACGGTGGTCCCCGGGAGAGCGTCCCAGATGCCGGGGAAGGGATCCGGAACCTGGTCCGGCTGCAACAGGCGGGCGTCCAGCGCGGCGACCGCGGCCACGTGGGCCGCAGTCTGCGCGATCGACCAGTGCCTGGTGGCGAGGGCCGCCGGATCCGGGGCCGCGGTCAGCACCTGTGCGAACTGGTCGCCGGCCCGGGTGACCGCCGAGCGCGCCAGCAGCCAGCTGGCTTGACTGACCACACTCACCTCCGGGGTGGAAGGCTGGGTGAGCTGATGTGAGCACGATAGCAGCTGCGCATCGGGGCGTCACTGGCACGCAGCGTCACCGCCGGGCTTGCGGAGGGCGCCGGTTCAGGTCCAGCCCGGATCAGGGGCGCCCGCCCCAAACTGCCGGCGGGTCAGCCGGCGCAGTCCGCGCAGGTGCCGAAGATCTCCAGGGTGTGGCTGACGTCGACGAACCCGTGCGAGGCGGCCATCCGGCTGGCCCAGCTCTCCACCGCCGGGCCTTCCACCTCGACGGTGCGCCCGCAGGAGCGACACACCAGGTGGTGGTGGTGGCCCTGACTGCACCGCCGGTAGAGGTGCTCGCCGCCGGGCGGGCGCATCACGTCCACCTCGCCGGAGTCGGCCAGCCCCTGCAGGGTCCGGTAGACGGTGGTCAGCCCGACCCGTTCGCCCTGCTCCCGGAGCATCGCGTGGAGCTGCTGGGCAGAGTGGAAGCCATCCAGGCGGGCCAGCAGGGCGCTCACCGCGGCTCGCTGCCGCGTGTTGCGCACCATGGTGCTGTCCGGCGCGGCCGTCATCGGGCTGTCACCTCCGTCGGGGCCTCGATGGTACGCGGTTCGCGGGCGTGGCTGACCGCGTCGGCGACGATGTGGGCCACGTGCTCGTCGACCAGCGAGTACGCGATCTCGCGGCCGCGCCGGGCGCCCCACACCACCCCGGCTCCGCGCAACACCCGCAGATGCTGGCTGACCAGCGGCTGGGCCACCCCGAGCGCGTCCACCAGCTCGTGCACGCACCGCTGGCCGGTGGCCAGCTCGGTCACGATCGCCAGCCGGATCGGCGAGGCGAGGGCCCGTAGCAGCTCCCCCGCCGCCTCATAGGTTTCGTACGCCGTCCGCCCGTCCACCCGACCCACGGTAGCGGTTAGCCGCCCACCATCACCTCGGGTGGTTCGACCGGGGTGCCGTCCGGCTCGGGCGGGCGGGGCCGGCGTAGCCGCCGCCAGCCGGCGGCGGCCAGCGTAGTGACCGCGAACCCGGCGATCGCCAGCAGCACGATGGTGGCGCCCGGGGCGGTGTCGTAGAGCCCGGCGAACCCGGTCCCGGCGCCGGCGACCAGCACCCCGATTCCCATCGCCAGCCACTGGGTGGCCCGGAACCCGCCGGCCAGCAGCTGGGCGGTCGCCACCGGCACCACCATCAGCGCGCTTACCAGCAGCAGGCCGACCGCCCGCATCGCCACCGTGACGGTCAGCGCGGTGGTCACCGCCAGCAGCAGGTTGAGCGCCCGCACCGGCAGGCCGCTCACCCGGGCGTACTCCTCGTCGTGGCAGACCGCGAACAGCCACGGCCGCAGGCCCAGCGCGACCAGCAGCACCGCCCCACTCAGCAGCGCCATCACCACCAGGTCCGGGCCGGTGGTGGTCAGCGGGGAGCCGAACAGGTAAGCCATCAGGTTGGCGTTGGTGTGGCTGGCGGACAGGTTGACCAGGAACACCCCGCCGGCGATGCCGCCGTAGAACAGGATCGCCAGGGCCACGTCACCGGAGGTCCGGCCGCGCTCCCGGACCAGCTCGATCACCACCGCACCGGCGACCGCCACCAGCATCGCGGTGAGCACCGGCGACCGGGCGGTCAGCAGCCCGACCGCCACCCCGGTCAGCGCGACGTGGCCGATCCCGTCGCCGATCAGGGCCAGCCGCCGCTGCACCAGGTAGGTGCCCAGCGCTGGCGCGGCCAACCCGGTGATCAGCGCACCCAGCAGCGCGTACTGCATGAACTGGCTGGCGAAGATCTCCACTACCGGTCGCTTCCCTGCCAGATTCCGGGTGGCTCGGCCGGCGCGTGCGGGTGGACGTGGTCGTGTCCCGGGGCGGCGTGATGGCCGGCTGGCGCCGGGACCGGGCCGTCGTGCACCACCCGCCCGTGGTGCAGCACCACCGCCCGGTCGACCAGATCGGCCAGCGGCCCCAGCTCGTGCGCCACCAGCAGCACCGTCCCGCCGCCGGCGACGAAGTCGCGGACGGTGCCGGCGAACGTAGCCTGGCTGGTCGCGTCCACTCCGGCGGTCGGCTCGTCCAGCACCAGCAGGTCCGGCTCGGTGGCCAGCGCCCGGGCGATCAACGCGCGCTGCTGCTGCCCGCCGGACAGGGTGGCCACCGGCTCGCTGCGGCGCGCGGCCAGCCCAACCGCGGCGATCGCCCGCTCCACGGCTGCCCGGTCGGCCGGCCGGCGGCCGGCCCCGACCCGGCGCCGGGGCAGCCGGCCGGAGCCGACCACTTCGGCGACCGTGGCCGGCACGCCGCTGCCGGCGCCCAGCCGCTGCGGCACATACCCCACCCGGTGCCGCTGCCGGAACCGGGACACCGGGGTGCCGAACAGGGTGGCGGAACCGCTGGTCAGCGGCAGCAGCCCCAGCCCGACCCGGACCAGTGTGGACTTGCCGGAGCCGTTCGCACCCAGCACCGCCAGCACCTCGCCGGGCGCGACCGCCACCGACACGTCCTGCAGCACCGGCCGGTCCGGATATCCGGCCACCGCGTGCCGCAGCTCCAGCACTGCCGTCACGCGCACTCCAGCGCGGTCCGCAGGGTGGCCAGGTTCGCCCGCATGAGGGAAAGGTAGTCCTCGTCGCTGCCGGGCGCGAGTCCCTCCACCGGGTCGAGCACGGCGGTCCGCGCACCGACCTGGTCCGCGATCACTTCGGCGACCGCCGGGCTGACCAGCACCTCGAAGAAGATCGTGGTGGCGCCGTACTGCTCGGCCAGGTCGATCACCTCGGCCAGCCGCTGCGGGGTCGGCTCGTCCTCCGGGGACAGTCCGGTGATGGCGATCTGGCGCAGGTCATAACGGTCGGCCAGGTAACCGAACGCGGCGTGGCTGACCACGATCTCCCGGCGCTGGCAGCTGGCCAGCCCGCCGGCCAGCTCGGCATCCAGCGCCGCCAGCTCCCGGCGCAGCGTGCCGGCGTTGGCCGCGTACTTGGCGGCGTGGTCCGGGTGAGCCTCGCCGAGCGCGGTCGCCAGCGCGCCGGCGACGGTCGCCAGCCGGTCCGGGTCCAGCCAGATGTGCGGGTCGGTAGCCCCGGACGGGTGATCGGGCTGGTCGCCGGCGGAGTCCTCGCCGGCGTGGTCGGGCGGGTCCGCGCCGGCTGCCAGCACCGGCACCACCGCGGTGACGTCGAACCCGGTGCCGGCCGCGTGGGCGGCCACCGCCTCGTCCACCGCCGGCTGGAACCCGGGCAGGTAGACCACCAGGTCGGCGGCGGCGATCCCGGCCACCTGGGACGGGCTGAGCTCGAGGTCGTGCGCCTCCGCCCCGGGCGGGGTCAGTCCGGTTACCGAGGCGTCCGCGCCGGCGACCCGTTCGGCCATGAACTGCAGCGGATAGAAGGCGGCCACCACCCGCACCGATCCCGGGTCGCCGGCTGGGTCGAGCGCGGCGCAGGCCCCGGCCGGCAGCACCAGCAGCCCGGTCGCGGCGGCCACGCTGAATCGTCTCAGCATGCTATCCACCCAACACCTAGCTGACAATGATTGTCAAATCCGCATGAGTGGGAGGTGGCCGGGGTCAGGTGGTCAGCTTGCTGACCGCGATCACGACCAGCAGCCCGATCACGATCACCCGCAGCGCCCGGGCGCCCGGCGCCAGCACCGGCCAGGTCCGGGTCAGCAGCGCGGCCAGCCCACCGGCGATCGCCAGCACCAGCACCGCCCCGACCAGGTCCGGCAGCAGCAGCACCCCCAGGAACAGCGCCAGCGTGCCCAGCACCACCACGGTCGGGTTCAACCGGGTGAGCCGGGCCAGCAGATCCCGGTGCTCGTCGTTGTCCGCCATCTCGTACCGTTCGTTAGGCTCGGGAGTGCTGTCCATCTCACCGTAGGGGAGGCCCGGGTGCTGGCGTTCAACCGGTTCGTGGTCGCGCCCGAGCGGACCGCCGAGTTCACCGAGCAGGCCCACACCGCGCTGGCCGCGCTGGCCGCCCGCCCCGGCTACCGGGGCGGCGAGCTGGTCCGGGCGCTGGATGACCCGGCCCGCTGGTGCCTGGTCACCCGGTGGGATTCGGTCGGTGCCTACCGCCGGGCGCTGGGCTCCTACGAGGTGAAGGCGACCGCCACCCGGCTGCTGGCCAGTTCGGCCGACGAACCGTCCGCGTACGAGGTGCTGGCCAGCTCCCCGCCCGGCGGCGAGCTGGCCGTCCACGCCAGCGACGTGGCCCACCCGGGCGAGCTGGCGGGGCAGGACCGGCATGGTTGAGCCGTACCCGGTCGCCGCCGCGCCGGGTCCGCCCGGGCGGCCCCCGGGTCCGCCCGGGCCGCCCCCGGGTCCCGGGGTGCAGCCGCCGTTCGTGGCCGCCCCGGTCGAAGGTCGCCGGGCCCGCACCTGGCTCGGGCTGGGGCTGGCCGGCGCGATCCTGGCCGCCTGCTGCGGGGTGGGGGTGGTGGCGATCGGCGGGCTGCTGGCGGTCGGGCAGGAGGCGGTCAACGAGCAGGCCCGGCGGGCGGCCGGAGACTACCTGGCGGCGGTGGCCGACCGGAACTGGGAGGAGGCCTACGAGCTGCGGTGCCGGCAGGACCGGCAGGCCGAGTCGCTGTTCGAGTTCACCAGCCGGGTGTCGGCCGAGCCCCGGATCGGGTCCTACCAGGTCGGGGACATGGACCCGGAGCCGGACGGCGACATCACGGTGCCGGTGCAGGTCACTTATGCCGATGGCACCGCCGACCGGCTGGTCTTCCCGATCGAGCAGAACCCGAACGGGCAGCTGGAGGTGTGCGGCCGGATCCGGCAGGAGTAGCCGGGGAACCCGGGTGCGCCGGCGCGGCCCGCGACCGTACCCTGAACGGGTCCGTTGATCTCACGACCGCGCCGGCAGCCAGCCGGCGGACCGGATGGAGGAGCCGCCGTGGCCGACCAGCACAGCGCCATCGATGCGATCGTCAACCTGGCCAAGCGCCGGGGCTTCGTCTACCCGTCCAGCGAGATCTACGGCGGCAGCCGGAGCGCCTGGGACTACGGCCCGCTCGGGGTGGAGCTCAAGAACAACGTTTGCCAGCAGTGGTGGAAGTCGATGGTCCAGGAGCGCGACGACGTGGTCGGGCTGGACTCGGCGGTGGTGCTGGCGCGCGAGGTGTGGGCCGCCTCCGGCCACCTGGACGCGTTCGTGGACCCGCTGACCGAGTGCCTATCCTGCCACAAGCGGTTCCGCGCCGACCACCTCGAGGAGGCGTTCGCGGAGAAGCACGGCCACCCGCCGGCCGGCCTGTCCGAGATCAGCTGCCCGCACTGCGGCAACCGGGGGACGTTCACCGAGCCGCGGATGTTCAACGGTCTCATGAAGACCTTCCTCGGCCCGGTGGAGAACGACGAGGCGGTCCACTACCTGCGCCCGGAGACCGCCCAGGGGATCTTCCTGAACTTCCTGAACGTGATGGCCTCGGCCCGGCGCCGGCCGCCGTTCGGGATCGCCCAGGTGGGCAAGTCGTTCCGGAACGAGATCACGCCCGGGAACTTCATCTTCCGGACCCGCGAGTTCGAGCAGATGGAGATGGAATACTTCGTCCAGCCGGGCACCGACGAGCACTGGTATGACTACTGGCTGCAGCAGCGCTGGGACTGGTATGTGGACCTCGGGTTGTCCCCGGACAACCTGCGTTACTACGAGCACCCGGCCGAGAAGCGGTCCCACTACTCGAAGCGGACGGTCGACATCGAATACCGGTTCCGGTTCGGCGGCACCGAGTTCGCCGAACTGGAGGGCGTCGCGAACCGGACCGACTTCGACCTGACCACCCACGCCAAGCACTCCGGTGTGGACCTGTCCTACTTCGACCATGAGACGGGCGAGCGGTGGGTGCCGTACGTGGTGGAGCCGGCCGCCGGCCTGACCCGGGCGGTGCTGGCGTTCCTGCTGGAGGCCTACGACGTGGACGAGGCGCCGAACACCAAGGGCGGCGTGGACAAGCGGACGGTGCTGCGGTTCGACCGCCGGCTGGCCCCGGTCAAGGTGGCGGTGCTGCCGCTGTCCCGCAACCCCGACCTGTCCCCGAAGGCCCGCGACCTGGCCGCACAGCTCCGGAAGCGGTGGGTGGTCGAGTTCGACGACGCGCAGGCGATCGGCCGCCGCTACCGCCGGCAGGACGAGATCGGCACGCCGTTCTGCGTCACGGTCGACTTCGACACCCTCGCCGACCAGGCGGTGACGGTCCGCGACCGGGACTCGATGGCCCAGCAGCGGATCGGCCTGGACGCGGTCGAGGGCTATCTGCGCGAGCGCCTGCCCTGAGGAGGGCGCCCCTCATCAGCGCTGGACGGTGAGCGGGGCCCTCCTCAACTCAGGACTCCTAGCCGGGCACCTGAAAAGTGGGGCGGATCACCGCCCGGGCCAGGGTGTGGAACGCGAGGTTGAAGCCGACCACCGCCGGGGGCGAGTCCGCGGTGACGTCGAGGTGCTCCACGTCCACCGCGTGCGCGACGAAGATGTAGCGGTGCGGCCGGTCGCCGGCCGGCGGTGCCGGACCGAGGTAGCCACGGTCGCCGAAGTCGTTGCGTACGCAGAAGGCGCCGGCCGGCAGGTCCGCGCCGGTCGGGAGTTCGGTGACCGAGACCGGGATGTCCACCACGACCCAGTGCCAGAAGCCGCTGCCGGTGGGGGCGTCCGGGTCCAGGCAGGAGACCACGAAGCTGCGGGTCGCCTCCGGGAAGCCGGTCCACGACAGTTGCGGGGACACGTTCTGGCCGCCCACGCTGCCGTGCGCGAACCGCGGGTCGATCGGCTGGCCGTCGGTGACATCGGTGCTGGTGAGCACGAACGCGGGAACGGCGGGCAGCAGCGCGTACGGATCCGGGGCCACGGGGCGTTCAAGACTCATGCCGGAGATCCTCGCATACTCGGGTACCGGTCGCAGCCGCCGCCGGACAGAGCGCCCAATCCATCGACGATGATGAAACTATGTGAGAACGCCGCATAAATCCCCCTAATCTAGTTGTAACCCCTCAGGGATCACGAGCCGGGAGGGAGCGGGAGCATGCGGCCGAGGCGGTGGGTCCGGCGGTACGCGGTCCTGGTGACCGCCACGCTGCTGGCTGCGGGCGGCGGCGTGGTCGCGGCCGCCGTGCTGATCGCCCAGCCCGGCCCGGCGCCTGGGACCCTGCCGGTGCGGGCCGAAACACGCGGGCTGGCGCGGTCGGAGCCGGTCCGGATGGTGATCCCGCGGCTCGGGGTGGACGCGCAGATCCGGCCGCTCACCCGGGACTCGGCCGGCCGGCTGGCGATGCCGGCGCGGGCCGCCGTAGCCGGGTGGTACGCGGGCGGCACCAGCCCGGGCGAGCCGGGCAGCGCGGTGATCATGGGTCATGCCGGCGAGTTCCGGGGCGGCCCGGCGGTCTTCGCCCGGCTGGACCGGCTGGTGCCGGGGGATCAGATCACGGTGTACCGGGCGGACCGGACGGTGGCCCGGTTCACGGTCGACCGGACGGTCCCGTACTCGCCGGCGGAGCGCGGGTACAGCCCGGCCGGGCACGTGTCGCTGCGGCTGGTTCCCGTGTACCGGAACGGACCGCCGGCCGGGCCGGCGGGCCGGCCGCCGGCGGTCGGGGTGGGGGCGGCGCCGCTGCCGCAGCCGGTGGTGATCGCGGTGTTGGCGCCCTGAGGCAGGCAGTGCCGGAAAGCGGCAGGCGATGCCGGAACTGGTTGACGGGAAGGTACGCGGATGGGCAGCCACGACGGGAAGCGGCGGCAGGTTCCGGACTTCGAGATCGCCCTGTTGGGCTACGACCGCAGGCAGGTCGAGCGGTGCCTGGCGGACATGGCCGACCGGCTGGAGGTGGCGCTCGCCAAGCTGGACTCGCTGGAGCTGCTGCAGGCGCAGCTGTGCGAGGCGTACCTCGAGATCGACCAGCTCCGGTTGGCGGCCGAGGAGCGGCCGTCGGTGGCGAACCGGATTTCGAAGCTCATGATGACCGCCGAGGATCTCTACGCGCGGGCCCGGCAGGAGGCCGAGGCGGTACGGGCCGCCGCTCACGAGGGCACTCCGGCCGGTGCCGACCCGCCGGCGGCGGTGGCATCCGCGGAGTGAGACATCCCGGCGGGCGCGCCGGGGCGTCCGGCCGGCTCGTCTAGAGTTGGCCCCGAAACCCATGGATCGCGCGCCGCGGGAGGCAGGCAGCATGCCGAAGTACGTGTACGACTTCGCCGAAGGCAACAAGGACCAGAAGGACCTGCTCGGTGGCAAGGGCGCCAACCTGGCCGAGATGACCAACCTGGGGTTGCCGGTGCCGCCCGGGTTCACGATCACGACCGAGGCCTGCCGCGCGTACCTGACCACCGGTGCGGAGCCGGCGGAGCTGGCCGGGCAGGTGGGCGAGCGCCTGGCCACGGTGGAGCAGGCGATGGGCAAGCGGCTGGGCGATCCGGCCGACCCGCTGCTGGTCTCGGTCCGCTCGGGCGCCAAGTTCTCGATGCCCGGGATGATGGAGACGGTGCTCAATGTCGGCCTCAACGACCAGAGCGTGACCGGGCTGATCCGGCAGAGCGGCGACGGCCGGTTCGCCTGGGACTCCTACCGGCGGCTGATCCAGATGTTCGGCAAGACCGTCTGCGAGGTCCCGGGCGAGCGGTTCGACCAGGCGATGGACGGTGCCAAGGCCGCCAAGGGTACGAGCAACGACCTCGACCTGGACGCCGGCGACCTGCGGGCGCTGGTCGACGCGTACAAGAAGATCTTCTCGGAGCACACCGGCCGGGACTTCCCGCAGGATCCGCGGGAGCAGCTGGACATGGCGGTCCGGGCGGTGTTCCAGTCCTGGAACGCGCAGCGGGCGGTGCTCTACCGCCGGCAGGAGCGGATCCCGGCCGAGCTGGGCACCGCGGTGAACGTGCAGACCATGGTCTTCGGCAACCTCGGCGCGGACTCCGGCACCGGGGTGGCGTTCACCCGCGACCCGAGCACCGGCGCCCAGGGGGTGTACGGGGACTACCTGGCCAACGCCCAGGGCGAGGACGTGGTGGCCGGGATCCGGAACACCGTCGCGCTGCAGGACCTGGAGCAGCTGGACAAGCCGGCGTACGACCGGCTGATGGAGATCATGTCCACGCTGGAGCTTCATTACCGGGACCTGTGCGACATCGAGTTCACGATCGAGCGGCGCAAGCTGTGGATGCTGCAGACCCGGGTCGGCAAGCGGACCGCGGCGGCCGCCTTCACGATCGCCGGCCACCTGGTCGACGAGGGCGTGATCGATCTGGACGAGGCGCTGCAGCGGGTGACCGGCGCCCAGCTGGCGCAGCTGATGTTCCCGACCTTCGATCTGTCCGGCGACCCGACCCACCTGGCGACCGGGCTGGCCGCCTCGCCCGGGGCGGCGGTCGGGAAGGTGGTGTTCAGCTCGCACCGGGCCGCCGAGCAGGCCGCTGCCGGTGAGCGGGTGATCCTGGTCCGGAAGGAGACCACGCCGGACGACCTGCCGGGGATGATCGCGGCGCAGGGGATCCTGACCAGCCGGGGTGGCAAGACCAGCCACGCCGCGGTGGTGGCGCGGGGAATGGGCAAGACCTGCGTGTGCGGCGCCGAGGCGCTGGAGGTGGACGTCGCGCAGCGGCGGTTCGCGGTCGCCGGGCAGACCGTCCAGGAAGGTGACGTGGTCTCGATCGACGGGTCCACCGGAAGGGTGTATCTGGGGGAGATCCCGGTGCAGCCCTCGCCGGTGGTGCAGTACTTCGAGGGCACCGTGGCGCCCGAGGCCGACGAGCTGGTCGGGGCGGTGCACCGGCTGGTCAGCCACGCCGACCAGGCCCGGACGCTGGGGGTGCGCACCAACGCGGACACCGGCGAGGACTCGGCCCGGGCGCGCCGGTTCGGGGCCGAGGGGATCGGCCTGTGCCGCACCGAGCACATGTTCCTCGGCGACCGGCGGGAGCTGGTGGAGCGGCTGATCCTGGCCCGCTCCCCGGAGGAGCAGGAGGAAGCGCTGGCGGCGCTGCTGCCGTTGCAGCGGGGCGACTTCGTGGAGATCTTCCAGGCGATGGACGGGCTGCCGGTCACGATCCGGCTGCTCGACCCGCCGCTGCACGAGTTCCTGCCCCCGCTGGAGGAGCTGTCGGTGCGGGTGGCGCTGGCGCAGGAGCGCGGCCAGGACCCGGGCAAGGACGCCACTCTGCTGGCGGCGGTCCGGCGGATGCACGAGCAGAACCCGATGCTCGGGCTGCGCGGGGTCCGGCTGGGGCTGGTGATCCCGGGCCTGTTCGCGATGCAGGTGCGGGCGATCGCGGAGGCCGCCGCGGAGGTGAAGCGGACCGGCGGCGCCCCCCGGCCGGAGATCATGGTGCCGCTGGTCGGCGCGGTGCAGGAGCTGGAGACGGTCCGGCAGGAGACCGAGGCGGTGCTGCGGGACGTGGCGGACAAGTCCGGTGTCGACGTGCCGGCGCTGATCGGCACGATGATCGAGGTGCCGCGGGCGGCGCTGACCGCCGGGCAGATCGCCGAGGCGGCCGACTTCTTCTCGTTCGGCACCAACGACCTGACCCAGATGGGCTGGGGCTTCTCCCGGGACGACGTGGAGGGCTCGTTCTTCACGCAGTATCTGGAGCAGGGCATCTTCGGGGTCTCGCCGTTCGAGTCACTCGACCGGGAAGGGATCGGCCGGATGGTGAAGATCGCGGTCGCCGAGGGACGGGCGGCCCGGCCGGACCTGAAGATCGGGGTGTGCGGGGAGCACGGCGGCGACCCGGAGTCGGTGCACTTCTTCCACGAGGCCGGGCTGGACTACGTGTCCTGCTCGCCGTTCCGGGTCCCGGTCGCCCGGCTGGAGGCCGGCCGCGCGGCCAGCAGCGCCACCGGCTCGGACAGCCGCTAGCTGCCCGGGCCGGCCCGCGGTGGCCAGTGTGGAGGACCCGGACGCGGAGCGGTTCCTGGCCGAGCCGGCGAAGGACACCGGGTCGCAGCGCAGCCCGTACCAGCGGGACCGCGCCCGGGTGCTGCACTCGGCCGGGTTCCGCCGGCTGGCCACCAAGACCCAGGTGCACAGCGCTGCCTGGGTCGCCTCCAGCGGCGACCCAGCGGGCGGCGGGGACGCCTTCCTGCGTACCCGGCTGACCCACTCGCTGGAGGTGGCGCAGATCGCCCGGGAGATGGGCCACCGGCTGGGCTGCGACCCGGATGTGGTGGACACCGCCGGGCTGGCGCACGACCTCGGCCACCCGCCGTTCGGGCACAACGGGGAGGACGCGCTGGACGCGGTCGCCCAGCCGTGCGGCGGGTTCGAGGGCAACGCCCAGACCCTGCGGGTGCTGACCCGGCTGGAGGCCAAGCTGCCCGGCGCCGGGCTCAACCTCACCCGGGCCAGCCTGGACGCCACCTGCAAGTACCCGTGGTTCCGGCGGCCCGGGAAGCGGAAGTTCGGCGCGTACGCCGACGATGCGGGGGTGTTCGGCTGGCTGCGGGCGCCGGCGCCGCCGGGGGACCGCCGGTGCCTGGAGGCGCAGGTAATGGACTGGGCCGACGACGTGGCCTACTCGGTGCACGATGTGGAGGACGGGTTCCACGGCGGGTACATCGGCCTGGCCGGGTTGCACGCCGACCCTGCCGAACGGGCGGCGCTGTGCGCGGACGTGGCGGCCGCCTACTCGCCCGAGTCGCCGGCCGACCTGGCGGCGGTGCTGTCCGACCTGCTGGCCGACCCGGTGCTGGCCCCGCTGTCGGGCTACGACGCCAGCCACGCCGCGCAGATCGCCCTGAAGCGGTTCACCAGCGTCCTGACCGGACGGTTCGTGGCGGCGGCGGTGACCGCCACCCGGGCCGCCGCCGGCGGCGGCCCGCTGCGCCGGTACGCCGCCGACCTGGTGGTGCCGCGTGAGGTCCGGGCGCAGTGCGCGCTGCTGAAGGGGATCGCGCTGCGGTACGTGATGCGCCGGCGGGGGGTGGAGCCGTGGTACGCGCGGCAGCGGGAGATCCTGACCGAGCTGGTCGGGTGGCTGTCCGACCGGGCACCGGACGGGTTGGACCCGGTGTTCGGGCCGATGTGGAAGGCGGCTCCGGACGACCCGGCCCGGCTGCGGGTGGTGGTCGACCAGGTGGCCTCGCTCACCGACCCGGCCGCCGTCGCCTGGCACCGCCGGCTCGCCGGCGGCCGGGGCGATGAGCCGGGGCGGTGATCCGGGCCGGTGAGGTACCGGCGCGGTGACGCGGCAGCGCATAGGGTGGACGCCATGACTGCCGATGAGCGAACGTTTGTGATCGTCGGGGCGTCGCTGGCCGGAGGGAAGGCGGCCGAGACGCTACGCGAGGAGGGCTTCACCGGCCGGGTGGTGCTGGTGGGGGAGGAGACCGAGCCGCCCTACGAGCGGCCGCCGCTGTCAAAGGGCTACCTGGCCGGGGATGACCCGCGGGAGCAGGC
>Ga0214469_1000251_pt1 | contig 17646 bp, 18 predicted proteins | sample RVTome_10_FD_187340 | JGI IMG/M metagenome (GOLD analysis project Ga0214469, IMG submission 187340) | Soil microbial communities from uranium-contaminated site in the Upper Colorado River Basin, Wyoming, United States - RVT153D57 HiSeq ... | reverse complement strand
CGAAGATCAACGCACCGGTATCTTCGGCAAACTGCTCGGGTGCCACTTCCCGAAGAACGCACAAACTGGCGTCAGGGTTGACCTGCGCCCAGTACGAACCCTTGGTCGCGGCCCGCAGGAAACCGACTACGGCGTCTCTCTGACTGTCGAGGAGCTCTTGTTGCACGACAATGCCCGAAGCGGGCAGCTCGAGCAGTGCCTCGGGCAATATGTAGCGAAGCTCGATCCCCTGGACTTGAAGGGCGATGACGTCGTTGATCGAGCCGCCGAAAGCATCGACCTGCCCTTCTTCCAACGCTCGCACCGTGAGCGCCGTGCCCTCCCCTATCGGAACGAGATTCACGTCCGTGTCGGGATCGAGCCCGGCCGACTGGATTACGCCGCGCACGATCGGGACCTCGCCACCGGCAAGATCGGTGATGCCGATGGTCTTGCCCTCGAGGTCCGCAGCAGTCTCCATGTCGCTGTCCGCGGGGACCGCGATGTAGAAGATGCTCCCGTACACGTAGTTCCATACCGCCCGCAGGTCGGTGTTGCCCTGCTCTATCGCCTCGACCACCGGACCAACCGGGATGTTGGCGATCTCACCATTCCCTCCGAGGAGCTGGGTCACCACCTCCCCACCGCCGTCGAGGAACTGGAACTCGACCTCGAGCCCTTCATCGGTGTAGTAGCCGGCGTGCTCGGCGACACGGAAGCCATGGAGGATCGGGCTGTTCACCGGGAACATGACGCGGAGGCTGGTGGGCTCACCACCCGCCGTGGTGGTGACATCCTCGCCGGGAGTGGTGGTGTCCCCACCGGCCACTGTGGTTTGGTCGCCGCCGTCGTCTCCGTCGCCACAAGCGGCCAAGAACACTGCGAGCACCAGGGAAATTGAGAGCCACGATCTGCTTTGGCGTCTCCGCATTATCAGCTCCTCCTCGTCGACGGGCGCTGGCCCGACCGCCAGTCGGTATCGAGCTTTGCCCGGCGTGGGCCGGACTATACGCTGTGTTTTGACTGATGACTCCACGGTTCTACCCAGTGAAACTCCGGATGACGGCCCCGAGCGTATCCCGCTCTAGGGTTCACCGATGAGCACTGGTCGCGATCTCAACGCCCCCGGTGTCGTCTGGGATGTCCACGCCCACTACCTCCCTGAATCCGCGATGCCCCCCATGGGCCGTGGTCAGGTTCAGGTCACGACCGACACGGTACAGGGCGTGCCCGACTCGATCACGGTCAACGGGATCGCCGTCGGCGCCACCGTGGAACAGCTCTCCGACATCGAGTCGATCGTGGCGACCACCGACCGCGAGAGATTGGACCGGCGAGTCCTATCGCCACCGCCGTTCACGTATCGGTATTGGGACGATCCAGAGCAGTCGCTGGAGCTTGCCCGGCTTCTCAACGACGCCACGGCCACCGTCGTGGAGGCCCACCCGGATCGTTTCGTTGGGCTCGCCACGGTGCCCCTACAGGACACTGAGGCCTCGATCGGGGAGGTGGGGAGGGCTCGTGACGAGTTGGGCCTGGTAGGCGTCACCTTGGGCACCAATGTGGCCGGAGCCAATGTCAGTGACGAGGTACGGCTCCCCTTCCTCGCCGAGATCGCCGAGAGCGGGATGCCGTTGCTCATCCATCCCGATTTCGTCCCCAACCCCCGAACCACCGGCTACTACCTGATCAACGTGATCGGGATGCCGGTGGATTCCGCGATAACCATGGCCAACATGATCTTCTCCGGTCTCTTCGACCGGCTTCCCGAGCTGAGGGTGTGCTTTATGCACGGAGGAGGCATTGCTCCCTATCTGTTCGGCCGTTGGGATAGGGCCTGGCAGGTCCGTCCCGAGGCCAAGCTCGACGCCGCCCGTAAGCCAACCGACTACCTGGACAACATCTATTGCGACACCCTCACCCACTCCCCGCAGACCCTGTCCTTTCTGGTCGACGTGATTGGGGAGAGGAATGTGGTGCTTGGGACCGATCTTCCGTTCGATGTCGAAGATGACGACCCGAGGGGTCACGTCCGTCGTGCCCCGAGGCTGACAAAGGACCAGATCGAAGTCATCGAGACGGTGAGCCCGGTCCGCTGGCTGACCGGGACGGACCCGGTGTGAGGTTCAACCGGTTCGACGCGTTGGAGGAGTACATGCCGGGCGGACATGAAGGTGTGGTCAACCGGCTCCTGGTCGGGGAGACGCTCGGTGGCGAAGGTCAAGTGAGCATCTGGCATGGGCGCCTCGCGCCGGGTGGGCATTCCGAAGCCCACACGCATCCCGGCAGTCTCCAGATATATGTCGGCCTCGCCGGAGAGATGGTTGTGGGCGATGACGAAACTGAGGAGATTCTGAGCGCGCTGGCTACGGCTGTCTTTCCCAAAGGGACTGTTCATTTCATCGAGAACCGGAGCAATGAAGAGGCAGAGGTGCTAGTCATCTCGGTACCTGGGTTGAGGTGATCGCTACTCGGTTGTCTCTTCGGCTGTGCGACCGAGCGGAGCCGTATCGGCGATCCAGCGTCGGATCTCCTCGCTGTCCGCGCCGAGAACCGGAGGCGAGCTGGGAAGTTGGGAGTCGACGCCCACAAATCTGATCGGGGAGCGCACCAGTCTGAGATCTCCGCGCTGAGTGTCCTCGACGTCGACCAGCATGCTGCTCCCCTCCAATGAGGCGAAAACCTCGTCGATGCCTCTCACCGGAGCTGCCGGCACCCCGGCGGCGACGAAGGCGTCCACCCATTCATCGACATCGCCGGTTCTAAAGGTTCGGTCCATCTCGACGATCAGCTCGCCACGGTGTTCCACTCGAGCCGAGTTAGAGGCGAAGCGGGGGTCTTCCAACAGGTCGTCCCGGTCCATGGCGACGGCTGCCGCCCGGAACAACTTGTCGTTGGCCGCGGCCAGGACGAAGCGGCCATCTTGGGCCGCGAAGGCCTGGTATGGGACGATGTTGGGATGGGCGTTGCCGGCCGCAACGGGCACGTCGTTGCCGGCCAGGTAGTTGGCTGCCTGGTTGACCAGCGAGGCCACGCTCGCTTCGAACAACCCCACCTCGACGTGACTGCCCGCGCCCCTGAGGTCGCGATCCCGCAGGGCAGAGATGATGGCAATGGCCCCGTAGAGACCGGCCACCACGTCGAGGATGGCGACTCCCATCTTCATCGGCTCGCCGCCGGCTTCACCCGTGACGGACATGAATCCGGAAATGGCTTGCATGAGGAGGTCGTAGCCGGGCAGGGCGCGTTGGCTCTCGTGAAGGAACGCCCGGATCGAGCAGTACACGAGTTGCGGGTTGTGCTCCGTCAGGTCGTCGTAACCAAGGCCGAACTTGGTCATGACGCCGGAGCGGAAGTTCTCGACGAGCACGTCGGAGCGCTCGATGATCTGCAGGGCGGTCGCGAAGTCTTCCGGAACGGCCAGGTCGAGCTCGATCGACTTCTTGTTCCGATTGATGGAGAGGAAGTAGGCGGCGTCCTCGCCGACGAAGGGAGGCCCCCAGGTCCTGGTGTCGTCGCCGGTCCCGGGCCGTTCGATCTTGATCACCTCCGCTCCCAGGTCGGCAAGGACCATGGTGCAGAGTGGCCCGGAGAGGATCCGAGTGAAGTCGGCGACCACCACCCCTTCCAACGGTTTGGCTGTCGATCGGTGTTCGGTCACACCGCTGCTCCTTTCTCAACGCAATACCCAACCGACCTGGTTCCGCTACGTAGAACTGCAATTCTGGCCACTGAAACGAGGAGAGTACCGAGCCGCCTCCACGGTTAGTGCGTCGACTCTTGGCTCAGGTCGATCAGCCGAATGAGGTCATCGCCGTCTGAATCGATTCCGCCGTCTGGAGTAGGGCGCGCAGCCAGCGTTCCTGCTCAGCTTTCGTCGAGCAACGCAGCTCGGGTCCGAACAGGCCCAGGGCCGCTATCTCACCGTCGTCGCCTGGGTCGGAGAGGGGCACGGCGATGGCTACTCCACCTTCCGTTCGGCTTCCTTTGGTGATCGACCAACCCTGTCGGCGGACCTTCTCGGCTTCTTTCTCCAGTTCGTCGAAGTCGACGAGGGTCCTCTTCGTGTAGCGCTCGAGCCCGTCCTCGGCGACCCGTCTCCGCTCCTCATGCGGCATGTGGGCGTAGAGCAGGATCCCGCTGGCCCCGGCGTGTAGCGGTCCTCGCTCTCCGACTCCGAGTACGAGGCGAAGCGGCTTCTTGGAAGGGAACTCTTGGACACACACTCTGATCAGACCGACCCGGCGGCTGAGTGACACGGTCTCGTCGATCTTGTCCCTCAAGTCGCGCATCGCGGGACCCGCGGCGGCAACCATCTCGTTGTGCGCGATGTACTGGGCGGCCAGCCCCACGACGGTCGCTCCCAACGAGTAGACCCCGGAGTTGTCCCGGGCAACCCAGCCCGCTTCCTCCAGATCACGCAGGAAGCGGAGCGCAGTCGACTTGGGAAGGTCGACGGCCTCCGCCACCTGGGTGAGATTCATCGGTTCGCGACTCAGTTTCTCTACGATGGTGAAGAGACGTTCTGATCCGCGCAAAGCCGTGCCCTTTCACTCGGGCGAAAGGCAGAGGATAAACATCCCATGCCCGATGCCCCGGGACGTCCGGCCGCATCGCTGACCGGAGGGGGATGGACCGCCGTCGACGGCGGTCCATCCGGTGCTTTAGAAGTCGTTCGCTGCCTCGACGAAGTCGTCGACGATGATGTCGCTGGGGGTGGTGCCCTCGGGCAACTCGACGGCGATGATGTCGAAGAAGTACTCCCACGACTCAGGGGTCTGCTCGTGGAACAGCAGGCCCTCCGGCGCCTGCCACAGGTCGAGGACCAGTTCGAAGATGCGTTCACCGGTCTCGTCGGTGAACCATTCGGGGGTCACCTCTCTGAGGATGTCGAGGGTCTCCTCCTCATTGGTGTGGCCGAACTCGGCTCCTCTCGCAACGGCGCGCAGGAAACCTTCCACGGCTTCCGGATTGGCATCGATGTACTCCTGGGTCGCCACCAGCGGCAGCGCGGGAACCCCGCTCAGGTCGCCCGGATCGAGCGCCCGAAGGTCGAGGCCTTGTACTTCGATGGCGACGATGTCGTTCACCGAACCGCCCACCGCGTCGACCTGGCCTTCCTCGAGGGCGCGGACCGCCAGGGCGGTTCCCTCGCCGATCGGTACCAGTTCCACATCGCTGTCCGGGTCGAGACCGGCGTTGGCGATGATGCCACGCACCACCGGGACTTCGCCGCCGGAGAGCTCGGATATGCCCACCCGACGTCCGGCCAGATCGGCCGGAGTCTGGATGTCGCTTTCCTCGGGGACGGTGAGGGAGAACACCGAGCCGTAGTTCACATTGCCTATGGCCCTGATCTCGTGGCCTTGTTCGACGGCCTCGGCCACATTCGCGGTGCCCACGTTCCCGATGTCACCGTTGTCCGCCAGCAACTGCTGCATCACGTTCCCGGCCCCGTCGAGGAACTGGTGGGTCACATCGAGCCCTTCCTCGGTGTAGTAGCCGTTGGCTTCGGCGACCCGGAACCCGTACATGTTGGGCGAGTCCACCGGCAGGAGCACCGTCATCGCGACGGTCTCCCCGGCCGGCTCCCCGGTGGTCGTGCTTTCGCCTGCGATGGTGGTCGGCTCCTCGGCGCCTCCGGCCGTTGTGGTGGCCTCGCCACCAGCACCCGCCGTGGTAGTGGTCTCGGCGTCGCCGCCACAGGCGGCCAGAACCATGCCTAGTGCAGTTGCGAGGACCAACCATCGCACCCTGTCCAGTCGCTTCATGCAACTCCTCCTCTCGGGACCGCTTCGAACCTATCAAGCTCATCGCGTATTGTCCACGGAATGGAATATCGATGCCGCCCAGTGAAACACGCATGGTGAGGGAGAACCGCTCCCCGGATGGCCCCGTGGTCGATGTGCACGCCCATTTCGTCCCGATGGCACTGGTCGAAGCGGTGAGGGATGGTCCGCCTGGTGGCGTCTCGGTCGAGACCGACGATGAGGGCCGCCATTCCTTCGGGATCGAGGGATCGCCGACGACTCGGCCGCTCCGCCCTCGTCTCATCGATCTGGAGCTGAGGCGACAGTGGATGGACGGGCAGGGCATCGATGTCCAGGTGCTCGGCACCTGGGCCGACATCTTCGGATACGGCCTGCCGCCCGATCAAGGGGTGGAGTGGGCTCGTCTCGTCAATTGGACCCTGATCGAGGCGATCTCGGGCTCATCCCGCTTCGCCGCATTCGCCACGCTGCCCATGCAGGACCCGAGGCGCGCGGCGGAGCTGATTCCCGAGGTGCTGGGGCAGGGGTTCGTCGGGGTCACCGTCGCGGCCCGCATCGGCGAGGTCGAACTGGACTCATCCGAACTGGACGTGTTCTGGCAGGCGCTCGATGAGGCGGAGGCGATGGTTTTCATCCACCCTGGTTACTCCCCGAACGAGCTTCGCACCGCCGACTACGGCATGGTCAACTCGGTGGGGCGGCCGGTGGATACCACCATCGCCGTGGCCCGGCTTCTCGGCGCCGGCGTTCCCCGGCGTTATCCCCGGGCCAAGATCCTGCTCGCTCATGGCGGCGGGGCGGTGGGATTCATCCTCGGTCGCCTCCAGCGCAACTTCGAGCTGGATCCCTCGGTGGAGGATCCGGGTGACGGGATCGAGCGCCTCTACTTCGACAGCGTCGTCTTCGATCCCGACGCGCTTTGTTATCTGGTGGCCAAGGCCGGCCCCTCGCACGTCCTGCTCGGGTCGGACTACCCATTCCCGATCGGAGATCCCGCGCCGAGGAAGGTGGTCGACTCGGCGGGCTGTCTCTCCGACGAGGACCGGCATCTGATCCTGGGCGGCGGCGTGGCGTCCCTGCTCGGGATCAGCGAGTAGGCCTCAGGGTTGGAGCGGGGTGCCGAAGATGACTGTTCTCGACTCGAGCAGGTCCCAGGCGTGCTTGCGAATGTGCTCCTCGAAATGAGTGCTGGCGGCATGGGCCTTGAAGGCTTCTTCGTCCCGGTAGATCTCGAAGAGGAGGAAAGTGCGGGGATCGTCGTTGGAGTTGACGACCGTGTACTGCTCGCACCCTTCCTCGGCGCCGGTCGGCTCGATCATGGCGGCGAGGTGCTTTCTCAGTTCGTCGGCGGCATCCGGCTTGCTGACGTAGGTGGCGGCTACCACGTAAGACATGTCCTTCTCCCTCGAGACGCTGGGCTGGTAGGACCCGCACCGTAATGGACCCGGGTTTCGGCGGATGGAATCTGAGTCCCTAGTGTCGACCCGGCGAGGAGGTGACCATGACACAGGTTGAGGGCCGACCCAACATCGACGACGTGAGACGAATCGCGGCCAAGGTGTCCAACTGGGGGCGGTGGGGACCCGACGACGAATTGGGAACACTCAACTTCCTCACGCCGGACAAGGTGGCCGCGGCGGCGGCCCTGGTGAAACGGGGCGAGCTGTTCTCGCTGGCCGTCCCCTACGACGAGAAAGGCCCCCAGCAGGGCGGCTGGGGGCGGTTCAACCCGATCCATCTCATGATGCGCGACGGCAACGACGCGGTGACCGGGACCACCGTGCGTGACTTCTACGGGGGTTTCGACGGGTATGTGCGGGGCACCGACGACCTGCTGATCATGCCGCTCCAGGCGGGCACCCAGTGGGACGCGCTGGGGCACATGGTGTTCGAGGGCAAGATCTACAACGGTTACGACGCCACCGAGGTGAGCAGTCTCGGGGCGTTGAAGAACGACATCGCCAAGGCTCGGGAGAAGCTGGTCGGCCGTGGGGTGCTCCTCGACGTGGCCCGATGGAAGGGCAAAGACTGGCTGGAAGGAGGAGAGGCGATCGGTGGCGACGACCTGGAGGCATGTGCCGCCGCCCAGGGGGTCGAGGTGGGCACCGGCGACATCGTCCTGGTCCGCACCGGCCGGATGGGCCGGGTCAAGGCGGAGGGGACCTGGGGCGACTACGCCGCCGGCTACTCCTCGAAGGCGCCGGGTCTGGGCTTGGCCAGCGCCGAGTGGATCCATGAGAAGGAGGTAGCCGCGGTGGCCACCGACACCTGGGGCGCCGAGGTGCTTCCCACCGAGACCCCAGATGTCAGCATGCCGATGCACATCATCCTCATCGTCCACATGGGGCTCACCCTCGGAGAGATCTTCGACCTGGAGGCCCTGGCCGCCGACTGTGCCGAGGACGGGGTCTACGAATTCTTGTTCTCCGCCCCGCCGCTCCCGATCACCCGCGCGGTCGGGTCGCCGATCAACCCGGTCGCCGTCAAGTAGACGCTCATGGCAGCCTCCGTCGCCGTGGTCGGTGCCGGGTCGGTCGGTGGCTTCTTTGCCGCCCAGGCCCGGCAGGCGGGGAACCAGGTCACCCTCTGTGTCCGTACCGGGTTCGACAAGCTGATAGTGGAGACCGGCGGTGAGGAGATCGCGGTCGACGCTTCGGTTCACACTGACCCGGCCGAGGTGGGGGTCCACGATTGGGTGTTGCTGGCGGTCAAAGCACATCAGACCGCGGCGACGGCCAACTGGCTGGAGGCGTTGTGCGGTCCTTCGACGGTGGTGGTCGTGCTCCAGAACGGGGTGGAGCATCGGGAACGAGTCGAGCCCTTGGCTCAGGGGGCGGAGGTGCTTCCGGCCGTGGTCCGCTATGGCGGCGAGGCGATCGAGCCGGGTCGGGTGCGGCACTACACGTACGGCGTGCTCACGGTCCCCGAAGGCGAATCCGGCCGGCGGCTGGGAGAGCTGTTCGAGGGGAGCGCGGCTCAGGTCAAGTTGACCGAGAGCTTCGATCAGGAGGCATGGTCGAAGCTGGTGACCAATGTCGCCGCCAACGCCATCCCGGCCATCACTTTGCAGCGTTTCCCCGTCTTCCGCCGGCCCGAGGTCGCCGCATTAGCCGAGGCGTTGATGATGGAGTGCATCGCCTTGGCCGGAGCGGCCGGGACCCATGTGCCCGCTGAGTTGGCCCGATCCGAGGTGGAGCGTCTCGCCGGGCTTCCCGATCATGTGGGTAGCTCGATGCTCTATGACCGTCTCGCCGGGCGCAGCCTGGAGTACGACGCGTTGAACGGGGCGGTGGTCCGGATCGGGGAGCGGCACGGTGTCCCGGCACCGCTGAACCGGGCCATGGTGGCCCTGCTCGCGGCGATCAGTGAGGGAAGCGGCAGGTGACTTCAACGGTTCCACTGCAAGAGGTGACCGGCCGGGTGGCCGATGCCCTGGCTTCGTTCGGAGCCGAACCCAGTGATCTCTATCGCGCTCTGGCCAACAACGAGATCGTTGCCGAGTTGTGGATCCGTTTCGCCTGGGGTCTGCGTGAGAACTCGAAGACTCCTCGGGCGCTACGGGAGTTGATGATCCTGCGGGCTGCCCAGCTCCAGGAGGCTGCTTATGTGTGGCGGGACCACACCGCCATGGCCCACGCCGAAGGGGTGTCCGAAGAGCAGATCGACGCTCTCTCCTTCTGGCCGTCCTCGGACCTGTTCGACGAACCGACCCGTGCCTGTCTCGCTCTCGCCGAGGAGATGGTCGCCGGCCAGGTCAGTGACGAGACCCTCGACTGTCTAGCCAGGTGGTTCACGGCGGAGGATCGGGTGGAGTTGATCGTCACCGCCGGGTTCTATTGCATGGTTCCTCGGGTGCTCAACGCCCTCAGGCTGACCTCGGGAGACACCGGCGAATAGGCTCGACTAAATTGTCGAGTTGCTCGGGGCGATCGCAGGGACGTGGGCGCGAGGACCCGGGCAGGATGCAGCGGTCGACATCGAGTTCGACCTTGCGCACCATCTCCGAAGATAGAGACCATTCCTTCCTCGGTCTGCATGTAGACGCACCCGGCTGCATGCGCCGGCGGTGAGAGACTGGTGCAACCGATATGCAAGAAGTCAGCTCGGGCTCTGACGAGATGTTGGTGGCCTGCGCGGGCGTGCCGACTCCATAGGGACGAGAGGTTTGGACTCGCACCTCGCCGCGGTTCCCATTGGATCACTCCCACCGCCGATAGAGATCGTGCTCGATGCCGAACTGGTCGAGGACCTTGCCCGCGGTGTGGTCGAGGAGGTCCTCGATGGTCTCCGGTCCGTGATAGAAGGCCGGGACGGGTGGGAGCACGGTGGCCCCGGCCAGAGTCACCGTCTCCATGTTGCGGATGTGGATCAAGTTGAGTGGGGTCTCTCTGGGGACGAGCACTAGACGGCGCCGCTCCTTGAGACATACGTCGGCGGCACGGGTGATCAAGTCGGATGCGTGTCCCGAGGCGATGGCGGCCAGGGTGCGCATCGAACAAGGGACGATCACCATGCCCACAGTGAAGAACGAGCCCGAGGAGACGGAGGCCGCCAAGTCATCGGCGCGGTAGACCACATCGCCCAGCGCCTCGATCTCGGCTGGATCGGTGTTCATCTCCAGCTTGATCGTCTGTCGGGCCCCCTCGGAGAGGATCAGGTGGGTCTCGACGTCCTCGATCCGGTGCAGCGCCCGCAGCACCGCCCGGCCCAGTTGGGGAGCGCTCGAGCCGCTCATAGCAACTATCAGTCGGTGTGGCGTCATGTCTTGCCTCCCCGTATTGCCGAAGCGGTATTGGCCCTCTCCCACACCGCCAGCAGGTCCTGGAGCCGACGCTCTCTGCCCCCCGAGAGCAGGGAAACCGTCACCCGATCGGCGCCGACGTTGATGATTTGCTTGATCCGCGAGGCACACTCCTCGACGTCTCCGGCCACGGCCAGGGCGGCGGCCAGCCCGTCCGAGATGACGGCAGCATGTTGGGCCGATACGGAGAGATGCCGATCGAAGTCGTAGGTCTCCGCCGCCTGCTGCATCTCCTCCTCGAAGCGGCGCAATCCCGGCGGCAACTCCTCCCACTTGGTCATCCAGCGAGCCTGGGCCGATGCCCACGACCGCACCGCATCGACTCCGGGCTCAGCGCCATCCACCGCCAGGGTGACCCAAACGTCACGGAACACCTCTCCCGCTGACCGCCCCGCCTCCTCGGCTCCTCGATTGACATGTTCCATTTGGGCACGCTGCACGTCCGGGTCGGCCGGGCCCATGATGATCACCCCGTCGCCCACGGCACCGGCCAGCTCAAGCATCCGCGGCTGGCTGGCGGCGAGAAAAATCGGCTCAGCCGATCCCTCGACCCCGTTCAGCCGGATCTCGCCCGTAGGGCCGTCGATTGTCTCGCCGGCGACGAGGGCGCGGAGATTCATGATGCCCTCGCGCAGCCGGTCGACCGTTTGCGGTTTCAAACCCAAGGGGTAGACGGCGCTGTCCCCGGCGCCGACCCCGGCCAGCACCCTTCCCGGCGCCAATGAGCGCAAGGTGACCAGGGAGTTGGCCACTACGGTGGGATGCCGGGTGATCAAGTTGGTCACTCCGGGACCCAGTCGGATCTTTGTGGTACGCCTGGCGAGCAAACCCAGCACAACGAAGGCGTCGCGCATCGCCAGCTGGGAGTCGATCACCCAACATGCATCGATACCGCCTGTCTCGGCTTCCTGAACCAGGGAGATGATCCGGTCGGCCGGCTCCCGATGGCTCCAGCCCAGGGAGATGCCCAGCTCAGCCATCAGGCTCGTCGGCGGACAGTGAGGCGAAGTCAGAGACGGGTGCGATCAGTGGTTGGTAGACCGAAGGGCGCCGGTCTCTCATCACCGGGAACACCTCGGAGGCGGCGTCCAGGTCGGTGCCGGGGAGGGTGGCCACCACCACGCCTTCCGATCCGTCGGCCTCGATGACGACGTCTCCGGTTGCGCTCACTGCCCGGCTCCCTCCGTAGAGGGTGAACTGGTGGCCACGGGCCTCCAGATCGCCCACCCCGTTGACGAAGAGCACATGGGCATGGGACTCGAGTGCCCGCGCGACGGGGAGCACCTCGCCGAGACGGCGGAGGTGGGCGATGTCGAGCCAGTTGGACACCATGACGATGACCTCGGCGCCACCCAGCGCGGCGATGCGGGTCACCTCGGGAAAGAGCAGGTCGTAGCAGATCATCGGGGCGATCAGCCCCGCCCTGGTCTCGGCGAGCACTACCTCGTCCCCGGGCGTGAAGTAGTGGTTCTCCTCGACCGGGAGGTGGATCTTGCGATACACCGCTGCCACCTTTCCGTCGTCGAGCACGGCCACCGAGTTGTAGAACTCTTGACGCATCGCCGCCGGCTCCATCAGCCCCACCACCATCACCGCCCGCCGGCCCCTGGTGGCTTCGAGCAACTCGGGCAGCGACGACCCAGCCGCCACCTCGGCGGCTGCGGAGAGAGTCCGCTTCCGACGCTGGTCGTAACCCTTGAGCGGGATGTATCCGGTCAGCGCCAGCTCGGGGAACACGACCAGGTCGGTCTCGTCGGCGTGCATCTCGAAGAGCGAGCGGACCGTCTTGGTGTTGGCCTCGACCGCGTCCTCGTCGGCCCAGGCTTGGCGGGCCTGGATCTGAGCCAGCGCCACGACAAGGTCGCGGGGTGGGCGGGTGAGTGGCTCAGGCATCGACCGACTCGAGGAGCAGGGCGTCGGTCTGGCCGAACCCGCCGCAGATCGCCACCGCTGCCCATCTGCCCCCGGTCTCGCGTAGTTGCCGGGCCGCGGTGAGGACGAGACGGGCCCCGCTCGCTCCCACCGGGTGACCCATCGCCACCGCCCCTCCGTTCATGTTGGTGCGCTGCAGCAGCTTTTCCTCCAACGCCGAGTCGTTATCGGCCAGACGGCGGATGCTGACCAGCGGGGTTGCCGCGTACGCCTCGTTGATCTCGATCACATCGAGATCCTCCGGTTTCAGCTGGTGTTCGTCGAGCAGACCGCGGATGGCGAGACCGGGAAGGTAGGCCGACGAGGTCGGCGACTCGGCGGTCTGCAGGTAGGCGGCCACCCGGGCCAGCGGCACCCGGTCACCGGCCGAGGCCCGGTCGGCGACCATCAGCGCCACGGCACCATCGTTCAAACCGGGGGCGTTGCCGGCGGTGACGGTGGGGCTGTTCCGCACGGTGGGGAGCCGGCCCAGCGCCTCCAGGGTGGTGTCGGGACGGGGATGCTCATCCTGTGAGAACGGTCCGTCCGGGGTATTCACCGGGGCGATCTCATCGGAGAAGTAACCCCGAGCCGTCGCCTCGGCGTGACGCTGCTGACTGGTCAACGCCCAGCGGTCCTGCTCCTCCCGCCCGACACCGTGCTCCCGGGCGACCCTGCCCACATAGGACGCGATCGGCTCGTCGACGACGGGGGAGTGCATCAGCAGCAGGTCCTCCACGTCGAGAGACCCGAGCCGGGAGCCCCAGCGGGATCCGTGTAGCAAACGGGGAGTGCGGCTCATGTTCTCCACACCGACACACAGCACCGACCCGGCACCGCGCCGGACGGCCCGGGCGGCGAGACCGACCGTGGTGGCCCCGGAGCAACAGGCCCGGTCGACGGTCAACGAGGGGAGATGCTCGGGGAGACCGACGGCCAGGGCGATCTGCCGGCCGGGGACCATCATCCCCGCCTCGATCATCCCGATCCCGACGTACATCTCGTCGAGGGAGTACGGGGACCATTCCAACCGATCGAGGGCGGCTCCGACTACCTGCCCGGCAAGGTCCACTACCGGGACATCGCGTAGGGCGCCACCGAAGCGACCGAAGGCGCTGCGAACGCCCCCGACCAGCCAAACGTCCTGGTATGTCTCCGGCCGCACCGTGCTCAATCCCTTCCGGTCACGTGTAGGAGTCCATTCTCTCGTCTTTGGAATACTCGAAGCGGGGCATGATCACGCAGATGTGCACATACGGCTCGTCCCCGATCTCGAAACGTACCCGGGCCCCGTCGGGGATGACGTATGTGTCGCCTGTCTGAAACGTCTTGGTCACCTGCTTCCGATGGTTCGGGCCCAGGGTGTAGGTCACCTCGGCCTTGCCGCGGGTAACGATATGGACCTCGTCGTGCCAAAAGGCCCAGTTGACCACGGTGTTGGGGAGGAACGCCTCGTGGGCGATCACGCCTCTCGGGTCGTTGACGACGAACTCGACCAGGAACCGCTCCTCGTCACCGACCCGGGGGCCGCCGAAGGCCCGGACCTCGGAGGAGAGGAGTGCCTCTTCGTCGAGTCTCACGTTGTTCATTCGCTCACCTCGATGTCTCTACCTGGAACCGCTTGATCTTGACGAATCCCTCGGGGACCTCCCGGGCCAACGTTCCCGTCGGCTCGATTTTCACCTCGACACGGAGACCGCTGACTCGATGCACCGAGGCAGACAACGCTTCGGCTAGGGCATCGGGATCACCACCGCCTTCGGCGCGGATCTCGACCCGCTCGCTTCCGTTCTCGTCCACCCAGACCCTTCCCCGGTAATCACTCACCGATTCCACGGCGAAGACGGCCTGGTCGAACCAGGTCGGCCACACGTTCACTCCCCGGATCTTCATCATGTCGTCGTAGCGCTCAACCTCGCCGGCGGCGATCCCGGCCAGGGGGCGCCTGCAGGGGCAGGCCCCGGGAGCCATCCAGCGAACCCGGTCTCCGGTTGCATAGCGGACCAGTGGGGAGGCATCGGCTCCGAAGGGGGTGATGACCAGCTCCCCGCTCTCACCATGGCCGACTGGTGCGCCTGACTCGGGGTCGATCACCTCGTAGTACCCGGCTTCCGGGGGGAAGTGGAGGACACCCAGCGACTCCCCTTTGATCACTCCGCCCGGACAGGTCCAGGCGATGGCCCGCTCGGTGCACCCATACTGCTCGTAGAGCGTGGCTCCCCATCGGGTCTCGATGTCCCGGGCCCATGGCAGTGAGAACGCCTGACCCGCCACGATCAGGGTCTTCACCGAGCTGTTCTCCGGTGAGAGGCCGGCGTCCTCGCACGCCACGGCGAGACGTTGCACATAGGTGGGGGTCCCCACCACCGCTTCCGGCTCGAATTGGCGGAGCAGCTCGACCTTGCGCTCTGTCGTATACGGGCCCACCGAGAACACATTCGCCCCGATCGCTCGCAGGGCCGCCGAGTACCAGAGGCCGGCGGCAGTTATCCCGATCGGCAGGGTGAGGAGCACCCTGGACCCTTCCCCAATCCCGGCCCAGAGGAAGCCGATGGCCTCGGTGCGGATGATGGCGTCGAGGTCGGCCGTGTCGAGGGCGTAGACCGCCATGCCCTGGCCGCTGGTGCCGCTGGTGTGCACCACCATCCGGATGTCGGCCGCATCGGCGACGGTGCGGGACCCGTACGGGGGATGGGCGGTGCAGTCCTCCACCACCTGTTGTTTGGTGGTCACACCCAAGGCCCGGTAGACGTCGGCGTCGCGGTGGTCGGGGAGGTGGAGCCGGCCCCGGTAGAAGGGATTGTCCCGGCCCAGGTTCTCGGCCAGGATCCACGCCCGTTCCAGCTGCCATCGGGCCAGGTCATCAGGGTTGCGTGGAGTCGACGTCGACCATGCCCCTATCCACTCATCGAATGATCCGAGCCGGACTCCGGGGTCGCCGGTCATGGTGGTCATGGGATCACGGGGCGATCCCGCAGAAGCGGAGGGCAGTTCGGGCGTAGACCCGGGCCGTCGCACCCAGCTCGACCACTCCCACGCTGAAGTTGCCGCCACCGGTGGACGACGACGGCCCGTAGGTGAGGCTGGGGATGCCCGCCTCGTTGAACGGCGTGATGTCCCGCCACATCGAGGTGACCGGAGGGGCGGGGTCACCTGGCTCGGTCCCGAACTCGTCGATATGGGACTTGCGGGTCGCCGCCACCAGGGGCTCGATGTTCTGCGCCTCATAGCCGCGCCGGTGGAGGAAACATTCCAGGTCGAAAGGCACCCCGGTGCCGGCCAGTGTCTTGGTCAACTCCCTTTGCAGGTCCATCGGGCTCTGGTTGGGGGTGGTCCGGATGTCCAGGTAGAGGACGGCGAGCTCGGTCGACTTGGTGATCTTGTCGGGTCGACCGGAGCGGGCGGCGCCGATCACCGCCTTGGGGACCACGGTTCCGCCGGAACACCGGTACACCCGCTCCGAGTAGCTCGCTGCCCACTCGTTGAACGCGGTGATCATCGGGGCGAGCCGGACGATGGCGTTGGGGTTCTTCACCGTGTCGGGCTCGGCAGGCGTGAACGGGGTGTACAAGGGCTCGTCGCCGAACACGGTCAGCTTGAAGAACGCCTTGCCCGCCTGCACCCAGCCGATCGTGTTGCCCGTCGCCTCGGCGACCAGGGCGGCGTCGCCGACCACACCATGGGCGATGGCATAGCGGGCGCCGAGGTCCTTGCCGAGATGAGCCGGACCCTGGAACTCGTCGACAGGCTCCAGCCCGATCTCGCCGGGCACGGCGTGGAGCACCAGATCACCGGCCAACTCCATTCCGCTGCGTGCGATGGCTGCGGCGGCGACCAGGAAGCAGGCCATCGGGGCCTTGTCGTTGACCACCCCGTTGCCGTAGACCCGGTCTCCCTCCCGCCACGCCGAGATGTACTTGGGCTGGGCCGGGTCGATGTAGGTGAGGGTGTCCTCGCGTCCGATGGCGGTGTCGAGATGGGCGTTGAGCACCAGGGTCGGCCCGTTGCCCCGGCCCGTTATTCGGCCCACGATGGAAGGACGCTCCTCCACCAGGCCGATGCGGCGCGGCCGGAAGCCCTGTTCCCGCATCCAGGCTTCGACCTCGTCGGCCGCAGGGCCTTCAGCTCCGGCCGGGGCTTCGATGGCGCCGAGCCGGTAGGCCAGTTCGGCGACTTCTTCGTCGTCGATTAGGTCGATCACGTTCTGGAAGGGGTCGCTCACCCGGCTTCCTCCGGTTCCCAGATGGTCACCTCGACGTTGGAGTTGGTCACCTCGGCGATGGTCTTCGAGCGGGGAGAGCCGGGCGGCTCGAAGTAGAGGCCGCAGCCGGTGCATCTCACCCGGACCGTGCCGATCTCGAACAGCCCGCCGTCGACGATGAGCTTGGCACCGCAGCGCGTGCAGGTGACCTCCTTGATGTGCACCTAGGCCTCCCTGAGGTTGTAGCGGGCGAGGGGGAACCGGGACACCGCATCGGCGGGGACCCGGGCCACCGGGGGACGGGGCTGGCCGACCCGCCAGGTGGCGTCGATGACGAAGCCGCTGGTGGTCCCGAACCCGGGATGGGACGGATCGAGCAGCGATCCCTGCAGACCCTTGAGCATGCTCACATCTTCGTCGGCGCGCACCCGGGTCGAGATCGCCCACATCACGCTCTGGGCGTCGAAGACGTCGATGTCGTCGTCGACGACGATCACTTGCTTGATCAGGTTTCCCGCGGAGAGGATGGCCATGGCGGCCCGCATCGCCTGGCCGTCGGCGGATTTGTTGAGGGCGACCACCACCGTGGTTGGCCCGCCCCCCTGGAACCAGCCCACCCGGGTCACCTGGGGGACCGCGGCCCGGGCGGCGGCGAGCAGGCTGGCATGGATGGAGACATGGGCGTTGAAGTGGTCGCGATGGCCGGCGAATATCTCGAGGATGATTGGGTCGGGGCGGAAGGTGATGGCATCGACCTCGAACAGGTGGGAGAGCTTCTGCGGTCCCAGGTAGCGCATGTACTCGCCGAACGGGCCTTCCACCACCCGGCGACCCGTGAGCAGGCGGCCCTCGATTATCAGTTCGGCCTGGCTGGGCACCACCAGGTCGGATCCGAAGGAGATCGACGGAGTCACCTGCAGCGCCTCTCCCATCAGGGCGCCCGCCACGTGGTACTCGTCGATGTCCAGCGCGGTGAGCGCGGC